>Ga0272441_10002999_pt1 | contig 33115 bp, 14 predicted proteins | sample SSMProp6N_FD_193582 | JGI IMG/M metagenome (GOLD analysis project Ga0272441, IMG submission 193582) | Marine sediment archaeal communities from Little Sippewissett salt marsh, Falmouth, MA, United States - SSM-Prop-6N | ecosystem: Environmental > Aquatic > Marine > Wetlands > Sediment ... | reverse complement strand
AGCCATGCATGTCATTCTGCTCGACGCCCTCCGACGCATCACAGACCATCTACCATTCACCATCTACCAGCCACCAGCCCAAAGCCGCGAGGCTTACTCGCGGATTTGGCCCCCCCCCTAATCCTTGACCCTGGCGCCGAGTTTCCTGTAGGCTCTGCACCAGCGACGGGCATCGCCAGACCGGCACCAGGCCTGCGCGCAGAAGTTCCCGAAAAACCAAGCTCTTATCACCAGCGCCACATGGGGAACACGCGTGTTTGCCCCGCTGAATAGAACGAATGTTCTCGTCTCGGTCCTGCTGCCGGCCGCAACCCTCCTCGTGTTCCTGCCCGTCGTTCATAACGAATTCGTCAATTACGACGACGACGTCTATATCACACAGAACCGCTTCCTGCAGGACGGACTCAGCCTGCACAACGTGCGTTGGGCATTCACCACCACCTACTACGGAATCTACCACCCCGTTGCATGGCTCTCTCACATGGTCGACATCCAGCTGTTCGGCATGAACCCGCTCGGCCACCACCTGCATTCCCTGCTCATCCACACGGCAACCGCGCTGCTGCTCTTCCATCTCCTGCGCCGCATGACCGGCCGTACACTACCCAGCGCGCTGGCCGCCGCCCTGTTCGCGATCCATCCGCTCCAGGTCCAATCCGTCGTTTGGGCCGCGGAACGCAAGAACCTGCTTGCAGCCCTCTTCTGGGTGCTCGCCACGTGGTGCTACCATCGCTACGCCCAACGCCCCAGCCCTGCCCGCTACCTGCTCACGGCCGCCGTGTACCTGCTCGGCCTGCTCGCCAAGGCCTCGCTCGTCATGTTCCCGTTTGTCCTGCTCGCGCTCGACTGGTGGCCGCTGCGGCGCGTGACAATCCGGACCCGGCCCGACGCTCGGGCCGCGCCCACGGCAAACCGCTCACGCCTGCTGTCGCCGGCACGCGCAGTGCTCGAAAAAGGCCCGCTCTTCCTCCTTTCCTTCGCCGCGTTCGCCGTCGGTGTCTACGTCGCGCGAAACAGCGCAAACCGGGTCGCGCTTACCTCGCTGGCCGACCTGCCCCTCGCAAACCGGCTCGGTAATGCCCTCAGCGCATACGGCCACTATGTTCTCAAGCTCTTCTGGCCCCGGACGCTGCTCTTCAGCTACCCCTACCCCACCGTGTTCTGGCCGCCCTGGACGCTGCTCGGCCACGCCGCATTGTTCGGCGCTCTCTCACTGCTCGCCGTCCGGCGCGCACGGCAAAATCCTTATCTCGCCGCCGGCTGGATCTTCTACCTCCTCGCACTCGTTCCCAACTGCGGACTCGTCGACTACGGATTCCAGGTTCGAGCCGACCGGTATGTCTATATTCCCATCATCGGCCTGGCCGTCATGGTCGCATGGAGCCTCGCAGAATGCCGCCGGCGCCGGCCGGCCCTGCGCCACGCCCTGAACCTGCTGCTCGGCGCATGGCTCCTCGCGCTCGGTATTGCCGCAAACCGCCAAACACGAACCTGGCGCAATGACTTGACGTTCTTCGGACATTCCGCCGCCCGCTTCGCCGCCGGCTACCTCCACAGCTATGCGCGGCTCGGTATGGGCCGGTTTCTACTCGAACGCGGCAGACTGCACGAGGCCAAACAGCAGTTCCTCGCAGCCGACGATGAAGACGCGCCCGGTTCGAAATACAGCAACCTCGGCGCCTGTTTCTTCCTCGAACAGGACTACGAAGCCGCCGCCGCATGCTACCGAAAGGCGATCCGCGAGCAGCAGGGACTACCGTACGCCTACTACAACCTGGGCCTGTACTACCACAAGAAGCGGGACTACCTGCGCGCCGTGGTCTGTTACGAACTGTCCATCAAGGCCGGAGAAGAACGCGCCAAACTCGGCCCGGCCGCGCCCCTCAAGTTCTTCCTCACCACCGACGATGCGCACAACAATATCGGCGCCATCCTGCTCGAACACCGGGCCGTGGAAAACGCAGTCGCACATTTCCGGGCCGCGCTCGCATTCAACCCCCGCCACGTCAGCGCGCACGTGAACCTCGGGCACGCACTCCAATTGGCTGGCGATCCGCACGCCGCCGAACAGCAGTACCGCGAAGCGCTCCGCATCGAGCCCGACCGGCGCGAGGCCAGCCGCGCACTCGACGCGCTGCTCACCGCCCGTCAGCGCCAGGTTTCACGGCCACAACACTGAAATGCGAAGCCAGCCGCCTCAGGCCGGGCAGGCCGAGCAGCAGCGAATCCAGCGCAACCAGGCCGGGAATGAACGCGCTCGGAAAGCCCGGGTAAAGCCACGCGAACGGATCCAGAAAGAAATCCGTGTAGCGGCAAACGACCCGCTCGAACCCGGCCGCCTTAAATAGCGCGCACGTCGCACCAACGTCCAGATCGTGTTCGGTCGCCGACTTCATCTCCCGGCAGGCCTCCGCGTACAGCCCCCTGAACAAGCCCACCAGCCGGAACCGCTGCGGATCGTTCGTCACCATCACGCCGCCGGACCGGAGCCACGTGAAACTGCGCCGCACGATCGCCTCGCTCTCGCGTTGCGTTAAATGGTGCAGCAACCCGATCGCCAGAACCGCGTCAAACGTGCCTGGCTCAAACCGCTCCTTCAACGCGTCGCCCCGGAACACGCGCACATTCGACAGCCCCGCGCACCGCACTCGATCCGATGCCAATTGCACCGCCCGCCCGCAGATGTCCACCCCGACAATCCGAGACGCATGCCGCGCCAGCAATGTCTCCTTGCGGGCGTCCCCGCAGCCGATGCTCAGTATCGACGGCCCCGCGCACGCCAGCCGACCCGCAATGAACGCGCACTTTCGCTCGTCCACGCGCCGAAAAAGCGCCGACCGCAGCAGCCGCGGAAGATGCTCTCGATAGAACTGGTCCTCGAACTCGAGCTCGTTCACCGTCGCTCCTGCCCGGTCCCTCGATCGCCGTCAGAACATGCCGCACAACCGGCCTTGGCACGGGACGCTGAAGCCGACGGCAGGCAGGTGCGGGGGCGCGCGCGCCTCACGGCAGCGGCATGGCTGCCCACCAGCCGAACTGTCGGAAGAGGAAGCCTTCGGACGAACGCAGGATATACCAGGCGCCGTTCGGCATGTCGTAGAGCGCGATGTCGGCCATGCCGTCGCCGTCCCAGTCGCCGCGCACGGGGATCGGCCCGTCCCATCCGAACTGGCGGCTCAGGAAGCCGGCGCGTGAGCGCAAGATGTACCACATGCCGGTCGGCCCGTGGAAGAGCGCCAAGTCGGCCAGGCCGTCGCGATCGTAGTCTTCGGGCATGGGCACCGCCCCGCCGTTCCATCCGAACTGGCGAACCTCAAATCCGTCCTGTGACATAAGCAGGTACCAGTATCCTTCGTAGTGGTAGACGGCCAGATCGGTGATATGGTCGCCGTCATAGTCGCGGGGCACGGGCACGGCTTCGCGCCATCCGAACTGGCGGGTGAGCGGCCCGAGCAGGGAGGACTCGATGGTCCACCACCCGGAATTCTGGTCATAGGCGGCGGGATCCGCTTTGCGGTCGCCGTCATAGTCGGCGGGCACGGGCACGGGGTTTCCATTGGTGCCGCAGAGCAGGGTCCGGAACCCGTCCTGGCTTTGCATGATGTAGTATCGGCCCTCGGTCCTGTCGTACACGGCCGGATCCGTAATGCCGTCTCCGTCGTAGTCCGCCGGAACCGGCCTTGGCCCGTACCAACCGAACTGGAACGAGTCGTACCCGTTGCTGCTTGTGAGCAGGTACCAATCGCCGGTGGGCGGATGGTAGACGCCAAAATCGGTCAGCGCATCGCCATCGAAGTCGTTGTGGTAGGCCGGCGGCCAGTCATTGGGGTCCCAGGGATCGGTCTGTTTGCGAAATTCCGCCAGGTTGCTGTACCCGTCGTGGTCGGAATCGACGTCTGCGTCGTCCAGCAGCGGGTTCAGATTGTTCGCGACTTCCCAGCCGTCGGACATGCCGTCACCGTCGGTGTCGGCATCGAGCGGATTGGTACCGTGCGTGTCGAACTCGTCCAAATCGGGCAGGTCGTCCCGATCCGTGTCCGCCACGGCGCCGAAATCCACCCGTGAAAGACCGCGCTGCAAAACGGCACGGTCGACTTCCGTCACGGGCCCCGCCCCGTTCCGAAGCGTCAAGTACACGGTATCACCGAGCGCCAGGTCGCGGCCCGTGTTGGGCGGCAGCGCTTCGAGCGTCAGACGCAGGCCGTAGAAATAGGGATGATAGTTGGTGTTCGCCCCCATCCGGTAGCTCTCGAGTACAGGCCCGCCCAGCGTGGCACGCGCTTCGACCAGGTACTGCGTGTCGACGGCGGTCACCGCGCGTCCGTTCACGGTGATCGTGCCATATAGCACCTTGTCGGGCTCCGGCAGAATCGCCAGAACGCTCGAGCCGCTCAGAACGATCACGGCCAGAACCGCTGCCACGACGCTTCGCCCGTTGTTGCGCCACGCTTTCACCATGCTAGTTCCCCGAATACGCATAAGTCTGGAAAAACAGGCGGATGTCCTTGACGCCGTTCCCGTCCCGAACGCCGGCGCCGCCCGGCACCAATTGCCCGTAAATGAACGTGTCCAGCCCGCTCGACGCCGGATTCAAAAGCGTCTCGCCCGGAATGATCAGCAGCCACTCCGTGTTCCAGACCGAGCGTCCGATCAGGCGGGAATCGGCAATGGTTTCGGACGCGTCGAAAACGCCGCTGTCATGATAGGCGCGGAACCGCGAGAACCGGCGGATCCCCGCAAAGGTGTCGCTGAGTCCGTCGTTGATGGCGATCCAGTCCGGGTTCTGGAGGTCGCCGGCCCCGATCGGGAACGGGACGGGGATCTTCTGATCGACGACTTTCCACTCACGCGTCTGCAGCGTATCGCCGGAGGGCGAACGCAAAATGTCGGATCCGGTCGGAACCAGGTACACGCGCGGTGTATAACTGAGACCCTGTCCGTCATAGTTCGAGAACCAGACGCCGACGCTCCGGATCTTGGTCGCGAAATGCGTAGGGTCGTACGTGCTGTCCCCGCCCCCAAGTTCCCAGCCGAAGAAATTCAGGCCGTACTGCACGTACGTCGTAAAGGGAATCACGATCCCCGGCTGGGCGCCCGCGGACCGGGGTGCAAACGGCCTGCAGTAGCGGCGGAACGCAGGAATTTGCCAGAGGTCCGCAACGCGATACGACTCGAGCACATTCCGCCAATTCGCGTCGGACCCCGCATCGGGCTTGATGCGCAACAACTCGCTGCGCAGGCTGAACCGCGCCGTTTCCGTCTGCGGGTTGTTGAAACCGAGCTGGGTCTTGTAGACCGCGAAATTCTGGTTCAGCCGCGCAAGCGGGTCGGCCAAGCCGGGCGTGCCGGCGATCGGGTTGCCGTCAAGCATCTGGCCGAGCGCGCGCTGGCGCACGATGTCCGTGAGGAACTGTCGGCCCGCCCCGTTGTCGGTGTCGAGCAGGTTCGTTTCGTAATCATAGGCCGTAGCCGCCATGTAGACATAGCGGGCGGCCAGATCGAAAACGGCCCGGTACTTCTGCAAGGCATCGTTGCGGAAGATGCGGAAGGCCATGTCCTGATAACGCAGATCCTGGACTTCGGGGGCTACCGACCGCCGAAACGCGGCGCGTTCGTCCATCAAGCGTTGCGCACGCGCCACAAGCGTAAGGTACCGGCCCGCCGCCTGCTGCACATGCTCTCGCAACGTGGACAACTCCATGCGCTTGAGTACGGCTGCGTTCGCCGCATCCTCGATCGCTTGCAGTCGTTGCTGTAATTCGATCTTGCCGCTGAACTTCTCGAGAATCTCGAGCTCGGCGTTGCGTTGAATCGCGTACTTGTCCAGCGTCGCGCTCAACTCGGCGCTCTCGTAGCCGTCCGCCACGGAATTGAGCACGCAGTTGACGGCGGCCTTGATCCCGAGCAGCACGCCGCGCAGCGGGCCCGCCGGATCGGTACTCAAACCGCACACCTTCGGCAGTCCCTCGACGCAGGCCTCCATGGCTTCACCCACGGTCGTCGCCGTACGCTTCAACGCGAGTTGCACACGGCGATGGTGTTTGATATCGCCGTCCAGCGTGTCGAGCTCGCCGTTGACCCCGCGCCGCACCTCGATCTCGGCCAACGTCAGGTTGTACTGCGCCTCGAGCAGTTCCTTGGCCGAATCGATGCCGCCCAGGATCTGATCGTATTCCGCGAGCGCCTTCTCAAGGTTCGCCTTGGTCAAAATCAAATCGCTCAGCGCCATCTGCATCTCGCCCGGCGCACGCCGTTGGCTCGTCCATTCCGGCGGCTTGACCATGTAGTGGCCGTCGGACGAAAATGTGTAGCGTACCTGCTTGGTCGTCGCGCTCAAGCCGAGCGCCTGATCGTTCGCTTCGTTGGTCCCGAAATTGAACGAAATCGTGTAGCTGTCGATATCCTCGATCGGCACGCCGGTCAGCTCCGAGGGATCGACGTACATGAAGTGCAGCCAGTCAGGCCCTTCGTAGCCGGACGGGTACGTGCCGTCCGGTCCAATGTCGTCGGCATACGGATACCCGTAGATTTCGATGAGCCGGTTTATGTAGTCTTGTTCCTGGTCGCTCACGTTTTGACTGAAATCGTCGAGCGCGTCCTCATTCCGCCTCAGCATTTGCGTCAACGCATTCGCGTGGTTGAAGACGCTGACCGCGTTCTTCATCGATTCCATGGCGCGGTCGTAGATCTGCTCGAAATGCGTTTGCGGATTGCCGCCTTCGAGCAGAGACGGATCGATGTCGAACGGAACCACGCCCTTGGCCAGGCCGAGCGGGTTGAGTCCTTTGTCCGCCTTGTCGATCTGGCCCTGGATCTGCTGATAGGCCGCGGCGATCTCGGCCAATTCCTCGACGGTAGCCCGGTCGATCTTCGCGATGCCCGTGTGATTCGTGTTCGGGTCGACGGACGGCAGGATCGCATTGGCGACGACCCAGTCGAAATAGGCGCCCTGCCCCGCGCGCCGCGCCCAGCCGTCCAGGCCCCACGCACGGTCGCGATCCGTGTCCTTGTAGCCCTGCCACTGGCCGGTTGGATCGTCAACGTAGGCCTGTCGGTAGGTCAAGTCCACGATTTCCGCGCCGACCTTCGCCTTCATGGCGGCCGCATGCGCGAACTTGCGCTCGTCCAGGTAGTCGACGGTCACCGCCGCACCGCCGACAAGCACGGCTTCCGCGCGCGGCTCCCACGTGAAGTTCCCGTGACAGAGCAGATCATAGTGATACTGCATGGCGGAAAGATAGTGGCCCCACGCGTCGCCATGGCCTTGCGGATACATGGCTTTCGCGTCATCCTCGTCGAGCACGCCGTCGGTCGCATCCGGGTAACCGTTGTTGTCCGTGTCGACGGTGATCTGGTCGGATACATTGTAGGTCTGCACGTAGGCGACTTCGCCGTCGCCCTGCGTGAAGTTCCAGAAGAATCGGTTGTATACCGGGCGCGCACGGGTCGGGCCGGCCAGGTCGTCGCGGCCGCGCAGCAGGATGAGTTCCTCTTCGAGCAGGGAAGAGGCCTGGTTCTGGAAAGCGAAGATCGAGGAAGCGAGCGTGCCGTAGACGCCGCTGTCGGTCCCGAACCCGATCGTGGGGTCCAGCGCGTCCTGGTAGGCGTCGTTGCCGAGCAACACGTAGAAGTCCGACAGGCGCGTGGCAATGTTGAGCAGCGCGGCATTGGCCGGCCCGTAGTCGATCCCGTAGTTGATGCTCAGTTGTTTGCCGCTGCGCAGCACGGTGTCGTACGCCTCGATCAGGCCGAGGCTGTTCAGGTTGTCCGGACTGCCGTTGTACGCGATGGGCCCCTCATACTTCGGGCCGGCCTGCGCGATCATGCTCACGATCGTGTTCACCGGCGAGGCGTGGAAATCCTGGACGCGTGCGTCGAACGGGTTCAGCCCGCGCACGACACGCTTGATCCAGCCTTCCGCAAGCTGCGCGCTCTGGTTGCCCGGTCCGCCGGCCCAGCGGCTGATAAACCAGTTGTTCGTGTAGAACGGGTACGCATTGGTGTACGAATAGCGCATCGCAAACCAGTTGTCCGACAAGGTCAGCGGGCTTGCCCCTTCGATCGTGATCTCCTGCACGCCCTCGGCCCGCGCAAACAGGATCCAGCCCGGCAGCGGCGTGCCGGGCGGCACGTTGGCCGGCAAGTCGGGCGCGAACCCGGTCGTGTCGGGCTGGTAGTACCACTCGAAGATCATGAAATGCGGTTCCCCGCCGAAATCGCCGCTGTGCCGCAGCGTGAGTTTCTCGTCGAACACGTTGTCCGACGCAATCACCTTGATCTCGCCGACGTACGGTTCGCCCTCGACGCGGATCACGTGCATTGCAACTTTCGCCGCGCCCAGGCTCGGATCGTCGTTTTCCACGACCGTCACCCAACCGGTGCCGCGCGAAGCGCCGGCCGTCAGCGCTTTGGGCAGGCCCACGATCCGTTCGAGGGACAAGGCTCCGTTGGGCGCCTGGCTCAAGCCCAACTGCGCGCCCCAGCGCGCACCCCACTGGTTCGCCGTATGCGTGATCGCGGGATTGACCGGGTTCGTGATCGTGGCCGTCCAGAATTCGATTTCGTTCGGATTGCGCGACTTGTCGTAGAGCAGGTCGATCTCCGACGCCCAGGCCGGGTACGCGCTCTGAAGGAACTGGCGCTCGTTCAACGACATCACGTTCAGGAGCAGCAACGGCTCGCCGACCCCGGACTCGTCCAACACGCCGCCCCAATACAGACGCTTGTTCAGCGAATCGAAGGACAGCCGGCATTTCAGGTAGTAGGGCAAGTCCGGGAAAATGCGGCGGCCGCCGGACTGCTCCGTGCGGATTCCGTCCGGCAGCGCCGCGAGCGAGACCCACCGCTCGCTCATCGGGTCCAGCAGTTTCACGAGCGGCCCGCCGCCGTTGTAGAGATTCTCGTCGTACAGCACTTGGGCCGCGGCCATGCCGAACACGTCGGGCAAGCCGGGCTTGGCCTTGGTCAGCGTTTCGCCGGTCGCCAGCACACCAACCTCGTTGGTCGGCCAACCGATCCCGTAGGAGACGCCGACGGGCGGCGAACTGGTGTAGTCCAGGCCGCCGTTCAGCAGCGGAACCGGCTCGCCTTCGCCGGCATCGGGTGCGCCGTCGTAATCGTAGTCCGGGAAGTACCAGCCGAGCTGCAGCGGGTAGTACCAACGCATGACGATTTCCGCTACGTTCGTGCCCGACCCCGCCGCCTTTGCCCAATGCCCGCCTTTGTGATCGCGGTGGTACCAGTCCGCGCCGCCGGACATGTAGGATTCGTCCGGCAGCGGCAGCACGGAAAGCGGGAACGGCGGCAGAATCGGATAGCCGGCGGTCAACGGGTAGTCGAACGTGTAGCCGCCGCCTTCGGGGCTGACTTTGTACACCTTCATGGCCCACTGCGTGGTGAGCGGGTCCTTGTACTTGAGCAGCGCGTACGCGAGGGATGCGCCCAGATCGGCATTCAAGTCGTTGCGTAGAGCGAACAGCGCCTGCGAATCGCCGTACGGGAAAAGCGCGGCATGTTCCTCGTTCGGGTTGTAGCCGGGCAAGGCCGGGTTGGACTGCACATACACCTGTGCATCGGGATACAGCGCCTTGGGCAGCACGCCGGAGCCTCGCTGACTGGCCACGTAGATGTTGTTCACGACCGAGTCGGCCGGCCACAGGCAGGTGTAGTGGTAGGGCGTGGTCGGCCAATAGACGCCGAGCGTGGGATCGCCGAGCCGGTACCAGACGACCACCATATCGTCGTCGTCACGCGTTGTGTCCATGTTCACAGGCAGGATGGGCCCCGTCCGATCCTCACGCCGGTAGGCTTTCGCGTCGTAAAACGCGTTTACGAAGAACACGTAGCCGTTGCGGCCGGCCGAATCCTGGTGGTTCGTGTTTACAATAGCCGTTCCGATCGGCCAGTTCGTGACGACGTTCAGGTAGTTCGGATCGTTCCACATCACCGTCTCGATCACCGCGAACCTGGACGGGAAGTTGATGGGGTCGGGCGTCTCGGCCTGGACCCACTGCAGCACGCTCTTGCCGGCATAGCTCGCGTTGAAGACCTGGTCCTGCGCGTTCCCGTCGCAGGTGGTGAAGGCCACGCCGATCAGCGTATGGCCGTTGCCCGGCACGTACAGATCGGCCGGTGTCGATGCCACGTGTAGCTGGCGTTGCGCCGCGGCGGGCCACAACGAGATGCCGCTCTGCGGGACCTCCGCGCCCCCGCCGTCCGGCTGCCACTTCACGATCACGGAAGTCAACGGCCGAATCGGGTAGAGCTTCTTCTGTCCGGCCGGCCCGCCGAAGAAGAACGCGTTGTCGGCCGTGTCCTCCGGGGTGCCGGGCACCACGATGTCGATGGCCGGGTATTGGTTGCTGAGCGTGCCCGGCGGCGCGACGATCGGCTCGCCGACGGTCCATGTCTCGGTCTCGTCGAACAGCCAGATGACCTGGCCCGGCTCGTCCATCGTGAACACGAGCTGCAGGCGCGTCCCGACCAGCGTCTCGACGCCGTCGTCCGCCGCGCCGGTCGTCACACTGCCCAGGCACGTGTAATTCGTGCCGTCGTCGGTGATCTGCTGCAGGACATTCGCGGTCGCCGTGTCGCCGTGCACGTGCCAGACCGTGCCGGTCGGGTTCGGGTCCGAAGCGGCCACGCGCGAGGGCGGGTTGACCTGGACGGTAAGGCTGTGTTCCTTCCGGTATTTCCACGTGATCGTCGAATCCTCGCTGACCAGAATGCTGCCCGTGTTCGTCTCCGTCCCGCTGGCCGGGATGTCGTCGTTCCCGCTCGCGGTCCAGCCTTCGCACACATAGCGCGTGCCGCCGTCATAGACCACGGACTGCGCGCGCAGGTTGGTCGTCGTGTTCAGGAACAGGTAGTTCACGCCGCTGGCCGGCACGATGCCCGGCGCGTCGCGCAGATGCGCGGGCAGACCGTCGAACAGCACGGTGTAGGTGTGTGTGCGGGCATAGGTCCACGTCAGGGTGCGCGGCGCGCTGATCGTGACAACCGCGGTTGCGCCGGTCCCGCTCCCGACCGTCCCGCTCCAGCCGGTCGCCACATAGCGGGCGTCTCCGACGAACACGACACCGTCGACGCTGGCGGTGATCGTGGAACCGGACTTGATCCAGTGCGGGCTGTTCGCCGTGTTCGGGACCGGGTGCGCGTTGGCCTCGACCTGCGTATCCGGTGCGGAGATGGCAACCGAGAGTTGGTGCTGATACTCGTAGACGAAGTCAAGCGCGCTTGCCATGTTGAACGGGAAACTCTTGCTCACGCGCCCGCTCGAGCGGGTGCCGGCATCGCGTTCCGGCGTGATGTTGCCCCAGCCGTTCGTATAGCCGATGCAATAGTATTGGCTGCCGCTGCCCGCGGAAATCGTCTCGTTGCAGCTCACGTCCATGTAGCCGCTGTCCGGGACCGGCGTCAGGTACGGGCCGCCGCCGCCCGCGTGCGGGAGCAGTTGCGCGTTCGCGATCTGGCTGCTCGGCCGGCAGTTGATGGTCAGGTTGTGGGCCGGCCCGTAGGTCCACGTGAGCGAGGCGTCTTCGGAGATGGTGAAGGTCACGTTGCTCGCGTTGCCGCTGGTGCCCGGGTTCGAGCTGCCGTTCTTCCAGCCGTCGCACACGTAGGTGACGCCGCCCTGCACAATGTTCGCCGCGCGCAACGTCACGTTGCTGCCCGCTTGCAGCCAGCCGCTGGTCACCGGGTCCGGGTTCGTGGGCAGCCCGTCGAAGCGTTCGGTCACCTTGTAGTGCTTGCGGTAGCCGACCTTGATCGAATCGCCCGAGGTGCGGCGGTCCGGGTCGAACTTGGTCGACACCCAATAGCCCGAGGCGCTCTCGTAGTAGGAGACGCCGACGCCTGAAAGGTCGCCGGCCCCGTCCGTGAACTCGCGGAACCGGTAGCGGCCGCTCTCGATCGAGTCCTTGGCACGCAGTTCGCCGTCGTCATCGATGTACTCGGCGGCGTCGATGTCGATGCCGATCTTCTGCGAGCCGACATTGCCTACGTCGTAGTCGCCGCCGTGATCGTAGCTGCGATAAAAAACATCAAGCTGGTCGGCACGGTCGAGGCCGTAGAAATGGACATAGATCTCGTCGTCGTCCAGATCCGCGGCGCGCGACACGCCCGCGACCAGAAGGCCGCACAACAAAATGGCGTTCAACCGTTTCATGTTCATTCGTTCAACACCGGGATGCCCGACGCGCGGTCCAGTTCAAAGGAGCCGGAGACAGAAATCGGGTTCTTGTGCAACCCGGTCAGGAGCTCCGAATACAGGCCGCCCACCTTGGACTCGCCCCAGCCCGGGGGCGGCGTCTCCGCGGGCAGCAGCGGGTTGGCCGGATAGCGCGTCGAGAACGCCAGCGTGATCAGGCGTGTGACCGTGCGCGCCTCTTGCTCGAACACGCGGTAGCGCGCGTCCCAATTGTCGTGGTCCGGGTGAAACTTGTGCCGGAACGGGTTTGTCCGGAAGGTGGCGGGCAGCGTATTCGAGACGGTCACCGCGTTGCCCGGCCCGAATGCCCCGGTCATGTCCAGGTGCAGCGCGTCGAAATCGAAGCCGACCGAACTGATGCGCCGGCCGACCATCTGCCCGTCGCGCAAGCCGACGCCGCTGAACTGCGAGATCAGCGTGTCGTCCGTCAGCAGTACGTAGTTGCCCGGCTCGTTCAGGACAAACCCGTCGCCAACCGGCGTGTAGCTGCCCTCTTTCCATAATTGGATGACTTCCTTCAGCAGCCGGACCGTGTCGTTCGTGTCCACGTGCAGGATCAGCCGCAGATCCAACGGTTTCCAGGTCGGGGTCGGCACACCGAGCGCGACCTCGCCCAGTTCCGAGAGGTGCTGATGCACGCTTACCGCCAGCACGTTCGTGCCGGCAACCAGTGCGTCGGACCGAACGCGCGCCAGCAGATAGTCGTTTTCCAACGCCGCGCCAACGGACTGGACCGGTTCGCTCGCAGGCGTGATCTCGCCCGTTTCCGGCAAGTTCGAGCGCAACAGCTCTTGCCCGTTCAGGTAGATCGCGGCGCCGTCGTCGCGTAACAGCAGCAAATCCAGATGCGAATAGGCGGCCGGATCCGCAACCGTGAACGCGTGCCGGAAATAGGTCGCGCGCGTCTTGTTGCTCGCCGCGCCGAACCCGATCAACGTCGACTCGTCACCGTCACCGTACCCGAGTTGCGCCGGACCCTCGAGCCAGAGCGAATCGTCAAAGGCGCTTCCGCGCCAGGCCGTACCGGTCATGGTGCCCGCCGCATCGTACTTCCAGCTCGAGCCGATCGGTAGAAGCGTGTCCGCGCCCGCCTCCTCCCGCACAGCCAGCAGCTCCAGGTCAAAACTCATGTCCGTGTCCGCCGGATCGACAATATGCACTTCGGCGGCAACCACATTGTTCGAGCCCAACAGCGTGGCCGGCACGGTCAACTCGATGTACGCCTGCTCGTTCGTGCCCTCGATCGCGGAAAGCGCCAATGTACTGTAGCTGAAGGCCGTGGGCAGGTTCTGCCGCAGAATCTGCACGCCGTTCAGGTACAGCGCCACCGCGTCGTCGCGCAGTACGCGGAACTGAAGGCTCTCGTAGACGGCCGGGTCCGCCAGGGCAAAGCTTTTCCGGAAGTAGGTCGTGGGATACTTGTCGAACGGATTGCCGCCCCAGAGCACGGGCGTAATCTCGTCGCCGTCGCCGTAGCCGAACTGCGACTGGCCCTGTTGCCAGGCGGAATCGTTGTAGGCCAGCTCGCGCCACGCAATGCCGCGATCCGTCCCGGTGTCGTCATAACGCCACGCGTCGCCCGATGCGATCAGCGTCTCTTCGATCAGCCGCGCCTGAACGGACAAATCGAAACTCAGGTCCGCCACCGACGGGTTCGCTTCGCTGACGCCGTCCACGGAGACCTCGCCGATCCACAGGCCCGCATACGAAACCGACTGCGCGCAGACCCAGCCGGCCAGCGCCAGGCTCAGTCCTGCGCCAAGCGCAGCAGCACCGATCATTGTTCGACTCGTTCCCACTAGCGGCTCTCCGAAACCGTGGCGGACAACGGCACACGATACCGTGCGCCGTGGTCGCTGATAATCTGAAGGGTCGTCTCGTACACCTCGGCGGCAAACGCCTCGCGGCACACCGCCAACCTCAAATCATAGGCCGAGCCCGCGTCGAGCGCGACGGTCAGCGGGTCCGGCAGGGGCAGCCAGACGAAATCGATCGCGTTCGTGTCGTAGTGCCGATAGGCAAGCGGGCCGCCCGGCCCCGTCACATCGGATATTGTCACGGTCGCCTCGGCAGCCGCCCGGTTCTCGATCCGCACCGTCTGCTCCGTCAGCGTACCCCCGTAATCGAGCCCGTCGCCCTGCGCCACCGAAACGTCGAGCAGCCCCAGAAAATCCGTGTCGCCGTCCGCGTAGGCCCACAGGCATGCGCCGGCCGCCGGACTCGCGCCTGTGGGGTCCGCCACCAATGTCCAGGAACCCGCCGCGTTCAACTGGTACACGGGCCGGTTGCTCAACACGGAGGATACGCCGAAGAACACATCGAACGCCGGCTGCGCGGCCGCCGGATCCAACCCGAACCCGACAAGGTTGTACGTGTTCGGCGCCCACGCCGCACGCGGCACCGCCGGCCGGCCCGTGACCTGCCAGGCAACGTTGCTCGTGCCCTCGATTCGAAGGAAGTACGGCTTGTTCGCGTGTACGCGATACAAATCGTTGAACATCGACTCGTACCGGTTCGTCGGAAAGAAGACGAGCCAGTGCGGATCCGTGTGCATCTGCTCGGTCAAATCTTGAAAGAATTCCGTCGGCTCGCCCTGGTTTACCCACGTCCACGCACTGCCGAGAGGCAAGCCGCCGAACACCGAGACGGTCGTGTTCGTCTCCGGCGCCACTTCCAGGTAGACCGCATTCCAGCCCGGCTGCAAATCGAACGTCTGCGTCACCAGGTGCGCGGCCCGCACGGGCAGCACGACCAGAGACACGAACAGTATGGCGAGGTAGCGGGACACGGTGCCCCGTCCCCCGCCCCGAATGTGTGCTTGCATGATCTGCATTCTTACAGAACCCGCACCCTGACACCAGAAGAATCGCTCGGAAAGATAACCTGTCCCCTCCTCACGGCGTCGGCAGCGCGGGCGGCCCCGAGCCGCCCGCGGCCGGACCGGATCCCGGCTCGCTTGCGTGCGGCGGCTCGATCGCTTCGAGTAGGTTGGTATTGACGGCAACCTGGATTTGCGCCCTGCTTTCCTCAAAGAAGGCATCCAACAAGGCCCGTCGCTTCTCCTGCAGGATCTGACGCCGAATGTTGTGCTTGACCTGGTCGAGCGGCAGCATTCTGCGGTCCTTGCGCTCGATCAGCCGGAAGACATAGAACCCGTCCTCGCCGGTAAGGACCTGGCCGATCGCGCCGGGTGTCTCGAGCGCAAAGACGGCTTCCAGCACGTGTTCGTCCCAGCGATAGTCGCCGCTGCCTTTGGTCAGCCAGCCGGTTCTGCCCCCGTCATAGCGTGTTGGAATATCGTCGGAATACTCGGCGGCTACCTGTCCGAAATCCTTGATCACTGCCGGCAGTTCGAGTGCCTTCTCACGCGCCGTTTCGGCGCGTGCTCGCAGCTCGCCTCTTTTTGTCTCGGTCACAAGCGCGGGGACCCGCACGTGTACGAACGCGACGCGGACTTGCTCGGGTATACCGAACCGTTCAGCGTGTTTCCGGTAGTAGGCCTCGACCGCATCGGGCGTGACGGTCAGTTGGTCTTGTGCCGCCTCGAGCACGTCTTGCTCGAGCCGGCGCACGATCGTGCGGTTGATCGCGGCACGGATTTGCGGGTCGTCGAAATAGCCGCGTTCGCGCGCGGTCTGCGCAAGCACTTCGGTGCGGATCAGTTCGTCGAGCAGCGCGTGCTTGTTTGCCGGCTTGTGAAATACCTCGGGAGCGCGCCCGCCACGCCGCGCCATCGCCGCCTTGAATGCGGCGGTCGTGATCCGATGCCCGCCGACCCGTGCAACGACCTCTTCCTCGGGCGCCGTGCGTTCGGCGCGTCGTCCGCAAGAACAGAGACCGAGCGCGAGCCCGGCGCACAGGATTCGCCGCGCTGCGGGCGCGGCGCCGGAATGTCGGCGGCCCGTATTCATTGGCACTCAACTTCGAGCTTCAGAAAGCCCACGGCGTTGGTCGCGTCGTTCGTGTAGCTCTGCGGCATGCCGTCGCCGAGCGTCTGGTACACGTTCGTCCAGGCAGCGACCAGGTTTGTGGCGCTCAGTACGCTGTAGACCCGGCCGCTGGCCGAAGCCCAGGTCAACACGAGCCAGCCGCCGCCGGCCGGGAGCAGGGCCGCGTCGTCGATCACGAAGAAATCCGCGGGGTTCGTGGGTACGGTATCGGCAATGAACTCCTGCAAATCCGTGTAGCTGTCGAAATCGTAGTCGTTCGTGCCCGTGCGCCCCAGCGTTCCGAACCACTGCAATTCCCACGCATCGTCCATCGCGTCCCCGTCCCGGTCGGGGCCCGTATGGAATTCGGAATCAAGAAAAGACCAGGCGATACCGGCGGAGTTGGACGCCCAGCAACGATAGTAGTAGACGGCGCTGTTCGAGAGCCCCGTCATGTTTGTCGAAAATGCGGTCACGTCCAGCGTGCCCAGGCTTACCCAATCGGTCCATGCCGACTCGTTCGTAGCCCCGTTCGCCTGCCCCCAGTAGATCCGCACCTGCGGGGCTTCAACGCCGCCGGTATCGAACAGTTCGCCGCGCAGCGCGGCGCTCGCGTTCAGCACGTTGTCCGGCACCAGATTGCCGACGTCCAGATACCGGTCCCGCCACTGGGTCAGACACAGATCCGTGCCGGCCGCGTTCGTGCGTCCATCGATCGCGCCGTCGGTCGCACCCGCCACGTGCAGCCGGTGATAGCGATCGGCGCACAGGCCGTAAGCCAGGTCGTTGCTGCTCGAACCCCAGGTCCGCGTCCAGACACGCGTGCCGTCGGCGCCAAACCGCGTGAGCATCAGGTCCGCACCGCCCTCGTTCGTCTGGCCGGCGAACGGGCCGGCGGCAAAGCCTGCCACATAGACGCTGCCGCCGGCATCGGCGGCAACGGCATAGGCCGCGTCGTTCTCGGCCGAGCCCCAGACACGCGTCCAGAGCGAGCTGCCCGCTGCGTCGAACTTGCTCAGGCACAGGTCCGAGCCGCCCGCATTCGTCTGCCCGCCAAACGCGCCATCGGTGTAACCGGCCACGTAGACGGCGCCCGCCTCGTCCAGCACAAGCGAGCTGGCGTAGTCGCCGGCGGCCGAGCCCCAAACCCGTGTCCACAGCGAACTGCCCGCCGCGTCGAACTTGCTCAGACACAAGTCCGACGCGCCCGCATTCGTCTGCCCGCCAAACGCGCCATCGGTATAGCCGGCTACGTACACGTTGCTGCTCGCGTCAAGCGCGACCCCGCGCCCGTAGTCGTTGGACACGCTGCCCCACATGCGCGTCCATTGCACGGTGCCCGCCGTGTTGAACTTGCGTAAACACAGATCCGAGCCGCCCGCATTCGTCTGGCCGCCAAACGCGCCGAAACTGTAGCCCGCCACGTACACGGAACCAAGCCGCGCCCCGCACACGGCGCGCGCGTAGTCGTCGGCGGACGAACCCCAAGTGCGCACCCAGAGCCTGGACCCCGCCTGGTTCAGGCGCGTCAGGCACATGTCGCGCAAGCCGGCGTGCGGCTGCCCGTCGAACGCGCCGGACGTCGTGCCCGCCACGTATGCATCGCCGGCCGCGTTCACGTCGATCCCGTACGCGTAGTCGTTCGCCGCGCCGCCCCAGAGACGCGTCCACTGACGCGTGCCCAGCGGGTCGAACTTGGCCAGAAGCAGATCGGCCCCGCCCGCATTCGTCTGCCCGTCGATCTGCGCCAGGCCGTAGCCGGCCACGTACACGTTCGTTGCCGCATCCGCCGCGACGGCCCGGCCCGATTCGCCGGCCGGCGACCCCCACACGCGCGTCCACGGCCTGCACAGTACGGTCGGAACCGAACCCCCGTTGACCGGGCTCGTGCCTGCAACAAACTCGGCATGATCGTCGTAGCCGTCACCGTCCGTGTCCGGCAGGTGCGGGTCGGTCCCGTTCTGAAACTCGCCAAGATCGTTCAACCCGTCGCCGTCGGGATCGCCCGTGCCGTCAATGGCATCGGTCCCGAACTCCGCGCGTTCCCACGCATCCGCCATGCCGTCCCCGTCGGAATCGGGGCCGGTCCTGAACGGCCGAGTGGCGAGCGACCAGACGACGGCCGCCGCGTTGGACGCCTGACATCGAAAATAGTAGGTCGTGTTCGAGGCAAGCCCGCTCACGTTCGTGGTGAACATGCCGACCCCGAGCACGCCGAGCGCGACCTCGTTGCTCCAGCCGCCGGCGTTCGTGCCGCCGTCCGCCGGCCCCCACCAGAGCGTGACAACGGGATCCTCGCCGCCCGTGTCCAGCAGCTCGCCGTTCAGCCATGCGGCGTCCAGGGTCGCGTTGGTCGCGGGCAAGTTGCGCACATCGAGGAACCGTTCGCGCCAGCGCGTAATGCAGAAGTCATAGCCGCCCGCATTCGTCTGCCCGTCGAACGCGCCCCCGGTGTAGCCCGCCACGTACACGCCGTGCCGGCCGTCGCTCCACACGTCCCAGCCCACGTCGTTTGTCGACGAACCCCAGATCCGCGTCCACAAACGGGTCCCGCCCGCATCGAACTTGCTCAGGCACAGATCGAATGCACCGGCGTGCGGCTGCCCATCGTATGCGCCCTCGGTATAGCCGGCCACGTACAGATCGCCGAATTCGTCGACCCGAACGGCCGTGGCATAGTCTTCGTGCGCCGAGCCCCAGAGCCGCGTCCACAAACGGGTCCCGCCCGCATCGAACTTGCTCAGGCACAAGTCCGACGCGCCCGCATGGGACTGCCCGTCATACGCGCCGCCCGCATAGCCCACGACATAAACGTCGCCGGACGCATCCAACGCGGCGTCCGTGGCATAGTCCCCGTTCGTCGAACCCCAGAGCCGCGTCCACAGACGGGTTCCCGCCGCGTCAAACTTGCTCAGACACAGGTCGGCGAGGCCCGCGTTCGTCTGCCCGCCGAACGCGCCATAGGAGAAGCCCGCAACATACACCGTCTGCGTCGCGTCGCCCGCAACGGCCGCCGCGCGGTCGCCCGCGGCAGACCCCCAAATCCGGGTCCAGGCCGAGGTGCCGGGCCAGGCCCATCGGGTCAGGCACAGGTCCGTGCCGCCCGCGTTCGTCTGCCCGTCGTATGCGCCCTCGGTATAGCCGGCCACGTACAGATTCGTGAAGGCATCAACAAAGAGCGCCTCCCCATAGTCATGCTCCGCGGAGCCCCAGAGCCGCGCGCCCGAACGTGTGCCGGACACGCTCACCTTCTGGCAGCACAGGTCCGTCAGACCCGCGTTGGTCAGTGCCTCGAACGCACCGCGACTCGAGCCGCCGACGTACAGCGCGCTGTCCGCGTTCTTGCTCAACGCCCACGCATAGTCCGCGGCCGCCGAGCCCCAGAGCCGGGTCCAGACCCGGTTGCCGCTGACGTCGAACCGGGTCAGCGCCATGTCCGTGCTGCCCGCATTCGTCTGCCCGTCGATACACCCGTCCGTGTGACCCGCGACAAACGAATCGCAGGCCGCGGTCCCACGCACCGCGCGCCCGTGATCGGGCTGAGCCGAGCCCCAAATGCGGGTCCACGCCTTGCTCAGCGTTGCGGGTAACGACGCCGCGTTCGTCGGGTTGCTGCCCGCGGCAACCTCCGCGTAGTCGTCGGAACCGTCCGCATCGCTGTCCAGAACCGTGGGGTCGGAACCGTTCTGGTATTCGAGCAGATCGCTCAAGCCGTCACCGTCGAAATCACCCGTTCCGTCACGGTATAGATTGCCGAACCAGCCCAATTCCCACGTGTCCGCCATGCCGTCGGAATCGGAATCCGGGCCGGTTTTGAAACTCACGGTTTCCGGCGCCCAAAGGCTCGCGAGCGAATTCGTGCCGCGACAGCGGAAATAGTAGACCGTGTTCGACACGAGCCCCGTCACATTCGTCGTGAACTCGCCCGTCGCACGCTGGCCCAGCGCAATCTCGTTTGTCCAGCCGGCGCTGTTTGTGCCGCCATCGCTTGGCCCCCAGTATATCCACACGTCCGGATTCTCCGCGCCGCCCGGATCCAGCACCTCGCCGTTCAGCCATGCCGTGCTCGCCGTCACGCCGGTCGGCGCCAGGTTCCGCACGTCGAAGTACTGTTCCGCCCACCGGCTCAGGCACAAATCGAACCCGCCGCTCGTTGGCTTGTTGTCCACGCCGCCCTCGCTGTATCCCGCGACGTACAGGCCGTGCCGGTCATCGACGGCAAGCCCCTGCGCCAGATCGTCCAGAACGCCGCCCCACATGCGTGTCCACTGCCGGTTGCCCGCCCCGTCGAAACGAGTCAGCAGCAAGTCGGTGCGGCCCGCGTTCGTTTGACCGTCGAACGCGCCCGCCGTGTAGCCCGCCACGTAGATCGCGGGCCCGTCAATCAGTAACGCGGTCGCGTACTCGTCGTTCGTCGAGCCCCAGATCCGGGTCCATACGGAACTGCCGGCCGAATCATATCGCGTCAGGCACAGGTCTGCGCCGCCCGCGTTCGTTTGACCGTCGAACGCGCCCGCCGTGTAGCCCGCCACGTAGATGTTGCCGGCGCCGTCGATCGCTACGCCGCTCGCATACTCGTCATTCGTCGAGCCCCAGATCCGCGTCCATAACGAGGTGCCGAGCCGATCGTACTTCGCCAGGAACAGGTCCGCACCACCCGCGTGCGGCTGACCGCCGAACGAACCGTAGGTGTAGCCCGCCACGCAGACCGAGCCCGTGCCCGATACGGCAAGCGCCTGCCCGTAATCGCCTGCGCTCGAGCCCGCCTGCTGCGTCCACAACAGATCGCCCGCCGCGTCGCGCTTGTGCAGGCACAGGTCCACGCCGCCCGCGTTCGTCTGCGTGCCGAACGCGCCCGCCGTGTAGCCCGCTACGTAGATGTCGCCGTCCCCGTCCACTGCCGCCGCGCGCCCGTAGTCATTCGCGCTCGAGCCCCAGATCCGGGTCCAGGCCGTCGCGCCGGAGCAGGCCACGCGAACCAGGCACAAGTCGGCCGCACCCGCGTTCGTCTGGCCGCCGAACGTGCCGCCCGTGTTGCCCGCGATGTAGATCGCTTCCGAGCCGCGCTCGAGCGCGATACCGTACAGGTAGTCGCCGGATGTCGAGCCCCAGAGCCGTGACCACATGCGCCTGCCGCGCCGGTCGTAGGCGCTCAAGCACAAGTCGGCGCTGCCCGCGTGCGGCTGACCGTCAAACGCGGCGTAGCTGTAGCCGCCCACGTAGATCGTATTCGTGCGGCCCACGGCAATCGCGCGCGCGAGGTCCGTGCCGGTCGAGCCCCAGATCCGCGTCCAGGCCCGGCACAGCCCGGTCGGGATCGAGTCGGCGCTGCCGGGATCGCTGCCGCGCTGGACTTCGACAAAATCGTCGAACGCGTCGCCGTCAGTGTCGAACAGGGTCGGATCGCTGCCGTTCAGGAATTCGGCCAGATCCGTCAGCCCGTCGTTCTCGGCGTCGCGCGTGCCGTCACGCGTCAGATCGCCAAAGAAAGCCGTTTCCCAGTCGTCGTCCATGCCGTCGCCGTCCGTGTCCGGCCGCGTCCGAAAACCCCGCGAGCTCAGCGCCCACGCCACGCGCAGCGCGTTGGAGGCAACGCAGCGATAGTAGTAGGTCGTGTTCGAGGCGAGCCCCGCGACGTTCGTCGAGAATGCGCCCAACCCACGCACGCCGAGCGGCAGCGCGTTGGTCCAACCTGCCGTGTTCGTACCGCCGTCGGTCGGCCCCCAGAACAGCGTGATCGACGGGTCGCCCGCGCCGCCCGTGTCCACAAGCTCGCCGCACAAGGTTGCCGTCTGTTCCGCCACGTTGGTCGGGGCCAGGTTCCGCACGTCCAGAAAACGCTCAGCCCAACGGCACACGTACAAATCCGAACCGCCCGCGTTGCGCTGCGCGTCAAACGCACCCTCGGTACGGCCCGCCACGCAGATCCGGTGCCGGCCGTCCGACCAGACGGCCTCGGCAACTTCGTTGCTCGGCCCGCCCCAAACCCGTGTCCATACCCGGTTGCCCGCGGGATCGAACCGGCTGAGCAGCAGGTCGCTGCCGCCCGCGCACGGCGCGCCGTCAAGCGTGCCGCAGGTGAAGCCGGTTACGAAAATGTGGTCGGATTCGTCCACGCTCAACGCGTAGGCCGACTCGTTGCTCGGCGTGCCCCACAGCCGCGTCCACTCGAGCGCACCGGCGCCGGTGAACTTGCTCAGACACAAGTCCGAGCCGCCCGCGTTCGTCTGAGCGCCGAACGCGCCCTCCGTGTAGCCCGCGACATACACGTTGCCGGCCGTATCGACCGCTGCCGCGCCCCCGTAGTCGCCCTGGGCCGTGCCCCAAAGCCGCGTCCACAATGTGTTGCCCGCGGGATCGAACTTGGTCAGGCACAGGTCCGCACCGCCCGCGTTCGTCTGCGCGCCGAACGCACCCTCGGTGTAGCCCGCTACGTACAGGTTGCCCGCCGCGTCCAACACCACAGCCTGCCCATACTCGCTGTTCGTCGAGCCCCACAAACACGACCAGACCCGCGTGCCGTCCGCATCCCATTTCGCCACACACAAGTCGTTCAAACCGTTGTTCGGCTGCCCGCCCAGATCGCCCGCGCTCCAGCCCGCGGCGTATATGTTGCCCGCTGCGTCCGACGCGAGCGCCGTGCCGCAGTCGTTCGCCGGCGTGCCCCACAGCCGCGTCCAGACCGACGCGCCGTTCGTGTCGCGCACGCTCACGCACAAATCGTACAAACCCGCGTGCGGCTGCCCGTCGATCCCGCCCGCGGCGTAGCCCGCCGCCAGCACGCGGCCACGGCCCGCATCCAGCGCAAGACCCAACACGCGGTCGTTGTCCGCGGAACCCCATAGCCGGTCCCATTGACGCGCGCCGCTTGCGTCGAATTTGCTCACGCAAAAGTCGGCCGCGCCGGCGTTCGTCTGACCGACCGGGCTGCCGTAACTGTAGCCGCCGACATACACGTGCCCCGCCGACTCGCCTGCCACCGCACGCGCATAGTCGCCGAATGCCGTGCCCCAGATCCGGGACCAGGCCCGAACCAGGTTCGTCGGGAACGCCGCCGCGTTGTCGGGGTCCGTCGCGTGTGTCTGTTCGCAGTAGTCGTCGTAACCATCGTCGTCCGTGTCAACGTCCGACGGATCGAGCGCATGCTGAAATTCCGTCAGATCCGTCAAACCGTCCCCGTCAAAATCGCCCGTCCCGTCTCGGGCCAGCCCGCCAAACGCAGCCGTCTCCCAATCGTCGTCCATGCCGTCGGCGTCCGTGTCCGGGCGCGTACGGAACTGCGCGCAGTCAGGCGCCCACGCGGCGCCTGTCGAATTCGATGCCCGGCAACGATAGTAGTACGTCGTGTTGCTCGTCAGCCCGCTCACGTTTGTGCTGAACCCGCCAAGCCCGTGCGCGCCCAGCCAAAGCTCGTTCGTCCAGGAAGCCGGGTCCGTGCCGCCGTCCGCCGGCCCCCAGAACACCCACACTTCCGGGTCTTCCGCGCCGGCCGTGTCGATCACTGCGCCGCGTAAAGACGCAGTCGTCTCCGTCACGCCGGTCACCGCCAGGTTCTGTACCTCCAGGTAGCGGTCCGCCCAACGCGCCAGATACAACTCGGACGCGCCCGCGTTGGACTGCCCGTCCACCACGCCCTCCGTGTCGCCCGCTACCCAGACGCTGTGCGTATCGTCTACGCACAGCGCATAGCCCAAGTCGTTGCTCAACGAACCCCAGACACGGCTCCAGGCCCGGTTCCCGTCACGGTCGAAACGCGTCAGGAAAAAATCGACGTTGCCCCCGTTCGTCTGACCGCCGAACGCGCCCGCCGTGAAGCCGCCGACGTACACGTTGCCGTACGGATCCGCGCACACGCCCTCCGCCGTCTCGTTCGCAGCCGAACCCCAGACACGCTGCCACTGACAAACGCCCGCGGGATCGAACTTCGTCAGGCACAGGTCCGAGCCGCCCGCGTTTGTCTCGCCACCAAACGCACCGTCGGTATAGCCCGCAACGTAGACCCCGCCCGCATCGTCCAGCGCGACGTGCGCGCCGTAATCGCCGGCGCTCGAACCCCAGAGCCGCGTCCATAACGGCGCGCCGTTCGTGGCGAACCGGCAGAGGAACAGGTCCGCGCCGCCCGCGTTCGTCGCGCCCCCAAACGCGCCGTAGGTGTAACCCACAACGTAGACCCCGCCCGTGCCCGCCGCCGCAACACCGTCCGCGTAGTCGCCGCTCGAGGAACCCAAAATTCGGTCCCACGCCCGTACGCCTGCCGCGTCCAGCCGGCTCACGCACAGATCAATGCCGCCCGCGTTCGTCGCGCCCCCAAACGCGCCCGCCGTATAGCCCGCAACGTACACCCCGCCGCCCGCATCCGCGGAAATCGCCCGGCCGTAGTCGCCTGCGCCCGAACCCCAGATCCGCGTCCATACCGAACTGCCCGCGGGATCGAACTTCGTCAGGCACAGGTCGCTGAAACCCGCATTCGTCTGCCCGCCGAACCCCGCATTCGCGCTGCCCGCCAGGTATACGCAGCCCCCCGTGCCGAACGCAACCCCGTACCCGTAGTCCGGGCCTGCGGAACCGATGATCCGGTCCCATTGACGCGCGCCGAAGGAGTCGAACTTCGAAAGGACCTGGTCCGGCACGCCCGCGTTCGTCTGGCCGCCGAACGAACCGTAAACATAGCCGCCCACGTACGCGTTGCCCGCTGCGTCCACGGCAACCGCGCGCCCGTATTCGCCCTGCGCCGAGCCCCACGCCCGCGACCACTCGCGCTGCGGTCCGGCATGGACCGGCACGCACAAGACAAGCGCGCCGCTCGCGCACGCGAACACGACAAGAAACAGGAAAAGATTGTGGCGCCGGCCCATCTGCCGCTTCCTCCGCGATACGCCCTGCTCGGAAAAAAAAAACGGACGACCGCACCCCCCATGAGTCTGCCACATACTAATCACGCATGCCGGCACAAGCAATGTGCAAAAAGAACGGCGCCGGAACATCAGATCATGCGCGCCTGTGTCAAGACGGCGCTTCGCCGACTCCAATCTCCCGATCATCCTGATCGACACGGCATGTGGTTCCCGGACGAACCCAAACGCACCGCACACATGCGGATCGTGCATAATGGGCGCATCTCCTCTCAAACCGAATCCCAACCCCAAACTTAATCGCGAACTAAATCGCGAACTAAATCCCAATCCCAACCCCAAACTTAATCGCGAACTTCATCGCGAACTAAATCCCAATCCCAACCCCAAACTTAATCGCGAACTTAATCGCGAACAGCGCCCGAAGGGCGCAATCTCCTCTCCAAACTAAATCCCAAACTAAATCCCAATCCCAAACCTAATCGCGAACTTCATCGCGAACTAAATCCCAATCCCAATCCCAAACTTAATCGCGAACTTCATCGCGAACCACGCCATTGAGCCGTGGCTGCCTCAGGGTCGGCATACCCGGCAATCATTGGCCTGGGGCAGAAATCCCCCCTGTTTGCAGCCCCTTTCGAGCGCTGAGTCTCCCGTGGCTCGGGGCGCGCACGGAGCTAGTTCGCGATCAAGTTCGCGACGAAGTTCAGGACTACAAGCCGCTGAACCCTCCCACGGTTTTGGGACAGTATCAATCGCGAACCAAACCCCGAACCCAATCGAATCCGCCGAAGTCCGTCACTCCTTAGCACGCACGCAAGGCTTGCCCCCCCACACGTTCTGGGCTATACACCCCGGACAGTGAACCGGGTCAGCATCATCACGTTCGACACGCCGCGGGCCGGCCTGAACCCGAGCGCGCTGTGGCAAATCAGCACACGGCGTGCCGTGACCTGGCCGGCGCAGAAGCAGACCGAGTTCGGGCTGCACTACATCCTCAAGGGCGCGGTCCGCTACAGGTTCGACCGCTGGACCGTCCAGGCGGGCCCGGGCGATATCCTGTTCGTGAATCCGGGCGACACGCTCGAGACGCATCGCGCGGCCAACACCACAAACTATCACGCCCATTTCACGCTGGCCCCGCAATCGACACGGCACGCAACCCTGACGACAGCCGAATGGCGCGACGGGCTGGCACGGCAGCTGGACCACGCCGCCGACTATGCCCGCTCGTTCTTCCTGCCCGACCATCTCGAGGTCCGCGCCAGGGACCGGATCGGCGAGTGGTGTACCGACATGCTCAACGCCCAGACCGCGCGCGCGCCCGGCCACGCGCTCGCGCACAACGCGCGGTTCCTGCTGCTGCTCCAGCTCGTCTCCGACGAGCTCGTCCGGCTCTCGACCGACACGCGGCCGCACACCGCGCCGGACGCCGCCGGCGTACACGTCGCGCGCGCGCTGCAGCTGATCGAAAGCGCGCTCGGCGAGCCGATGTCGCGCGCCGCGCTCGCGGCCGAGCTCGGGCTGACGCCCGATTATCTCGGCAAGATCTTCAAGAAATCGCTCCGCCGCTCGATCGGCGCCTACATCATCGAACGCCGGATGGCGCTCGCCAGGGAACTGCTTATCGCGCCAGGCATGAGCATCAAGCAGGTCGCGCGGCGTACGGGCTTTCGCGACAGCCTGTACTTCAGCCGCGTGTTCTGCCGCGAAAACAGCGGGGTCAGCCCCACGCGGTATGTCCGAAACCATGTGCACCCGAACCGAGAACCGCAGCAACAGCCGTGAATCGGCAAAAGCCGTATCGGCCAAACATCATATCAAGGTTGTACATGACAACCGGCTGGTAGGCCGACTGGCAGATCGAAAAGGGCGCCGTGTCACTGTTCAGAGCCTTGATGTCATGGATCAGCGTGGGCGTCGTCTTCTCGGGTTCTTCCAGCGCGATCACGAGGTCGCCGGTACCCTTCAAGTCAACGGGGAACCCGCCGATCTCGGTCAGACCGTTCCCGTAAATCTTGAACATGGTACGGTGCGCGCAGGACAGACGGGTAACATCCTTACCCCCACCCAGGATCCGCAACGGCACGTCCGTGTCGATGAACAGTTGATTGCTGCCCCAGTCCGTCTCGGCACATGCCGGAATCCTGACCGTGCCGCCGCCCGCGCCTGTCACCGTCTTGACCGCGCTCTGTACGGCGGCGTATGAACCGCTCGCTGCCGTCACATCCGCGGCAAACGAGGGTGTGCTGAATGTGATGAGCAGCAGCAGCGCAAGAATCCGCGGGTTCCAAGCCTGTTGTCCGCACAGCCTTCTCACAATATGGGAATCGTAGAAGAAGCGGGCGCCTCGCGGCAACCCACAAACAAGCGCGCGCAACGCCTGCGGCAAGGCCGCGCAGTAGTGCAATGCGGCACCGCGCAGGTCTCATCCAGGCTTTTGCAGACCGCATCCATTCGGGACTTGCGGACAGACCCGCTACCCTGCAACTATGCGGGCGCGGTCGGGGCCGGGCCCTGACTGAGCCATGCATTCGCGGAACGGCCTGGATAAATAGAGGCTTTGCCTGTCATGACGAAGCGCGCGGTCTTGCTCCTTGTTGTGCCCGCCCTCTTGACCCGGCTCATCGCCGGCGCAAGCGCCTGCACGGCGGGCGGCGCGAAAGGCGGCGCAACCTGCGATGGGCGGCCGCTCATCTACAAGGTCAGCGACGAAGCCGATTACAAGGCCTACCTCGAAATCTATACGGGCGGTCCCTACAAGTACCTGGCCGAAGCCAGTGGCGGCGGCATCAACGAGCATGGCTTTGCCGCCCACAACACGACCGCGTCCATGCTCGGCGGCGAGGTCGGAATTTGGCCTCGATACATCATCCCCTATTGTGCGTCATTGGCGGACGCGCGCAGCGAGCTGGCTGCCCAGACCGGCGGCAGCGCCGCACAGCCGATGATGGACCGGTATGGCGGGGTCGCCATGTTCGAAGTGCATACCAGCCCGCATACGCCGCGCTACTGGGAATACAACCTCGACAATGCCAGCCGGCAGACCGATCCCGACTACCCTTACGACAACGACAAGATGATGTTCTTCGTAAGGGCGAACGACGTGTTCACGAACCTGTTCCACCGCGAACCCACCGCCGTGCTGAATGCGTGGACGTCGACCAGTCACAGGAACCGATACATCAACAACCGGGCCTGGACCTCGAACCTTATCCAGGACGTCGGCGCGAACAATGTCTCCGGGCCCGGCATCACCCTCAACGACCTGGTCATGCATGTGCGGCACGGCGAACCGCGCGTCGATACAACATGGGACACCGGCCAGATCTGTCATCCCGTCGTGGGCTCCGCCTGGTGGACAACCTTCACCGCGATCGACCTGGGCGTGAACGCCGGCGAAAACCCGAAATTCGCGACCATGCTCACTGCCATGGGGAACCCCGACTACTCGATCCATATCCCCGCATGGTGCGACCTGGCCCAAAGCGAGCTGAGCCCGTACGCCGTGGAGGACAGTGACAAAATCTGTGATATTGCACAGTATTCCTACGCAATCCTGACCGATCGCGCGGAGCCGGAACACAGTGCGACCTACGACGACTACGTCTACGGCGTGTTCGACGCTGTCGAGCTGAACATATTGGAAGCCGTCCGCGACGCGCGCCATCAGTGGCTGGATCTCGGGAACACGACCAATTCGCATACCCAAATGAAATGGATGCACCAGTATTCCGCGAAGGCAGCGTATTACACGCTCAAATCGATCTATGAAACAACGGCCGCCGATCGGCGCGGCGCGAATCATCCGCCATCGATCACCGCTCTGGGCAGCACCGGCAATGGGCTCAACGTCACGTTCGACTGCAACGCAAGTGACGGGGACGGGATCGCCTATTACCGGTGGCGGTTCGGTGACGGCGCGACAACGACCGGAACCGCGACGCCGGCGCATACCTATGCTGCGCCCGGCACATACCAAGTGATGTGTTACGTGGAAGACGCGGATTCGAGCAAAGCCGCGAATGTCAAGTTCGCCTGGATTACCGTCTCTGCCGCGCAGAGCGCGGCGCCGGATCCGCCTACCGGACTGCGCGTCACGGCGCCGGCGAGATAAGGAAGAAGCCGGGATTTGACACTTGGAATCGGAGAATGCGACGGCGGTCTTGATCCGCCATGGCGCGAACTTGGAGCTGTGCGGAACGTGGCCGGAATTGTGGTGCTTGAGGCGTGCTTCGAGATTCTTGGCTCGGCCTTCGTACTAGTGTTCGGGCCGCGCGAGGCTCTCGAGGATGCATACGCAGGTGAAGCCGGTCATGGGAAGTCAGGTTAGCGGCCCCAGGGGAACAGGCACCCTGAAAAGCACGCGCCTGCCCGGCTTCCGCCTTCCGCCTTCGCTCTTCGCTGCTTGAAGTACTAGGCGGGCCTGCCGCGCCGTAGCTCTGAGCGCAGCGAAGAGCGGAGGGAGCGGGAGAGGGGAGTCGAACCCCCGACGTTCAGCTTGGGAAACTCTGGATCCAGGACTACTCCGGAGGGCAAGGTGCAGATTCGCCCTGCAAACAGGGGCTTTCCGGACCGTATTGCGCCTCGGCGATGCGACTGAGAACCATTCTGCTGGCGTTTCCGGACACTTTTGCGGTCGTTTCCGGACACAGACCGGTTCCGGGCCCGGTGCCTTCATGAGCCCTCGCAGGGCTAATCGAATGGTTTGAAGTCGGGGCGGTTTTTCGGTATGTTCTGCTGACGGCGCGGTCGGACGGCTCTTGAGTTCTGTGGGGCCGGTCAAGCCCCGCCCGGCTCATGAGGCAAGAGCTGCAATGAGAGACAAGAAGGGCAATCCCGTATCTTCTGATCCTCATCCTTTCGGGACGCGGGAAGGGCTTGCGCTGGAATTCAAGGAAGCCGCCGATGCGTTGCCCAAGGACCTCTTCGAAACCGTGTGTGCCTTTGTCAACATGGATGGCGGATTGATCGTGTTGGGCGTGGCTGATGATGGCGCCATAACCGGAGTTGAGCCCACGGCCGTGAATAGAATGAAGGCTGAGATTGCCAGCCTCTCGAACAATCCCAACAAACTTGATCCGCCGTACCTGCTCTTCCCGCGCACCGAACAGATCGAGGGCAAGTGGATCATCAGAATCCAGATTCCGGCCAGTTCGCAAGTTCATCAAACCGGCGGCATCGTCTTTCTGCGTAGTGAAGAGGGCGATTACCGGCTGAAAGATCCCCACCAGATTGCAGGACTGGTCAACCGCAAGCTCAGCTTCTACACCGAACAGCGCGTGCTGCCGTGGTTGGGCATGGACAACCTGCGTGCCGATCTTTTCGAGCAGGCGAGGACACTGCTGCATGCCGAACGCCGCAATCATCCCTGGCTGAAACTGAGCGACGAGGAGCTCTTGCGGATTGGCGGGTTCATTCGCAGGGACCCGCTCTCGTCCGAGACCGGCTATACCCTTGCCGCTGCGCTGATGTTCGGCAGCGACGAGACTATCCAGCAGGCTGTCCCGGCCATGGTCTTCGATGCACTTCTGCGGCGCGACAACGTGGACCGCTACGATGACAGGGTGATGCTGTACACCAATCTCATCGACACGTTCGATCATCTCATGGGATTCGTCGAGAAGCACCTGAACGATCCGTTTTACCTGGAGGGGAACGAACGCATCAGCCTTCGGGACCGGATCTTTCGCGAGCTGGTCTCCAACCTGATTGCGCACAGGGAATACACCAGCGCGGCTCCGGCATCCCTCACCATCTTCCAAGACAAAGTAATCTTCCGCAATCCGCATGTGCCCCATCTTCAAGGGCGCATCGATCCGTCGCATTTCACACCGTTTCCCAAGAACCCCACAATCTGCCGTTTCATGTTGCAGATCGGGCGCTACGAGGAGGCCGGTTCCGGTATCTACAACGTCACCAAATACCTGCCGATCTACAGTCACGGAGCAACTCCGCTTTTCGAAGAATTCCCCGACCTGTTTGTCACGACCATTCCCCTGCAGGTCAAGGAAGGCGCGGCGGAAGCCGGGGATGAGGAAGTTGCAGGTCAGGCCCAAGTCGAGGCCCAAGAGGCCCAAGTTACGGGTGAAGTCAGAGGTGAAGTCGCAGGTGAAGTCACGGGTGAAGTGCTGCGATTCCTTCGAGTCTTGACCGATGGTGCACTTACCAGGTCGGGAGCCCAAGAAGGACTCAAACTCAAGGGGCAGGCCAACTTCAGAGACAGGTATCTCAGGCCGGCTCTGGATGCCGGTCTGGTAGAGATGACCATCCCCGACAAGCCCAGGAGTCGGCTGCAGAAGTACCGTCTCACCGAGAAAGGCACCGCGTATCTCAAGGCGCAGCAGAGGACATGACGCCTGCGCAAGAGATCCGCCGCTTCCTCACAACCGGCGATCATGACACCCTGTTCAGCCGGTGGCCAGGCCCGAGCTTTCTCGCGAAGGCCAAGAAGGGCGACCGCGCGCTGGGAGATGCTCTGGTTGCGGAGGTCCGCCGCCGCGAGAAGGAGCGACATTTTCCCTCGTTACCGCCCGATTTTGATTCGTCCCGATTCGTGATCGAGAAGGTTGGCCCCATGGTGCGGGGGCTGTTTCCGGCAAAGGAGCGGGAGACAGTGCTCGAGCTGTTCGAGAACTCGCTCGTGTTTGTCACCCGGGAGAACATCGAGCAGGTTCTGAACGAACAGATGTGGCTGAAAACCGCGTGGGATATTGCGAACCTTTATCTCGGTGGCCTTGATGCTTCGGGCTTGGATGGCAAACGCGTAGACATCGTTGGGTTGAGCGAAGCCACCACCTTCTTTGTCTCGACGGCGTACTTCAAAGAAGAGAACCCCTTTGCGGATTACGTCGTGCATGAAGCCGCCCACGTGTTCCACAACTGGAAGCGAGAACGGGCAGGCCTTCCATACACGCGGAATCGCGAGTGGCTTCTCGGAATCGATTATCACAAACGAGAGCTATTCGCTTACGCGTGCGAGGCCTACAGTCGCATACTGGAGCAGGCGAAGCATCCGGCGGACAGACGCCGGCTCCACGCCGACTACTGCGAAAGGTGGCTTCCCGACGCGGATCGATTCGATCAGGGTGAACTGGTTGATGTCACTGCTGAAGCGGTGAGCGCTCGCAACGGATGGAAGCGCATCCTGCATCGGTGCAGCCCGGCACGACATCCCGCGGGGGCAACAGACTCATCCGCCTGAAGATGCTGCAGTCACATCCCGCTTCTTGTAGCATCGTTCCTCCGCTGAAATGATAGGCAAAGGAGGGTCAAGATGCCGTGGAAGAAGATCCTGGCCTGCGTCACCGGAGAAATCGAGGGATTCCTGTTGACGAGGGTCGAGCAACCCGTCATGGGGTTACGACAGGATCGCCGGAGCCGTCCGCAATCTGGGCTACAAGGTCAGCGACCAAAGCGTCGGCAACATCCTCAAGCGCAACGGAATCGGGCCCTCGCCGGAGCGCAGACGCAACACAACCTGGCATGCGTTCATCCGGCAGCACCGGGACGTCCTGTGGGCCAGCGATTTCTTCACCACAGAAATATGGACCAGAGCGGGCCTTACGACTTTCTATGTGCTCTTCTTCATCCATCTCGGCACCCGGCGAATCGTGCTCGGCGGAATCACAACATCTCCCCATGAAGAATGGATGAAGCAAATCGCAAGGAACGTCACCGGCTGGGACGGAGAGCTTGAGGGCGCCAGGTTCCTGATCCATGACCGAGACAGCAAGTACACCAAGGCGTTTGATGCCATTTTGAAAACCGCCGACGTAGAGCCTGTAGTCCTCCCCCCGAAATCCCCGAATCTGAACGCCTACGCCGAGCGATTTGTGAGGTCAATCAAGTCAGAGTGCCTCGAACGCATGATTGTCTTCGGAGAATCCATGTTGAGACACCTGGTCAAGGAATACCTCGCCCACTACCATGCCGAGAGGAACCATCAGGGCCTTGGCAACAACATCCCGTTCCCCGATATCCGCACGAAGCCCATTGGCTCGATCACCCGGTCAGAACGGCTCGGTGGCCTGCTGAATTTCTGCCACAGACAAGCCGCCTGACAGAGTTCGAGCTCTCCCTCAATCTCCGGTGCGAACGGAGTCTGCCCTCAGCGCGCCAATTCC
>Ga0272441_10002998_pt1 | contig 33121 bp, 31 predicted proteins | sample SSMProp6N_FD_193582 | JGI IMG/M metagenome (GOLD analysis project Ga0272441, IMG submission 193582) | Marine sediment archaeal communities from Little Sippewissett salt marsh, Falmouth, MA, United States - SSM-Prop-6N | ecosystem: Environmental > Aquatic > Marine > Wetlands > Sediment ... | reverse complement strand
AAGTGCACCATCATTCTGGAATATATCAGCCTTCAGCTATATCCTTCTTGATAAGAACGCCAGTATAGAGACTCTTCTTGACAAGTTTCCAGGTTTTTACGAAAAGTATATGAGTGCCCTGGGAAACCAGATCAACGCTACTTTCAGCCTCATGGCTACCAGGATAGATAAGGTTCATTTCGGAGAAAAACTTGAATTTGACCTTCCAACCGGCAATATAAGCTACATATTGATTTTCTCACTAGTAGGTGTCTTTATGCTCCTTATCGCCAGTCTCAACTATATGAATATGGCCACAGCCAGGTCGACAAACCGCGCAAAGGAGGTTGGAGTACGTAAGGTGGTAGGTGCAGGAAAAGGGATTCTGATAAGACAGTTCATAAGCGAATCAATGGTACTGGTTATTATTGCCCTGATACTGGCACTGATCGCAACCATGTTCATACTTCCATCATTTAATGTACTCACTGACAAGGCACTAAAAATAGGCAGTCTTTTTGAGCCTGTCACATTTATACTAATATTATTGATCGCACTATTTGTCGGACTGATCTCAGGAAGCTATCCGGCGTTCTATCTCTCATCTTTTTCACCTGTTGAAGTGCTTCAGAGTAATGTAAATCCCCGCCAGGGTAAAGGAATACTCAGAAAGATTCTGGTGGTTTTTCAGTTTGCCATATCCGGTGCACTGATAATATGCACACTGATAGTATCAGGTCAGCAGAGGTATATTAAAAACAAGGACCTTGGAATGAATAAGGAAAGTGTAATGATCATTCCGCTGAGAGATACTTCTTTCATTAACACGAACAAGATTCCGACCTTTAAGGATGAGATGTTGAAATTGCCTGAAATAACGGGTGTGGCGTCATCACAGCTTGTTCCTCCCCTGATGGCAAGCAAGGTGGTCTTCTGGATTGAGAAGGACAGCGGTATGGTGGAGCTTGCCACAAGCGTTTCAGCAGTAGATCATGATTTCATCAACGTGATGCAGATGACATTTGTGGAGGGAAGGAATTTTGACAGGTCGATGACATCAGATGCAACACAAGCCTTCATAGTTAATGAAGCAGCAGTTAAAGCCTTTGGCTGGGGGGATGATCCCATCGGAAAAAGGGTTCAGTTTGGCAGAGATCCCAGCACCGGTCAAGCCCAGAGGGATGGAAGCGTGATAGGTGTAGTAAAGGATTTCCATTTTACATCTATACATAATGCTATTGAACCATTTATTTTTATTCTGAACGAGGTGAATCAATACTTATATGTCAGGATCAGCAGCGATAATGTACCTGCAACTGTCGAAAAGGTGAAAAATATATATGATGAACTGGGAAGCACACTGCCTTTTAACTATTTCTTCTTCGGAGAGAGGTTAGATGAAATGTATACGGCTGAGAACAAGCTCAACTCGCTTTTCAATATATTCTCGATAATGACGATTTTCATCGCATGTCTGGGCTTGCTGGGTCTCGCATCATATGTCACCGAGCAGCGTTCGAGGGAAATAGGACTCCGTAAGATCATGGGAGCTAGTGTTAACCAGATCGTTATACTTCTTAACAAAGACTTCCTGGTTCTGGTACTGGTCTCCAACCTTATATCATGGCCGGCAGCATATTATGCTATGGCAAGATGGATTGAGGGTTTTGCCTATCATATGAACTTTGGACTATCTCCATTCTTCTGGAGTACTGTTATTCCCTTTGTGGTATCACTGGTAATCACACTGCTCGTTGCGCTTGTTACCATCAGTTTCATTTCAATTAAGGCAGCACATACGAATCCGGTAAATACGGTTACGAGGGAATAGTTATTATAGTCTTGCAGTCTTGCAGTCGTAATGTTCTTACACAAACAGATCACCTTATCACTGATCTTTGATACAACGTACTGCAATGCCTTCATAAAGACCCTTGGTACCACGGTATATCCGGGAAGTATTATAGTCGAGCTGACGTATCCAGGCATAATCGCCACGTAACGAAGCAGACCAGAACCTGGTACCTGTACCGAGGTTCTTGAAATAACCGGCACCATCACGCCAACCTGACGCTAATGCACAGAAGCCGAATTCATCGGTCGAACCGCTATTTGGACTTTCCCAGTACTGTGTTCCCGCATGTTTCAGCTTACCACCTTCGTCTGTCCCCCTCCATTTTTCCAAATCAACTTCAGTCCCGCTCATACCGAGATACATCTCCAGTTCTTTCCATTCGCTGTCATCCGGCAAATGCCAGCCATCAGGACAAACTCCCTGTATATTTCCGGATTCAATTTCATCCTCTCCCATAATATACATCGCTGCCGGCCAGGTGTAAAGAGCCCCGTATATAGTTCCGGTTGCTGCATAATTTTCATACCAGCAATAAGCCTGTGAATAGAGTGTAAAATCATACCAGTCCTGTTGCCCTTCAACACGTGGAATGGAATTTCCATCCGGCCACCGTGTAACCTTAAGGTTCGAAGCCATCCATATCTGGTTGCCTATTTTAATTGTCCCGTAGATATTATTTTCTATATCGGTTATGAAAAGCGGCAATGTATCAGGGGTTGTAAATGATCTCTCCTCACCATAGTAAGTTATTAAACCGGCAGTTGCATAGGCCCTTACATAATAAGTCGTACTCTCGGAAAAATTGAAACCTGTATAGCTGAAATCCCCTGTTGAATTCCTGTGTCCCAATTTTACTATAGTATCACTTTTATCAGGATCTTCCAATTCTGACCAGCAGAATCCATGATCTGTGATGGTTTCATTGCTGATACTTACAATTGTACCCTTAAAAACATAAAATCCCTCCGAATAGGTCTCTATATCTCCTGTGGAAATTATAAGGCTGCTTTCATTCTCCTCACTTTCACATGCAAAGAGTGAAAACAGGATTATCATTATTCCGATTTGTATCTGTATTTTTATCTTCACTGACTCAATTTTTTATTCTCCCATTCTTCCTTTCACCAACTCTCCCATTCCATTGGCCTCCGTAGTCTTGACGAAGGAGGCTCCCCTTCCCAATATAGACCTTTATAGCATTTCAATACCCTACTTTAACTTTATTCAAGATTCAAGATTCAAGATTATATTCTCTGGATATTGTATAAAATTCGAATTAAAATATTCAATTGTCTTTAACCTGATCATGTATGGGTAATAATTATTTGTATAACAATCACATATAGAATAAAATTTTTTTAATATTTTTCGAACAAAATTGGCTGAGCTTTTCAGTTATTTCAAATTAATAATTATATTGGCCGTTTGAATAATCAAAGTTTAAACTAATCTTTATCCAAATGTTACTTCATCAGCAATTTGTCAGGATGGCAAAAAAGTTTTCCAAGAAGCTTGCAATCATTGATAAAACTACAGGGTCAACAGTCCCTTATTCTAAAGCTCTGATCGGATCTCTGATACTGATTTCAAAGTTTAAGAACTATGATAAGGGGTTCATCGGGATTATGATACCCACCTCTGCAGGATGTGCACTTGCATCTGTTGCAGCGCTTATGAGCGGGAGGATTCCCGTGATGATAAATTATTCTACAGGTGCCGAGGCTAATGCCAGGTTTGCACAAAAAAAATGCAATTTCCATACCATTATTGCTTCAAAGGCATTACTCGAAAAAATAAATTGTCCGGTGATTGAAGGGATGGTTCTGATAGAAGATATAATGAAGAGTGTCACCACGGGAGATAAACTGAAAGCTGCACTTAAGTCACTGCTGCCGACCGGTTTGTTGCTCAATACCCTGCATAAAGGAGATGAAAATGATTATGCGGTGATGCTTTTTACCAGCGGTAGTGAAAAAGATCCCAAGGCAGTGCCCCTGTCACATAAGAATATTTCATCAAACATTGACGGATTCAGCGAGTATGTTGGTATTACATCGGAGGACAAGATACTGGCTAACCTTGTATTCTTCCATGTATTCGGGTTGACGGTGAATCTCTGGGTTCCCCTGTATCACGGTATGACGATGGTCACATATGCCAACCCTCTTGATTTCCAGACCATAAGTAAAATAGCAAGGGATGAAGAACCTACATTGATGGTAGGCACACCGAGTTTCTTCTGGGGATATCTGGATAAATCCGAACCGGGTGATTTCAAATCACTGAGGCTGATGATAGCAGGAGCCGACAAATGTCCTGATGCTTTGAGGGAAGGATATTTAACCAAGCATGGTGTTACCCTTCTCGAAGGTTACGGGGCCACGGAGACATCACCCGTAATATCAGTCAACACTCATGAATTCAACAGGCCGGGAAGTACAGGGAAGGTACTCCCCAATCTCGAGGTTAGAATAGAAAATTTCGAGACAGGCCAGGAGTGTGCTGTCGGTGAAGTAGGAAAAATCCTGGTAAAAGGACCTTCAGTCATGAGCGGATATTACGACAATCCTGAACAGACTGCAGAAGTGCTGAAAGACGGATGGTACGATACCGGCGACATGGGATATCTCGATGATGAGGGATATCTGTTTCATGCAGGCCGCTTCAAGAGATTCACCAAAATAGGAGGAGAAATGGTATCCCTGGTGAAGGTCGAGAACATACTCGAAAAATACCTCCCTGAAGGAGTCTCATGCTGTGTTGTTGAAATAATGGACGTAAGAAAGGGATCATATATTGTTGCAACAGTATCACAGGAGGTCAACAAGACTGAGATACTCAGGAAAATGATGGGTGATCTCCCTTCTATTGCTCTTCCCAGACAATTTGTTGTAATTAATGAGCTGCCCATGATGAGTACAGGGAAGATTGATTTCCGTACTGTCACGGGGATGGTCAAGGCAATAATGACTGATTCGGGCCAGCTGGAAAAATAAGATTACTGGCACTTCAGATTTGTCCGTTGTGCTTTTGATGCTTCGGCAAAGGGTCCGTACAGAGCATTTTTGAATGACTCACATGCTGCAGAAGTATTTCCTTTACCTGCCTGTGCTACTGCCAGCTGGTAATAGAACTTGGCTTTGGCTTCAGCATCACCGGTTTCCATGTCGAGTCCCTTCTGCGCATATTCTTCACCCTTTTCGAAATTCTCCTGTTTGTTATATACATCAGCATAATAATAGAAAAGATCTTTATCGTCGCCGTACTTGGCAGCCTTATCCAATAGTACAAGTGCTTTATCAAGACTATCCTGCTGGTTTGCCTGTGAACCGGAAGCACGGAAATATTCAAGGGCAAGGGTAGATGCCTGCTGAATTCTCTCATCATCTTTTCCGGCTTCGAGGCCTCCGAGAAACGTATCTATTGTTTCCTCGAAAGCATCGCTGTCATTCTGCCTGAGGTATATAAGAGCCCTGTTATAAAGGGCATTAGCGTAACCCGGATTTATCAGTAACAGGCTGTCAAATGCCAGCAGTGCATTTTCATAATCATTCTGGCTAAAGAAATCGGTACCCATCTTGTTATAACCCTGTAAAAGGATCTTTTCTGCATTTGCCTTATTTGATTCGCTTCCATAATTCTCTGCAACAGCAACAGCTTTCTTTGCAGCATCAATGACTTCAACGGCAGGTTTATTGTCATTGTAAGCATTAAGCGCAACCTTAACATATAATCCCGGCAGTATTTTCACTATCCTTTCTTTAAGATCAGCAGCTTCTTCACCAACATTGTCGGCCAGCAGAACTGCTTGTTCGAAAGCCATGATAGCAGTGGCAGGATCTGTCTGTGCGGCCTTGGCACCCTGGTTATATGCCGCAATTACATCATTCCGTGATTGTGCATTGAGGCTTATGCCTGCAATGGCTGAAATGACCAGAATAACAAATATCTTCTTCATTTGTAATTATTTATTTTAATCAGATTATCAATAATTAATATCTCTTTTAATTCTTTTTAAAGGGCGTAAATATAAAAATTATATTTTAAATACAATTCCGGGGAAAAAATGTTTAGCGTACAGCGTTCAGCGTAGAGTACGCTGTATGCTGTACGCCTATTGTTTTTGATCCGTACAATATGTAACTTTGGTACAGATTTTGTACCTGACTGATAGAATTCCGGGTTTTTCTTAAGGTATATTTGGGATAGACTAAAATTAGCTGATTATGAACAGGTTATTATGTCTTTTTATCCTTTGCGCCTTCCTCATTGTTTCCTGTGAAGATGATGATTACCTTAACAAGTACCCTGCCGAAATAAGTTTTGATGTCACATACCGGCTTCTGGAAGGCAAACCAATCAGATGTATAGATTTCGACGAACAGGGTAACGCTTATATAGGATCAGGGAAAGACCTGCATTATTCCAACGGTAGTATTCAAAAAACATATACTCTCGACTACGATATCCTCGACCTCGCCGTGGCACCTGACCAGACAGTATGGATTGGCACAAAAGACGGTGGTCTCTGTCATTTCACACACCGGGATTTCGAATGGTATAATTCTGAAAATGCTGGTCTGCCCAGAGACTATGTAATGAATGTTGAAGCATCTCCTGACGGAAAGGTATGGTTCGCCAGCTGTGCACATAAGCTCGGCGGACTAGGTATCTACGACGGCAGAAAATTCACATTTCTGACTCCTGAAAATTCACCCTTAAACCAGAATCTCATTGTAGATATTGAAATTGATAATGAAGGCTATGTCTATATAGCAACCGGAGGTAAAGTAGGCAGGACAAATATCTACAGGATAAAGGACAACCAGTGGAGATGCCTCGGTGAAGAAGAAGGCACTTTTTACTGGGTGATGTCTTTCACTATCGGACCGTCGGGTAGTATTTACCTGGTTGAAGACTTTGCATTGGCGTCATTTTTAGCCGAGAACAGGCTTTTCCGCTACTATAATGATGAGTGGGAAAACATTGCCCTTGAAGAGGGTCAGCAAATATATTTTATCGGTACTGTTGAGGCCGATAAAAGAGATTATTGCTGGGTAACCACAATCGGGCAAAACGGGCCGGTCCTTTGTGTTTATGACGGACACTCATGGAAGATATCACCCGATGGTATAATTGGAGGTGAATTCGCAACAGTTATTGAATCAGATCACGATAATAATATCTGGATAGGCACATATAATGATGGTATCTATATTCTAGAACAATAAAAAAACCTAAAATGAAAACTGCAACATTAATCCTGTTACTTTTTATCGGGGCAGCAATTCCCGTACAAGGTCAGATGGCTGTCGGATATAACACCGACGGCAACACACTATCGCTTTCATTGAATCCCTTCAGTAAGTTCTGGGGCGAATTTAGAGTAAATACAACACAATATAACCAGGCATCCTGGTCATATAACGACCGTGGTATCACACAGGCTTACTTCATGGCAAAGGTATTCTCAATGACGAATGCATCACTTTATGCCGGTGTCGGTCCGGGTGCAAACCTTCTGTCTGATGAAGATGATAAATGGGTCAGTATAAACATCCCGGCAGGAATATCGCTCCTCCCCTTTCAAAGATTCCCCAATCTATATCTGACTGGAGAATACACACCGATGATAGTAATTTCAGAGGGAGTTCCCGTTATACACAGTGTATCGGTCGGATTCAGACTTATTTTAATTAAAACAGAGTAGAAATCTCAAACCTGCAACCTGCAACCTGCAACCTGCAACTTATAATACCCTCCCCAGCAATAACTCAGCTCCCGGCATAAGCTGCCAGTCACCGAAGGTATATGTAATCAGTGCCCGGGGGTAGAGATAATACGAATCACTAAACCGGTACCTGTAACCAAGATCTGTTCCCAGGAAATACTGGTTTTCAGTAATGCCCTTCGTCCTGGTAAATCCGGTATAAGGACCAATATGAAGATCATTACGTGTGTCGGTACTCTTCAGAAAATGATAGCGTCCGCCTGTCCTGAACACAAGGTCAGGATGGCCTCTCTCCTTAAGTCTTTTGCTGAAAAGGTTTACCTCACTGAAGAGATATACCGAGACTTTCCCGGAAATACTGTATTCAAGTTCAAGATTTGGCATTCCCATAAAAAACTTCACAATATTCAGAGATATATAGAAGTTACCTTGTTTGTTGATCTCCTGGCTTTTGACAACAGGGAAAATCATCAGCAGGATCAGCATTATGATAATTTGCTTTTTCATTCCCTTCATGGTATAATAATTTTATTATCAGCCTTCAAGTTCCTTTATAAGTTCCACTGTCCTGTCCCGTAGTGGTTTTCGTACTCTTTTCCAGGAGATCCATTCTGCCACGAAGGCAATCCCCAGCAACGGTAAATAGACCATTTGTGCAAGTACTACCAATCCTAATGGTGTCCATACCTCTGATACAGGTATAGAGCTGAATATTATTGATGTGGCGATATTACAAATCAATATCAAAACAAAGATAAATATCCATTCACTGTTCCAGAACCTGTACCTGCGTTCTGTCTTTTTCAGAAGTTCCAGAGTAGTAAGGGAATAGTCAATCCTGTCCTTTTCAGTATATCTTGAACGAAGGCCTATTGCTATTAAAATCACGATTACCACAAAAACATTTGCGATTATAATCTGACCTATACCGCTAAAAACCGATGCCATACTCAATACCAGCAGGAATATCAATCCTGCAATAATCAACAGGGCAAATAACAGATCCAGTTTTCTTCTCTGAATCCTGTCGGCTTTTTTGAAAGATTCAACAATATTATCCGTTGTCAACCGGTCGGGTTGTTTAATATTAAAATACTCTTTTAAACTGAATTTATCTTCTCTCTTCATAGCTGTACCCTTTCATTTCTATTTTTAACTGGTTCTTGATACGGTGAATCTTGACTCTTACATTTGGTTCCGTTATACCGACTATATCTGCGATCTCCTTTGTTGGTATCTCTTCAAGCATGAGAGTCATTATCGTTTTGTCAATCACTGATAACTGGTTTAGTTTTATATACAATTCGCCGATTGAATCCTCAAGTATTTGCTTTTGATCCGTATCATCATAAAGGAGATGATCAAGATTAAGGTTCAGATCTATATCTGCCTTACTTTTTCTTCTCAAATATTCCCTGCCTGCATACCCGATTGCAGTGTTAAGGGCAATCCTGTATATCCACGTATTGACAGATGATTTGCCTTTAAAAGAGCCGAGGCTCTTCCAGATATTATACAGGATTTCCTGGTAAAGGTCACTTCTGTCCTCTTTATCCTTAAAGTAATAACAACAAATCCTGTATAGTCTCTCATGATTATCAGCAAGTATCGATTTAAATTCTGTTTCCTTTGATTGCATATCAACCTTGTTTTATATAGTTAGTCAGGTTTCTGAAGAAAATGTTACAAAAGATATAACTTTTTTTTTTGCGCACGGCGTACAAGGATTAGTTACTATAGTTCCTCTCCTTGGAGCGATTAGGGGTGGGTTCTTCTTGTTACTGGTTGCCGGAGTACCCTGCATATCCTTATCTATTCTGAATTCAGATATGGAATAAGCTGTCGAGCCTGTTGCCCCTTTTAAGACGGTAATGATAGAAGAAAAATATTAATGAGACAGGAAGAATTGAAATAGCTGCAATGAGCGACCATCGTAATTGAACAGAGCTATCGAGGTATTTATCAAGTACCGTTTCTGTGATAATACAAAAACCTGATAAAATAACCAATGCTGCTGCAATGATATTCAAGCCTTTAAATTTAGCAGCTCTGTATAATATGAGGACAATACCGGCAGTAATAAATGCAGCTATAGTCATTGGAAGACCGACAGGAAAGAACCATTGTTTACCTCCTGCTATAAGGTCAATCAGAAAAAGAGCCGCCAGTACTGTAAGCATCACCCAGGAGGCTAAAATGAAGGGTTTCCTGTTTCCGAACAGAAAAGGTGTGAGAATTAACCATGCTGCTGATATTGAAACATCGGCATAAAGTGACCATTTCAGGTTTTTACTTATCAACAAGTCCACTATTGTACAAACAGCAATTCCTGAGAAAGCTATAATCCCGCTTAATTCCCACAGATATCTTCTGTTTTCTTTTTTTTGAATCTTAATGATCCCGGAGGGATAATTACTGGAGATATCCTCCTTTTCAACTTTTACTGTCGGATCCTTTCCGCAAAGAGGACATACCTTCAATCCATCATCCAGCTCTACACCGCAATTAATACAAATTGCCATGGTCTTTGTTTTTAATCGTTATTTAAAATCTTAACATGAATACCGGCATCCACAAGATGCCTTAAAATATGACGTTCAAACTCACGTGATTGTGTTATATTACAAATGCTTATCCTCAGTTTGTCTTTATATGAAATAAGGGCACATCCCACCTTTACTTTCGGATTGGGCGGGGGTGGAATGAGCTCAAATGAATCAACCATATTCTTCATATCTCCGGGAAGAGTGACCCGTCCAAGATTCGTAACAAGACCTGTCCAGCGCTTTGAAGCAAACCCCTTATAAACGGAAGCGATAACCATTTTTTTTATAAAAAGAGGCATTATCCTGATAATAAAAAGCTTTTCAGAGCTTACATTCGAAGATAAAAATCTTGATATCTGCTTAACATCAGCACTGATCTGCATCTGGTTATGAACCGATTTCAGTATCTCTTCAAAAGTATATTCTCCAAGTCTTACATCAATTTCCGGTAATACAAAAAGAGAAAAGTTACGCATTGTCCTGCTGGGGAAAATTTTTCTCATATTAACAGGTACTTCAAGTCTAAGTACTTTCCTTTTTCTTTTTTTATTTTTCCCATCTGTTGATTTATATATCTGTTGTAAGGAATAAAGACATACTGATACAAAATACTCTGTTACAGACACATTATGCTTACGGGATAATTCAAGGAATTCTTTAACACTTATTTCAGTACGCAGAACCCTTAATCTTGGACTCCTGTTAAGTTTGAAAGGGAGATGCCAGGCTTTTACCAGTTTAGATGGAGGAGGCAGCTTTTTAAAAAATCTGTTATATCCATCTTCATACTCTTCATCAGACACACGGGTTGAGGGAAGTACTATTTCATCCGTCGGACTGAGGTTCTTACCGATCAGAAGAAGGTAAGTATAAAGAAGCGATTTAAGATATTCGAGTGCACCTCCTCCATCGGTAAGTATATGGATGAACTCAACCGAGATTCTTTTACCTTTAATGATAACCCTGTACAGAGGTTCTCCTTTTCTTTTTGCCGCAAATGCAGTGCAGGGAATCTTTTCGTCAGCCTGGATACGCGGCATCTTATTGTTAAACTCAAGGAAATGCCAGAATATTCCGCTTCCCAGCGAGACACTGAAATAGGGGAATCTTTTTGAAGTTCTTTCCACTGCTTCCCTGATAGCAGAATATTTCACAGGCTCCTTAAGCGTGGCAGATATCCTGAACACAGAGGTTAGCTCGGCCGATATAATTGCAGGAAACAGTTTTGCAGCATTATCAAGCTTAAGCCAGCCTCTCTCCTGAAAAGATTTTGTATTAATGGCTCTTCCTCCGGATATTATTATACAAAGATACAGGATTTATCATTTATACTGATCTGAACAGGAAATGTAACAGCCTTGTTTCGTATACAGCTACCTGGTATGCCTCTTGAAAAAGGACCATATCACTTCGCTGGCATTGATGTCACGGCAGGTTTTCCCTATGATCCATGCCGGCAGATACTGAAATCCGCCAGGCCATGTATGGCCTCCCCCATCAACCGAATAAAGGATTACTTCTGTTCCGTCAGTACCATCCATGTACTCCTTTCTTGTGACTCTTGTGCCATCATCCGGATCTACATCAGGCATTTCAGTCACAACCGGATCAGGTATACAGTTGTTCCGTTTCACCCAGAATCCGACAGATTCATCTACAGATAATACTTTCCCAAGATTTATCTTACGGATACTGCCGTAAATGTTACCACCTTCATAAGGAACAAGGGGATCATTAACATTATTAATGGCCAGTACTGAAACTGGCCAGACAGGGTTACATTCATTATAAAGCATATGAGGAATATTCCCATCTACCGGAGCTATTGCAGCTATCTTACCAGATAATTCACATGCAATGCGGTATGCCATTATAGCACCGTTGGAAATACCTGTAATATAAACCCTTTGAGGGTCAATATCGTAATCATATATCATTGTATCTATTAATGCAGAGATAAAACCGACATCATCAATGTTTTCCCTGTGTGCGCGGTCGTTTGCCTCTTCATCCATCCTTCCATCATTCCAGTTCAGTTCTATTCCATCAGGATAAACAGCAAAGAACCCGTCCCTGTCAGCAAGATTGTCAAAATCTTTACGGGTAACGATAACCATTGCTTCACCTGTTCCTCCCCTTCCATGTAAGACGATGACCAGTGGCATCTGTTTGGATTCATTAGATATTGAAGGCATGTGAATATGATAAGTCCTCTTCAGGTTATCGTGAATAATAAATGCCTTTTGAGATATAGAAGGGTATGATGGGAAGAATATCAGACAAATCCCGGCCAGCATTTTCATAAATACTGGAAGCCTGGTTCTTAAAAATAACCTATATTCCATATAATTGATAAATGTCGGCATTAATTATGAATTAGCGGTGGTTATATTAATTAATAAAATTCAGGGATTATAATATTCCCTTATTGTTCCGTACAGTGCCAGCGAGGTGAATCCCCCGAATGAATGTCCACCTACGGCTATCCTGTTTGTGTCTATTATTCCATTAACGCAGATATTATGAAGCTTATTTTGTGACATTATAAAGCAGCTAAACCCTGTAATTGACGTCTTTATCATGAAGTAAAAGTGCTTCATTTTCAAACTACTACTAAAATGAAAAAGATGTATTTTCCGGCAATCCTGTTATTGCTGTTTTGCATTCCACGTATAGCAAATTCGGTGTATACATCGAAGGTTACAGGTATAAATGATTCAATAGAAACCAAAATCGACACTTTGATAGCCCGTATGGGCTTCTCTTCTGAAACCCCGGGAGGAGTTATCGGGATCATTAAAGATGGCAGTATGATCTTTAAAAAAGCCTATGGATTAGCTGATTACGAGACAAAAATGCCAAACACCACTTCTACCCTTTTCAACCTGGCGTCAACATCCAAACAGTTTACTGCAGCAGCAATATTACTGCTTGAAAAACAAAAGAAGTTATCTCTTAAAGATGATATCAGGAAGTATCTTACTGATTTTCCTGATTACGGAAATACAATAACCATTGAACATCTGATACATCATACCAGCGGGATAAAATCCTCTGATGTATTATGCCTGATGGCGGGCACCCTGTTTTCAGAAAACAACCGTGAAGGAGATTACGATTTCATAGCCGGGCAGAAATCTCTGAATTTCAAACCTGGTGATGAGTACAATTACTCAAATTCCGGGTATGTTTTGCTGGGAAAGATTGTGGAAAAAATTAGCGGAATGAAATTCAGCAAATTCGTTGAAGAGAATATTTTCACGCCTCTGGGTATGACTCATTCTTATATCTATGACAATCCCGGCAGAATTACAGATAACAGTGCGACTGGCCATATACGCGAAGGTGAAGGAAAATACAGGGAATCAGGATATGAGAATAGCAGTCTTACCGGTGTATCCAATGTTTATACCAGTATTGAAGACATATTGCAGTGGGATAATAATTTCTACAATAATAAACTGGGAAGATGGGACTTCAGCAAGGAAATGACTGCTCTGACTCCTCTCAACAATGGTGATGAATGTAATTATGCTTTCGGATTACATATATCTGAATATAAAGGATTAAAGACTATCAGTCATGGGGGAGGCAGCGGAGATTTTTCGACATTTTATCTACAGATACCTTCAGAAAAACTATCTGTTGTCTGCCTTTTCAATATTAATGCCGGTGCAACAAGTCTCGCCTACAAGATAGCAGACCTGTTTATTAAAGAAAGTCCTCAGAATATTGCCCATCCTTCCAAACCGGAAAAAGCAGATATTGATTCTTCCCTTCTGCAGATTTGCACAGGAAAATATTTTGATAATGCATACTGGATTGAGGTAACCATTACAAGGGAAGGAGATCATCTGATATTTGAGGCACCTTACCAGGGAAGGTTTGATTTATACCCTTCTTCGGACACTTCGTTTTTTGTAACCTTTGCCGATTTACAGGTAGTTTTCAGCAAAAACGACAAAGGAGAAATTACAAAAGGAGCAATACTCCAGGGTGATGATAAATTTGAGCTTACTTACCTGGGAAAAGATATAACTCATCCTGAAGAAGAACAATTGAACCAGTATGCCGGTAATTTCTACTGTGAAGATATCGATGTGACCTATCCTGTTCTGTTCAGGGATGGGAAATTATTTATGGTTCTTCCTGAATCAACTGCAGAGTTTTGTCATTCAGAAGTGGAATCGGAACTGATACCGGAGCATGATGATTATTTCGCTTCTCCGGTGAGTGGAATCCGGTTTACACGAGATACAGACAATGAAATTAGCGGCTTTATCCTCTGGAATGTAGGACGTGTAAGGAATCTTGTCTTTAGTAAAGTGGAATAGCGTTTAGCGTACAGCGTTTAGCGTGCATAATACTTTTCCTACCTTTGTATATATTTAGAATTATCGAACATTTAAAAGTACATGTGAAGAGTAATATTGTGATTTTCGGTAAGGAACTGATAGATGAGAATTCAATCAGGCAGATTGAAAGGTGTATCTCATCGGAAGAGGATATTGCCGTACTGAATGCAGATGCACATTATGGCTATGGCCATCCTATAGGAGGTGCTGTCGCCTACAAAAACAAGATCTCATTGTCGGGGGTGGGTTTTGATATCGCATGCGGCAATTATGCTGTCAGGACAGATATTCCTGTAAAGAAAGTCGATATCCCCAAGGTCATGGATGAGATCATCCGAAGGATCTCATTTGGTATTGGCAGGCTTAATAATGAACCTGTGGAACATACAGTACTGGAAAAGATACGCAAGGCAGAATTCATACCCCAGAGAAAGCTGTTCAAACTGGCAAAAGAACAGTTAGGAACCGTGGGCAGCGGTAACCATTTTGTCGACCTGTTCGAAGATGATGACGAATTGCTGTGGGTGGGTGTCCATTTCGGATCAAGAGGATTCGGACACAAGACGACAATGGGTTTTATCGCATTATCACGGGGATTATCATTTAACGACAGGGTGAGGGAAGGAGGCATGGATTCACCACCGATACTGTTCGACATACAATCTCAGCTGGCACAGTCATATATTGAGGCAATGAACCTTGCAGGCGAATATGCCTACGTCGGAAGGGAACTGGTGATAAAAAAAGTGCTTGAGATACTCGGCAATCCTGAAGTAACATACGAAGTACATAACAATCACAATTTTGCCTGGAAAGAGAAGCATTTCGGAAAACAGTACTGGGTTGTAAGAAAAGGTTGTACTCCTGCATTCCCGGGACAGAAGGGATTTATAGGTGCAACCATGGCAGGCGACTCGGTGATCATCGAAGGTGTTGACAATGAATTATCACAAAAAGCCCTTTATACAACTGTTCACGGTGCAGGAAGGGTGATGTCGAGAACCAAATCGGCAGGGAAAAAGAGATGGGAAAAGGGGAAAGACGGGGTCAGGAGACTAAAAGTGATAAAAAAGGGTATCATCGACTATAATGATGTCAGGCACGATATGACAAAGCGCAGGATTGTACTCAGGGGAGGAGATGCTGATGAGGCACCGGAATGTTATAAGGATCTTGACGAAGTATTGAAATACCAGGGTGATACTATCCGTATCCTGTTCAGGTTACATCCTGTAGGTGTTGCAATGGCAGGACCGGATATCTTTGATCCGTACATTGACTAATAGATAGCGTTCAGCGTTCAGCGTTCAGCGTTCAGCGTTCAGCATAGGAAGGTTCGAGAGTCCTGGTTACTTCAAACGATCTTGCTTCAAACTTCCGATTTTTAATATATTTGTATTTACACAACAAAAAAGATACAATAATTCTCCCAAAATAAAAACTATTATGAAACGACTACTTCAGGTATGTTTAATAGCTTCTATGGCTGTAAGTCTGGTCAATGGCCAGAAGCATGACGATAATAAATGGTATGAAACTCCGGTTGCACTTATTGAAGATATTTACCGTGCTGTTTCAATGACAGACACTGTGCCGGTCGATTGGGATAGAGTTAGATCGATGTTTATTGACGAAGCAGTAATCGTACTGAGAACAGGTCCCGATGAAAGTGAACAATTTACAGTTGACGGCTTCATACAGGATTTTAAGGATTTCTATGAGTATCCTTTGGTAAAAACCAGTGGTTTCGAGGAGAAGATACTCAGTATGAAGTCGATGGTTTATAAGGATATTGCCTTCATTGCAACTGTATATTCAGCAGAGATAATCGGAAGAGATGTTCCTCCTACACGTGGCATTGATCTTTGGTTATTGAGTAAGAAGGATGGCTTCTGGAAGATTACCTCTGTAATAAATGAAGTAATTCCTCCCGGACAGGAATTACCGGATGAGCCGGAATGGAAGTTCTGAAATTGTCACCAGGTTTTTACATTCCGTTCAGTCGATTATCTGTCTGGCGTGTCGCTCCGTCTTTAGGACTTTCATCCAAATAGGATTAAGACAGCCCTTGTAAACTGCAAGACTCTTAAAGGAGAGAGTAATTGACTTATGTATCGATTATATAGCTATCTGAGTGTAATATCTTTCCGCTTAAAAAGATTAGGCTAAAATATAATTGCAAATTTTGTGTCAGTGTTTCGCCTTCCGGACGAACAGGTTTATCGCCTGGTATTATTAATGGATTTTTCTTCGTGACTTGTTAGTTTTAAATTAGTAAATTTAAAAATCAAAGAGGTAATTATGAACTCAAAAAAAATAATTCTCGTTATTACGGTCATTATAATGTGCCTGTGTACATACGGGCAAGGATCGTTGCAAGTTGGAATTGCAAAAATTGACATCACTCCTGATATCCCTGTTATGTTATACGGATATAGTGCAAGAAAGACTCCGTCGGAAGGTGTACATGACTCACTATCAGCACGTGCCGTAGTTTTTGAAAACAATGGAAAGAAGTTTGTCCTTGTTTCCTCCGATTTAGGTTCATACGGTTCTGAAGTTTTCCCTGTTATACAAAAAGGTATACTCGAAAGATTCAATCTGAAGGAATCTGAGCTGTTCCTGTCGGCTATACATTCACACAGCTCTCCTGTTCTGACCCTCGATAAAGAGAGAGGAAATCCAAATAATATCAAATACACTGAAACACTTAGTCAGAAGTTATTAACGGTAATCAGTGAAGCATTCAACAATCTGAGGCCTGTCGACATCGGTGTTGGAGCAGGTTCCTCACCTGTGGGTTCAAACAGGCGTGAGATGAGAACGGATGGATCAATTACCCTCGGCCGCAATCCGTATGGTCCGGCCGATAAAGAGGTATTGGTCATGAAGATTGCACCACCTGACGGAACACCTGTGGGGGCGATCTTCGACTATGCCACTCATGCTACTTCCCTGGGACCGGGTAATATGCTTATAAGTGGTGATGTCCTTGGTTTGTCCGCACAGTTTACAGAAAAAATACTGGGGGAAGGCGTCATTACACCTGTCTTTGCAGGTGCATCAGGTAATATCGATCCCTGGTACAGGGTTCTTCCGGGCTTTGACACCGAATCAGGATGGATACCCGAACCTGTTTTATTAGGAACTTTCCTGGGGGAGGAGGTAATTCATGTTTTCCGCAGTATTGAGGAGTTAAATGAAGAAGGTGAAATAAATTCTTCCTCTGCTACCATTGAATATCCACGAAGGAAAAGAACGGATACGGGTAACAGTTCGGCGGAACAGCAAGAACCCACTACCATACCGGTTAACATCACAGTGGCAAAAATCGGTGAAAATGTGGCTTTTGCAGGGTTTAATGTTGAAATGCTTACCGAGATAGGTATGGATATTAAGGCAGGATCACCATTCAAATATACTTTTATCATCACGCACTGTAACGGGGCAAGTGGCTATCTGCCTCCTGCAGAACTATATAAAGAAGGTGGCTATGAGGTTAACGTGACACGTTTTGAAATAGGCACAGCAGAAAAGATTGTAAAAGAAACACTCAGGATGTTGTATGATCTGAAATAGCCATCTCCCAGAAATAATTATAACTTCAGCCAAGATTATTTGATATTCACAGATATTTACTGACAACATCTCTTTTCGTTACCGGTGCGGCGATAAACCTCCCGATCACTTTCCATGGATTAAGAAATGATATCTTTGCACCGTTATTCCTGTTTCCGATCATCTTCCTTACAAGAAATGGGGTTACCGTCTCCACATCGTTGGCAAGGATATTATATATCCTGACAATATTTTTATTTTTTACAGGCATTTTTCTTAAAGGGTCGAGAAGCAGGTCAGTCAGGACCATTCCGGGCATAATAGTTCCCACAATCACCGGACCATCTTTTACCTCCATGGCAAAGGCATCAGTAAAATACCTGACAGCCCGTTTGGATGTGCCGTAAGGTGACAATCCGTAAATTTTTCTTCCGTCACTACCAAGCCCTTCCATATTATAGATTGCACCGAAACCCTGATTCAGCATATGGTTATATGCAATATGTGTTGCCAGCATCAATCCCTTCACATTTGTATCAATAATCTTCATAAACACATCGGGCGGAATATTATGAAATGGTGCCTGTTCATATGTTATCCCTGCATTATTAACCCAGATGTCAATCCTGCCAAAGGTTTTAATAGTATTTTCCAATAAGTTGTTCAGATTCCGCTCATCAGTCACATCACATTTAAATGCAGCATAACTCTCTTTCCTGAATCCACCTGAAAGTTTTTGTAATGACTTTTCTATAGTATGTTCCGAGGTTCCAGAGTATGCTACACTCCACCCCGATCTCAGGAAATCGGCAACGAGTCCTGCACCTATGCCCCTTGTACCACCGGTAATAACTGCTGTTTTCATAATTTACTGGAAATAGTCAAAGATCTTCTCAGTCTCTTCGTAGCCTGCACGCATACCTTTACCGGAGAAGAGGATTTTATTTCCGGATTTGAGCTCCAGAGCAACCTCCGAGTTAAGGCTTTCCTTAATAATACTGTCCATGAGCCCCATAGATGGTGCCTTGAGGGTACCCGATCCTTTTTTTGTGACTGTTGCCGTCATTAAAACCGGGGCTTTTGCAAGGATGATTTCTGTACTGTTATCATCAATTCTTTTCAGCTTAATGATCTTTGCTCCGTTATATGTGGCGAATATTTTTGTGCGTTTCCCTATCCTCAGGAATGAGATGAATCCCATAAACCAGCTTCCCCTCCAGGGGATCTTTGCGACTGATATCATTACTGACACATCTTCGCCGCTGAAATTATTACACTGCAGCCAGATCCAGCTTTCAGGGAATGATGTTCCCCAGTCCTTTTCTATATATCCTCTTCCGCCGGAATAATCCGTGACTTGTCTGTTTACGGTTATTTTGCCTTCGAGACAGTGCCCGGTAGATAGCACCCCATGGTTACATTCCATGCCGGGAACAAATGAATACCAGCCCATAATACCAGGACGAAGTATATGCTTAGGTAAGCGGTTTACATCTGAATATTGAATATTTCCGGATATATGGTGTTCATCATTTTCAAGGTCAAGTTTTATTTCTTTATCTGAGAAGAAGGATCGTCCGAGGTGTATTTCAAAAGTTTTATCATTGAAATGAATCTCTTCAGGCAGATAACGGAAGTAGGAAGTTGTTCCTTTGTTACCATCTATGTACTGAATGAATGAATGGGCATCATCAGAAAGGGATATGCCGGGTATGACGGCAAATGCGTTCCCGGTATCAGCTGACACATGTTTAAAGTACCAGCCTTCGAAATAGTTCCTTTTCTTAAAGGAACCCTGGAAAAGGTCTGGATTATATATCTGTCTTAATGATCTCATACTGCGATAAACCGTCAAGATAGGAAAAAGTTCGAAGAATCAGCGCAAGCCTGGAATATAGTTCTCACGCTGTACACTGTACCCTGAACGCTGTACGATAAATATTTTTATTGCCCGATATCATACACGAACACCTTATCCCAGTGTCTCACATAGAGTCGTTTACCGCATACAACAGGATGAGCCCAGTACATGCTCTCTCCACCCGATGGTACCCTGAACTCACCTTTAGGTTCATATTTATCGGGTGTAGCTTTTATCAGTGTCATGGAACCGGTTCTCTCATCGAGCAGGTAGAACATACCGTCGGCATAGGTTATTGCACCTTTTCCCCTGGGATGATTCCATATCTGCTTGCCGGTGAGAAAATCGAGACAGAACCATCCCCTGGAATTACTGCCCGATCCATAAAGGTGACCGTCAAGGAGGATGACACCCCCATGATGATTGTCCATAAGCTTTGAATCCCAGACAGTTTCCGCAATAAACCTGTCGCCCGATGGTTTCAACCTGACCAGCTTGCTGCCCTTACCATAGTCGCTGGTAATGAAGACATAACCATCTTTGGCAACAATATCAGTAAGGTTTAGTCCACGCGAATTCTTAAAATCAACTTTCCAGAGTAATTTTCCTGTAGCGATATCCACGCCATAGTAACAATCAGAGCTTGAACCTGTTAAATGCCTATAACCTCCAAAGTCAAAGGCCACGGCTGAGGAGTATCCTTCAACACCAGGGATATCGGTATTGGCCCAGATAAGCTTTCCATCGTTTTTATCCAGACATACCTGGAATCCTTTCCTGCCGGCAGGACGTACATAGAGCCTGTTGCCTTCTATATACACCGATTCAGAATATCCATACTCTGTTTCCGGGGTATTAAACTCCTTAGGCAGGTCTTTTGCCCATATCTCTTTGCCTGTCTTTGCATTATATACTGCCAGGCGTCCTGCTTCACTCAGACAATACAGCCTTCCATTATCGTATGTAGGTGTGCTCCTCGATCCTGTATATGATGCAGCCCATGGTGCTGATGTTGACCAGGCCTCACCGTTGGGACTCTTCCATACAGGCTTACCGTTCATATCGAAAGCAAAGACATAACTCTGATCCCTGTATTTGCCGGCAGTGAAGATAAGTCCTTCGCCGAAAGAGACAGAGCTATACCCCTCTCCCAGCCCGCTGATGGTAAACAGCAACTCCGGTCCTTCTGCAGGCCATTCTTTAAGCAGTCCTGTCTCTTTTGATTTATTGAAACGGTCCGGTCCATGAAAACAAGGCCAGTCGCAGGTTGTCTGTGAGTATGTCAGGCAACCCGGAAAAAGCAGCAGTATTGCAAATGCTATAAGTAATGATCTATACTTCATAATTGATAATCTTTAAAAATGTTAAGGAGGCTAAAATAGGAAATATTCTTTTAGATGAAAATTATCTTGCTTCAATGATTTTTTATTATCTTTAGATGGTTCGCTGCTATTTAATATTTATGTGTGCTTTCCGAAGAAAAAGGTTCAGTGATAAATCCATGCGGCTACAAGGTTATGATTATTGTCGTAACGGGAAATATTTCATTACAATCTGCACGAAAAATAAAATTCCATATTTTGGGAATATCGATGATGGTAAAATGAATTTATCCGAACCAGGAAAAATAATCGATAAATTCTGGAATGAAATCCCAAATCATTTCCCATTTGTAATTCTGGATGAATACATAATTATGCCCGATCATATGCACGGAATATTAATAATCCAACATTCGGAAAATAACGATGCAGGAACGCCCAAATTGGGCGTTCCTGCATCTGCATCTGCAAATCGCGGAAACCAATATTGGAAACCAAATTCAATTGGATCAATAATAAATCAATTTAAACGAATCTGCACAATTACAATTAAAACAAATGGGTATGAATTTGCATGGCAACCCCGATATCATGACCGTATCATTCAAACAGACGCACAGCTTAATAGAATTCGTAGATATATAATGATGAATCCATTAAAATGGAATCATTAAAATCATCCAATCTTATAATATTTCATTGGCAATATAATACCTAAAATGGCAGTGCTAGTCTATAGTTTCTCCTGATTAAGAATAATACAGGTAAATTCAAAATCCTCGCTGAAAGGGTTTTTGAACTGGTGTTTTTCATTTGGTGCCACGAAAATACTCTGGCCTTTTCTTACCTCATATTCATTCCCGTTTTCATCAATTACTATTCCCTTGTTGTTTTCTATTTTAACAACATGTTCATAGTCATGGTCATGATACGGTGTATTACCGCCAGGGGCAATGATAAAATGCCGCATAATGATATTATCCGATCCTTCATCAGGACCGATAAGCACCTTTTTCTTCACATCCCTGGCTCCTTCCATCTGTACGTCGGCAGCGATTATCTCTTCGTTATTGTTGATTTTCATGTTTGTCAGTATTTTTATTTAAATCAAATTTATAAAAAGAAAAGAGAATTGTTACAGGTTTTGGTATTGTTTATTTTGATAATGAATCTATTGCTTCTTTTATTACAGCTGCGGAGCGGTCGAGTAAGACTTTCTCTTCCGTATCAAGCGGACTGGTAATTATCTTTTCTATTCCGCTGTCGGAAACCACGGATGGTACGCTCAGGCATACATCCTTCAGACCGAACTCACCATTCAGCATCACTGAGACAGTCAGAACGCTGTTTTGTTTACGGAGTATCGAGGCGGTTATCCTTAAGAGTGACATTCCGACTGCAAAATGTGTGGCACCTTTCGCATTTATTATCTTGTATGCGGCTTCACGCACCTGCTGCTCAATATGTGCACGTTCTGCCTTCCAGTCGGAACATTTGTTACATATAGGACAGTAATCATCGATCTTTATACCTGCCACATTTGTCATCGACCATGCGGCAAATTCGCTGTCGCCATGTTCGCCCAGGATATAGGCATGCACGTTATGTACGTCGACACCGCAGTGATTACCAAGAAGGTAACGCAGCCGTGCACTATCGAGCACAGTACCTGATCCTATTACCCTGTTCCTTTCCCATCCCGAACGTTTCAGTGCCACCCATGTAAGAACATCTACAGGATTGGTGACTATCAGCATTACTCCCCGGCATTCATGGCGGGCAACACTTTCGGCGATACCTCCCACGATATCAGCATTCTTTTGAAGAAGCTGCAGCCTTGTTTCCCCCGGGCGCTGTGCCGATCCTGCAGTTATCACAACAAGCTGTGCATCAGCATAGTCATCTTCTGTTCCCACTCCTATCCTTACAGCCGGGAAAAACGGTTTGCCATGTACCAGGTCGAGGACCTGTCCCTGTACAAGCTCTTCATTTTTGTCGATAAGGATTATTTCATCAGCCAGCCCACTCTGTGCAAGAGCATAACAGTAGGTGGCACCTACTGACCCGGCACCTACAACCACAACTTTTCTCCTCTGAACCTGTGTTTTCATTTCATTCTTCTTTATATATTAAACAAACCAGGACTGAAAATGTTGGTTGGATCTAATTCACAAATTTCATGATAATACTTAACTTTAATCCGTTAAGTATAATCAATTTCTTAAATGGAAAATGACAGCAACGATAAGGCCAGAGGATCATTATCGAGGAGAGATTTTGCAAAAAGGAGCATTATAATCCTGGCAGGAGCTGGTACAGCAGGGCTTGTTGGTTATGGTCTCTTTAACACAAAGAAGATCAGGACCATATACAACAGACAACGGATGGGACATTGTGCCCCGACTGTTATGCAAACCCTTCTCGGAATTAACGGCATTGAGAACGATGATATGGTGAAATATGCTGCAGGACTGGCAGGAGGTATTGCAGGATTTGAAATGGAGTGCGGAGTATTAACAGCACCTCTGATGTTTATGGGCTACAGTAACAGCAACCTGACCGGAATTAACGAAAAACTAAATATCATCAGACAGGCACAATCATATATACAAGAGTTTAACAAATTTAATGGTACGACTATCTGCAAGAACATTCAGCAGAGTGAATCATGCCGACATGCTATAATTAATTTCTACAAACCATATTCACAGGCAATTAAAAGTCCCGTTTCATTGTCTGTTGAAACAAAAGAAGCATATACACTATTGCTTGAGACCTTTGATGAAAAGAAATTTCACTGTGCCCATAATGTTCTGGATAATCTCAATAATAATTTCAATATAACACCAGAGCTTTATGACTCAGCGTGGCCTTTTATTGGCGGTATTGCCCTGTTGAACCGTACCTGCGGCGCACTTGCTGCAGGTGCTATGGCTTTAAGTTCAATAACAGCAGGAATTGAAAGCAGCTATTTAAGAGTTGCCAGGCTGCACCGTTTGTTAAAGAATAATGACAATACGGCCATGGATGAAGAGATGAATAAGTTCAACAAGTCTATTAATCTATGCGATGAACTGGGTTCATGGTTCCGTAATAAATACGCTTCCACAACCTGTCATGAGCTTTGCGGACTCAGCTTTTCCGATATTAATGATGTAAAAAGCTATCTCTCAGGTCCCTGCATGGGATACTGCTCAAATATCGCAAAAGAGGTAGCCGGGAAGGTTAGTACTATGATATGATGGTCTGTCTATTTCTTATATCCGGTGAGTTTCATCGGAGCCATGTGCCTGCATTCGACGAGGCCTCCGTCTACTTCTCCGAAAGCCTCAATCCATGGCATCCAGCCCATGGCAATATTCATCGGCAGTAATTTCGGAATGTCCTTGTTGAAATAGACTCTTGGTTCATTATCGTAGATAGCCTTTTTTATCTCGGCATCAGATTTTCCCTGTGACTTAAGTGACGCTTCGTAGCCCTTCATCTGCTGGGCATACATCTCAGAATATTCAGGATGCAGGTAAATGCATTTAAATCCCCCTGCCGGAGTATTGACATCTTCTGACTCCGAGCCTTCTTTCCATGCAACAAACTGGTTATATGCACCCTGCTTTATTCTGGCTTTGAACATTTCCATCACCTGCTCATATCTTTCATCACTAAGAGGCTTGATATTGATATCATCTCCATTATCATCGGTACCTGTTATACTCACTAACTCCATATTTGAGGGATTAACCTGATAATGTATATGCATACCTCCCATATTCTCATCTATTATCAGGTTCCCGCCCTTTTCATCGCTGACAATCAGTTCGATCACAGATGGTTCTTCTCCTTCATCGGATACTGAAGTATATTTCACCATATCACCCACTTTAAGGTCTTTACCGAAACGGTATTTTAAAGTGTACTGCATTATTGCAGTCTGCTGCTCAACCTCACTCATATCCTGTGAATAAGCATTATAGGGAATACATAATGAAAGGACCAGAATGAAAAGAGCCGGATAGATACAACAAACCAGTAAATGGTTTTCTTTTTTTAACATTTTGTGTACCATGATTTTCTATTATTAAAAGATTATTATACCTGTTCTATCTGGTTCCGGAGAATCGGAAAAGAACTTTATATATACAAAGTTACTATTTTCTAAAAAATGATTTTCCTGAAAAATTTCAGTTCAGATTGTTTATTTAACTGCTGAAATAATCTTTATTCAAAGTGTTCAAAAGCTTCAATAATGTCGAGATACACTCCATCAAAGCCGGCATCTAATATTTTTTTCAGGTATGAATCATCATTACCGAAGATTACATTCTTCCATTCTTTTTCCCAGTATCTCACCTTATAGTTTCCCTCCCATTCGGGATTCTCATCATCCAGCCAGGCCGGTTCACCAGGTTCCCAGCCTGATTGCCAGTAATACCTGTAATCTTCAGCTTCTCCGATTGACATATATGATATTACCAATCTCTTCCCGCCATTTGCCTTGTTCTTCAGCTGATTGACCTCTGCTGAAGTAAATTCAGTTACATCACCAAAGAAGAGATCCATTATAAGAAGGTCGTAGTTTGTTGATGTAACAGCATTTATAAAATCCGATTTGGAACTGTAGTTTTCCGGATTGATAAGGTAAAGGAAATTCTTTATATCAGATAGGACTGTAATAATTTCATTATTTTCTCCATATATCTGACCGGGATATGCAGGTATATTGTTCAACTCTCTCTGGTCGGCAGCAAATGATATATAACCTGCTGTATTGTTTTGACTGTAGGAGTCGTCCATCTTGGAATGTGTTGAACAATAATCTGTTACCAGAATCGTGTTTCCGGCATTCTTTGACAGGTCTAAAAATGTCATGAGGTACAACCTTTCAGATGATGCTGTTGCTTTATCATCGTCGTCATAACCATAGAACAGGTCTTCCTGTCCGTTTCCGTCTATGGCAGAATTATAGGCAGGATCGGCTGATCCGTCTTCATCCCCGGTGTTACTTACCAGTTCTACTCCATTTTGAGGAATGATGATAAAATCGGAATCGATATTTTTAGCATATTCGCTTATTCCGATAACAAAATCGCGCATTTCCTGTTTAAAGTCCAGATCGGGATAGTCGTCCTTGCTGCATGAAACAAGCAAAAACGATAGTGTCAGAAGTAAGAATGATTTTTTCATAATGGTAAATATTTGAATTATTTTAGCATGTAAGGTGCAGGATTAGGTTGGTATCCGGGTCGTTAATATGTTTTACTGCCTCTGGTGTATTCATTTCAAGGATTTTCACATCTTTCTTGCGGGCTTTCTTATAAACCTCCTCCATCACAGGCATAGATGAACTCTGACCTGTACCGATTATGAGGGTTTTACATTTCCATGGTATATTCTCGTATGGCGAAACGGGTGTATGGCCGTACTGGTCACTGAATTTCTTCGAAGCACCTTTTTTTCTTTTTTTGACTGTCCCATTCTCTATAACCACATCCTTTTCGTATGTTACACCGTCAATGGTTATTGAACCGAATGATAAATCCTGTATTTCCATGATAGATTTTTTAAAAATCTTAATTTCCGTTAAACAATCCGGTTGTCAGATATTTCTCACCCCTATCGGGAAATATCACTGCTATTACTCCTGATTCGATCTTTTCAGCAATCCTTACTGCGGCATACATCGCGGCACCACTGCTCATACCTGTAAAGATACCCTCTTTTTTTACTATCTGCCGTGTCATCTCGAATGCTGTTTCGGTTTCAACCATTATTGTCTCATCAATAGCTGAAGGATCGTATATCGAGGGCACTATTGCCTCTTCCATGTTTTTCAGTCCCTGTATATAATGACCTTTGACAGGATGTGCACAGACAATCTTTATTTTAGGATTATTTTCCCTGAGGGCCTTCCCTACTCCCATAATTGTTCCTGATGTTCCTATTGCGGAAACAAAATAATCAACCCTCCCGTTTGTCTGTTTCCATATCTCCTCACCTGTTGTCTTATAGTGTGCCATCTTGTTATACCTGTTGGAGAACTGGTCGGGCATGAAATATTTCTCAGGATCTCCTTCTATAAGTTCCCTGGCTTTGTTTATTGCACCGTCAGTACCTAGTTCTGCATCTGTCAGAGTCACTTTTGCACCGAATGATTCGATCATTTGTATTCTTTCCGAAGAAACGGCACTGCTCATAACTATCTCAACATCATATCCTTTGACTACTCCTATCATTGCCAGTCCGATACCGGTATTTCCCGATGTCGGTTCAATAATTGTTTTGCCTTTTACCAGTGTGCCTTCGGCTTCTGCCTGCTGGATCATCTTCAATGCGATCCTGTCTTTTATGCTACCCGTGGGATTACTGCCTTCTATCTTTGCATAAATAGTAACATTTTTATTTGGATTCAGATTATTTATTCTAAGGAGGGGTGTATTACCGATGGTCTGAAGGATGTTTTCGTATATCATAATTTAAACTTGTCACTATTTCAATATATTACAAAGATATATTATTGACATAACTTTTTTACCACGGATTACACGGATGTTCACGGATGGATCACAGAAACATTCCGTGTCTCTCTGTGTCATCTGTGGTTAAAAAACCTTACCCCGGATTACACGGATGTTCACAGATAGATTACAATAACAATCCGTGTCAATCTGTGTCATCTGTGGTGAAAAAACCTTACCACGGATTACACGGATGTTCACGGATGGATCACAGAAACATTCCGTGTCAATCTGTGTCATCTGTGGTGAAAAAACCTTACCACGGATTACACGGATGTTCACGGATGGATTACCGATACAATCCGTGTCTCTCTGTGTCATTTGTGGTGAAAAAACCTTACCACGGATTGCACGGATGTTCACGGATGGATCACAGAAACATTCCGTGTCAATCTGTGTCATCTGTGGTGAAAAAACCTTACCACGGATTGCACGGATGTTCACGGATGGATTACCGATACAATCCGTGTCTCTCTGTGTCATCTGTGGTGAAAAAACCTTACCCCGGATTACACGGATGTTCACAGATAGATTACAATAACAATCCGTGTCTCTCTGTGTCATCTGTGGTGAAAAAACCTTACCCCGGATTACACGGATGTTCACGGATGGATCACAGAAACATTCCGTGTCAATCTGTGTCATCTGTGGTGAAACCTTCTTTTAGTCTTGAGCGATATAATGACCTGTCAGAACATCCAATAATTTTCCGTCGAAAGCAATATCAATCTCCTCAAGACTCCTTAATCCAAAAATGAGAGCTATTGCAATCGGATCACAACGGTAATTGGTATGTCCTTCATAAAACCCATATCTCATAATATAAAAGGGATTCATCTCGCTGAAATCGAGATTGGTGAGTTTCGTTTTCAGTAATTCTCTCTCGTTATTATCGAGATAGGAGTATATTTCATCAATATACTGATTCTCTTCCTGTGTTAAATCTCTGTCAATATGGATGTTATATCTGCCCTGTATTTCATCAAAAAATATTGATATCTGCCATCCCTTGCCAGCACTTGCTTCAAGGTTCAATATATTACAATTGTAGTATATGCCATTTATATTATCATAAAACCGTGCCCAGTTTCCAAGTTCTATCTCTTTCAGTATAAAGTTCCAGATATGGAACAAAGGTTTTGCCATCTCACGGTGAGTCAATCCCATTTTTTGAACCAGCCGGTTATCACCTTTTAGTACTGAGATGATATCCTCATCTTCTGCCATAAAGCCTGATATTGAATAGGCATTCGGACGTCCTGTATAATTTACCACGTCAATAGGGATACCTGTGATAAGTAATTTATTATCAAGTTGTTCTTCGGAATGAAGCCCGGTTTTAGCAAGGGCAGGAAAATCACCTTCGTCTACATGCAATTGCTGATCCTTACCCATAAAGGTTCCCATCTTATAGCTGTATAACAAGGGTTTACCATTTTCTACAGTAACCGGAACAATACCATATTTATTCTCTTTTGTTATAACAATAATAACCTCCGTAGTGTCATCTATTGTATAAGGTGAATGTATTTCAGGTTTTGAATCATAGAGGAACGGATATAGTATAAAATCCTGTCCATTCAGTGAAGTACACAGTAATATGAAAACAAGCTGGGAGATTGTTACATACTTTAAACTTCGTTTCCCAATTTTTATGATAGTATTCATTTTTGTATGTTTTTGATGTCGGCTAATCATAAATCATGATGCGCAAATTCTTCAGAATCCATAAAATATTGTTACTGATTTAGGTGGATATCAGTATTATTTATTGTAAATATATTCATATGGCAGCCAGTCTCCGACACGCTGCATTGCCAGTCTCCCTTCCCACAATATACCAGCCGGATCGTAATATCCGTTGCCATAGAAATAAACCTTGTCTTTTAAAAAGATAATGGAGCTGGTACGAAATCTTGAGTAGTAGTATAAATCAAGACTGGTGTTGTTTTTAAGATATTTCCCATTTTTATCAGCGAACACATACTGGTTTATGTTCAATTTTATACCGGCCGGATTCTTCACATCAAATCCGGTTGAACCAAGACTATTAGTCCATAATGTCCTGAAGAAATGCATTCTCGAACCTATATAGGCATACTGCCTTTTCTTTGTATAAAATTGTTGTTTTGATTCGTCGCTTGTTAAATCTTCCGTGAATACCATATTCCCTTTGAAAAAGAATGACTGTTCTTTCCTGTAGAATTCAAATGCATCGAGATAGTATGTAATTTTATACCCCAGGGCCCTGTTCTCTATAAGTATCGGTTTTGATGCATATGCCTTCAGGGTATCTCTATCAGAACCATAGTTGAATGTGATATCCTTTTCATTGAGTATATCACACATCCTTCCGTTATCAGTTGTTCCAAGAAATTCATTCCTGAATATTACCATGTTAGCCCTGCGTTGCCTGTCAATGGCCTTTGCCTTTATTACAACTTCCTGCAATTCAAAAATCTTAGGCTCGAGGGAAATTATTAAAGGCTTACTTACACTATATTCATCGAGAGTAACAGAATAATATCCTATAGCACTTATACTTACCGGCATTGACGGACTTTTTGAGATGTCCAGTTCAAAATTCCCGTTCTCATCAGTATAGGTTCCTATGAAAGTCCCGTTTATGTATACAGAAGCATAATCGATTGCACTTTTTGTTTTCTTATCTGAGATTGTACCCTTAATTACCTGGCTGAAAGAAATTACAGTTATTTGAAAGAATAGTAATATTAAAGCTGTTTTTTTCATTTCATTTTTATGATCATTGACGCTGAAAGGGGTGCAATTTACTAAAAAATTGTCTGCAGCTGAGTAGACATGTGTTTTCACTGGTTGATTGGATTAACTTACGGACTTACGAACCATACCGTTGAACCGTCGTACCAATACACCGTTTTTTTACTATCTTAGCATAAACAAATCTATCAACCATGAAAAAACTATCACGAAGAGAATTTCTTGGCAAAAGTGCCATAGGAATCGGATCTGCCGTTTTAGCATCCCATCTTCCTATAAATCTGTATGCAGCTGAAGCTTCCGGCTCACTCAACATGCCTATCGGATTTCAAACATGGACTGTCAGGGATCCGCTTACAAAAGATTTTCCCGGGACACTTAAAATGATGGCTGATATGGGCTATCAGAGTCTGGAGATGTGTTCTCCCAAAGGATATATGTTTGCCGGATTCGGTGCCCTGGCAGATATGCCCGCCAAAGAGATGAAACAGATCATCAACGATGCCGGACTTATCTGTGAAAGCTCACATTATGTTTTCAATGAACTTAAGCAGAACCTCGATGAACGTGTGGAATTTGCACTGGAGTCGGGCCAGAAACAGATGATACTATCGAGCTTTGGTCTGCCTCAGGATGCTACTCTCGACGACTGGAGAAAAGCTGCCGACGAGTTGAACAGAATAGGTGTTAAGGTAAAAGAAAACGGCCTGCAGATGGGCTTCCATAATCATCATATGGAATTTGCGAAGATCGATGATCAACTGATCTACGATGTATTGCTCGACCAGTTCGATCCTGATATTATCAAGATGCAGTTCCAGGTTGCCGTGATCAATATAGGATATAAGGCAGCCGATTACTTCAGGAAATATCCGGGACGCTTCATCTCCGCACATCTTGCTGATTATGCTGAAGATATGAAGACCCAGGTAGCTATCGGACAAGGTATTGTCGACTGGAAAGAGTTTTTTGCCACTCTTGAAACAGGAGGAGTAAAGAATATCTTCGTTGAGATGGATCAGGAGGTCTTTAAGGAGAGTGCTGAATTTCTTAAAAGTATCTGACAAGCCCATAAATGGTGAAATATATTCCTATGATCAAAAAATTAATTTACAGCTTTGTGATTATTTTCCTGCTGAGCTTTTGTTTCTTATCTGTCGTTGAGGCACAATTGACAGGTATTGAAGAATCAATAGCCTTATACCGGAAAGGATCGATATTGGTGAAAGCAAAACCTGGCGACCAGGTTACGGTTGAACAGCTGAACCATGAATTCTGGTTCGGATGTGCGATAAGCAATGGCCTGGCTGCAAGCTACTGGTCCGACGATGACAAAAAAATGTATAAAGAGAAATTCCTTGATAATTTCAATTCGGCGGTAACAGAGAATGCTGTTAAATGGGGAAATATGGAACGCCGGAAAGGTGAGGTCAATTACGACGTGATCGACGGAATCTTAAAATGGACGGAGGAGAATAATATCCCTCTGAGGGGACACAACCTGTTCTGGGGTATCTCCCATTTTGTTCAGCCATGGGTTAAAGAGCTTGACGACGATGAGTTGAGTCAGACACTGCAGAACAGGGCAGAAACAGTTACAAGACGTTATAAGGGACGGTTTGCCGAATATGATCTTAATAACGAAATGATACACGGTAACTATTATGAGGAGCGTCTTGGTCCTGATATTACAAAACATATGGCTCTGTGGGCTCATAACGGAGATCCTGATGCAAAACTTTGGTTGAATGACTATGATATCCTTACAGGTAACAAGCTTAAGGAGTATATGTCTCATATCCGTAAACTGCTCGCAGAAGGAGTTCCTGTTGCCGGTATAGGTGTCCAGGGACACCTGCATGGTGAGACCTTCGACCGTGAACAGCTCAGGAATGCTCTCGATTCACTTGCTGTCTTTGACCTGCCGGTACGTATTACCGAGTTCAATATGCCCGGTCAGCGATCAAAATACTACAGGGACAAAATCACTCTTTTAACACCCGGTGAAGAGGAACTGAAGGCAAAAGAGATGGCTGATTATTACAGGATCTGTTTTGCCCACCCTGCTGTTGACGGGATACTTATGTGGGGTTTCTGGGAAGGAGCAAACTGGATACCGGTGTCATCACTCTACCGGCGCGACTGGTCACCCACACCGGCAGCAGAAACCTACCGGAACCTGGTATTCAAAGAGTGGTGGACTCAAGAATCGGGTGTTACGGATAACGAGGGTATCTATTCAACATCTGCATTCTTCGGAAAATACAGGGTAACAGTAAATGATGATACAAAAGTGATCCAGCTCACAAAAGAAAAAAGAAAAGTAGTCATTGATTTTTAAGATAGTATTTTTAAGAAGAGGAATAAGCATTAACCCGATACAAAAAAAAGAACTTACACAGAGATCCACAGAGTAGGCACAGAGAGTCACTGAGGTTTTTCTCTGTGTAACTCTGTGTGAACCTGAGCGTTTATCGCGAAGGTCTCTGCGGAACTCAGTGAAAATCTCTTTCTCTTCTTAATGACTATTTTAAATTGTTAATTTGGTACTTTAAATTCAAGAGAACTAAATAAGAATAATAAACATTTGTTAAACAAAAACTTATAATTATGAATAAAATCTTGAACCTTATCATTCTTCTGCTGCTTGTCAGCACATTTAC
>Ga0272441_10002997_pt1 | contig 33128 bp, 34 predicted proteins | sample SSMProp6N_FD_193582 | JGI IMG/M metagenome (GOLD analysis project Ga0272441, IMG submission 193582) | Marine sediment archaeal communities from Little Sippewissett salt marsh, Falmouth, MA, United States - SSM-Prop-6N | ecosystem: Environmental > Aquatic > Marine > Wetlands > Sediment ... | reverse complement strand
CATAATAGGGATGTCAGCATTGATGTCCACATCAATGCTCGGGATGCCCGAGGTCATAGAGATGCTCAAGAACGCGGGCATACGCGACCAGGTGAAGGTCATGGTGGGCGGGGCGCCCATCACGGAGCAGTACAAGGACAAGATAGGCGCGGATGGATTTGCGACAAACGGCCCAGGCGCCATCAAGCTCGCAGAGCAGCTCATGAAGGGGGCGTAAGAGATGGAAGTGTCACAAAGATGGCTAAACTTCCTCAGGGACGAAGAGGTCGATAGGATGCCGGTCTTCCCTACCGCCATGGGACATTGCGCAAAGATCATGGGAGCTTCAAATCTCGGCGATTTCTACTCAAAACCTAAATTCTGTATACAGGCGCATATGGTAGCCCGTGAGATGTATGATTGGGATCAGCCCCCATTTTTGATAGATCCTGGCTATTTCACAGATGTTTGGGGCGGCAAGGCCTTGTTGCCATATAATCCAAAGGCGGGCGCTCCTATGCCAGTGGAACCTGGCGCAAAGACACCAGAAGAACTTGAGAACAAAGAGATACCAGATCCTAGAACAGGGAAATGGATGCCTGAATACAGGGAAATGATGAGACTCTCGGTCGAAAAGAATCAAATGCCATATGCTGGCATATTTGGTGGATTTGTAAGCGGTACAGCCCCTATGTTGGCGCCTTTGGAGGAGTTCATGATATGGATGATAGAACAGCCAGACCTTGCTCACTTGGCCTTGAGGAAGACTACAGAATTCGGACTGGCAGTAGTTGAATCCTTCATTGAAGACTTTGGTTCTGACACATGGTACATCTTTGAGGGCAATCCTACCGATTCGAATGTACTTATGGATGCAAAGATGTTCGAGGATTTCCCATTGAAGCACATTGTGGGAATGAACAAAAAGATAGTCGACCAGGGCGTGTCAATTTGGCTGCACTGGTGTGCTGACCACAACGCAAATATCGATGCAGGTCACGTCGAGGCCATACCTGTGGGACCCGAGGGATTCATAAATTTTGGTCCAGAAGTGACGATGCAAAAACAGGTTGAAAAGCTCAGCTACAAGTTCAGGCTTGTCGGCAACATCAATCCTCCATTGATAATGACAGAAGGGTATGACGAGTGGCAGGACATTTGTCTCAAGAACATTGAGGAAGGAAAGGATGCCAAGAAAGGCTATGCCCTAGGCGTGGGCTGTGAGCTTCCGCCGCCATCGCCGCCATCAAACGTGTTTGGGATGGTGGAGGCAGCAAAAAAATATTCACAAGAGCACTGATTCTCCTATTTTCTTTTTCTTTTACCAATTTTATTTTATTGTAAATTTCTATTTCTCTTTACATTGACAATTTTCACGTAAAAATCAATAAACTTTATATACAAAATAAAGAATCATATTCTGGTTACCATGAATTTCGTATGTTTCAAAGACTTAGAACACGTAAAATTCTTTGGTAGCTTTAGCTTCTTTAACTTTTGATAGTGCCATCCGGGTGCTTTGAGCATTGTTATCCGGGATGGCGGACGTTGTTGAAAAGTAATAGAGGCAACCATGTATCAGGTGAAATAAGATGTATGGAAAAAAGAGAACATCGAGAACGAAGGGGGGTAGCCATTTGAGGCGACGCCTTTTCCACCAATAACTGCAGAATTAACGCCTTAAATACTGTTTGTAGAGGGGGTGAGAGCCCATGCTAGGGATATCCGACCCCTATATAGTGCTAGCTTATCTTTCGTCAATCATATTGTCCGCAGCCTGCGTCATCTACGGATTGATCAACTGGAACAAGGGTGGTGAGGCGGATGGCTGTTGACAGCTCCATCATGACCGTTGTTACGGTTCTATACCTCATTGTTATCCTTTTGCTTGCCTACATTGGCTACTGCAAGACCAAGAAGGCAGAGGACTACATGGTGGCGGGGAGGAGGATCAATCCCTTGGTCCTGGCGCTTTCATATGGCGCGACCTTCATTAGCACCTCTGCGATAGTTGGATTCGGAGGGACGGCAGCCTATCTCGGGATGGGCCTATTGTGGCTCACTGTGCTCAACATAGGCATAGGCATACTGATAGCCTTTGTCGTGTTCGGGAAAAAGACCCGGGAGATCGGGCACAGGCTCAATGCAGTCACGTTCCCGGACCTTCTTGGAAAATGCTACAATTCGAGTTTCCTCAGGGATGCGAGCGCCGTTATCATAATGATCGGAATGCCGCTCTATACGGCTGCCATACTCATCGGAGGAGCAAGATTCATCGAGACCACACTTAACATGTCCTACAACACCGCGCTGATAGGATTCGCTGTCATTGTGGCAGCATATGTTATCATCGGGGGGCTCATCGCCGTCATGTACACGGATGCCCTGCAGGGATCACTGATGGCGATCGGCATGACCATCCTGCTGGTGCTGACATATGTTAAGCTTGGAGGGATCTCGGCTGCCCACGAGTCTTTGAGCATGCTCTCGGGCAACGTATCCGAAGGATTGCGGGCGGCAGGGCATACTGGATGGATATCCATGCCGACCATGGGGTCTTCGATCTGGTACACCCTTGTGACGACGATCGTTCTGGGCGTCGGCATCGGCGTTCTTGCGCAGCCACAGCTCATCGTGAGATTCATGACCGTCAAGAGCGACAGGTCGCTCAACAGGGCAGTGTTGGTGGGAGGGCCGTTCATCCTTCTGATGACAGGGGTCGCGTTCACAGTGGGCGCATTGACAAACGTGTATTTCTACAACAGCACCGGCGAGATGTCACTTGCTGCGGCAGGTGGGAACATAGACTCGATAATCCCCACATACATAAACTCCGCAATGCCTGACATATTCATTGTTATCTTCATGCTCGTGTTGCTCTCTGCGGCGATGTCTACATTGAGCTCCCTGTTCCACACCATGGGTACTGCAGTAGGTCACGACCTATTGAACAGGGGAGGGGATACTAAGAACTCCCTTATGAAAAGCCAGATGGCGACTGTAATCATGATAGTGGCAAGCGTCTTGGTGGCCTATGTACTGCCAGGGGGCATAATCGCAAGGGCCACAGCCATGTTCATGGGGCTATGCGCATCGGCGCTGCTGCCATCCTTCGTCATGGCTCTCTATTCAAAGAGACCATCCAAACTGGCGGCAAAGGCAAGCCTGGTGACAGGCGCGGCGATCTGGTTCGCATGGACGGCCTTCGTGCATGTGAAGGAGGCCGAGCCATTGGGGATATCCCAGGCGATATTCGGAAAGTCAGCCTTGCTCGAGTTCCCATGGGTAGTTGTGGACCCGTTGGTCCTGGCGCTTCCGCTTTCGACGCTGGTGCTGGTGGGGATCTGGATAATCGAGAAAAGAACGCCAGCCACGCAAGCTAGCGAGGATGTGGCAGTTCCGGCTTTGGCCTTAGAAGAAGAAATATAGATCTAAATATAGGAAGCCCAGAATAGGCTTCCATCCCTCATTTTTTATTTTTAGATATTATATCCTCGATCCTGCCCTTCATCTTGTCGTAAGTCATCATCTGCCCAGAGGAAACCACCTCTTCCCTGAAGACCACGGTGGGTGACATGAGGATGCCTAACTCCTCGGCCTCGTCGGAGAAGATGTCATACTTCTTAGCGGTTATGCCGAGGTCGGAGGCTACCTTCTCGGCCACCTCTAATGTCTTTTTGCACTTGATGCAGCCCGGCATGGGCCCAAATACCTTAATCTCATCCATCCCTCTCACCTATACCCCTGCCTCGAATAGGGCATTTTCCAGCGTCTCCTTGCTCGGGCAGACGCCGATGATCCGTATGTCCTTGTCGACCACCAGGGCAGGAGTGGTCCTGATGCCGTATTCCTTTGTCTTCTCGTTCTCCCCATGGTGCACGACAAACTCCACCTTGTCCTTGTACTTCTCCCTCACGCTGTCGACCAACTTTAGCAGCAGCCTGCCACCGGAACAGGGAGGTTGTGATGCGAACACCTCTACTGTTATCATTTCTTCACCCCTGTCTCTGCCAATGCGGTGACAAGTGTGTCATAACTGGGACAAAGCCCCATAAAGGCTATCAATCCGCCTTCCAGTATCACCGCGGGCACATATGTTATCCCATACTTGTCGAACTCCTCGCATGGGCCGATGTGCTTTATGACCTCCAACTCGGGGAACTCCTCCGATATCATGTCGGCCAGCTCCAGCAGCGCCAGGCACCCTGGGCATGCCGGTGTCGCCGTGAAGAACTCAATTCTTACCATTTCATTTCACCTCTTTATAGACTTCCATATACTAATCCTGAGAACGTGGCAAAGATTATCACGAGCGCCACGTAAGTGAACGTCCTCCTTGTCCCCATGACCTGCCTTATCGCAAGCATGTTGGGCAGTGAAAGCGCAGGCCCGGCCAGCAGAAGCGAGAGTTGCGGACCCTTGTTCATCCCCAAAGAGACAAGCGACTCGACTATCGGCACCTCGGTGAGCGTGGCAAAGTACATGAAGGCGCCTATTACCGATGCCGTCAGATTTGACACGAAATCGTTCGCACCAAGATATTTGACGATGTACTCAGGGGGCATGAGCTCCTTTATCATGCCTGCCGCGAACACGCCTATGAGAAGCAGCGGGAATATCATCTTGAACAGCGAGAACGTCTCCTCCCCCCATAACCTCACCTCCCCCCTGTCCATCCATCTGAACGCTATGATCCCCGTAAGTACGGTGAATATCAGCATCATGGGCATCTTGATGGAAAATGATATCGAAGCTGTGCCGATTATAAGGGTCACAAGCATCGTTCCAAAGAGATATAGCACCCACTTTGACCCAAATCCATTCCCTCCTGAGAACGCCAGGTCCTTCTTTGAAGAGCTCTGGTCCTTGAATATCAAAGACATTATCAGACCTATCACTATCGACATGGTTATGGCCATCACGGCCCTTGCCACCCCTATCTCGAATCCGAGGACCCTCGCCGTGAGGGCCAGGGCCATGATGTTTATGGCCGGACCCGAATAAAGGAACGTCGTTGCCGGGCCGATCCCCGCCCCCCTTCTCCTTATGCCGGCAAAAAGGGGTATTATGACGCAAGAGCATACTGCCAGCACAACGCCCGACACGGACGCGATCGTGTAAGAGACGTACTTTTTCGTGTCGGCGCTGAAGTATCTCAGTATGATGTCCTTTGAAAGGAAGACCGCCATGGCGCCAGCTATGAAGAATGCCGGAAATATGCTGTTCCAAGTATGGGCCGTCAGATAATCTATTATCTGTTCCACACCAGATTGTAACGCTGCCTCTAAGCTCATAACCAATTACCTTATATTAGTAATTAATTATATGATAATATGATTATATATAAATCTTCCTATCTATAAGATTTTCACAAAAAAGCTATTCTATATCAGCTTGTCGACGCATTCCATCATCTCAACGACCTCGGTGGAAGTGACGTGGTATATTATTTTCTTACCTTCCTTCCTGAAGTCGATCAGTCCCGCATTGCGCAGGACCTTGAGATGCTGTGACACATTGGATTGCGAAGTGCCGATATGAGGAAATATCTCGCAGACGCACCTCTCGCCGTCGAGCAGGAACTCCAATATCTTCAGCCTGTTCGTGTCTGCTAGCGCCTTGAATATCTCGGCCGCATCCCTTTCCTCTATTTTCATATGATCACATAGTAAAATTATATCCTATAAGTAATAAGGAATATATAGATTTATATTATATGCCGGATATCGCCGATTTTCTCCACTACATGGTCCACGGCATCGAAAAGGTCTGCCCTTTTCTCCAGTCCATCCTGTAGGACCAATATGGACATATCAGCCTCCATGAACGCCATGAGGTCGTTGGAATCGTTGCCGACCATTACTACAGTATCGTATGCCTCCTTCAATGTCCTAATGGATTTGGCCTTGCGCGGCTCGTCCTGAAAGCAGAAGATCCTACAGCAAGGAAGATCAAGATTCTTTGAGAGCTCCCTCATGCCGGAAAGTGTGTCGCCGGTGGCGATATAGATGTCCCATCCCTCATCTTTGAGGTAGTCGAAGAGCTCTTTCACTCCCTCGAACAGGCAACCCCCTGTGCTGATGACCCCGTGAGGCCTCTCGTTGGCGATGTCGTAAATGATCCCACAGTTGGTCCTCTCCTCGCCCACCTCATCAAAAAGGGCGTTCAATGTCTGCTTGAACTTGACCATGGGCAGCATGACACAACGGTCAAGCGCCACGTCCACGCAGACTTCCTGGTCGGAGCGTGACGAATAGACGCATTTGAGCGAAAGGCCACATTGCTTGCAGAAGCTTGAGAAGTCCTGGGAGTCCAAGGAAGAAAGGATAAGGTCGCTTCTGCTCTTCTCCAATATGAGCAGGGCTCCGTTCTCCATGTTGTCAACAATGCTTGTAGATGACACGCCGACCTTCAGCTCATCGCTCGAGAGGTCAAGTGCCACCCTGCACGTGTCCACTATCGTGCCGGATTTGTCAAATACTATTGCTTTCATCTTTCTTTATCATGCTGAGGGCGTTCCTTACCTTGAACACTATCTCATCGAGTTTTCTCTGTTCCACTGAGACCCCCCTGGTGACGCCGTAAATAATGTCTACGACCTCTCCCTTGGTCACAGGTTCCTTTGGCTTTACCAGTCTTGTTTTTATGCCTATCTTGGCAAAGTCCTCAAAGTCCACGGGGATCTGACATACGATCACAGCAGGAATGTCTATCTTGCTAAGTATGAACCTGGCCTTGTAGATGAGATGATTCTTCACGTTCCCGTGATGTATCATGGCCAATTTGAAGTACTTGACCTTGTCTATCTCCTCGTCCTCAAGGCCAAAGCGGGCACCCATCTTCCCAAATGGACAGTCTGAAGGCACGCCGGTGCCGGCGTTGAGCACAAGGACCGATGTGTCTATCTCCTCTTCCCTTAGGGCGTATGTTATCTCACATACAGGCTTTGTAATGTGTCTGCGACCCGGGGACATGGCAATTGCCACCACATCACCGCCACACATTGCAATGGTGCCACGCTGGGCCATCCCTCCGCCAAGGCCCATGCCCATGGCTGCCCTGCAGTTAACAACGTGATGTTTCCTTTCCATTAGACGAGCACCTTATCTGATGTTTGAACGTTCTCCTTCATATTGGTCGTGATCTCTCTTGCTGTACCTGAGCATACGACCTTGCCGTTCTCCATCAGGGAAACCTTGTCGCATACCTCGCATGCGAAGTCCATGTTGTGGGTGACTATGATGAATGTCTCATCAAGATTCTTTCTTGCCTCCTTGATGGCCATGGCGACCTTGGTCCTGGTAATGGGATCCATGGTACCTGAAGGTTCGTCCAATATCACTAGACTAGGTTCCCTTATTAACACTTGCGAGAGCGCTATCCTGTGCCTCTCTCCCACCGAGAGCTCGTTTGGATGCTTCTCAAGTATCACCTTTGCCTTATCCTCGGGGAATCCGATAGATGTCAAGACCTGTATGGCCTTTATTTTGGCAAGCTCCTTCGGAAGTGTCATCCCTATGGCATCGGTGAGGTTCTCAAAGACAGTTCTCGATGGGTACAAAGAATATTCCTGGTGAAGCAGACCTATGTCCTGCTTTGCCCTTCCCCTCTCGAGGAATCCGGGCTTAGTCATGTCTATCCACTCATCACCCACTCGGACGTTTATCTCTCCCTCTGTGGGCTCGGTAACACCGCCTATCATCCTTGACAAGGTGGTCTTTCCAGCCCCGCTGGTCCCTAAAAGGCCGAATATCTCATTCTCATTGATCTCGAAGCTCACTCCGTCAACGGCCTTGACCAATCCTCTCATAATAGAATAAAAGTACTTCTTAACATCCTTCACAATTACCTTAGGTTCTTCCTTGCAGACGAAGGCCTCGTCAATAAGCTCTGGCATTTCCTCAAGGAACTTGTTGACCAGTTCAGAGGGTTCACCTATCTCCTTGACCTTTCCATCCTCCATCCAGATGACCTTGTCGGCTATCTCGGCTACAACCCTGGGATTGTGGGATGTGATGACTATCGGCATCTCAGTCTTTACAGAGATGTCCTTGAGGACCTGAAGCACGATGTGCGATGTCTTCGGGTCCAATGTACCTGTCGGCTCGTCTGCCAAGAGGACCAAAGGTTCCATGGCAAGCTGTCTCGCAAGTACGATCCTCTGCTTCTCGCCTCCAGAGAGGTCCTTGGCAATGTGAAGCATACGGTGCTCCATCTTTACCATCTTAAGAAGCTCGTTTACCCTCTTTATCCTATCGTTCTCGGGATAATTGATGTTCTTTAGTTCCTTGAGAACATTCTCGTAAACGGTAAGTTCCCCATACAGGGCAAAGGTACGCTGTAACATTATGGAGATAAGAGACTTTACCACCTTGAGCTCTGATGATCCCAACTCAAGAAAATCTTTTGATATAAGTTCGAACTTTCCTCCACATTGTGTACATTCCTGACCTACTTTATCTGGACTAACAAAAATATTGCATTTTTTACAAAAACCAAAATTGTATATTATTTGACCTTCATTGGGTTTGTAGTCTAATGAACCCCTCATTGCGTGGATAAGCACAGATTTCCCAGATCCACTCTTCCCAATCACTCCAAGTATCTCTCCAGGATAAAGGTCAAAGCTGACGTCTTCGATGGCATTTCCACCATCAAAGGATTTTGAAATTCCTTTCACTGATAGGAGACTTTGTGTCAAGCTATTACCCCCAATTGTGCGAATCTCAGTTCTTATGACTTAAAAATGTATCCATAAGATTTATAATTAAATCTATATTAAATAATCAAAATTCATAATTTATGTGAATTCAATAATATATATGTCAAATATCATACTAAATAGGAATATAAACCAATTTTGTTAAATGGGAAAATGTTATATATAAGAAATTTAATCATAAGCAGGTGTAATCATGGATTCTGACAAGCCCGATTTGCCAGAAAATGGGGATAACCTATTCACAAGAAATCTAAAAATCATAGGAGCAATAGCCATAGTTGCCCTGTTGGTAGGCTCTTTTTACGTATTCGTCTATTCCGATAAAGAGGGCATAGATCCGGATTTTGCCAAAGAGAATGCATTCCTGCCAGAGCAGGGGCTTCAGCATTGGTATGTGTCTTATCTGACCGAGACCAGGCTCTATAATTTTGAGGTGTCTAAAAAGTACAGTGACACTTCATATGAGATATTGGGTGCCGATGGCAATATTTATGATCTCAACATCTACGATGAGGATGATGGTAACGGGGTCATGAAGACATATGCCCAGCTATCCGGAGAGAACGTGGAGTCGCCCCCTACTGAGATCGATATATACTTTGATATAAAATCCTTCATACCCACAGATCCCTTCATATCCATACCTGAGACTGTAGGGTACGATTTCCTTGACAAGATATACCTCTTGTTCGGGGCTTGGGAGAACGAGGGTGTTGAGAATCAGCAACTTGCATATGGCATGTCATCCATAGCTGAGGCAGTAGGAAAACAGGTTAAGGACCTCGATAAGATAACGATCGAAGAGATGGAGGACCAGCACTATGTCGACATCTATGAAAAGGACATTGGGACTCCGACCAAGCCGGTCATATATGTCATGACCGAGCCACATGGCGCTGTGAAGAACAACGTAGTGGTTCCATTTGATGGATTGATAGTGGTCGAGATCGCAAATTACGAGGATATTAGACTGTTAAGTCTGTTGGTTGGTGAGATGATAGCTCCTTCTTCATCTACAGGAGGAGAGGAATGAGGAGAATTAATCTTATTGATATCCTCATCATCCTTATCCTTATTTTTTCTGCATATTCCTTTGTAATGAAAGAGAGTACCGTCTACCAGCAGGTTGATGAGTACTATTTCACAGGGTCCCAGATATACAAGGCCACCAATTCTATGGAATACCTCGACTCAAAGGGGTTCCTCTACGACACCTGGGTAAGGGGATACTGGTGGTCCGACTACCTCTCGTTCCAGGAGACGGGGTATGTCGTGGACATCGGCCAAGGTTACTTTGAGCTCCTAAGGGATAATGGAGAAGTAGTGGAGATAGGAGGCCGGATGAGCTACAGGGAACAGATAGGGGCCAGCGAGATAAGGCTCATCATAAAGACAAAGTCTGTTGTGAACTACAGGGTATACTCAAATACCTACGAGAGCATGTCAGCGTTTCTGCAGGAAAACGAGGATATGGCATCGTTCCTTGAACAGTTCCAGGTGGATGACATAGCGATCACGGGGAGCCTCTCATTTGACCAGTCGATAGAACCATCAAAGGTATTTGACGAGAGCCTAGGGGAGGAACTGAGGAAACGGATGTACTATGTGAAGGACATTGAGGTCTCCAGCTATGAAAACGGAATCACCATAGAACTCGTCCAAGCAAGCCTCTCAGAGCTTGAGTATCTCGAGGGCATTCTTGGAGAACTTGATATCTCGGTAGGCGAGGTTTTCTCGTCTGACCTCAACGTGTTTGTTAGGACCGGCCTTGAGATAGGGGAACTGGACAAATACTGGATAAAACAGCACATACTAGAGGAACTTTCATCCAAGATAGACGCCGATGAGAATTCAATACACATCAGGTTGTAGATATGTTCGAGTCTATAGTGTCAGCGGTATTGAACATCTTCCTGTCGGCCTTTGCTAAGGTCACAGGAAAGGGACGGAAAAGGATAGACCCAGACTCTATAGCCAATATAGGGGTCGGTGAGATATCCTCATTCTTATACGATCTTACCGAATCCCTGCTGATATGGTTGCAGGAAGAGATAAGGAAAAGCAGATTCGGTTCTTTTTCGAAGAGGTTTGTCGAGAGCGCAAGATCAAAGGTCCCGGGGATCCCCTTGATGCTGGAACTGCCATTCCTAAAGGGGCAGGACGCGAGGACCCTGATATCCCCTTTGATATTCATAGTGGGATTCATAGCTTTCATTGGATTGAGCGACCATGGGATAGGACCCTTCGCACTTTGGTCGATTGTGGCCTCCCTGGGTGCCTACTTCGTGGGGACGAGAGTTGCCCGATTGAGTTTCGGCAGCATCTCAAAAAGGTATGAAAGCTACATCCTGGCAGTGCTGGCCATTATCGCCTTGGGATATTTCTTCTTTGGCGAGGTGGCGGCAAGGCTCAGTCTCATACCGCTATTTCTGATACTTTTCTCAGACAGGTACGGCACCAAGGTATCCGTACTGGCGATCGTGGCAGGCTACCTCCTATTCAGGGACGCGAACATGAGCGTTGGATTCCCATACATCCTGTTGGGCGTTTTAGGCCTGGCCAAAAATCTTAAAACGGAGAGAGTGGCGCTTGCGTTGGAGAGGAACGCTTACACGATAGCGGTATTCATGATGTTCATCGGACTCCTCTACTGGGTGTTGGACATAGCGCTCGTAGGCAAGATACCGCTGCTGACCTCAAGGGAGGGTCTTGACCCCTCCTACACCATGAGGTCCCACCTTCTGCCGATAGGTTCCATACTGATGGTCTCTCTGCTTGGCGAGTGGGGTTCTAGAACGAATAACATTGGCAGGGCAAGGGCACTCTCATTCATCCTGGTAATATTTGCCACAGCGCTTATGGCCCTGCTCGGATACCGCACGCAGGTCCTGATAACGCTGATAGCATCAATAATTGTGGCGATAGTCTGGAACCTAATAACGGTGAGCGAGATCCTGATATCAGGCAGCGCCGTTGTGGCGATATTCGCATTCATGACGGTTATGAGAACTTACACCACGGGGGCGAACGTGGGACTCTTGGAGTCGATATCCCTCAGGGCAGGGCTTACGCTTGACATCTATGACATGATGGCAGACCTGGGGGGCTATTTGGGATTCACCAAGGGCCAGACGCTGATGGCGAGCATATCGTCATTCGCCACCCTCATGCCAGGAATAGCATACTCGCCCAGGAGATATGTCGCCGTGTTCGCCGGAGGCAGCGGCATCTCCATGACCTCAACTATCCTCGGGCCTTTCGCCCTGGACTTCGGGCTTGTTGGCTGCGTTGTGATCATGGGTGCCTTCGGATTCTTCATGCAAAGGGAGCACTCGCTATTGAGGTCCACATCTGGAAAGAGAAAATGCATCCTCGCGTCCCTCTACGGCCTTACGCTGGGCTATATGTTGATAGGGATAGAGACGGGACTGGTGGACTATGAGGTTCTCATGCTATTTGCGGTATCCTTCCTCTACACTCTCTATATATCCAAATTTTAATTTCAATAAAGTTAAATAACCCTCAGAACATATCTCTCACCAGTTAGAAGAGTGGGTTATCATATGACAAGATTGCTTCTAGTAGTTGGCATGCCCGGTTGCGGAAAGGGAGAGCTCATCAACATAGCAAAGGAGTTCGGTTACACTCCACTGGTGATGGGCGACATAGTGAGAGAGGAGGCCGTCAAGAGGGGCAGGGACATCAAGGACTCTGGAATGATCGCACAACAGCTTAGGATAGAGCTGGGGAATTCCGCCATCGCGCAGCTTTCGATCCCCAAGATAGAGGGCCATGAAAGGTGCATAATCGACGGCATAAGGGGATACAGCGAGGTGTTGGAGTTCAAAAAGCACTTTGACACGATCACGATAGGGATCCACAGTTCGCCCCACAAGAGATTTGAGAGATTGAGCGGCAGGGGCAGGGGGGACGACCCCAAGGACTTCGAGGAGTTCAGGGAGCGTGACCACAGGGAGCTTGGATTCGGCATAGGGGACGCCATAGCGCTCTCGGACCATATGCTGATAAACGAGGACGGCCTGGAAGAGTTTGTTGAGTTGATATATGGTACCCTAAGGATGCTGGAAGAAGATGAAGATTGAGAAGATAGGGAATGACCTTTGGGAGATACCAAGGGAAGGGAGGATGAACGTTCCCGTCAGGATAGTTGCCAGCGAAGAGTTGCTTGAGATGATGAGGAGGGACATGACCCTCCAGCAGGCAATGAACGTTTCCATGCTGCCAGGCATAGTCGGTGCTAGCTTTGTGATGCCTGACGGCCACCAGGGATACGGATTCCCGATAGGGGGGGTTGCCGCCTTCAACACTGAGAGCGGCGTGATATCCCCTGGCGGTGTAGGATACGACATAAACTGCGGCGTCAGGCTTCTGAAGACCGACATGCATCACGACGAGATGGGCAAGAAAAAGATGGAGCTCTTAAGCGCCCTGTTCAAGAACATCCCCTCGGGGCTCGGTTCCAAGGGAAAGGTGAAGCTGGGAAGGGGAGAGATGGACGAGGTACTGGAACTAGGCGCCAGGTGGGCGGTGGAGAACGATTACGGCCGAGTAGAGGACCTCAACTTCATAGAGGAAGGCGGCAACATGCCCTCGGACAGCGCGCTGATAAGCGACCATGCCAAAAAGAGGGGCTCTTCGCAGCTTGGAAGCCTGGGATCGGGAAATCACTTCATAGAGCTTCAGAAGGTCTCGAAGATAGCCGATGAAAAGGCCGCCAAGGCCTTTGGGCTCTTCGAGGGACAGCTTGTCATAATGGTCCATACTGGCTCCAGGGGTTGCGGCCACCAGGTCTGTTCAGATTACCTGAGGACCATGGAGAAGGCTATAAAGAAGTATAACATGCAATTGCCCGACAGGGAGCTCGCATGCGCCCCCATAGGCTCGGTCGAGGGAAAGGAATACTTCAAGGCCATGTGCGGGGCAGCGAACTTCGCATGGGCGAACAGGCAGATGATCACCCACTGGACGCGGGAGTCCTTTGACAAGGTGTTTCCCGGGACAGATCTCAAGCTGTTATATGACGTTGCCCACAACATCGCTAAGAGGGAGGAGCACGGCGGGAATGAATACGTCGTCCACAGGAAGGGGGCTACAAGGGCGTTGTGGAAGGGCCGCCCGGAGGTAACTGCAGCTTACAGGAGCGTAGGGCAACCGGTGATCATACCGGGGAGCATGGGCACTGCGTCGTATGTGCTCTGCGGATGCCCAAGCGCGTCGGGATTCTTCGGGTCTACAGCGCACGGGGCCGGGAGGGTCCTCTCAAGGTCCAAGGCGATAAAGAACTTCAGTGGCGAGGAGATCATGGAAGACCTGAAAAAGAGGGGCATAAACATACTGGCGGACAAGATGAAGACCGTTGCCGAGGAGGCCCCGGGGGCCTACAAGGACATAGACAGTGTAGTAGAAGTGTCCGATAGCGTTGGCATCGCCACGAAAGTTGCCAGGATGGTGCCTTTGGGAGTGGTAAAGGGCTAGGCCCTCAGGCCAGCGCACATAAAGTTTTAATTCCTATGAAACGTATATTCCTTTGTGAAAACTTTGTTCGAATGGCATGAGTACAGGCCCTTTGAGAAAGGATACATGAAGGTGCTGGGACCCTTGGAAACGGAGATCATGGAGATCCTCTGGGAAAAGGGCACCATGACAGCAAGGGGCGTTTTTGATATTCTTCAAGAGAACAAGAAGGATATAAGAAGGTCAACGATCTCGATAATGATGAATCGGCTCTTCGAGAGGGGGCTTGTTGACAAGAGCGTTGAAAAGGGCAGGGGGGGCCTAAAGTACGTATACTCTGTCAAGGTCACCAGAGATAGGTTCGAGAGGGACATTGTGCATAATGTTATTGAATCCCTCAAAGAAACATTTGAAAAGCCGTTTGATTCATATATGAGAGAAGAGCTCCAAGAATGACCTGGTGAGTGATATGAACTTTGAGAAACCATGGACAGAGAAGTACAGGCCACAAAAGCTTGATGACATAGTGGGCAGGCCATACATCGTTGAAAGGCTCAAGTCCTATGTCGAGAGACAGAACATGCCACATCTTCTGTTCGCAGGCCCGGCCGGGGTCGGAAAGACCACGAGCGCCCTGGCACTGGCAAGGGAGATGTTCGGGGAAACCTGGCATCAGAACTTCCAGGAGACGAACGCCTCCGACGAGAGGGGAATAAACGTGGTAAGGGAGAGGATAAAGGACTTTGCCAGGACCATGTCCATGTCAGGGAACTTCAAGATCATCTTTTTAGACGAGTCGGACGCGCTTACGCCGGATGCCCAGAATGCGCTGAGGCGGACCATGGAGATATATACCTCAACATGCAGATTCATCCTGTCGTGCAACTACTCTTCAAAGATAATCCCGCCCATACAGTCAAGGTGCGCCATATTCAGATTCGGGCCCCTGACCGACGATGCCATCGGCGAGAAGCTGACCATGATAGCGGAGACGGAGGGGCTTGTCTTGGAAAAGGACGGCCTTGCTGCCATCAAGTACATCGCGGACGGCGACATGAGGAAGGCGGAGAACACTTTGCAGGCCGCAGCGTTCCTTGGGAAGGACATAGACGAACAGCTCGTCTACCAGGTCTCGTCAAGGGCGAGGCCGGAGGAGATAGACGACATGATACAGGCGGCGCTTGGAGGGAACTTCCTAGCTTCAAGAAAGCTTCTTGACAATCTACTGATAGACAAGGGCCTCTCCGGCGATGATATAATCATCCAGATGCATAGGCAGATAGTGGACCTTGACATCCCAGAGGATAAGAAGGTAGACCTTGTCGACAAGATAGGTGAGCACGAGTTCAGGCTCGTGGAAGGATCGAACGAGAGGATACAGCTAGAGGCCCTCCTGGCCAGGCTCTCCAAATGACAGGGATATTATGTTCAATGAGGAGTATCGTCCCAGGGGTTTCTCCGAGATACACGGACAGAACAAGCCCCTAAAGGACATCATTGCCTGGATAAACACGTGGCCCAGGTCGAAAAAGGCGCTTCTGATACACGGACCGTCGGGCATAGGCAAGACCATATCCATCTATGTCCTCAAGGAAGAGATGAATCTCGATCTCATAGAGCTCAACACTTCTGACGTGAGGGACGCGGAGACCATAGCAAGGGTGGTGGGGAACGCCGCCAGCTCCCAGGCGCTCTTCTCAGGCAGGAAGATCATCCTTGTGGACGAGGTGGACAACATCAAGGGACGCTCAGACCAGGGAGGGATGAAGGCGCTGGCAAAAGTCATAGACGAGACCCACAATCCCATCATCCTCATAGCGAACGATCCCTACAAGCTCCCGGCGTCCATCAGGAACAGGGTGGACACCATAAGGTACAACACCCTCCGCTCTGCATCCATCAGGAATCGCCTTAGGCAGATCGCCGACATGGAGGGGATCACCGCCTCCGACGAACAGCTGGACATGATAGCGGAGCGCTCTGGAGGGGACCTGAGGGCCTCCATAAACGACCTGGAGTCCATGGGAGGCCAAGTTTCTGAGGAAGGGATAGGAAATCTCTCCATAAGGGACTCCGAGAACAGCATATTCGAGGGCTTGACGGCGGTTTTCAAGCAAAAGAGCCTTGAGAGCAGGAAGACCTTCTTTGATGTGGACAAGCCCCCTGACGAGATCATCTTCTGGATAGACGAGAACATGCCAAAGATTTACCATCCAAGCGATGTGCCATGCGCCTACAACTACCTCTCCCGGGCCGATGTCTTCCTCGGCAGGGTGAGGCGGAGGCAGTACTACAGATTCTGGGCATATGCGATGGACCTCATGACAGGTGGGGTTTCCGTATGCCATCATGAAAAGGCATCTTTCGCCAAGTACGAACCGCCCTCTTATTTCAGGTACCTGGGCAGGACCAAGGCCAAGCGCAATCTTACAAAGGACATGCTAAGGAAGATAGGCGCCAAGACCCACTCCTCGAGCTATGACGCAAGAGCGTACGTTCCGCTCCTGGAACTGGCATGCTCAGAGGTCGATAACGGCATCAGCGTTGTCAGGTACTTTGACCTGGAGCAGGAAGAGCTGGAGCTTCTCTGTCCCAGATCGGCCAAAGACGTGTTCAAGGCCATGGAGAAAAAGGAGAAGAAAAGGGCCAAGGAGAGGGAGAGCAAGGAATCCGAGAAACAGGACGAGGCCAGACCAAAGAGAAAGGCAAGGCCAAAGCAGGCAAAGGGCCAGCAGACGTCCCTGTTCCAGTTCTAGATAAGATTCATGAAGTTCCTTCCAAGGATGGCTATGAGGCTGGGATTCCTTAAAAGGAGGCCAATGGCCTTTGAATGCTTCTCGAAGTCCGCTCCAGCCTCTATCCTCTCCCTGTTATCAGATAGTACATCGAAGGCCTTTTTGAGGTCGCTCTCCGACATGTTCTCATAGACCTTCCTGGCCTTGAGGGCCGTGCTTATCTCCTTCCCGTATCTCTTGTCCCATAAAGACTGATAGAGGGAGGGGTCTTTGTCCTCTAGCGCTTGGGCCAGCATAGTGGCGGCCCTTAGTCCATAGAACAGCCCACCCCCGGTCAGAGGTTTGGTCTGGGCAGCGGCGTCCCCCACAAGGAAGGACATCCCCCTGGAGAGGGGGACCCTGCCAACGGGTATCGGTGCCCTGATGCGGGATATAGGCTCTCCGTTGACGCCGAATCTCTCCTTGATACTCTCCAAGCCTTTCCTGGCGCCTATGGTGCCAACCCTTACGATGCCGTTCCCTTCTGGAATGATCCATGAGAAGAAAGGTCTCCTTACGTCAACCGTGACCATGTGGGTTTCTGCAACATCATGCTCCACCCGTTCCTGGTACGCGGGATATATGCTGATGTCAGACTCTTGCCAAAGGTCTCTCCTGACGATCGAGCTTGGGCCGTCGGCGCCTATTAGGGCGTCACAATCAAAGCTGCCATCCGAATGCTCGACCCTATAACCTCCTGATATCGCGCTGGCGTGCCTAACCCTGATTCCAAGCCCTATATCCAGGCCGGAGGCAAGGGATTTGTCAAATGCGCACCTGTCCAGGACATAGGCGACGTTGTCCCTTCTCAGGCTGAAGTGCGAGCTTCCAAGATGAATGTGGGCGCCGTCGATCCTGTTCATAACATGCTTGTCACCGAATCGCTCAACGAACCTGCTTCCTACCAGACCGGCGCAGTTGACGGGACGTCCGACCTCCTCATGCTCCTCAAGGACCACGACCTCATGTCCCCCCTCCTGCAGAAGCCTTGAGGCATATAGGCCGCATGGCCCGGCACCCACCGTAACGATCCTCATAGAACAAAGAGAGGCAGGGGAATTAAAAAATCATTCGCTGTATCTCGTCGTGCCTGAAACATGACAAAAGGTGGTCGTTGACCATCCCTACGGCCTGCATGAAGGAGTAGCAGATCGTTGGGCCCACAAAGTTCATGCCCTTTGACTTCAGCTCCTTGCTCATCGCCTCGGACTCTTCGGTGTATGCGGGCATCTGCCTGAGGCTCTCGAAACGGTGGTCTATGGGCCTGCCGTTCACGAATCGCCATAAGTAGCTGTCAAGGCTACCATGCTCATCTATTATCTCCAATGCACATCTGGCGTTCCTGACCGCCGCGAAGACCTTCCTCCGGTTCCTTATGATGCCCGGGTCTGCAAGCAGCCTCTCGATGTCCTCCTCGCCATAGCCCGCCACTGTCTGTATATCAAAGTTGTCAAAGGCGGCACGGAAGTTCTCACGCTTGTTGAGTATGGTGGACCAGCTGAGGCCGGCCTGGGCCCCTTCCAGTATCAGGAACTCGAACAGGAGCCTGTCATCGTGCACTGGCACGCCCCATTCCTTGTCGTGGTATTCGATGTAAATGGGGTCCGTCACTTTCCAGCATCTATTCTTCATATAATCACCTAACGTATGTCAACTATATCCCTTATCCTTGACTCCAGTCCCGCAGGGTCGTATCTGCCATCCAGTGCAACTTCTATCGCGCCTTCGGGGCAGGTGTCTGCGCACCTGCCGCACCCCCTGCAGCCATCGCCGATCCTCGCCCTGCCGTCCAAGATGTCTATGGCTTTCACAAAGCAGCTGGCGACGCATTCCCCGCAACCGGAGCAGTCCCCGTTCACCAAGACCTCCACCCCCGGCATCTTCTGCACCTTTTCCGAGAGGTCGTTGCGCAGATTCGGCAGCATCATCCAAAGGCAGCAGCACGGACAGCAGTTGCATATGGTCAGGAGCCGCTCTCCAGGCCTTGCGCTGAGCCAGGAGCTGTCCAGCTTGTTCCTGCCTATGAGATGCACAAGGCCCGCCTCCCTGCATTTCCTCAGGTGTTCCTTGGCCTCCTCCTTTGAGACCGGCCTTCCAAACCTCCTGTCTATGGTCCTGGTGGCCCCCCCAAGGAAGAGGCATCCAAGCTCCCTTGGGTAATCCTTGCACTTGTTGGATGTCCTGCAGATGCAATAGTTCATCAGGAAGTGGTCCCCCGCATCGTCGATCAGCCTCTCGAGCATGTCTGACGGCAACACGACGGAACCTGGGGATTCGATGCCTACATCAAGCTCTATAGTGGACTCCTTTGGCAGGTAATATATCTCGTCGCCCTCAAAATACAGTTTGTTGAGCACACTGCCTATGGGCCATATCCTGCTTAGGCGCGCGAACAGGAATCTCCTGCAAAAGAATGTCTTTATGAACTTGACTATGAAAGGTTCTTTTAACATGATTATCAGCTTTATATAGTAATAATCATGGTTTATTAATATAAATAATATTTGATTTTTTACCGAAAGATTTATAAATATATTTCTCATAAGTGTAATTAAAGGATGTATTGCCATGCCTTCAGAGATGAGACGAGGCGGAGGAAGAGGATTTGGCCGCAGATCCAGGAGATGGGTCTCCCATATACCTCCAAGCTTCCTGTTCAACCCGGTCGGCGAGGATGGATCCGAGCCCGAGCAAGTTGTGCTCAGCGTTGGGGAGATAGAGGCCCTGAGGCTTGTGGACTATTTAGGGCTGACCCAGGACGAGGCATCGTTCAAGATGCACGTGTCCAGAAAGACCTTGTGGTCGGACCTGCAGAGGGCTAGGAAAAAGGTCGTGGATGCATTGATCCACGGAAAGGCCATCAAGATAGAGGAGGGTAATTACGTCCTTGATGAAGAGAGGTGAAGCAGATGCCGTTAGGTGATGGTACAGGACCATACGGGACGGGCCCAAGGGGCTCAGGAAGAGGCTTTGGAAGAGGTCTCTGCAACAGGTATCCTTCTGACTTCGGTGGAACGAACGAGAAGGCATATCTACAAAGCATGATAGCAAGGCTTGAGGCCCAATTGAACGTATACAAGAAGAGATTGGAAGAGCTCAAGTAAAGATTGCTTATTCTCACTTTCATTCTTTTTTTTAGTTTTAAAACCGCCTACGAGCCCATTAAACCGAAAGTTATTTATTATCAATGTATTTCCATATCTTTGATACAAATGGACATGAGTAGTATTACTGGTGAATGTTTTTTGTTGCTATAACAGCCTTGCACAAACCATAATGTCCAGTCCTTATTCTTCAAAAAGTGTTGTGGTGGTTAGATGACCCTAGATTTTAATGAAATTGAACTTAAATGGCAATCACGATGGGACAGCGAACATATCTTCGAAGCGGACCCAGATGAAAGGGAGAAATACTTTCTCAACATACCTTACCCCTACATGAACGGATTCCTCCACATAGGCAGGCTATACACCTACCTCAGGGGAGAGGTCATGGCAAGGTACAAGAGGATGAAGGGATACAACGTCCTGTTCCCCTTTGCATTCCACTGCACTGGCAGCCCCATCGTAAATGCTGCCAAAAGGGTGGCCGACGGCGAGGAGAAGCAGACCAGCATCCTCCTCAAAATGGGCGTCGAGGCGGACCTTATCCCAAAGTTTGCCAATCCAGAGTACTGGACCGAGTTCTTCCCCCGGGAAACCAAACAGCACCTTCAGGGGATTGGGGCATCCATAGACTGGAGACGATCTTTCATTACCACCTCGCTCAATCCGCATTACGACAGATTCATCTCATGGCAGTTCAGGACCCTCAAGGAGAAAGGTTACGTTGTTAAGGGCGCGCATCCCGTCATATGGTGTTCCAAGTGCCAGAACGCCGTAAGCGACCACAGCAGGCTGGACGGGGAGGGGGAGATACCCCAGGAGTTCACACTTCTCAAGTTCAGATTCGGAAAGGATTACATAATAGCCGCCACGCTGAGGCCTGAGACCGTCTATGGGCAGACGAATCTCTGGGTGGACCCAGACCAGACCTATGTCAGGACAAAGGTCGACCATGAGGTATGGATAGTGTCTGAAGAGTGCGCAAACAAGCTTGCAGACCAGGAGAAGGAGACCGAGCTCCTTGAGAGGATCAAGGGGATCGACATGATAGGCAAGAGCGCCATAGCCCCGGTCATAGGGAAGGAGCTTCCCATACTGCCGTCCATGTTCTGCGACCCCAACAAGGGGACCGGCATAGTCACAAGCGTTCCTTCGGACGCCCCCGACGACTGGATGGGCATATTCGACCTGCAGAACGATGAGGCCCTGCGGGACAAGTATGGCGTCTGCCTAGATGATGTCAGCTGCATAGAACCGATCGCGATCATTGAGTCAAAGGGATGGGGAGAATGCCCTGCAGTGGAGATCTGCCAAAAGATGGGCATATGCAACCAGCATGACAGGGAGAAGCTCACAAAGGCCAAGAAGGAGATCTACAAGTCCGGTTTCTACACCGGCGTAATGAACAAGAACTGCGGCGAATACGCAGGCATGACCGTGGAGGAGGCCAAGGACAAAATCAAGGAGATGATGCTCAAGGAGCGAGAGGCCGACGTGATGTACGAGCCTTCAGGAAAGGTGATATGCAGATGCCTCACCGAATGCACTGTCAAGATCGTGAGGGACCAGTATTTCCTAGCATACGGCGACCCGGAGTGGAAGGCCCTCGCACATGAGGCGCTTGACAATATGGGATTCTACCCCGAAGTGATAAGGAAGCAGTTCGAATATGTCGTGGACTGGCTCAACAACTGGGCATGCACCAGGAAGCTAGGGCTCGGGACCAATCTCCCATGGGACGAGAACTGGATGATAGAGTCCCTTTCCGACTCCACCATATACATGGCATACTACACCATCGCCCACCTCATCAAGGACATCGACCCTGAGAAGCTGGACGACCAGCTATTCGACCATGTTTTCTATGGAGAAGGGGATTCAAAAGAGATAGGCAAGGATAGGGGGATAGACCCCTCCCTCATCGACAAAATGAGGAGCGAGTTCCTCTACTGGTATCCGTTCGACCTCAGGTCCTCGGGGAAGGACCTTATACAAAATCACCTTACTTTCTGCCTTTTCAATCATGTTGCCATGTTCCCCAAGGAGCACTGGCCTAAGAATTTCGGCGTAAATGGCTGGCTGATGATAGACAAGGAGAAGATGAGCTCCTCAAAGGGAAACGTCTTCGTCACCAAGGACATCCATGAGAAATATGGCGCGGACGTCACCAGGTTTGCCCTGATGTACAGCGGGGAGGGAATAGACGATCCGAACTGGGAGACGAACTTTGTAGAGACCATGGGTGACAGACTGATAACCTGGTACAACTTTGCACTTGAGAACTATGGCAGGGGAAGGGAGAAATTCCAGTACATCGACGGATGGTTCGAATCGACGATCCTCAATATCCTCAAGGATGTGAACGGTCACTTTGAGGCCATGGAGTACAGGTCTGCCATACAGAAGGGATACTTTGACATGCACAGGGCACTGAAATGGTACCTTAAGAGGACCAGCGAACCCAACAGGGACCTCATAAGCAGATTCATAGAGGTGCAGACCAAGATTCTCTCGCCCTACTGCCCCCACATAGCGGAGGAGATCTGGGAGAATATCGGGAAAGAGGGATTCATATCCCTTTCAGAATGGCCGATGCCTTGGAAGGAGCCCAATGAGAAGATGATCCTCTCCGAGGAGCACATCAAAGATGCGATAGACGACATCAGGGAGATCCTCAAGGTGGCAAAGATAGAGAATCCGGAGACGATCTACATATACACGACCCCTGAATGGAAGTGGAAGGTCGTCGAGGTCGCCACAGAGTTCCAGGACACCAAGAAGGCAATGCCGGCGCTCATGAAGGACGAGGAGATGAGAAAGTACGGCAAGAAGGTCTCCAAGTTCCTAGCTAATGTGATCAAGGACAGGCTCTTCATGGAGAGGGTCGATGAGAAGTCCATACTCTCAGAGGCCAGCGGATTCATAGCTTCCGAAGTGGGGGCAAAGGTCCTGATAGATGACGAGCACGACCCCGAGAACAAGAAAGACGTCGCGATACCTGGAAGGGTGGCCATATACATCGAGTAGCCCATATAAAGTGCTGATTACTAACACGCAACTTTCCAAACGTTTTTTAAATTCTCTTTTTCTATTCTTTTCCATGTACGATGTTATAATTGTCGGTGGCGGACCCGGAGGCATCACCGCCGCCCTCTACACTGTACGTGCCAATCTAAAGACTTTGGTGTTGGAATCACAGTTCCTCGGAGGAAATCCCTCATATGCCGATGTTGTTGAGAACTACCCCGGATTTCCAGATGGTATCCAAGGATTTGAACTTGGACAGCGAATGGGAAAGCAGTTGGAGAACATCGGTGCGGACATCAAGATGGCAGAGGTCAAGAGCGTGGACTTTGACACGATGACCATCTCCACAGAGACCGAGGATTTCAAGACTAAGACCATTATTTTTGCGATGGGGCTCAAGCACAAGGAGCTAGGGATCCCCTCAGAGCAGGCTTTCAAGGGAAAGGGCGTCGTCTATTGCACCGTCTGTGACGGCCCCCTCTATAAAGGAAGGAAGACCCTTGTCGCAGGGCTGGGAATTCCTGCCATCACTTCAGCACTGTACCTGGACGAGATCGCAGAAAGCGTGGTACTGGTCACCCCATCAGCCGAGCTAAAGGCGAAGGAAGAGGTATTCTTAGAGAGAATTAAGAACAGCAACGTGAAGGTAATCACTAATTCGGTCGTGAAGGAGCTCCAAGGCGGAGACAGGCTGGAAAGGGCGATCGTAGAGAACAAGGAGACCGGAGAGACGCAGGTCATCGAAGCTGAGGGCGTCTTCGTCAATATAGGCAAGGTGCCCAATACAAAGTTCCTTGAAGGGACGGATATCGAAAGGACCAAGAAAGGATACTTAAAGGTTGACAATAAACAACAGACATCCATAGAGAACGTCTATGCCGTGGGCGACGTGACAAGCGCGCCATACAAGCAGATATCCACTGCAGTTGGCGATGGATGCAAGGCAGCGTTGAACATATCCAAATTGCTTGGAAAAAGGTGAATCCATGAGAAGAGCGATAATGGCCATCATGATGATACTACTCTTAATCCCATTGACCGGCTGCATAAATGAAGGTGGCAATGTCTCCACCGCCCCGCCGACGACGACAGCCGCCCCTACTACTGCAGCGCCCACCACAACATCGGCGCCTACGACAACTGCAGCGCCCACTACGGCACCGCCAGTTGAGATCAAAGAGCCTGTACCACACGGGAATGTAGAGTGGATGTACTATGATGACGCCGTAGCGGCGCTAAGGGAGGACGGGAATCACATCCTGCTGTTCTTCTGGAGGGAGCAATGCCCATGGTGCGAAGCTATGGGAGAGAACACTTTCACGGATGATGCAGTGATAAGTTACATTCAAGCGCATTTTCACCCTGTCGAGGTGGACATATGGTCCTCTGAGACAATGTCTGAGTTCAATCAGAGCATAGATGGACAGTTCCTGGGAAATCTCTACAAGCTATACGGCGCTGCGCCGGCAGTTGGTTTCATCAGCCCTGACGAGAAGGTCGTGCTTCCCATGCTGGGATACCAAGATGCCGAGGATTTCCTGATATTCCTTGAGTTCGTGGAAGGGGAGCACTACAAGAATATGACATATAACGACTATCTTGAGTCACGAAGCTGATAAGGGGCAAAAATACATTTTTAAATATCATATGGATAAAATCTCCATATGGCCAACATTTTCCTTTTGAGGCATGTAAGGACAGATGCAAATCTCCAGAACAGACTGTGTGGTTGGTCAGACTCTGAACCTTTGGAGGCCGAACTGGGGAAGCTGGATTCTATCAGTCCCCCTAATGTTGACAAGGTGTTCTGCTCACCCATGAAAAGATGCACGTGCACCGCCGAGTCCCTGGGATATGGGGGTATTGAGACCTCAGAGAGCCTAAAAGAGGTCAATTTTGGTAAATGGGAACTAATGACCTTCAATGAAGTTGAAAAAGAGTATCCCGACCAGGCCAGGAAGTACTTGGAAAGCCCTCTTGATTACACATTTCCAGAGGGTGAGTCGCTAAACGACCTAAGGGCGAGGATCAGGTCGTTCATCAAAGAGGAGCTCATCGGGCATGTAACTAAGGAAAAGGATGTCTTGATCGTGGGGCATTCAGGTTCCCTTCGTCTATTGTTAATAGAACTGCTTGAAGAGGACATGTCCCTGTTTTGGAAGTTCAATATCCATCCGGGGGCCATCTCATCCCTTAAATATTACATTTGTGACGGACAGACCTCGTTCGTTATAGATTCTATCAACGCAAAAGTATGGTGAAACTAAATGGAAGACAGACTTTATGATTATATTGACAGAATAGAGGAATTGGACAGATCCATGTTCGAAGGATTTAAGATGAGGATGGACAGCCTGACAAAGCCAAGGGGATCGCTTGGTAGGCTGGAGGACCTAGCTATACAAGTGTGCATGATAAGAGGTGAACAGGACCCCTCAATCGAGAACAGGCAGGTCTTTGTAATGGCAGGCGACAGCGGAGTGGTAAAGGAAGGCGTGAGCGCCTATCCCCAAGAGGTCACCCCGCAGATGATCTACAACTTCCTCAATGGAGGGGCAGCGATAAACGCCATTGCCAGGGCCACAGGATTCAAGGTAAACGTTGTAGACGTTGGTATCATATCGGATATTGAGACAGACGACCTAAATTTCCACAACATGAAGATAGGGAGGGGCACGAAGAACTTCAGGGAAGAGAGCGCCATGACCGAAGAACAGGCAATCAACGCCATTATTGCAGGGATCGATATCGTGATGAGAAAGAATGGAGAAAAGCCCCTCGATCTCATAGCGACCGGAGACATGGGCATCGGCAACACCACCCCCTCTAGCGCAATAGTATCCGCCATAACCCAGATCCCCGCTAAGAACGTCACAGGGTACGGCACTGGTGTGGATGACGAGGGATTTGAAAGGAAGGTCAGGGTCATTGAGGAGAGCCTTGAGATGCACAGTCCTGATCCCGAGGACGCACTAGATGTGCTCTCCAAGGTAGGCAGCTTTGAGATTGGTGCCATCGCAGGGGCCATACTCGCCGGCGGCATCTTGAAGATACCTGTCATCGTGGACGGTTTCATATCACAGGCAGGGGCCCTAATAGCTTGTACCCTAAAACCGGAGGTGGTGGGTTACATAATACCATCCCACCAATCATTCGAGAGGGGTTCGAGCGCCGTATGGAGGCATCTTGGGCTCAGGCCTTACCTTTACCTAGACATGAGGCTTGGAGAGGGCACAGGGGCCCTCTTGATGACCAACCTTATCGAATCCGCCCTGAGGGTCTTCAACGAGATGGCCACCTTTGAGGGTGCCGGGGTGTCTGATAAGAAATGAGTGATATTGCTAGATATGCCAAACTGCCAATAGTGGCGATACAGTTCCTGACAAGGATACCCATTTTTCCCAACATGAGGATCGAGAGCAGGGACCTTGGGAACTGCCTGGCATTCTTCCCATTTGTGGGGGCCATAATAGCCGGGGCCCTGGGGGTCGCATCATATCTTGCTTTGGAGGTCGGACTCCCATTCGGGGTGATAGCCACGCTATTGTTGATGATTGAGGCAGTAATTACAGGTGCCTTCCATTGGGACGGCCTGGCTGACACGTTCGACGGTTTCTACTCCACGCACAAATCAAGGGAAGAGATGCTTGATATAATGCATGACAGCAGGATCGGAGTGATGGGGGCAACTTCCATATTTATGGTGGCCCTGCTACAATATGCATCCATCACAGAGCTCCTTGGCTATGAATTGGAGTATTTTCTTGCGGCCATCTTTTCATCGTACATGTTTGGCAAGTGGGGTTGTGTTTACCTGTCAGTGTTCTCCTCATATGGTAGAAAAGAGGGAAAGGGCCTAGTTTTCCTAGAGAGCTCCAGATGGCCCGTGCTCCTGGTAGCGTCTATATTGCTGGTCCCATTGTTCATACTGGAACCAAGATACCTGCTGGTATTCTTCGGTGTGATGTTCTTCCTTGTTCTATGGGGCGCTTACAGCACCAGGAAGGTGGGAGGGATAACCGGCGATATCCTCGGAGCGTCTGCCAGGCTATCAGAAACCTTATCAATGGTATTATTCATTATATTGTTTCATTATATCTTATAACATCAAAAAGCGTGGAAAGACACAATTTAATCCCATATAACGAATAATTATATATTTTAAAGCTTATATTTTAGATAAAGTGAAGACCATGGCAGTTGGATGTGAGATATGCAGAAGGGAGATAAATCCAAGGGAGATGGCCTATTGCAGATACTGCAAGACGCCATACCACATCGACTGCATCAAATCATGGCTTTACAGGAACAGGAACTGCCCGCATTGCGGAAGGAGCACCAGCCTGGCGCATTACAGAAGAGGGGTACCTGAAAATCTTGCCAGGGAGCAGGTCAGTCAAACAGGTGCGGCAGCCTCCCCAGTTAAGGCCGCGGCCCAGGCTCCGAGCAGCATGGCCTCAAGTCCTCCGCCTAGCCCAAAACGAGGGCGCGAGAGAAAGGCCCATGGAGGAGGAAAGATCCTTTTCATCATCAACATCGTGATCATTGCCATACTGTTGGCGTCCACACATTATGCCTATACAAACTATGTGGAGTACGGACCCTATCTCTTTGCCGACGAGAACGAGAAGACTGTGATGCCCGGGCAGCAGGCCGAATACATTGTTACACTGCAAAACACGGGAAACATCGTGTCAAGATATGACATCTCCTTAGATGACGACAGCGTTGTTTTTCCTGTCGGGTGGCAGATAACACTAACAGATTTTGACGGCATAGTATATGAGTCGAACTCCATCGATAAATCGCTCAATCCCTCTGAGGAATACCAGTTCAAGGTAAAGATATCCACTACCTCAGGTTCTGAGGCGAACTCCCAGGGATCCTTCAAGATCATAGCGAGGTCAAAGGATGGAAAGTTCGCCAGCAGCCAGGTCTTCAATGTATACACAAATGCGATCTACAGCTATGAACTTCACGAGAATGACACGCAAAAATATGTCAGCGTTGGCGGTACGGTGCAGTTCAGCGCCGAAATAGAGAACATGGGAAATGATGCAGATACATATTACATGAGGTTGGAGGGTCTTACGTCCGGATGGAACGCCAGCCTTTTGGAACAACAGGCCACGATAGTGTCCAACAGGACAGGCGACATCATATTGATAATGACCGCCCCCAACAACGCTCAGGGCAACGATCTTGGAGAGGTGGTCCTTAAGGTATCCTCTCAATACGACCCGGATAACATCAAAACGGTCAAGTTCACCGCCATTGTCAATCCATCATATTCATTTGACGTTACCAGCAGTGAGCTTTCAAAGGAAGTGCTTCCTGGGACAACGGCCAACTTCACGTTCAAGTTGCGCAATCTGGGAAATCTATCAGACACCTTTGACCTTGTGGCCACAGCATCGCTGCCAACAGGTTGGAGCTACGAGCTTTCAAAGGAAGAGGTAACACTACAGGAGGAAGGCCAAGTGACACTTGGACTCTCCATAATCGTGCCGGACAATTCCCCTGGCAGTTTTGAGGGAACGGTTAATCTTGTAATAACATCCCGCGGGAGCCAGGATACTGACAGCGTGAAGTTCACCGTGAACACTGTTGAGGAACAGAACAAGTTCATCCTGCTTGAGCTGTTCACATCTGTCAACTGCGTCTACTGCCCATTTGCAGAAAAGGCCGTAGAAGACCTGCTCGTGAACTATCCAGGAAAGATAGTGGTGATTGAGCATCACATAAACGACTCATTGCAATCAGACTTCTCCGGAGATAGATATCAGAAATATGTTGGAGGGGGATATCCGACCGCAGTGATCGACGGCACCAAAAAGATTGCCGGAGGCTCATCCAACACTTACACGCAATATGCAAGTGCCATCGACCAAAGACTGGACGAGGACCTTCTGGTAAAGATTAACGCCACTATATCCGACTCTGTTATCAATCCTGGAATGAAGACCATCAATGCGCTTATCAAACCCGAAGGATTAAGTCCAGACACCATGGTGGAGGTCCACTTCGTAACGTACAGGAACGGCGTTTCACCTGCAAGCCATCCATCAAAGGTCTACAACTATGTTTCCTTTGAGGCCTACAAGAGCGTGATATCATCACTTGATGAGATTGAGAGCGTTACAGTGACACTTGATATACCAGAGGACGGAGGGATCATCATCATAGTCCAAGATTCCGAGACCAACAAGGTATATCAGTCCATCATGCTTTAATGAAAGATATATTTATATACTTCAAGTACACTATATTAATATGTGTGTTCATGGAGCCGCTTGAAGTCCAACTATCTGATCTAAGAAGAGAAGTATTAGAAATAAAGAAAATCCTTCTCTCGGAAAACAAAATAGTATCTACTGATGAGTTGGAAGACCTTGATCTCAACGAAATAATATGCGCAGACCTCTTCAAAGCTTTATCTAACGAAGAAAGGATAAAGATACTGAAATCCCTGATAAATGGCGATCAGTATTTTGCACAGATGAAGGAGCTCACCGATCTGGACCACAGCCCCCTACGGTTCCATCTGACCGTTCTGATCGATGTCAATCTGGTCTCTCAGGAAAGATTTAGGGGCAAATATTCGATAACTGAACTCGGCAAACAGGCCCTCATAATTGCGAGTTCATTCTCAAAGATAATGAAGAGGGAGGGATCTGATGAGAAAGAATAGAGTAAAAAATTATTTTCATAACGTAGGAGTAGTATTCTTCTTCCTATGGATCATTGCATTGGCCACCGATGTATTGGGCAAATATGAATATAAGGAAGAGTTCCTGATGGCCTCACTGGCGTTTTGGGTCATCGGCTCTTTTGCAGCGGGATTCAGATCGGACAAGACACTTGGGAAAAGCCTTGTTTCGTCTTTAAGAAAAGCAGGCACCACACTGTTCGGAATATGGATACTGCTATTGATCCTTGGATGGTTCGACTGGCTGGGCCCCGTTTGGGGCGGCAAGGTGAACTATATGCTTGGACTTTCCCTGATACTGTTCGCCGTCAGCTTTACTGTAAGGGCCATGACGATAAAGAACACCAACTGGAGGATAAGGTCGACCTTCTATTCACTAGGCTTCCTCATAGTCCTCTCATGGATATTGATGAGGATATTCGATCTCTTTTCAGAGTATCAGGATGCTACGATACTCTCGGGCATAGCTGCATTGGCAATCGGTTACATAATCGGCGCCTCTAAGAAGAATTATGATTACGATTTATTCGATGAAAAGATCGAAGACATATCAAAGGCCATGGATGAGGTGAAGGAACCTCCCAGCGCATCCGAGGAGGTCAGGGTGCTTGACAAGGAGTTCGTGTATGGCAGCACTCACAAGATAATCATCAACAAGGGGGCGGCCTACGTTGAGATGAGAAGAGGCAAGGAGAACTGCGGAAATGTCTTTTTTGGCGAGGGAAGCTACAATATAGAATCGGATTTCGTCGATGAGAAGGGGCATTTCATGGGGATCTGCCATGCCAATCTTAAGGACTGCGACAACATCGAGCTAGAGCATAGGGCTGCAAGCGATGACGACCTTGAGAATCTTGGACTTGAGAGGGATGACATCAAGGAGCTCTCCAACATATTCGTCCAAGGAGGGGAAGGCTCGTACCAGCGCTTGGAAGACCTTAAGATCAAGATCAAGGAAGGTGGGAAGAAGACCGAGATAAACCTTCCTTTCATAAAGATCCTTGAAGGCAAGGAAGGGGATTACGTTAAGGTGGGCCCCTTTGAGGTGGCAGATGTAAAGGGCAAGGGCTCAAGTATAAAGATTGGAGACAGGACGTTTGTTGACAAGAAAAATGACACTGTCGAGCACTCACTGGAATATGAGGATAACTTCAGGATTCTGACCACGGAGGGGAGCATTTTCATTGGAATGTCGAATGATAACGCCCTGATCGAATCCAGAGACCTATTCTACCAAAAGGGCGAGAATGCCGAATCCATAAGCAAGGGCGACATAAGCTTCAAATCCACGGCGGATGGACAACGCCTTTCATCAAAGGACCTGGAGCTCACCATTGGAAGCGAATGCAATCTCATCTCCAAGGCCAATGGCGTTGAGATCAAAGTGAGAGATGCCCACGTGACACTGAAGATAGGGGGAGAAAGGAAGGAATTCGAGGACAAGGAGCTTGCAGAAATGGTATCAGAACTGATGAGAACTGCTGCGCCCCACGTCGTCAAGGACACCTTCGAGGGATCCACTGTGCTTCTCAATGAGCTGATTATGCAGGTCACAAACGAACTGAAACAGTGACCTTTTCCTCTTTTTTAAAAGAAAGGCTTTTTAAGCAAATATCTTTAGTCAATTCATGCGCTCAGGCAAGGTCCCAACCAATGTGCTCAAGGAGATAGTGATGTCATCGCTTGACAGATGGCCGGACAACCTCCTGGTAGGTCCAAAGATCGGAGAGGATGCGGCGGTATTGGAGACCAAGGATGGCTTCGAAGTGATAGCCAGCGACCCGGTTACCGGAGCGGCAAAGAACATTGGATACCATGCGGTGTATGTCAACTCCAACGATATTGCGGCCACCGGTGCGGACCCTAAGTACATGACGGTCACGATCCTTCTCAAGGAAGACTCGTGCGAGGACGACCTCAAAGAGATAATGGAACAGATAAATTCCGCATGCCACGACATAGGGGCCTTTGTGATCGGGGGGCATACAGAGATGGTCCCCAATCAAAAGATAAACATCATCTGCGGGACCATGATAGGATGGACAAAAAGGTATGTCCCAACCTCTGGCGCGAGAGGGGGCGACAAGATACTCATGACAAAGGGTGCAGGGATAGAGGGAACTTCCATACTAGCGCACGAGCTGGATGAGGAACTTGAGCCCAAGCTTGGCAGAGAGGTAGTTGAGGAGGCAAAGCGATATTCCAAGATGCTCTCGATCCTAAAGGAATCCAGGCTTATAAGGGATTATGCAACATGCATGCACGACCCCACAGAGGGCGGGATTGCTGGCGCGCTCAATGAGATGGCCATGGCCTCTGGAAAGGGATTCCATATAGAAAAGGGCGAGATAATGGTGTCAGAGGCAACTCAGAAGATATGCTCATACTTCGGCATAGATCCCCTGAATCTGATAAGCTCTGGAACTCTCTTGGCAACGATACCTCCGGAGCATGTGGAAAAGGTCAGCGCCTTAATGAGGGAATCAGGCATTCCCTACTCTTTCATAGGCGAGATAACTTTAGAAGGAACGAATCTTCCCATGCCAAAGATCGATGCCTTGTGGGAAATAATATAATCTCAAGAAAGTAATATTCTAATTTTATAATTCCTAAGAAATTGAAAAAATGAAATATTAGGTTTTTACACTATGAAAAATCTTATGAAATATTTCTATTTTTGTTGAAATTATTTCTTTATTAAAAAGGTTGAAAAAATAACCCCTTTTAGTTAATTATTCTTTATTAATATTAAATGATTCTTATTATACTCAGAATACATTTTCTCTTCTATTATGAACCATGATTTTGAGTTATCGAGAAATGTTATCTTTTGGATTCCCATAAAATCCAAATTCATTTAGTCATTTATCAAGAATTTGTCATTGAAATACTATAACATTTGTAAATACGGGGAATTGTTTTTTTATTTCTAATACATGAATTGTATTATTGAATATAAATGGTGTTAATATGCCTCTTTTCCATAGGACTGGTCAGGAAATAAAATTGATAAAACCCAAGGATTTTTTTAACGAAAAAGAGCTTCAAACTCTTGTTGAGTCTAATCTGAAAGAAATATTCAACTGCAGATTCATAGCAACAGAGTTCTCAACAGGTTCTGTACACGGAGGCAGGATAGATACTCTGGCCCTCTCAGAGGACGATAATCCTGTTATCATTGAATATAAGGTAAGAGAATCATCACAGTTAATAAATCAAAGCCTATATTATCTCTCTTGGCTGTATGACCACAGAGGGGATTTTGAGATTGCAGTCCAAAGGGCATTATCTGGAAATGATATTACTATTGACTGGTCATCGATAAGAGTAATTTGCAT
>Ga0272441_10002996_pt1 | contig 33129 bp, 29 predicted proteins | sample SSMProp6N_FD_193582 | JGI IMG/M metagenome (GOLD analysis project Ga0272441, IMG submission 193582) | Marine sediment archaeal communities from Little Sippewissett salt marsh, Falmouth, MA, United States - SSM-Prop-6N | ecosystem: Environmental > Aquatic > Marine > Wetlands > Sediment ... | reverse complement strand
TCTATTCCCCTCCCTCTTTATGAGTGTTTTCCTACTGAGGGGAATAGACTTTTTTATTGCCCCAGTCAATGCTTGAATCCCGACAAAAAAACCGGTTCTGGCATTCGCACCCCGCCGTGGTGGTGGCTGTTGCAGGAATCGTGCCGTTGTGCTATATTTTAAAGGACAACAGGATAACGAGCCAGGGTTAGAGAACGAGAGAAGACCCTGTCCGTATTGACTCGAGGAGCGCACAGCTTCAGGAGCTGAACGGACAGGGTCTTTTTGTATTTATAGTGAGGAGCAGACTTCAAGAATGAGTGAGGTAGCGATTATCGGGGCCGGTATCATCGGAACCCTTATTGCCAGAGAGCTGTCCCGGTTCAAGCTGGAGGTGGCGCTGCTGGAGAGCAGCAACGACGTGGCAAACGGTTCCACCAAGGCCAACAGCGGGATCATCCATGCCGGCTACGACGCGGAACCGGGAAGCGCCAAAGCCAGGTTCAATGTCCTGGGCAATCCGCTTTTCGACCGGTTGTGCGAGCAGCTGGATGTACGGCTGAACCGGATCGGTTCCCTGGTTGTCGCCTTCAGTCCGAGCGAACGGCGGACCGTTGAGCAGCTGTACAACCGGGGGATTCACAACGGCGTGGGGGACTTGCAGATCATCGAGCGGGAGCAGCTGCTGTCCATCGAGCCGAATCTGGACGAGTCGGCGCAGTGCGCCCTGCTTGCACCTCAGGCGGGCATCATCGACCCGTGGGAGATCGCGGTGGCGGCGGCGGAAAACGCGGCGGACAACGGAGTCGAGATCCGACTGAACTTCCCGGTGCAGGCCATCGAACGCGACAACGGGTGCTACCGCATCACCAGTCCGAACGGGCAGATCCGGGCCCAGCAGGTGATCAACTGCGCCGGGGTGTTCGCCGACCGGATCCATCAGATGGTTGCTCCGCCGACCTTCACCATCACCCCCCGCAAGGGGCAGTACTTCGTCTTGGACAAGACCGCGGGGGCTCTGGTCAATCACGTGATCTTTCAATGCCCGACGGAGCTGGGCAAAGGGGTCTTGGTAACCCGCTCTGTGCACGGGAACCTGCTGGTCGGTCCGGACTCGGTGGAAATCGAGGACCGGGAGGATCTGGCGACCACTCAGGATCGCCTGGAGTTCGTTCGCCGCAGCGCGGGGAAGGTATCGAAGAATATCCCCTTCAGCCAGGTGATCCGCTCCTTCTCCGGACTGCGGGCCACCCCGAACACCAAGGACTTTATAATAGAAGAATGCGGCGAGGCCCCGGGGTTCATCGATGTGGCCGGGATCGAGTCACCCGGGCTTACCGCAGCACCGGCCATCGCCCACTACGTTCGGGACCTGCTCAGTCGCACCCGGGGCGCTCTGGAGGAGCGGGGGGATTTCAACCCCGACCGTCGTCCGGCCATTCGTTTCATGGACCTGCCGGAGCAGCGCAAGAACGAGTTGATTCGAAAGGATCCCCGGTTCGGCCGCATCATCTGCCGCTGTGAATCCGTCACCGAAGGGGAGATCGTGGATGCCATCCACAGAAATGTCGGAGCCACCACTTTGGACGGGGTGAAAAAACGGGTGCGTCCCGGCATGGGCAGGTGCCAGGGCGGATTCTGCGGGCCCCAGGTCCTGGAGATTCTGGCCCGGGAGCTGAAAAAAAATCCGACGGAGATCGTAAAGAACGAGGTCGACTCCTACATCCTGACCGGGCCCACCAAGTGCGGCGGTGAGAAGGATCGGCCGGAAGGGATCGGGTCGATGGTGGAACAGAAGGCGGCTTATCATGGATAGCTACGATATCGTGGTGATCGGCGGCGGACCGGCCGGCATGGCCGCCGCGGTGGCGGCCAGAGAAGAGGGAGTGGAGAAAATCCTCTTGATCGAGCGGGATAGGGAGCTGGGCGGCATCCTGCAGCAGTGCATCCACAACGGCTTCGGCCTCCATCACTTCAAGGAGGATCTGACCGGACCCGAGTTCTCAGAACGCTACATCCGCCGCATGGAGGAACTGGAGATTCCCTGCAAGCTGGACACGACGGTGCTGGAGATCACGGCGGGTCGCGAGATCCTCTACATCAATGCCCGGGAGGGTGTAACCAAGATTTCAGCCGGAGCGATCATCCTGGCCATGGGCTGCCGGGAGCGCAGCCGGGGAGCGGTCAATATTCCCGGATCCCGGCCCGCCGGGGTCTTCACCGCCGGAACAGCCCAGCGGTTGATCAACATGGAGGGCTACATGGTCGGCCGGAGGATCATGATGTTGGGAACCGGAGACATCGGCTTGATCATGGCCAGACGGTTGACCCTGGAGGGGGCCAAGGTGATCGCCGTGCTGGCCAGGAAGCCCTATCCGGGCGGGTTGATGCGAAACGTGGCCCAGTGTCTCTATGACTACGACATACCTCTGATGCTGCGGCACACGATCGTAGCGATTCAGGGCAAGGACCGGGTAACCGGAGTGCTGGTTGCCGATACCGATGAGAACAGCCGGCCGATACCCGGAAGTGAGCGGCTGTACGAATGCGACACGGTGATCCTCTCCGTCGGCCTGATCCCGGAAAACGAGCTTTCCCTGAGCGCCGGGGTGCAGCTGGATCCCCACACGGGAGGACCGGTCGTGGATGAGTTCAGGCAGACCAGCGTTGCCGGCATCTTCGCCTGCGGCAACGTGGTCCATGTTCACGACCTGGTGGACTTCGTGGTGGAGGAGAGCGAGATCGCCGGCAGGGGCGCTGCCGGATTCGTTCTGGGGCGCGGGGAGGCAGAGGGCGCGGAAACATCGGGCACGCCGATCGATCTGCTGCCCGGAGAGGGATTGAAGTACGTGGTGCCGCAGCGTATGAGAGGATTCAACGGGGAGGAGCGTCTGGATCTGTTCCTCCGGGTAAGCAGGGTGTACGGGCGCTCGGCTATCGAAGTGCGGCACGATGGGGACACGGTCAAGCGGTTGAAACGGCTGCGGATGAATCCCGGTGAGATGGAACGGGTGCGGTTGAACAGGAGCGCTATTGAGAAACTCACCGGGTCGAATCTGATCGTGGAAGCGGTGGAGGTCGACGGATGAGCGGGATCGACAGGGAGATCATCTGCATCGTCTGTCCCACCGGATGCCGCATTCAGGTGAGCGGACCGGATACCGAACATCTGGAAGTCAGCGGAAACGAATGCAAGCGGGGGGAAGAATACGCCCTGAAGGAGATCACCGATCCCCGGAGAACCCTCATCACCACCGTGCAGATCGATCACGGAACGCTCAGGCGCCTGCCGGTGCGAACCAACCGGGAGATCCCGAAGCAGAGCATCTTTCCCTGCATGGAGGTGATCAACCGGGTTCGGGTGGAAGCCCCGGTGGAAGTCGGACAGGTGCTGGTTGCCGATATTCTGGGAACCGGCGCGGATGTTGTGGCCACCCGCAGCATGGCCCGCGACGGCGCCGGCGGGCTCCCGACGGCAGACACCCGGTCCCGGGCCGGATAGACCGCCTACGAAGTTTCCAGCCAGTCGAAGCTGCGGCTCACCGCCTTCTTCCAGAAGTGAATCCTCCGCTTGCGCTCCTCCTGATCCAGCTGCGGGCTCCAGCGCCTGTCTTCCTCCCAGAGGCTTGTCAACTGCTCGGTTGATTCCCAGAAGCCCACGCACAGGCCGGCGGCAAAGGCGGCGCCCAGGGCCGTGGTTTCGGTGATCTTCGGCCGGATCACCGGTATGCCGAGCAGATCCGACTGAAACTGCATCAACAGCTCGTTGACCACCATTCCGCCGTCCACCTTGAGCGAAGAGATCGGCAGCCCCGAGTCCTGCTGCATGGCCTCGAAGATCTCCAAGGTCTGGAAGGCCGTGGCCTCCAGGGCGGCCCGGGCCAGATGGGCCTTGGTCGCGTAACGGCTCAGGCCCGTGATCACCCCCCGGGCGTCGCTTCGCCAGTAAGGCGCAAACAGCCCGGAGAAGGCCGGCACGAAGTACACTCCGCCGCAGTCATCCACCTCCCGGGCCAGGGTTTCGACCTGGTCGGAGCTTTCGATCAAACCGAGGTTGTCCCGCAGCCACTGGACCAGCGCTCCGGTGATGGCAATGGAGCCCTCCAGAGCGTACACCGGAGCACTATCCCCCAGCTGGTAGCCCACGGTGCTGAGCAGACCGTTCTTCGAGTGGATGATCCGCTGCCCCGTGTTGAGAAGCAGAAAGCAGCCGGTGCCGTAGGTGTTTTTGGATGTGCCCGGGGCGAAGCAGGCCTGGCCGAACAGGGCGGCATGCTGATCCCCCAGCACCCCGGCAACGGGGATCTGCGCGCCAAAGGGGCCGTCCTCCCGGGTTAGGCCGTAAGGTTCGGCGGGAACCGAGGGTGCGATTTCCGGAAGCATGGACGCGGGGATCTGGAGTATGTCGAGCATCTCAGCGTCCCACTGCAGGGTGGCGAGGTTCATCAGCAGAGTCCGGCTGGCATTGCTCACATCCGTGATCAGCCGGCCGCCACCGGCGCCTCCTGTGAGGTTCCAGATCACCCAGCTGTCGACTGTGCCGAAGACGGCCTCCCCCTTTTCCGCCGCTGCCCGCAGCGCCGGATCGTCGGCCAGCATCCAGGCCAGCTTGGGTCCGGAGAAGTAGGTGGCCAGGGGCAGCCCGGTCTTCTCCCGGAAACGGTCGATGCCTCCCTGACCGGCGCCTTCCCGGGCCAGCCGGCCGACCAGCTCGTCGGTGCGGGTGTCCTGCCAGACGATGGCATTGCCGAAAGGCTCGCCGGTTTTCCGGTTCCAGGCCACGGTGGTCTCCCGCTGGTTAGTGATCCCGATGGCCGCGATCTGCTGCGGGCCGACGCCCGCTCGCTTCAGCGTCTGCTGAACGACCTGCACGGTGCGCTCCCAGATTTCCAGGGGATCGTGCTCGACCCAGCCGGCCTTGGGGAAGATCTGCCGGTGCTCGAGCTGGTGAGAACCTACAGTTCCGCCTTTTCGATCGAAGAGGATGAATCGGGTCGAGGTGGTGCCCTGATCGATGGCACCGACATACTCGGCTGTGCTCACGTTATTCCTCCTTACCTCACCCGCCCCCGGGTTTTAATCTTACCGCTACTGTACCTCTGCTTGGCGGGATTGTCCAATTCAATCAGCGGTCTTTTGTTTCGATCGGCTTCCATGCTCGTGATTTCACTATAGAGCTTCGTGATCCAGCAGGGGAAGATCCTGCCCGGGGCGAAGCCGGAGAAGGAAATCCTCGCAGGGTATACAGGACACTCCATCGATCAACAGACTTTCCCTCCCTCGGTACAGCATTGCTGTTTGAGCCTGGGGATAGTCGTCCCGGAATGCTTTCAAACCTCTGAGATCGACACGGTGGATGCGTTCGGCATGTTTGACCTCGATGCCGTAGAATCGTTCGGGACCATAGACTACAAAATCCACTTCCGACCCGCCTCTGGTTCGCCAGTAGTACAGTTCATGTCGATTCCGGGTGTAAGCCGTCCAGGCACGAAGATGCTGGCCCACCAAGCCTTCCATCGCCGGACCGGCGATTTCCACCGATCTGTCGAGAGGACCAAGGGGTCTGAGGGAGCGGAATACACCGGTATCGAAGAGGTAGAACTTGGGGTGTTGTACAGTCGCGCGTCCGGCCCGCTTCCTGAAGACCGGAAGCCTGAAGCAGAGTAGGAGATCTTCCATTACCGACAAATATCCCTCTACGGTTTTCCTCTCCACTTCACATTCCCGGGCCACGTTGCTGATGTTGAGCACCTGTCCGTGAGAGAAGCTTATCGATTCGAGAAAGCGGGAAAACCCGCCGAGGCTCCGTATCAGACCTTCGGTCTGTACTTCTTCGCGTACATAAACATCGATGTAGCTATCGAGAACGTCCTGCGGATGCTCGGAATCCAGCACCAAAGGAAGCATACCGTTCTGGAGTGCGATGTTCAGGTCAAAGGTTGAGCCCATTTCGGCGGCCATGAATGGATGCAAAGTTCGTACGATCGCCCGACCGGCCAGCAGATCGATTCCCGATTGCTTAAGCTTCCTGGAACTTGAACCGGTAAGCGCAAATATCCATCCGCGTTTCTCCTCTATCAAGGCATGAACCGCGCTCAATAGCTCCGGTACCCGTTGGACTTCGTCGATAATGATGACCTTCCCCCTGGGTTGAGCGTGAACAACTTCCCGGATGCGCTCGGGCCGGGCTCTAAATCTTCGCAACGTATCCGGTTCTAGCAGATCGATGCGCAGCGATTCTCTGTAATACGCCTGGCTCCAGGCTGATTTCCCCGTTCCCCTCGGGCCGAACAGGTAGTAGCTTCCCGCGGGGGGGTGAAAAAAGCGCGTTACAAATTCCATATTTAGTCCAATTCCGGAATTACTAATTCCATATTTACACTTTACTGCCTGTCTGATTCTGCTGTCAATATCCTCGGCTGCTTAGATATTGGTTTGACAACTGGATCGCTGAGGATTGTCCAATAGCGGGGCGCCGTCGACCAGCCGCCAACTTTTCCTTGACAACAAAAAAAATTTATGATTTACTTTCTGTTTGAAAGTAAATCATACAAGGAGGGTTTCATGAAAAAAGCGCTTTCAATCATGATCGTTCTGCTGTTCCTCGTCGGCCTGATTCCTCTGTTCGCCGGAGGCCAGCCGGGTGGGGAAAAGGAAATTGTTCTACAGTGGCCCTGCATCTGGGTCGCCCAGGACGCCAAAGCCGCTACTGTGGCTGCGTTGGTCGACCAGTTCAACGTCGACAACGCCGGCAAGATCAAAGTGGTGATCGAGCCCAATCCGGACTACGACGGATACCGGCAAAAGATCAATACCATGATGGCCGCCGGCCAGGTCCCGGACCTGTTCGTGTTCAACCCTGATCCCACATCGTTCTCCTACTACGAGGGAGACCTGCTGATGGATTTTACCGACGATTTCAAGGGGGACTGGGGCAACGGCTTTACCGCAGGCACCATCGCCGGGGCAACTAAAGGCGGCCGCACCAAGTCCGTCCCGTACGAGATAGCCATCACCCCGATCTGGTACAACACCGAGCTATTCGAGAAGGTCGGCGTCAGCGGCTTTCCCAAGACCTTTGACGAGTTCTGGGCGGCTGCCGACAAGCTCAAAGCAATTGGTGTAACTCCCGCTTCGCAGATGACCGGGGGGACCAACGCCTGGACCTCGATGCTCTGGTACTCCCACATCATGGCTTCGATCGGCGGAGTGGATGTCTGGTCCAAGCCCCTGTCCGATCCGATCTTTGCCCAGGGTGCAGAGATCCTGCTGCGCCTGTACTCCGACGGCAACACCACCAAGGATGCCATCGGTGCCGGCCCCGGCGATTCCAGTGGACACTATCTGGCCAAAGACACGGCGATCTTCATCAACGGTCCCTGGTTCATCGGCAATATCCGGGACAACGCCCCCGATGTATATGAGGCCACCTCCATAGCTCCGGCACCGGCTGTGAAGGGCGGCAAATACGGAGCCCAGATCGGCTTTCCGCTTTCCAACCTGGCCGCCGCCAAAACCGATGATCCGGCCCGCCGCGCGGCGGTAGTCAAGTTCATGAAGTGGATGACCAAGCCGGAGAACGTAAAAACGATCTCCGCCGACGCCGGCTCTCTTTTCGCCGTCAAGTTCAGCTTCGGTGCCGGCGAGCAGGTCGATCCCCTGCAGCAGAAGTTCATCGATGCCTCCTCTAATGCCGCCTTCATCACCACCCATCTAGCCTTCAACTACAAGACCGAGGTGGTGCAGGAGTTCGGCCAGGCATTGGGCGCCATGGCTCTGGGAAAAGCCACTCCCGAAGAGTTCGTGGGCATGCTTCAGGCTAAGAACAAGTAGAGTCCAAAACAGTCAACTGGTGAAACAAGGGGCCGTGATGCGGTCCCTTGTTTTTTAAAGGTGATGCCCGCACTCGCCGGGGCAGCTGAAGTCTGTTAGAATAATAAAAAAGCGAGGACAAGCGATGACATTGCACAAACATTGGAAAGGGATAGCTCTGTTTCTGCTTCCCGCTCTGGTTCTCTACGGTGCCTTTTTCATCTATCCTCTGGGATTCGTGTTCGGCATTAGTCTGACCGAGTGGAACGGGGTTACGGCTCCTGAGTTTCGAGGAATCCGGAATTTCATCGATCTGGCCATGGACTCAACCTTCCGGCTGTCGGTGCGGAACAACTTCATCTGGGCCCTGTCTCTCGGCTTTCTGCAGATCGCTCTTGCCGCCATGGTTGCCTTGATTCTCACCCGACGACCCCGGGGTTGGCGGGTACTCCGTACGATTTATTTCCTGCCGAATGTGATCTCCCAGGTGGCTATCGCCATGCTCTGGATGGCGATCTACAATGCCGAGCATGGGGTACTCAACCAGATCCTCACGTCGATCGGCTTAGAGCAGTGGACCCATAACTGGCTGGGAGAGATCGAAACGGCCCTGCCGGCGGTCATCGCCCAACAGGTTCTGTACATCGGCTACTTCATGATCATCATCCTGGCCGGTACCATGGCCATCCCCGTTTCCTTCTACGAGGCCGCCGAAATCGATGGGGCCAATGTCTGGCAGCAGGAGATCCACATCACCCTGCCCATGGTGCGGGGTATCCTCATCACGGCCATGACTCTGGCCATGGCCTACGGCATGCGCCACTTCGAAGCCACCTTTTTAATGACCGCCGGAGGTCCGGCAAACAGCACATCGGTGATGGGATTGATGCTCTACAACAAGATGGGGCATCTGGATTACGGACACGCCAACGCCGTGGGTGCGGTTCTGATCATCCTGGGTGGCGTGGTGATCGTCAGCATCCGCGCCCTCCTGGGACAGCGGCAGGCTGCCGCTGAAGTCACGCAATAGGGGGCTGTTATGAGAAAGACAACATCACCTGTTGTAGACGCTGTAGCCAAAACGGGCAAATGGATTATTCTAGGCTTTTTCCTGATCATCACCTTTATTCCTCTGCTCTGGTTGGTGATCAGCAGCTTCAAGACCGATCTGGAGCTGATTAACAAGCCTTTTCTGCTGCCTCAAGTTTGGCAGTTCCAAAATTATCTCAGAGCCTTTCGGCTCTCTGACCTGCATCTGCTGTTTCTGCACTCGGTCATCGTCTCCGCCGCGGCCACGGCTCTGAACATTTTTGTGGCCTCCATGGCCTCCTATGCACTTTCCAGATTTCGCTTCGGCTTCAACAACGTGATCCTCTCCATCATCCTGGCCGGAGTGCTGATCCCGATCATCGCTTTGATGGTTCCCTACTTCCAGTTGATCAGCAAACTCGGAATCTACGACTCCCTGCTGGCTCTGATCCTGGCCTATTCGGCCATCAATTTGCCGATATCTGTTTTCCTGGTTCATGGGTTTATGGGTACGGTTCCCAAGGAACTGGAGGAGGCGGGGCTGATCGACGGCTGTAACTTCTGGCAGCGCTATGCCAAGATCGTGTTTCCCCTCTCCCGCCTGGGTGTTGTGACCGCAGGAACCTTCGTGTTCCTCTACGCCTGGAACGAATTTATCTATGCCCTGCTGCTCACATCCTCGGTACGGGCCCGAACCCTGCAGCTGGGCATCCGTTTCTTCAAGAGCCAGTTCCGGGCGGAATACACCGCCATGTACGCAGCCCTGGTGGTCACCATCATCCCCAGTATAGCCGTATACATAATCTTTCACGAGAAGATCATCCAGGGATTGTCCACCGGAGCGGTGAAGGGATAGGTCGGGGCATGGATATTTATCAACGGGAGGTCGTTCCCGGGAGTACTCCCATCCCCGTGGAGATCTTGGAGACGGACACGGATCTGTACTACCACATCGCCCTGACCCTCTACTTTCAGATCGAGCGGAACAACGCCGCCGGTCGGAACAGCGTGTTCATCCTCCCGGTCGGGCCGGTGTATCAGTACCGCCGCCTGGTGTGGTTGTGCCGGCAGCGGCCACTGGATTTGTCCCGCCTGCACTGCTTCTTCATGGACGAGTACCTGGACGATGGGGGAAAACGCATCCCTGCGGATCACCCCCTCTCCTTCCGGGGCTTTATCCAGCGGGAGCTGATCGATCCCATGCCTGGAGAGATGAAGCTGAAGGCCGAGCAGGTACTGTTTCCCGATCCCGCCGATCCGGCCGGCTACGACCGGCTTCTGGAGCGGCTGGGCGGTGCGGGGGTCTGCATCGCCGGGGTGGGCATCAACGGACACCTGGCCTTCAACGAGGCACCGGAGCCAGGGGAGCAGATCGGTAAAGAGCAGTTCAAGGCCCTGCCCACCCGGGTGATTGACCTGACCCGGGAGACGATCACCATCAACTCCAACACGGCGCTGCGGGGCGCCTTCGAGCGGATCCCCAGACAGGCGGTAACCGTGGGCTTCAAGCAGATCTTCGATTCCGAGAGCATCATCGTCTACTTCAACCGGCCCTGGCAGAGCGCGGTGGTGCGCAAGCTGCTGTTCGGACAGATCACGGCCCGTTTCCCCGCTTCCCTGCTGCGGGAGCATGGGAACGTACAGCTGGTCATGACCCGGGAGGTTGCTGAAAAACCGGACTTTCAGCTGAGATAAGCGCCCATGCCTCAATCCCTGATCGATTCTCACATGCACTTCTCCAGCCACGATCGCCTGAGCGAGTTGCAGCTCTATTGCCGGCAGCTCGGGGCTCAAAAAGTCTGCGTGCTTTCCCTGCCGCTGAAGCAGCGGATCAACTTCAATCCCGAGATCCTCTATGCCAAGGCGCATCTGGGCTCCACATGCTACGGGCTGGCCAGCTTCGACTACAGCCTCCTGCTGATCGGCGCAGCGGCGGGTGGCACCGGGAACCTCGACCTAGCCGGCCAGGTCGAGAAGATCAGGGAGCTGGGCTTCGACGGCTTGAAGATCTTCCTCGGCAAACCGAGCTTTCAGAGCCAGCTGGGGCTCAGGCTGGACGATCCGCCGTTAGTCGAGGCGTTCAAGCGGGCGCAGAGCCTGGACATGCCGGTACTGATCCACATCGCCGATCCGTTGATCTTCTGGTCCTACCGGAGTGTCCCCGGCTTCATTCCCCCCGGCTGGGACGTGGCCGAGGGGGGCGGGGGCATTCCCGCCTATGAGGATCTGCAGGCCCAGGCCCTGGCGGTGCTCGAAGCCTGCCCCGATCTCACGGTGATCTTTCCCCATCTTCTGTCCATGGGCCAGGATGTCTCCCGGCTGGCAGAGATTCTGGAGACCTATCCCCGGGCCTATCTGGACCTGGCGCCGGGGTTGTACTTCTACTACGAGCTGGATCGCCAGAGAGATGCGGCCCGGGAGTTTTTCGCCCGCCACAGCCGGCGGATCCTCTTCGGTACCGATGCCTTCTGGTTTCCCCGCTGGTTCACCGAGTTTCCCTACGCCACGGTGCAGGACAACCTCATCCGTGCCCGTCATCTGCTCGCCTTTCTGGAAACCGAACAGCTGCTGGACAATCCCTTCGTTCCCACCCAGGGGATTCAGAAAAAGGTGCGGGGCTTGGGCCTTGAAGCGGATATCATGCGGCGCATTCGGACGGATAACTTTGCCGATCTCTACCCACCCGCATCGCGGCCCGTCGAGCCCGAGGCCTGCCTGCGGTACCTGGATGAGTTCCTTGCCCGCCTGAGCGCGGTGACCGCGGAGGCGGGGATCCTCGAATCCGTGGTGCAGCTGAAGCGCAAGCTGAACGAACTGTTCGCAGGACAGAACCGATGAAAGCGGCGGTGGTGGGCCTGGGAATCGGACACGGGCACTGCGCCGGCTATCTGGACAGTCCCCATGCCGAGCTGGCCGCGGTCTGCGACCTGATGCCCGAGCGCCTGGCCAGGGTGGGGGGAACCTTCCAGCAGGGCAGTTGGCATGATCTGCGCCGGCTGTACCCCCGGGAGCTTTTGGATCGCAAGTGGGAGGAGATCGGAGTCAAGACCTACACCTCCCTGGAGCAGCTGCTCAAGGACGAGAGTATCCGGATCGTCAGCCTCTGTACCCCGGATCATACCCATGCGGATCTGGCCGTCCGGATCCTGCGGTCGGGCCGGCACCTGCTGCTGGAAAAACCCCTGGCTCTCTCCCTGGCCCAGGCTGAGTCGATCGGCCGGGCCCTGGCCGATTCCGGCGGCGCCCTGGCCGTGGACTACGAGTTCCGGCTCAACCCGGCGATCGTGCAGCTGCGCCGGCTTGTGGAAGAGGAGCTCATCGGAGAGATCGAGGCCTTCACCCTGTATCACTTCCGCCGGCCGTTCAAGCGGGACAAGTGGCAGAGGTGGATCCAGAGGCGGGAGTGCTCCGGAGGGCTGATCGTGGAGGAGACCTCCCACTGGCTCGATCTGCTGCGTTTTGTCACCGGAAAGGAGGTCACCGGCTTGAGCTGCAGAACCGCCGCCGGAATCCATCCGGATTTCGATTTCGAGGACATCGCCTTCATCCAGGGTTCCCTGTCCTCCGGGGGGATCTTCCAGATCTCCCATGCCTTGAGCGGCTTCGATTTCAGCCTCAACCTAACGGTGCACGGCAGAAACGCCACCGCCTGGTGCCACCTGAAGGACAATCCGGCCAGCCGTCTGGATGACCGTCAGAGCAGCTACTGCGCCCTGGTGGCCTGGGGAGATTCTAACCGGGGTCCCGAGGGTGCTGATTCCAGAGTGTACGGTGCAGAGGCGCTGGAGCCGTACAGTATCAGGGATTTCACGATGGACTTCGCGCGGCGCATCGCCGAGGGACATGAACCTGCGGTGAGTTATGAGGACGCGCTGAAGGCTCTGGAGCTGGCCATCGCAGCACGGGAGGCCGCCGCGGCGGAGGGCCCGCAATTTATTTCATTCGAGGATTCGAACGGATGATCCATATTCAACAGCAGCCGGAAGGTTTCTCCCTGTACTTCAAAGGCCGCAAGCTCATCAGCCATTCCCTCCGCCGGCCCGCCCTGGCCATAGGCAGGGGTGAGGGCCGCTACTCCTCGGTACGCGGGCACTTCCGGTTCAAGGACCGGGTACGGGAGCGGGTCCTCTGCCGGGAGTTCCAGGTACTGGAGGAGTCGGCCGGCAGGGCAGTGGTGGCCTTCTCCAACATGGCGCGTCTGGAGTTCACCGAGGAGAACGGGCGGCTGGTCTGCAGGATCGCCGGGCTGGATCCGAACCACAACCGGCTCTGGCTGGAGCTGCACGCCGAAGCGGATGAGGCGATCTACGGATGCGGAGAGCAGTACTCTCGGTTGAACCTCAGGGGCAGCAAGCTGCCGATCTGGAGCCAGGAGCAGGGAGTGGGGCGCGGCCTGGATGCGATCACCCTGCTTGCCGAGATGCGCAGCGGCAGCGGTGGCCACTGGTACAGCAGCTACTTCCCCATGGCTCTGGTTCTCTCCTCCCGCAACTGGTACTGCTACTGCGACAATCCGGGCTGTTCCGAGTTCGATTTCCGGCCCAGGTTGCGTCACCGGCTTGGTTTCTGGCAGATCCCCGAGCGGCTGGTCTTCGATGTCCGGGAGAGCGCCCCGGAGCTTCTCGGCGGCCTGACCGATTTCCTGGGCCGGCAGTCGGTTCTGCCCGATTGGAGCCATGAGGGCATGTGGCTGGGGGTTCAGGGCGGACCGGAGGCGATCCGGGAAAAGCTGGAGCGGGCCCTGCAGGCCGGGGTCCACGTAACGGCTCTCTGGGTCCAGGACTGGGTTGGCCGGCGGCTGACCTCCTTCGGCAGCCAGCTGATGTGGAACTGGCGCTATGATGAACAGCGTTATCCCGACCTTCCCCGTCTGATCGAGGAACTGCACGGCAGGGGTATCCGATTCCTCGGCTACATCAATCCCTTCCTGGCCGTGGAGCGGGATCTGTACCGGGAGGCGAGCGCGAAAGGTTTCTGCGTGAAGAATCAAGCGGGAGAGGACCTGATGGTGACGATCACCGACTTTCCCGCGGCCATGATCGATCTGACCAATCCGGCGGCCCGGGAGTGGACCAAGCAGGTCATCCGGGAGAACATGCTGGGCATCGGGCTGGACGGCTGGATGGCGGATTACGGGGAGTACCTGCCCCCGGGCGCGGTGCTGGCCTCCGGAGAGAGCTGGGAGCAGGTTCACAATCACTATCCTGTGCTCTGGGCCCAGGTCAACCGGGAAGCGGTGGCCGAAGCGGGCCGAGAGCGGGATGTGGTCTTCTTCATGCGCGCCGGCTACCACGGCTCCAACAGCCTGTCACCGGCTTATTGGGCCGGGGACCAGCTGGTGAGCTGGAGCAGAAACGACGGTCTGGCCACGGTCATTCCGGCGGGGATCTCCCTGGGGCTCCAGGGAGGCGCTCACTTCCACTCCGATCTGGGGGGATTCACCACCGTGGCATGGATCCGGCGGAGCAAAGAGCTGTTTCTGCGCTGGACCGAGCTGTCCGCCTTCACCCTGCAGATGCGCAGCCACGAGGGCAACCGCCCCGAGCGTAACTGGCAGTTCGATTCGGATTCGCAGACCCTGGACTTCCTGGCCAGGATGACCCGGATCTTCGACGGCCTCAAGGCCTACCGCCTGCAGGCCCTGCAGGAGTATCAGGCCGACGGACTGGCGCCGATCCGCCACCCCTACCTGCACTACGAGAATGATCCGCAGCTTCACAAGCTCAAGTACCAGTACCTGCTGGGCAGGGATCTGCTGGTCGCCCCGGTGATCTGCCCCAGGCGCCGCTCCCGCCGCGTGTATCTGCCCGCCGACAGCTGGATTCATCTCTGGAGCGGGAAACGCTGTGCCCCGGGCTGGCAGCGGGTCCCCGCGGCTCTGGGACAACCCCCGGTTTTCTACAGGGAAGATTCTAAGTTCGTTCAGCATTTTGCCGCTCTGCGAGAGATATGAGAAAATATCTTTACAAACCATCCTTCCACCCTATATAGTTTAGTTTCAGAAAGAAATCATGAAGACAACACCACTGAGAAGCCGGGATGTGCGGGAGCGCAACGAAAAGCTCGTACTCAAGATGATCTACAACCAAACGGGAATCTCCCAGTCCGAGATATCCACGATCACCGGCCTCAAACCCCCTACGGTTTTTCGCATCTTCACCAGTCTGATCGAGCAGGGGTTCATCTTGGAATGCGACACCGACAGGGTGATGGCCGAGAAGAAGGGGCGTAAGCCCTCGTTCTTCTGTGTCAATGCGGATGCCCGCTACACGATCGGTTTGGATTTCTGGTGGCAGTCCGCCGCGGTTCTGGTTGCAGATTTCTCGGGGAAGCCGATCTATGAGGACCTTGTCAGGTTCAAGGTCGGGATCGATGCGGAGCGGATGATGCAGCAGATCGAGGGCCTGATCCGCAGCGCCATCGACAAGTCGGGCATCGATGAACGCCGGATCATCGGAATCGGCATTGGGGCACCCGGCGTCGTGGATATCGAGCAGGGCAGGGTCTTGAAGTATCCCCGGGCAAAAGGAATGACCAACTACAGCATCAAGAATCGAATCGGAGAATCCTTCGGCGTGCCGGTTTATATACACAACAACTGCTCCGTGATCGCCCTGAGCGAGTACCGCTACGGCAAGGCCAAGGATCAAAAATCGATGCTGGCCATCCTGATACGAGCAGGGGTGGGGGGCGCCTTCATCCAGGACGGAAGGGCTTTCGTAAACCAGAGCAAGACGGCCCTGGAGGTGGGACATCTTTCGGTGGACCTGAAGGGAAGGCTCTGCGAGTGCGGGGCACGGGGTTGCCTGGAGACATATCTGAGCGAAGACGCCATCATGGCGGAGCTGAAACAGATGGGTGAGGTCCCGTCCTGGAAGAACCTGGAGACGCTTCTGGAGAGCAAGGACCGAAGGGTCGTAAAGCTCATGAACCGGCTGGGCGGGATCCTGGCGGCGGCCGTGGGCAGTCTGGTCAATGTGTTGAATCCGGAAGCGGTGCTCATCGTATCCCGCAACAGGTTCCTATCGGATTTTTTTAAGGCGGTGATTCAAGAGCGTCTGGAAAAACTATCGGCGGATAATCAACTGGCCGTAGTGAACGTGATTTCAGCCGAGTACCAACCCACCATCGCCTGCAAAGGGGCCGCGGATCTGGTCTTCGATCATTTCTTCTCGGTGAGTTGACAAATCTACTTCGGAACCTTCTCCCAGTCTTTCAAGAACATCTCCAGTCCCTGGTCGGTCATCGGGTGGTCGTAGAGCATCCGCATGATGTCGAAGCGCATCGTGCAGATGTCCGCGCCGATCAGGGCGGATTGCAGCACGTGCTCGGGGTGACGGACCGCCGCCACGATGATCTCGGTCTTGTAGCCGTAATTGTAGTAGATCTGCTTGATCTGGCGGACTAAGTCCATGCCGACCTGGTTGATGTAGTCCAGCCGTCCGACAAAGGGGCTTATGTAGGCCGCGCCCACCTTGGCGGCCAGCAGGGCCTGGCTGGCGCTGAAGTTGAGGGTCAGGTTGGTCTTGATGCCCATCTCGGTCAGCTGCTTCGTCGCCTTGATGCCCTCCAGGATCACCGGGACCTTGACCACGATATTCTTGTGGATCTTGCTGATTTCCTTGGCTTCCTTGATGATGCCCTCGGCGTCCAGGCTCACCGCCTCGGCGCTGATCGGTCCGTCCACGATGGAGCAGATCTCCTCTATCACATCGAGAAATTTCTTTCCCGAGGCAGCCACGTGGGTGGGATTGGTGGTCACTCCGTCCAGAATCCCCCAACTCTGGGCTTCCTTGATCTCATCAATCATCGCTGTGTCGATAAAAAGCTTCATTGCAGTAGAACCTCCTGGTAAAATAGTATTCAGGCCGACTCACCAGCCAACACGGGCAGAGTGGTGGTTGCCTGCGGTAGGATCACGATGCTCTCTGAGCTCGCTAGGATCGTCTCGATTCTTTCGAACTCCGGCAGCGGATGCATGTAATATTTCTCTATCAGCTCCGGATCCATGCTCGAGTATAGAAACACGTCGGCCCACTTAAGCTCCCGGGCGAATTGGAAGGCCTTGTGCGCCCCGAGGACAAAATTTTCTCGGATCTTGCGGATGATTGTATCCAGATCCTTCTCTTGGGTCATCCACTGGTGGAACAGCTTCGAGCCGGCCCCTTCCCGGCACTCGGCCAGCAGGACGATCTTTCCCCCTTGTTTCACAATACGTACGCCGCTCTCGATGGCCTTCTGCGCCTGATAGAGGTTGATGTCCTTGGGCCAGCCCCCGGCACTGACAATGACCGTGTCCACCCGTTCTTTCACGGTGACTCGATACATCTCATCGACGACCCTGGAACCGGCCACGAAGGCGTCAAACACGTCCCCGGCGAACACACGAACGACCTCTTTCTTGTCATTCAGCACTACGTTGAGGATCAGGTCGACACCGGCCATACGCCCCGCCTCTTCGATCTCCTCCCGTACCGGATTGCCTTCGATCCGTCCCGGTTCGGCCCCCGGGGCCTCGAAGCGGGAGTGGCAGGTCTGGATCGAAGCCCGGTCGCTGATCCCGGGCAGCACCGACTTGGCGCCGCCGCCGTAGCCGCAGAACTGATGGTACTCGGTATCGCAGACGATGAGCTTCACGTCCGCCTGGTGGAAGGTCCTGTTGATCTTCACTTCGGTGCCCAGGGAGGTGCGTCCCAAAGCGACCAGCTGCTCCTGATCATCCGCATCGTGGTTGACCGCCCGCAGCCGGCCGCCGTAGCGGCCCAGGAGCCTCTCGAGCTCCTGCTCTGTGAGCCCACGGTGAGCCCCCACGGCGCAGATCACCGTGATCCGCTGGAGCTCGAACCCCAGCCGCTCGAGGTAGGGCAGGAAGATCTCCAGGATCCGTGCCGTGGGGACCGTGCGGGTGATGTCGTCGACCAGGATGGCCACGCTCCTGCCCGGGGAGGCGAGGCGGGCCAGATCGTTTCCGCCCAGCGGATTCTCCAGGGCCGACAGGATCGCAGCGGCCAGGTCCACTGCGGCGGGCAGATGCCGGGGCAGATAGATGCCGGCCAGCCGCTGTTCCGGCACCTCTACTATCCGTCTGCCCTCTCCGTAGGGCAGCTCGACTCGCCTCATGCGGGAAGCAGTGAGTTGATCGGTCCCCGCAGGATCTGCACCAGAATGAAGCTGATCAGACCGACGGAAACCGCGGCCAGCAGGCCGATCAGAAACGGTTTGATCGTCAGCTGCTTGAGCTTCGAGAACTGGGTGCTCAGGCCCGCAGCGGCGATGGCGATGGACAGCAGATAGGTGGCCGCATCTTTTATGAACGAGTAAAACGTTGTCCACGACTCGGGACTCCCCCAGAAGAGGAACCGGCCGGACTGCCCGGCTGTGAAGGCGTCCCCGATCGAACGGAAGATGGCGAAGGCCAGGAAGCCCAGCACGAAGGTGGGAAACAGCTTGAGAACATTGACACGCTTGGAACCGGCGGCATCGCCGGTCGGATCGGCGGCTTTGGAGTTCTGCCGTGCGTACATCACCGAGAGTATCGGGATCACCGCCATCATGAAGGTGTTTCTCACCAGCTTGGTGGTGATGGCGATCCTGGAGACCTCCCGGTTCCAGATCTGGTCGTAGATGAAGGCTGCCCCGGTCACCTGGGAGGTGTCGTGAATCGCGGTGCCCAGGAAAATTCCGGCCTGTCCCAGGCTGAGCCTCAAGACCAACTCGGCCAGGTAGGGGTACAGCAGCGTGGCCACCAGGCCGAATATGGTGATGGTGCTGATGGCGTAGGCGGTTTCCTCCTCCTTGGCGCCGATGGCCGGGGAGGTGGCCACGATGGCGCTCACCCCGCAGATGGCGGTGCCCGCCGCGATCAGGGTGCCGAGCCGGCTGCTCACCTTGAATATTCGCGCGTAGAGACTGGCCAGCACGATGCCTGCGGTGATGCAGACGACCACAACGATCACCGCAACCAGGCCGATCTTGGCGACCGCCAGAATGCTCAGGCGGATTCCCAGGAAGATGATCCCCAGCCTCAGCAGCTTGGCCACGCAGAACTTGAATCCCGGTTCGAATATCTTCGGGAACTTGATGATATTGCGGAGCAGAATACCGAGGATGATGGCCAGAAGAAAGGTGGATACCGGCGATTTCTGCAGATTGAACTGGGCTTTGAAGAACTCCCCGAGATACCTGGCCGCCAGCAGCGACAGCAGCATAACGGCAACTGCCACCAGGGTTCCGGGGATCACGGTCAACACCTGTTCGGTACCGAAAAGGTTCTTTAGTAGTTTTTTCACTCGAACTCCTCCATTTTTCTTTTATTCTTTCTATTTGTCAGGTCTTGCGGCCGAACCTTGCCGCCGATTTTTCTAAAGCCTCCACCACGGCCAGTTTCTCTCCGGTCAGAAAGCGGATCAGTCCGCCTCCGGCCGTACTGATGAACGATATTTGCTCCTGAAGGCCGAACAACTTGGCCGCGGCGATGGAATCGCCCCCGCCCAACACGCTGAACGCCTCCGAAGCGGCCACCGCTTCCCAGATACGCTTCGTGCCCAGGGCAAAGAGGGGATTCTCATACACTCCGGCCGGCCCGTTCACAAACACGGTCTTGGCTTCAGCGATGAGAGTGCAGTAGCGCTGGATCGTTCGCTCCCCGATGTCGGCGATCGGCTGTTCATCGGGCAGCGCGCCCACATCCAGCTCTTTGCGCTGTCCCGCGGTCTCCACGGCGAAATCCTCGGGGCAGACGATCCGCTCGGCATGGCTCTTGAGGCTCTCCTCCGCCGCCGGAACGAACTCCAGCAGGTTCTTTTTCTCCAGATACGCTTCGCTGGCCCGCCCCAGGTGGACTCCCTTGGCTTTGAGCATGATCTGGGCCACCAGTCCGGTTGTCAGGATCTTGTCCGCCGACCCGTCCTCCAGAGCCGAACGCATCATCCGGAAGGCATCCAGGATCTTGGCGCCTCCCAGGATGAAGAGGCAGGGCCGCTCGGGATTCTGTTTGACCCTGCTCAGGACTCTGAGCTCCTCTTCGAACAGCCTGCCCGCCGCCGAAGGAAGCAATTCGGGAAATCCCACCAGGGTGGGCTGGGATCGATGCACCGCTGCGAAGGCGTCGCACACGTAGACATCCGCCAGGGGGCTGAGCCGGCGTACGACCGTGGTGCGGGCCTGATCCTCCGGGGGCAGCTTGACCTCCTTCTCGAAGATGATCGTCTCTTCGGTGTAGACGCGCACATTGTCGAGCAGCAGGATATCCCCCGGCTGCATGGCCCGGATCTTATCGATGGCGAAAGGCCCGGCCACATCATCGACGTACTCGACCCTGGTGCCCAGGAGTTCCGACAGGATCCGGGCGTGTTCCTCGAGCACCGTGAAGTTCTGGTACTCGATGGGATCTGCCTGGTGGGCCAGAATGACCAGCCGCGCCTTCCCTGCGTGGAGCTCCCGGATGGTGGGCAGGCATCTGAGGATACGCGTGCGGTCCTTGATCCGCTTGGACTCGTCCACCGGACTGTTGATGTCCACCCGCAGCAGTACGGTCTTCCCCTCTACGGAGATATCGTCCAGGGTGAGGATTGAATCGTCGATCAAATCAGCTCTCCCATTCTCAAGTACTTGTTCGTTTCTCCGATCGCCTCGAGGTAGTCGGACTGCAGCTTCATGGCCGCCCGGACCGCGTCGATGTTCTCCGGGATGACGATCGCCTCCTGGGGAATCATCTGGGTGAACCAGACCTCCTTGCCGTCCACGTGGATCATCTCATCCCAGACCGGGCACTCGTACATGTCCGCTCTGGGAAGCCCCAGGTCGCGGCAGTAATCGAAGATGTGGGAGTTGGAGATGAAGCCGTCCTCGATCTTGAACATGGTGATGCGCGGATTGGTCTTGAAGATCTTGATGATCTCCTCCTTGGAGGTTTCCTTCTTGCACATCATCTGCAGGGTCTGCACGTGGCCGTGTGTAATGGGCAGGGTGACCACCACGGTGAAGGCCTTGATGTGGGGACTCACCGCCATGATGTCCTCGCACTGGTGGGAGGGAACTTTCTGAACGATCGCCGCATCCACCGGACCCTTGTGGGTCTCCGCCACGTCCGCCGCCCGCCGAATGATGACCACGTTTACCTTTTCCACGCCGATCGCTCTGTCCACCGTGTTGATGCAGCGGGCCATGCCCGTGGTATTGCAGGAGAGGATCTGGATGTAGCTCTCCCCGTAGGCTTTTTCGTAGTTGGCCATGGAGTTGAACTGCACGTCCCCGACCCCGGTTTTTTCTCCGGCCTGGAAGGCCGCCTTGACCCCCGCCGCTTCGTACTTCTTGCGGTTCTCCGCCCCGATACCGGGGGTGGTGGCGTCGCAGATCATGTCCACCTTGCCCAGCAGATCCTCCAGGGTTCCGGCCACCTTGCCTCCGGCGGCCTCCAGGTCCTTGATCTTATCGGCCGCAGCACAGTACAGGGGGATATCCTTTCCGGATTTGATCAGCGCCCGTACCGGCACGGTGGGCGCGATATCGCACACCCCGACCAGTTCCATGTCTCCCTGGGCCGCCACTCCGTCTGCGATCCGCTCTCCGATGGTTCCGTAGCCCACCACTCCGACTTTCACTTTTCCCATAAACAAACACCTCCGTACCTTGGTTTCATAGCTTTTTATTCAGTCGATACCACGCTGGCGCACATGCTGCGCAGCGGGCCTTCATTCTTCCCTATCGCCTGCCGCATCAACCGGGCGCTGATCTTCTGCCCTGTCTCCCGGTTCCTCAAGCCCTCCGCAACCGTGAGAACGCTGCAGGCCGCATCCGTCAGGAAGGCGAAAAACGGATGCAGAACATTCAGCCCGCCGGGGCGGGCAAGCGCGGTGGTGTGGACGAAACGCAGCAACGCCTGGCGACGGATCCATTCGGCCAGATAGCCGGCCAAGGCTCCGGCGGCTTCCTCGGACAGCTCGCTTCCTTCCGTTTGACCCGCCCTGCAGCCGGGCGTGTCCTCGACGCTCGCAACGATTCGCAAGACCGTCTCCGGATCGGTGATATTGCCGGCGCCTGCCAGACCCCGGGCCAGAACCTCAGCTGCACTGGTGAAGTACCCTGAAATCTCAGTACCCCGCCTGTGGGCCAGTCCGCGGCTGATAAGCTGCGAGCAGACCGAGCGCATCAGCTGCGCCTCCGCATACACGCCCATCGCCTTGAGGGAACCGCAGATCACACGATAGTAGGCCGAGGCCTCCGGCACCTTCAGGGCTTTCGGCCGGTTTTGCGCCTCGATTCGAAACGCCTCCTCGATCTGCTCGGTTCCGATGACATCCCCTTCTCCGACCCCCGGGCAGGTGTAATCCACGCTCATCTCCAGCTGTCCGTAGGTGTCCCGAATCAGGGGATAGGTGCGGCAGTACAGGGGCCTGTGCTCGTACACCGAACAGCGGACGTTCTCATCCAGGTAGCAGCAGCCCTTTGCTCTTCGGTTCTCCATGAAGGCCCTGATCCCGCCTCCGCTCACCGGCTCGGCAAACTCGATGCTGGAGCAGGCTTTGGGCTCGACCACCTCTTGCAGATGAGCCAGATCGAGCTCGGTCAGGGGCACTCTGTAGGATCTGCAGCACAGGCCGCACTCCGGCAGACAGCGGAACCTCAGTCCGCTGGAGAAGGAACTGCTGTACTCGTAGCGCTCCGATCCCACCCGGATGGTTCCATGCAGGACGGATTGGGCCCCGGTCGCCGGATCGTTCATCGAAGTCAGTCGTTCCCCGCTAGCTTCGCCAGCTTCGCTAGCTTCGCTAGTCTTGAAATATTTACTTTCCTAAAGTAATATTCTTGACTAAGGTACTATTTCTGATAACGAGGGCTGTGTCAATAGGGGACCCTCTGTTTCCCGAGATTCTTGGCGGTAAAACACTGCGGACCGAAGGACCTATAGGAGCGCCAGCGCAACATGAACGAGGCAATTTTCCGCGTCTTTGCCGGAGACAGGCACATCGACATCCAGACCGTAACCCGAGGTTTTCCCCTGGAGCGGCTGCTCGAGCTGGAGGAGGGGGACAGACTCGAGGATTCTGTTTTTCTGAGAGCCCCGAGGTCCGTGGTGCCTTCAGAGATACGCTCGTTTCTCACGGCCATGAAAGACATCCGGGTCGTTGCCGAAGGCACCCCGGATAACAGAATAGAGGTCGCCCTGGGTCCGGAGCCCGGCCTGCAGGTGGAGGGGGACTGTTTCAGGCTTACCCTGACACCCGAGCTGGTCGACAGCCCCAAGGACAGGCGCAGGACACTGGCCGGCAACCTCGGTCTGTTCTACTCCCTGTCCCTGTTTCTGCTGGAGAAAAAATACGGAATCGTGAGCTATCATTCCAGCGCCCTGGTGGATGAAAAGAACAGGATCGTGTACATCAACGGCGGGGAGGCCTCCAGCGGCAAATCCGTGATCATGCTCGAATACATGGCCCACTACGGGGAGGGTTCCGACTACAGGGTGCTGTCCACCGAAATGGGGCACCTGAGCATCCGTGAGGGGGAGCTGACCGCCTACAGCGGCGCGGCTTTCGACAATGTGTCCCTCTTTCCCGGGGAGAGGGATAAGATCCAGCTGATGGGCCGCCTGTTTCCCCACGACGAGATGCCCGATCCGGACGGCGAGGTGGAGGTCAGAGGCACCGACGGCAGTGTCAAGACCGCGGTCAGCGTGAGGGAGTTCTACGCCCGCAGCGACTCTTATCGTTCCCGGGACGGGTACAGGCTGGTGTACCTGATGCCCACGATTCATCCGAGCTACAAGACCGTGGATCCGGCGATACAGCGCCTGCCGCAGGGCAGCTATGACGGGCTGCTCAGCTCTCTGATCGGTGTGGCCAGGCAGAAGCTCGGCCAGAAACAGCCGTCCTGGATCTACGACGAGCGGGCCGCTCTGTTTCTGCCGGCCTGGTATCTGGGAACAGAGCAGCCGATGGAGGCCCGGACCATCGAGCAGTCCCTGAGTGAGCAGCATCTGCTGGCTGTGGTACGCATCAGGGGAAACCCTATGGATTTCAACGCCAACCCGGGCAGCTACTGGAGCAAGGTCGCCCGCCTGCTCGGGCTGGACTGAATCGACTCTTGAAACAATCAGGCGCAGCCGTACAATACGGAGACGTTCGCAGGAGAAGCTCACAGGAAGCGTTCGTATCAGATATCAGAAAACAAAATCGAAGAATGGGAGGCATTAATGGCAAGAGCATTTAAAGATCACATCACAATCCCCGAGAAGTTCGGAACCGTGATGATCATCGAGAAGGAGTTCGGCCCGGCCGGTGCAAAGGATTGGGCCGAGATGGCCAAATCAATCGCCAACATCGTGAAGGTGACCTTCGGCACCGCCGCTCTCTACGATGAGCGGTTGTTGAAGGAGAAGATCGCCGTGTACAACGACGCGGGGATCAGCACCATGATCGGGGGCACCCTCACCGAGGTGGCCATCCTCAACGCAGGGGGTTACGGGAAGTCCGCTCTGCAGGGGTACCTGAGCTACGCCAAGGACCTGGGGTTAACCCACCTGGAGTTCTCCGACGGGAGCATCTACATTCCGGACAAAGATCGTCCCGAGTGTATCCGGATGTTCAAAGATGCCGGTTTCAGGGTGATATCGGAGGTCGGCAAGAAGGATCCCAAGAAGGATGCGCTGATAACAATGCAGCATCGGATCGAGCTGATGAAGCAGGATCTGGCCAGCGGTGCGGAGATGGTGATCATCGAAGCCCGGGAGTCCGGCAAGGGAATCGGCGTGATGGGCAAGGCGGGAGAGGTCCTGTTTGCCGAGCTGGATGAGATCGTCAATGGCGTAGGCCTGGAGAATACGATGATCGAAGCCCCAGATAAGGGTCAGCAGCAGAACATCTTTATGCACTACGGTCCGGCGGCCAACATCGGCAACGTCCAGCCCCGGGATATCCTGTCGGTGGGAGCGCTTCGCAGCGGCCTGCGGGGGGACACCATCTCCTCGTTGAGACTGGAGGACTGGAGAAGCTATCACGATTCGGTGGCAGCGCCCCAGGAATACAAGGTGTAGAACAGGTAATCACAGTTTGACAGAAAGCGAATACAAGATATACTGAGCTTAGAGTTCCATATTTAAAACCGATAGAGGAGGTGCTTTCATGACAGATTCGAAAAAAGCTGCGGCTCTGGCGTTGGTCCTGCTGCTGCTGGTGTGCGCTCAGGGTCTCTGGGCCGGAGGCGGACAGGACAAACCAGAGGTGAGGGAGTTCTCCTTCCTGACCTGGAACCTTCCCCATTACGAGGATGCGATCCGGGGATGGGTCGCCGATTTCGAGGCGGAGTTCCCCGATGCCAAGGCCAAGTGGATCGACAGGAAGGGAAGCGAGCTTCCCACCTACTTCCAGACTCAGTTGGCTGCGGGCAGCGCTCCGGACATCGTCGAGATCCAGAGCGTGTTGTGGTACGAGTACGCGGACAAGGGTGTACTCATGCCGTTAAACGCCTATCTGAACAAGGAAAAGGCGATCAAGGACCGCTTCACCCCGTCGTTCTTCGAGGCGGCTTCCCGCTTCGGTAACGACTACTACCTGATGCCCATCTACACCCCGTCCAGCCTGTTGTTCATGAACAAGCCGATGTTCGCCGACGCGGGCCTTTCCGGAGCACCCGAGACGCCGGAGCAGCTGCTCAGCTATGCCGAAAAGCTCACCTCCGGACAGAACAGCGGATTCGTCACCTTGAACTTCGACTGGCTGTACTGGCCGTTGTTCCGGGCTAACGGGGTCGAAATACTCAGCGCCGACAAATCCAAGGCGGCCTTCAACACGCCCGCCGCCGTACAGGTCCTGAAAAACCTCGCCAGACTCACCAAATCAGGCGCCATTCCAGGGGTAGCGTGGACCGGGCGCTGGGCCGAGCCGAACGGTGCCTTCGGCGCCGGCGGTATCGGCATGCATCACGCCCACACCCCTGCCCTCAATTCCTTCATGTCCCAGAGCGATTGGGCGAATGAGGACACCGTGGGCATCGACACCTTCCCCGGCGGCTGGTCGGTTCCCAACTATCATGGAATGGGCATCGTGTCCACGACCAAGCAGGCGGATCTGTGCTGGGAGTTCATGAAGATCGTGACCAATGACAAGTGGGCTGAAAACCTGATCCGGGTACTCGGTCCGCTGAGCGGCAATGCCGCGGCGGACAAGGCCGTGGTCAACAATCCGGATTTCCGGAAGGAGTATCCGCTCACCGTAAAGATGTTCGAGACCCAGCTCTCACCCAAACTCAAGCTGACCGGTCTGACCAACATTGCCGCGGATGCCCAGGTCAAAGACGCTGTCTACCGAAATTTCCAGAAGGCGATCTTCGGGGAGGTCAGCGCCGAGAAGGCATTGGCCGACGCGGAGAAAGCGGTCAACGACATTCTCTCCAAGTAACACATCCGGAGAGTCTTTGAACACTACTGTGTTGCCCGGCGCGGAAGGCGGCGGGCAACACGTTTTTTTTCGGAAAACGAATTGATGAACATACGCCAGATCGTTTTCACGGAAGCGAACAAAGCCGAGCTTCTTCCCGCCCAGAACCCCGAGCGACTCGAGCCGGGTCAGATCCGGCTCGAGACCTGCTACAGCCTGGTCAGCCCGGGAACCGAGCTTTCCTGGTATTCGGGCATCCAGCGGGATGTGGCGGGGGACAAGTTTCACTATCCGATATACCCCGGATATTGTCAGAGCGGGAAGGTCGTGGAGGTCTCTACGGATGTCGAGGGGCTCAAAGTCGGGGAGCTAATCGTAAGCGGTGGACCTCATGCGTCGCAGATCGTCGTTTCCCCAGAAGAATCGGAGAATCTGACCCATGGGGATCTCACAAAACCGATACAGAAAGTTCCCCAGGGATTGAACGCCAAACTCGCGCCGTTCGCCAAGATCGGGGAGATCGCCATGACGGCGATCCGGATCGCCGAGTATTCCCTGGGCGACAGAGTGCTGGTGCTGGGTCTCGGTCTGGTGGGGAACCTGGCCGCCCAGCTGTTCCAGCTGTCCGGGGCGGATGTACTGGCCGTGGACATATCCGATTTCAGAATCCAGAGGGCTCGGACCTGCGGGGTGCGGAATGCGGTCAATTCGAAAGAGGTTGATCTGGGTCAAATCGTCCGGGAGTGGAGCGGAGGGCTCGGAGCCGACGTTACCGTGGAGAGCGTAGGAAGCTCGGAGTTGATCCTGCAGTCCGTCGATTTGACCCGGCGACTGGGAGAGGTGATTATTCTGGGCACACCCCGGAGAAAGACGGAGCTCAATCCCAGTCCCCATCTCTGGCAGGCCCATATGAAGGGAGTGCGGTTCAAAGGGGCTCTGCGCTGCCTGTTCTACCCGCTGCATCCCAGAAGCTACAGCCGCTACTCCGTGGCGGAAGATTTGCGGCAGATCCTGCAGCTGATGGCGGACAACCGGCTGAACGTCGAGCCGCTTCATACCGACACCTTCAAGCCCGACGAGTGCCAACAGGCCTACAGGCATATACAGGAAGCGGGGGATCGGTCGCTCGGGGTTCTGTTCGAATGGACCGACCTTGGCTAGTCACGGCACGAGTTGCAGCGCAATCGCGGGTCTGCTATACTTCTGCCGACGCTCGGAATCTGAACACGAATTCTGTAACTGCCGGTTTCCATACGGAGGGTTATAAGAGTTGAGGCATGTAATCGGACAGAAGCGGCGCAGTATTCTCCTGATGATCTACCTCTTTCTGTTTCCCTCCGTGGCGATCTTCATCCTCTATCGGATAACGCCGATCATCTGGAACTTTGTGCTGTCGTTCCAGGAATGGCAGTTTATCGGTCCCAACAAATGGGTCGGGTTGCGGAACTACGCGGAGATGATCCGTGATCCGGTTTTCTGGCAGAGTTTCAAAAACACACTGATTTATTTTTTCGGTGGAACGCCCATTGCCATAGCCCTGGCCGTGCTGGTCGCCGTTCTGGTGAACAACCCGATCCGGGGGAGAAACGCCTACCGGGTGATGATTTTTCTTCCCTACCCGATTACACCGGTCGCAGTTGCGATCATCTGGCAGTGGCTGTACAACGAAAAAGTAGGCCTGATAAACTTCGTGCTGCGAACCCTGGGCTTGGTGTCCGACCCGGTTCCCTTCCTGCAGTCATTCACCCTCGCCCTGCCGTCTGTGATCGTAACCACGGTGTGGCAGGTTCTGGGTTACTTCGTCATCATCGTGCTCACAGGGCTGCAGACGATTCCCGATGATCTGTACGAATCGGCGGAGCTGGACGGAGCAAGCCGCCTGGTTCAGTTCTTCCGCATCACCCTTCCTCTGATTCGTTCGACCATATTCCTCTGCTTCATCGTGGGGATCATCAACTCCTTCACGGTTTTCGACATCATCTACGTAATGACCGACGGTGGGCCGGGACACGCCACGGAAATCCTGGTGACGAACATCTACAAGAACGCCTTCACCTTCAATCGGATGGGCTATGCCGCAGCCATGACGGTGTTCATGTTCCTGTTCCTGCTGCTCGTTACCTGGTATTCGAATCGGGTATCCGGCGGGGAGGCCGGTGGAGTTAACTATTATGAGTAAGCGGCGAAGACACGTTCTCACCCATATTTTGCTCATTGTCCTCTGTTTTTTGATCATCGTGCCCATCTATTGGGTGATCAAGACGAGCCTGACCGGAGAGAACCTCTTCAACTACCCGCCTTCCCTGGTTCCCAAGGATCCGAACATTTTCTACTTCGTGGACGTGTACTACTGGATTCCCTTTTTGCGCTTCTTCATGAACAGCGTGATCGTTTCGGCAATCGTGGTCGTTTCCAACATCGTCTTCAACGCCATGGCCGGATTCGCCCTGGGCTATAAATTTCCGGGGAAGAAAATCATCATTCTGACCTATCTGAGCTGCATGATGGTCCCGTTCCAGACCACGATCATCCCGGCCTTCCTCCTCACCAAGTACTTCGGACTTCTCAACACCCATCTCGGATTGGCTCTGCCCCTGGTGTCGACGATCATCAACATCTTCGTGTTCAAGACGAATTTCGACGCGGTTCCGTCATCGCTGCACGACGCGGCCAGGATCGACGGCATGGCTGATTGGAGAATGCTCTTCCGAATCTATCTGCCCCTGGCCCGCCCGGCCATAGCCACGAATATCATTCTCACCTTCGTCTGGTCCTGGAACAACTTCATCTGGCCGCTGATCATCACCCAGGACACGATCATGAGAACCCTCCCGCTGGGGCTGGCCCGATTCTTGAGTTATTTCGAAGATACCAGCGGCCAGCTGTATGCCTTCGTGATCATGGTCATTGCCCCCATCATTGTCGTGTTCCTCATGAACCAGAGAAGCTTCATCAGCGGGATGATGAGCGGAGCGGTGAAGGGATGAGCCTCAGTCCCAGGTGGTCCGAGTTCGGCCGAGCCAATCTTGGCCGTATTGTCTTTATCTTGGCGGTGATCCTGATCCTGGTGATCTGGCTCGTCCATGTACGGCTCAACGATGACGGGATTGTCACGGGCGTGGTTCTGACCGAGGGGGGCGAACCGGTAGCAGGGGCCACGGTTCAAATTCGAGAGCAGACTTTGAACCTGGTGAAGGAACCGCGTGCAGTGCTGACCGACGAACAGGGCCGTTTTGAGTTCACCGACATCGAAATGATCGATTTCCTCGTTTCGGCCAAACTGGACGGAGTCGGCGTCTCCGAGCGCAAGCGCTACCACCTGTATTTCATGCATCAAAACTTCGAGGTTCCCGAGCCGCTGGTCTTGAAATCGGAATCCTAGTTTATACTATTCGTCATTGTTCCATGGCCATATACCCACTGAGGAATCCCGTACAGAACTACCCGTGGGGCTCGACCGCGGAAATTCCAGAGCTGCTCGGCACCGCCAATCCCCAGAACAAACCGGTAGCCGAGCTGTGGCTGGGTGCCCATCCCAAGGCTCCCTCAACGGTATTGAGGGAGCAGGGTGCGCAGAGTCTCTTGGAGCTTATACAGGCGGAACCCGATGCGGTACTGGGAGCGAATACGGTCAAACGCTTCGGGCCACGGCTTCCGTTTTTGCTCAAAGTACTGGCAGCAGATAAAGCCCTGGCCCTGCAGGTGCATCCCACAGCTGCCCAGGCACTCAAGGGATTCGAGAGGGAGAATGCCCTGGGAATACGACCCGGGGCTCCGGAGCGCAACTATTTGGATCGACATCACAAGCCCGAGCTGATCTGTGCGCTGGGGCCTTTCGAGTGTCTGGTCGGTTTCCGCACCGTCAAGGAGATAGCGGTGGAGTTGAAATCCCTTGAGTTGAAAACCATTGAAGAGGAGATCGACCGCTTCAACCGTTCGCAGAGTCCCGACGCCCTGCAGCGGCTGTTCGAATCGATCCTGTCCATGGAACGCGGAAGGCAGCAGCGACTGGTCCGGGAGGTGGTCGAGAAAGCGGCGGCGGCGAAGAGAAGCCGCTACCAGTGGATCGTTGAGTTGGATCAACAATACCCTGTGGATATCGGCGTCGTCAGCCCTCTGTTTCTCAACCTGCTGCACCTGCATCCGGGGCAGGCGGCGTACCTGGCGCCGGGAACCGTACACGCCTATCTTGGGGGTTTGGGGATCGAGCTGATGGCTAACTCGGACAACGTGGCCCGCGGGGGGTTGAGCGCTCGGTATGTGGACAGGCCCGAATTCTTAAGAATTCTGCGGTACAACGATCGTCCTATCGAGCCTCTCGATCCGGTAGAGGTGAACAGGGGCATTGACCAATACGAGGTTCCCGCTTCGGATTTCCGCCTCTTCAGGATCCGCTTGAACAGGGGTGTGCGCTACACATCAGAGCAAAAACGGGCCGTGGAAATATTGATCTGTACCCACGGTATGGCAAAGCTGTGCGTGGATGCCCACGGGGCTGATTATGGTATCCAGAGGGGCGACTCGTTCCTCGTTCCAGCAAGCAGTCCGGCCTACACGATCGAAGGCGAGGGAACGCTGTTCAAGGCTACGGTGTAGGTGCTCAGCCGGCCCGGCCTTCGGAGCCGAGCACGGTGATCAGCTGCTTCATGTCCGCCTTCAGGTGGTCCTTCACCTCCGTCATGATGCGCCAGGGATGCCAGAGGTGCTCCATCGAATCGGTGAGCTGGTAGAAGTAGTTGATGTAGTTGTAGCGGAAGGGTTCGCCGAAGTTGACCTTGGCCATTCCGCGCTTGGCCAGCTGTGACAAGTCCTCCAGGGAGATCCCCCCTGTTCCGTGCTGGACCAGGGGTACGGACAGGGCTTTGCGCAAACGCCCGAGCAGCTCGAAATCGATCCCCCTCTGCCGTTTGAAAACCCCGTGGGTCGTGCCCACGGAAACAGCCAGCAGATCCACGCCGGTCTCCTCTACCAGGCGGGTCGCCTCCTCGACCTTCGTGAAGGCCGGCGGGATCGTGGGCTCCTCCGGGGGCTCCACGCGGCCGACCTGCTTCTGCTTGGGCGGCTCGTTTCCCTTGACGTAACCAACCTCAGCCTCCACCGCCACGTCCAGAGGGCGGGCCGCCTGGATCACCGCGGCGGTCATGGCGATGTTCTGTTCCAGGGGCTCGTGGGAGGCATCCAGCATCACCCCGGTGAAACCCGCGCGGATCGCCCTCATCACGGAGGCGATGCTCTTGCCGTGGTCCAGATGAAGGGCCACCGGCACGGTGATCTCCAGCTCTTCGCAGAGGAAGCGCGTCAGGGCGACGAAGTACTCGAAGCCCCGATAAGCGCAGTTGGGTTCGTAGACCTGGAGGATCAGGGGTGAGGAGGTTTCCTGGGCCGCCTCCAGGGCGGCTCGGGCGATGTCGTAGGAGCCGCCGTTGGTGTTGAAGGCGGGCACGGCGTATCCCCCCGCCTGAGCGTGCTTGACCATGGCCGTGGGATTGACGAATTTCACGATTCGACTCCTATCTTTTCGACTCCTTTGTGCTCGGGATCCATCACGATTGCTCTCCTGAATCCTCTCCGGTGGCCTGAGCCACGTTCAGAAGGGGTGCAGCGGCTGCCAGTTCGGTCATGATGATACTGTAATTCGGGTGCTCTTGAAACAGAGACCCGGGGAAGGCACTGGATACCTCCCCCAGCAGAGCCCGACGCCAAAGGCCGGCGTGCCAGCTGCGCATGAAGGTGAGGCGGATCCGCTTGGACTTGAGCATTTCGTACATCCCGAGGGTGACGGCCCGTTCGGGTAGGATCTCCAGGTTGCCGTTCGTGCCCCCCATGGCCATCTGAGCCCGCGACATGGGGCTGATCGTCAGCTTGCGGGTCCTGCAGTTTCGGAAGCTCTCCAGGTCCTCCGCTTCCCCCAGCATCGCCGGCGGATCGTTGAAGGCGAAGTGGCCGGTAATGCCCAGACCGCCCCAGCAGATGTCCGCACCCCCGATCCGGTCGATCAGCTCGGCGATCGCCTCCGGCCTGTCCGGGTCGGGGAAGATGATGTTTTCCGGTTCCGGACGCTCATCCCGATCGAGCAGGGAGAAGAAGGTCTGTTCCATGAAGCGGCGGAAGCTCAGGGGATGGTCGACGGAGATCAGCCGGTCCTGTTCGTCCAGGTACTCGTCCATGTTGATGGTGCGCAGGTGCCTGCAGCTCAGGGAGCGGCGCTTCACCTCGGCGGCGAAGTAGCTGTAGTTTAGGGGACCGACCGGAACGATCACTGTGAGCAGCTCACCGGCCCTCTGCTTCTGCTCCAGTGCATCGGCAAACTCCGCGGCCACCGCCGCGTTCAGGGCGTCCAGATTGGCAACCACCCTGACCCTTTCCTTGAGGGACTGGGGAAGATTCTCGACTGTCAGGGCATAGATGTCCATGACGCGATCCTTATTTCAGGCCGGACAGAGCATCTTCCCGGGTCACGATCCCGCCTCGGTCGCTCGATTGCTGGGCCGCGATCGAGATCAGCAGGCTCTCGAAACCCCGCTCGGCCTCCTGCTTGTTCACGTCCAGATCCTCCAGGATGATACGGGCGAAGCGGCGGTGGGAGAGGTCGAAGCCCAGGTGGCCCATGTGCGCCCGGGAGGGGTTGGCCACGAACTCGGTGCGGTTCTGCTCAGGCCCGCTGTACAGCAGGTAGCGCCCCGCCTCATCGGTGTCCGCCAAGAGCTTGCCCCGGTCCCCGACCAGGCCGAACTGGTTGTGCTTGGGCTGGTCGGTGAAGTAGGTGTAGTTGATGCTGGCCCGTACTCCGTTCGCGTACTCGATGATGCACACGGCGTTGTCGTCGATCTCCTGCTGGGCCCCCAGAACGTCCAGACCGCCGAAGGTGCAGATCTTGCTGAAGGGAGTCTCCGAATTGAACAGATGAAACAGATCGAACCAGTGGCACACCTCCGCC
>Ga0272441_10002995_pt1 | contig 33139 bp, 27 predicted proteins | sample SSMProp6N_FD_193582 | JGI IMG/M metagenome (GOLD analysis project Ga0272441, IMG submission 193582) | Marine sediment archaeal communities from Little Sippewissett salt marsh, Falmouth, MA, United States - SSM-Prop-6N | ecosystem: Environmental > Aquatic > Marine > Wetlands > Sediment ... | reverse complement strand
AACACCATTCACGATTCACAATCCACGATCCACGATCCCGATTCGCGGATTCTTATCCGCGGATCGGGGTGCGGCCCTGATCCGAAGAGAAGGACGCGCGGCGAATGCTACACGTCGCCCCGCATCGTAGCGCGCCGCCCCGGCAGCAACGCAACCTGCTCGGCAGTCTGCTCCGGGATCTGTCGCAGCCGCTTCCGAATCCTGCCGATTCCACCTTGGGGGTTGACGGGAGCCGTTGCGTGGTGGATGCTCGGTTCACTGGAGGGGCGCTGGTCATGACAAATCACGCGAAGAAGTTGGGGGCGGCGTTCATCGCTGCAGCGGCGCTGTTGTGCGGGTGTGACCGCGCGCCGGAGGGGCCGGCGGGGCCGGCACTGTTCGACGTGGATCTCGTGGACGGGCAGCGCGCGTTGGATGAGGTCGCGCGGCTGGTTGCGTTGGGCCTGCGCGATTCAGGTACGCCGGGCGCGGCGCGGGCGGCGGCGCATCTGAAACTGCGTCTGGAGGCCGCCGGTTGCGAGGCGGCGATTGACGCATTCGAAGACGCGACGCCGGAGGGCGTCGTCACTTTCCGCAACGTCACGGGCCGGCTCGCGGGTGCGGAACCCGGCCTGATCGTGCTGGGTTCGCACTACGATACGAAGCGCGGGATGGGGCCCGGTTTCGAGGGCGCCAACGACTCGGGCTCCAGCACCGGGCTGCTGCTGGAGCTGGCGCGCGTGTTTCGGGCGGGCGGCCGGCAAGGACCGGAGCTTCTGTTCGTTCTGTTCGACGGCGAGGAGTGCATGCAGAAATACGGGCCGCGCGACGGCCTGCACGGAAGCCGCCGGCTCGCGCGCGAACTGCGGCGCAGCGGACGCGCGGACGAGGTGCTGGCGGTGATCGTGCTGGATATGGTCGGGGACCGCGACCTGACCGTGACCCTGCCGCGCAACGGTTCGCCCGAGTTGCTTACCGCCGTGTTCGGCGTCGCGCGGCTCGAGGGGGTGCGTTCGAACTTCAAGCTGGCAGGAAGTCGAATACTCGACGACCACGTGCCGTTCCTGGAGGCAGGGATGCCCGCGGTGGACATCATCGATTTCGAGTTCGGCTCGGCGCCCGGCAAGAACGACTACTGGCACACGCCGGCGGACACAATGGACAAGCTCAGCGCCGCGAGCCTCGGGACTGTCGGCCGGGTCGTTGTCCGCCTCGTCAACGGGCTGCGTTCCGACGCGCGGTCGCAATAGCGTCCTCCGGCGCCGTGCGCCGGCACGTCCTGCTGAAACCGGGCACCGGAAACCCGGGATCCGGCATCAGCTCGGTGGCGGCCGCGGGCCGCGCCGAGCACTCAGGCCCAGGGGTTGACCACGATCTTGAGCGCCTCGCCGCGCTCGGCGAGTGCGATGCCGTCCGGGATCCCGGCGAGCGGAACGGTTCGCGTGATGTACTTCGAAGCGCAGACCTTGCCGGCGGCGATCAGCCGCAGCGCGGCCTGGTGCATGGTCGCACAATAGGAGAAAGCGCCGACGACCGAAAGCTCGTTGTAGTGTATCAGGTTGCTGTTCAGGTTCGTCATCGGGTCGGCTTTCGAGACCCCTCCGAAAATCACGACACGACCGCGTTTCCGGACCATCTCCACACCTTGTTCCTGCGTTTTCGCGACGGGGTTCGCAATGATCGCGATGTCCGCGCCGAGCCCGCTCGTGACTTCACGCACGGCTTTCACGGGGTCCTGCGTCGCCGCATCGAGCAGGAGGTCCGGTTCGAAGCGCGATACCAGCTTCAGCCGTGTGAGCCCGACCATGATCAACCTGCCCGCACCGCGCGCACGCGCGATTTCCAGGTGCAGACAACCGATCGGCCCGTCGCCGATCACGGCCACCGTTTCGCCCAGCGAGACGTTGTTGTATTGCTGCGCGGCGACCACCGACGCGGCCGGCTCCGAGAGGGTCGCCGCCTCGAATTCGAGGCCGTCGGGCATCGGATGGACCATGCCGCGTGCAAGCACGACGCCCGGACAATACACGTATTGCGCGAAGCCGCCCGGCCAGTGCGTGCCGAGCATGCGGTGCTCCTCGCACAGATTCACGAGCCCGCGCCGGCAGTAATAGCAGAGCCCGCAGCTCACGTCCGGCGCGATTGCGACGCGGTCGCCTTCCGAGAACCGCGTGACATGCGCGCCGGCCGCGCACACGACGCCCGCGATCTCATGGCCCATGATCTGGCTCTTGACCCCGTGCCGGAGCCCGGCGTGGTAGTTGCGGATGTCGGACCCGCAGACGCCGCAGGCCTCTACCTTGACGACAATGCCGTCGGGTTCGCAGTCGGGGTCCGGCACTTCCTGAACCACGATTTTTTCGATGTCTTCGAATACAGCCGCTTTCACTTGTCGGTCTCCCCTGAAAAAGACGAGTCACGAACCTGATCGAACGCCTCTTCATCCGCGCGGCGTCAGGCTTTGCCCCCGGTGAGCCGCTCGCCGACCGCGCCGCCGGGGTGTATGATCTTGAACTGGTCGCGCGAATACCCGGTATGGATCATCAGTGCCACGGCAATCGCGTCGAAGGCGGCGGTCACGGCCATTGTGCTCGCGGTCGCCAGCATGTTCAGCGTGTCGGCTTCTTTCTCGACTTTGACCTTCAGCACAATGTCGCCGGCGCGCGCCAATTCGGAATCTTCGTTCTCCGTGACCGCGATGAGCGTCGCGCCTTTCGCCTTGATTGCCGGCAGCAGTCTGACGATCTCGCCCGTGCCGCCGCCCTTGGAAATCGCGATCACAACGTCTTCCTCCTGCACCGCACCGAGCCCGCCGTGCACCCCGTCGCCGGGCGAGAGGAACAGAGCCGGGCTTTCGACGCAGCAGAGGGAGTGCGCGATCTTGCGCGCCGCGGCCGCGGACGTGCCGACTCCGGCCGTCAGGATCTTGCCCTTGCAGTGCGCAAGCGTTTCGACGATCCGAATCGCTGCCTCCCGGTCGATATCCCGGGCAAGCTGCGCGACGGCATCGGACTCCACGCTCCAGACACTGCACATGCGTTCCCACATCTCGTCGCGCGTCATGGCCGGCTCCTCTACTGAACGATCTTCGCGAAGCCGCGTTTTCCTGCCTGCAGTACGGTGCCGTCGGCGATTTCGAGCTCGGTATTCACGTCGGTTACGCGTTGCTCGCCCACGCGTACCGCGCCCTGCTGGATCAGGCGCCGCGCCGCGCCGTTGCTGGCGGCGAGCCCCGCCCTGACCAACAGGCCCACGATCCAGAGGCGGCCGTCCTTGCGGTCGGCCGCGGGCACGCGGATTTCGGGGATATCGGAGGGCAGCTCGTGTTTCGAGAACACGCGCTTGAATTCCGTTGAGGCCCGCCGGCCCGCCTCCTCACCGTGAAAGCGCGCGACGACGCGGCGGGCGAGCTCGTCCTTGACGTCGCGTGGATTGCGCGTCCCGGACTCCGTGGCCTGCCGCAAGGTCCGGATCTCCTCCTCGCTCGCGCAGAGCACGAGCGCGTAGTAGCGCCACATCAACTCGTCGCTGATCGACATGGTCTTGCCGAACATCGCGTTGGGCGGTTCCGCGATCCCAATATAGTTGCCCAGGCTCTTGCTCATCTTCTTGACGCCGTCGAGCCCTTCGATCAGCGGGAGCGTCACCACAATCTGGGGGGCCTGGCCGTGTGCCTTTTGCAGATCGCGGCCGACCAGCAGATTGAAGATCTGGTCCGTGCCGCCAAGTTCCACGTCCGCCTCGACCATGACGGAATCGTAGCCTTGAATGAGCGGGTACATGAACTCGAGGATGGAGATCGGGTGGTTCTCCTTCATGCGCAGCGCGAAGTCCTCGCGCGCCAGCATCTGCGAGACGGTGAAGTGCGAGGTCAGCCGCAGTACGTCGCCGAAACCGAGCGGCTCGCACCATTCGGAGTTGAACCGCACTTCCGTCTTCTCCGGGTCCAGCACCCGGAATACCTGGTCCTGATAGGTCTGGGCGTTGGCCTTGATCTGTTCACGACTGAGCGGCTTGCGAGTCTCGGACCTGCCCGACGGGTCCCCGATCATCCCCGTGAAATCGCCGATGATGAAAACGACCGTGTGGCCGTGGTCCTGAAACTCTCGCAGTTTGCTCAGCCCCACCACGTGGCCCAGATGAATGTCGGGCGCCGACGGATCCGCTCCGTACTTCACGCGCAGCGGCCGGCCTTCTTTCGCGGCTGTCTCGAGCCGGGCACCGAGCTCCGCGCGCGAAATCAGATCGACCGTCCTCGCCGCGAGGGCATCCAGTTGACTCTCTGTTTCCGGGTTCATGAGAAGACGATGAAGACAGACGACCAAGCGAATCCGAGTACTAAGCGTCAGATCGACCTAGCGTGTGTCTTACTGCCGGTAGCCTGCGCCGCCGGCCGGTGGTTGGGCCGATTGTCGACGCGTGGGGCGCAGCCGCCGGCCTCAGTTCTCGTCCTGGGGCGCTGGACTCGGGTCCGCCTGGTCCGGCTCTTCCTTGTCCTTCTCGCCGGGCCGCCACTCCTCGGCGTCCGCCGTTGCCGCCGCGTTATCCAGCGCGCTGTCAAAGGCGCCCGCCAGATTGACGAGATCCTCGCCCGGCCTGAGCCCTTCGAGCATGTCCTCGCGCAGCACAAACTCGTCCTCCGGCATCTGCGCCGCCTTGATACTCAGCCCGATCCTGCGTTCGGCAGGATCGATTCGGACGATTCGCGCCTCGACCTGTTGGCCGGTGCGCAGAACATCCTTGACCTTCTCCACACGCTCGTCGCTGATCTGCGAGATGTGCACCAGGCATTCGATTCCTTCCTCGATTTCGACGAAGGCGCCGAACGGCGCGAGTTTGGTGACCTTGCCCTGGACCAATTGTCCGACCTTGTAGCGATCCGTGATCGAGGACCAAGGATCGTCGCCCGTCTGCTTCAGGCCCAGACTGATTCGCTGGTTCTCGGCGTCGACTTCCAGAACGACGGCCTGAATGGTATCGCCCTTGTTGAGAATCTCGGAAGGGTGGTTCACCTTGCGGGTCCAGGACATGTCCGAGACGTGGATCATGCCGTCGATGCCTTCGGGCAGTTCCACAAACGCGCCGTAGGACGTGAAATTCCGCACGCAGCCCGTCACGTGTGCGCCGGGCGGATACCGGTCCTTTACCAGTTCCCATGGATTGGCTTCCGTCTGGCGGATGCCGAGCGCAATCTTCTGCTCGGCCTTGTTGACGTTCAGCACAACGACGTCGACCTGTTCGCCGACGGACAGAACGTCGGACGCGCGCACAACACGGCGCGTCCAGGAAATCTCCGAGACGTGGACCAGCCCTTCCACGCCTTCCTCGATTTCCACGAAGGCGCCGTAGGGAACCAGGTTGACGACGCGGCCGGCGACGCGTGTGCCGACCGGATACTTCTCTTCGATGTTGTCCCAGGGGTTCGTGGTTTTCTGTTTGAGCCCGAGCGAGACACGTTCCTTCTCGGTGTCCACATCCAGCACGACGACTTCGATGTCCTGCCCGACCGTCACGACCTCCGACGGGTGCCCGATGCGACCCCAGCGCATGTCGGTGATGTGAAGCAGCCCGTCCATGCCGTCGAGATCCACGAACGCGCCGAAATCGGTGATGTTCTTGACCACGCCCTTGCGGATCTGGCCCGGCTGGATCTCCGCGAGCAACTGGCGTTTCTTGTCCCGGCGCCTGTCCTCGATCAACTCCCGGCGCGAAAGCACGATGTTGCGACGCTCCTGGTTGATCTTCAGGATCTTGAACTCATAGGCGTTTCCGATGTAGGCGTCCGCGTTGTGCACCGGCACGACATCGACTTGCGAGCCCGGCAGGAACGCGTTCACGCCGTTGACGTCCACGATCAGCCCGCCGCGAACGCGGCCCTTGATCGTCCCTTCGATCACGCTGCCTTCCTGGCAGGCGGACAGCACATTGTCCCACATCAGCTTCTGTTCGGCCCGCGTCTTGCTCAACACGACCATGCCGTCGTCGTCTTCGATCTGCTCCAGCAATACATCGAAGACGTCGCCGGTTTGCACTGTCTCGAGATCCTTGAATTCGGAACCGGGAATAACGCCTTCGGACTTGTAGCCGATGTCAATCAGCACTTCGTTGTTGCGTATGTCCAAAACGGTGCCTTTGACGATCGAGCCTTCCGAGAAGTTCTTGAGCGTCTCCTCATACATCGAGGCCAGAACCGCGCGTTCGTCGCCCTCGAACTCGCTCGTATCAAAATCTACACTTCGCTTCTGTCTTTGCTGTACCATTGCCATGATCCCAAACTTTCTCCAAAAGACCCATATGGTATCGGGCTCGATCCGGTAAGGCAAGGGGTTTTTTGGGCTTTTTTTGCCGGCCGGGAGTCTGTCCGGGAATCGGCACGAGGCACGATTGCGCCGGCGGACGCCGCGAAGCACGCGGCGTCGTGCGCCAGCGGGATTATGGGACACACGCCTAACGGCACCCCAGGATCTTGTGGATCTGCAGCTGCAGCCGCACGGGCTGCCCGTCCGCCAACAGCCATTGGGCGAGCCGGCGCGGTTCCAGCCGCTCGGCTGCGGGGCTGAACAGCACGGCATGGCAGCGAGCGGACAGCTCGTGGCGGGCCGCGACATCACGGGCCCAAAGGTAATCGTCCCGGTCGCAGAGCACGAACTTGACTTCGTCCTGGGGCCTCAACCGCTCGATATTCCGCCAGTCCGTAGCCTCGCAGCAGCCGCTGCCCGGGCACTTGATGTCCATGATCGCGACGCTCCGGGCCGGGACGGCCCGCAGATCCCGGGTTCCGTTGGTTTCCACGAGCACGGGAGTCGTTTCGCGCGCCTGCAGTGCTGCCAGAAGGGCCGGGGCGGCCGGCTGAAGCAACGGCTCGCCGCCGGTCACGCAGGTCAGTGGCGCCGGGCTTTTCGCGCGTTCGGCCAGCAGTTCCCCAAGCCTTCGTTGCCGGCCCGGCTCGCGTGCGCCCGGCGTGTCGCAGTAGCTGCAGCTCAGATTGCAGCCGGCGAGCCGGATGAAAAAGCAAGGGAGTCCGGCGTAGGTCGACTCGCCCTGAATGGAGGCAAAGGTCTCCGCGACCTGCACCGACAGATCCGCGTCTTGGGCTGGGCGCTGCGTGCTCACAGTTCGGGCCCGTAGCATGCTGCGGTCTCGGGGGTTTCCCGAACACAGACACGGTGCACCCGGTATTGCGCGCAGTCCAATGCCGCGCTCAGCGCGTCGTACAGATACTGCGCCAGGTGTTCCGAAGTCGGGTTGCGCCCGGCCAGGCCGGGCACCTCGTTCAGATCCGCATGGTCCAGTCGCCCGAGCGTAACGTCGGCAACCTTCTTGATCTTGCGGAAATCCGCCAGAAATCCCAGCTTGTCCAGTTCCTCGCCGCGAACAAAGATCTCCGTATCCCAATTGTGCCCGTGCAGATTTGCGCAGTTCCCCTCGTAGCCGGCCAACCGGTGTGCGGCCGAAAATCGCAGTTTTACGCAGATCTCGAACATGCCCTTCTTCTCCCATCGGAACCTTAGCGGCTCGTTATCGCGCGGTCAAGATCCGGAGTGCCGCTTGTGTCGCGTTGCCGCTTGTGGTCTACTCGAGCGGATGTGCTTGCAAGTTGTCAATAGCCGTGGCCAGGAGATGCCTCTCGCACCATATCGTACATAAGTCACGCTTCGTCGATCGTGCGGATCACGATAGCGGCGACGCGAGCGGTTGACGATTTGGGAGCCATCTTTTATTGTGTGCGATCGCACGCTCTGTCGAGCGCGGTTGTCCCGGTTCTGCCCATGATCATCAGTGCCAGTCGAAGAACGGATGTCCCGGCGTTTTATCTGGATTGGTTCTTCTTTCGGGTCCACGCCGGCTACTGCACGGTCGTGAACCCCCGCAATTCCGCACAGGTCTCCTGCGTCTCGCTCGCGCCTGAAGATGTGGAGCTCGTTGTGTTCTGGACACGAGACGGACGCCGGCTGTGCCGCGAACTCGCCGCCTTGCGCGCCTACGACAGGCGCCTGTTGGTGCACTGGACCATTACCGGTTACCCCGACCGGCTGGAACCCGACAACCCGCCGCTGCACGCCGCGCTCGAGGGGTTCAAGGCGCTCTCCCGCGCGCTTGGCCCCGGCAGAGTCATCTGGCGCTATGACCCCATCTTCGTCAGTAACCTGACGCCCCCATCCTTTCATGTCGCGCAGTTCCAGCGTCTCGCCACAGCGCTGCGGGGCTACACGCGGCGTTGTGTTGTGAGTCTTGTCGATTTCTACGCCAAGGTCGACAGACGGCTCCGCCGTGTGCACGGCCTGCAATGGGACCCGGAACCCGCGCGATGCCCGGCGTTCCCCGCCATGATGCGCGCGATCGCGACGTGTGCCAGATCTTGTGGTATGGAGATCGTCGGTTGTGCGGAGCCCGAGGGACTCGAGCGGTTCGGGATCGCGCCCGGCGCTTGTATCGACGCCTCCTACATCCGCCGTGAATTGGGCGTGACGGTATCCGCGCGAAAGGATCCCGCCCAGCGTTCGCTGTGCCGCTGTGTGCGCAGCCGCGATATCGGCGCGTTCCACACATGCCGGCGCCGTTGCCTCTACTGCTATGCCAACCGCTGAGGGCGTGTTCTTTTTTGCTTGTCCGGAGATCCTTATGGTGCTATATTTTGGGGTACATAGTCTGCTTGGGCGGTGTCGGTAGCCCACCCCCATGCTTGGTTCACGGGCTTGACCTGTCGGCGGGATCAGGCCGACGGGGCCCGTGAACGACGGTTGTTTCTGCCGGTACCCGCGTTTTTGGCGCCATGTTCTCGGGGTGCGGGGAGGAAGGCGCGGGATTGTCGGCGCCTGTGGGGGCGCGGGCCGCCGGGGGAAGGGCTTGATGGCGAAGAAGTCAAAGAAGGCGCTTGTCGTCCTGGTCAATGACGAGCCGCAGCTGTCCAAGCTGCTCTGCGCGCTCCTGGAGGAGCAGGGCCTGCGTGTTTCGGCGCATGAGAGCGTCGAAGACGCGCTGTCCTTTCTGAACGAACACGGCGCGCCGGCCCTGATCGTTACGGACCTGCACATGCCCGTGATCGACGGCTGGCAGTTCTGCCGGATGCTGCGGTCTCAGGAATACCCGGCCTTCAACGACGTGCCGATTCTCGTGGTTTCCAGCACGTTTTCGGGCGCCGACGCCGAAGAAATGACGGCCGACCTCGGTGCCAACGCGTTCCTGCCCGCGCCTTTCAAGGGCGACATGCTCAAGAGCTACGTTTCCGACCTGCTCAGCGGAAAACCGGTTCGGCTGACCGTCGACTGCCTGATCGTGGAAGACGACGAGGCCCAGGCCAAGCTTTTCGCGCACAGCTTCAAGACAGCGCGCTACGCGGTGCGCTTGGCGGGTTCGGGAAAGGAAGCGCAGCGGCTGTTCAAGAAGCGCACGCCGGCAGTGGCCGTGATCGACTACCGCCTGCCCGACATGGACGGCAGCGATCTGTTGAAGCAATTCAAGGATTCGAATGCGGAGACGGTCGTGGTGGTGATCACGGGCGATGCGACCCCGGAGCTTGCGTTGCACCTCACCCGCAACGGGGCCGACGCGTACGTGCGCAAGCCGTTTGATCCGGAGTACCTCGTTACGGTTTGCGAGCAGGCGCGGCGCCGTCAGGCGCTGTTGCGCGTCGAGCAACTGCTCATGGAGCGCACACAGGAACTGCAGGAGTCGGAACGCAAGTACCGGCTTCTGCTTGACGCAGTGCCCGAATCGGTGCTCGTGCACGACGATACGGGCGAGATTCTGCATATCAACGAGGTCGGCGCCGGCCGATTGGAGCTGCCGGCCGAGCAGATCATCGGCAAGAACATTCGAGAGTTCCTGACGCCGGAGAATGCGCGGCGCGTTTCGGCGAACGTGCGGCGCGTGCGCGCCGACGGCGCACACCGGTTCGAGACCGTGTATGTCTCGGCCGCCGGCAACCAGATCCAGGTGGAAGTCAACGAGCGTCTGGTCGATTTCCAGGGGCAGCGCGTGGTCTTGAGCATCGGCCGTGACGTAACGGCTCGCAAGGAAGCCGAAGGCGCCTTGCGCGAGAACGAAGAGCGGCTGCGCGGGATCCTTTCGTCCTTGTACGAGACGGCCATTGTCGTGTTCGATCCGGACGGAACGTACGTCGCATGCTGGACCCCGGCGGAACTGGACCAGCGCTACGGGATTCGCGGTTCGGACCTGGTCGGCAAGCACCTGTCGAAGACATCGATCGGGGGCGAGGGCAAGGACCGATTGCGTGCCGTGCGGCGCGTCGTCGAGAGCCGCAAGTCCTGCCGCGAAGAATACGAGGTGCATTATCCCGGCGGCGATTTCTGGCACGATATGACGCTCTCGCCCATGCTGGACGGGGACGGGCAGGTCTCGGCCGTGGTCGGGTTCGTGCGCGACGTGACCGAATACAAACGCTCGCAAGGCGCGCTCTGGGACCTCTCGGCGCTGCTCGAGACCACGTTTGACGCGATTCCCGACGCGATCAGCATCCAGGATATCGACCGGCGCGTGATCCGCTGCAACCGCGCGGGCTACAAGTTCTTCAATATCACGCCGGGCGAGACAATCGGCAGGAAGTGCTACGAATTGGTTGGCCGGACGGAACCGTGCGAGACCTGCGTGACCTCCGCGGTGGTAGAGACCAAGCAGCCTGCCCAGACGGAGGCGTATCTGGAGAATCTCGGGCTCTGGGTCGATCTGCGGGCCTACCCCGTGCTCGACGACACGGGCAACGTCGTGAAGATCATCGAGCACATGCGCGACATCACCGAACGCAAGCGGGCCGAAGAGACCATGCGGGAGGCCGAGCGGTTCCTGGCCAGCGTGTTCGCGAGTATCCAGGACGGGATTTCTGTGCTCGACACGACGCTGACGGTGGTGCGCGTGAATCCGACCATGGAGAAATGGTATGCGCACAACATGCCGTTGGTCGGCCGGAAATGCCATTTTGCCTATCAGTGCATGGAGACCCCGTGCGAGGACTGTCCCGCGCAGCGTACGATGGCTACGGGCCGGACCGCCTACCAGGTCAAGCCCAAGCGCGGAGTCAGGGGCGAGATCGTCGGTTGGCTCGAGTTGTACAGTTTCCCCATGATGGATATCAGCACCGGCCAGATGAAGGGCGTCATCATCTATTCGCGCGACATCACCGGCCGGCGCGCGACCGAGGCGGAGCGTGTGCGGCTGTCCACGGCGGTGAGCCAAGCGGCGGAGGCGATCATCGTGACGAATCGGGAGGGCGTCATCGAGTTCGTGAACCCGGCCTTCGAGCAGATCACCGGGTACCGTGCCGAGGAGGTGATCGGAAAGAACCCGCGCTTCCTCAAGAGCGGCCAGCACGACAAGGCCTATTATGAAGAGATGTGGCAGACCATTCTGTCGGGCAAGGTCTGGCGCGGCGCGTTCATCAACAAGAAGAAGGACGGGACCGTCTACGAAGAGGACGCGACCATCTCGCCCGTGCGCGGGGAGAGCGGCGAGATCAGCAACTTCGTTGCCGTCAAACGCGACGTGACCGAGGAACTGCAGCTCGAACAGCAATTGCGGCAGGCCCAGAAGATGGAAGCGATCGGCAATCTGGCCGGCGGCGTCGCGCACGATTTCAACAACCTGCTCACCGGTATCCTTGGCTATGCGAACATGTTGAAGTCCTTTGTCAAGCCCGGCGAGAATGTGTACGAAGCCGCTCAGATTATCGAGAAGGCGGCCCACCGCGCCGCCGAGCTGACACAGCAGTTGCTCGACTTCGCGCGCAAGACCAAGCGCCAGAACGTGCTGGTCGACCTGCATGCCATCGTCAAGGAAGTCTGTACACTGCTCAGCCGCACGATCGTCAAGACGATCGAGATCCGCCAGGAACTCAAGGCGGAGAGCGCCTGGATCCTGGGCGACCCCGGCCAGATGCAGCAGGTTATCCTGAACTTCGCCGTCAATGCGCGCGACGCCATGCCCGAAGGCGGCAAGCTCCAGTTCGCCAGCGAGTTGAAGGACCTGGACGAGGATTTCTGCGCAAGGTGCGGGCTGGAGAAGCCGGGCCGCTATCTGCTGATTACGGTGACGGATACCGGGTGCGGGATTCCCAAGCACGTTCAGGACCGGATCTTCGAACCGTTCTTCACGACCAAGGACAAGAAAGGCACGGGCATGGGGCTTGCCATGGCCTACAGCACGATCAAGGATCACGGTGGCTCGATCAGCGTGTACAGCGAAGTGGATGTGGGGACCACCTTCCGACTGTACCTGCCGCTTGCCTCCGGCCCGACCTCCGCGTATGCCGCGGCAGCCGCGCAACGCGTGGTGAAGGGGACCGGCCACATTCTGGTTGTGGACGACGAAGAGATCGTGCGCGACGTTGCGACGCGGATCCTTGCGAATCTGGGCTACGATGTGCATTCCGTCAAAGACGGGCAGGAGGCGGTCGACTACTACAAGGAGCATGCGACGGAGGTCGATCTGGTGATCATCGACATGATCATGCCCGTGGTGGACGGGCCCGATTGTTTTCGTGCCCTGAAGAAGATCAATCCCGAAGTGCGCGCCATTCTGTCCACCGGTTACGGGTTGGACGACGCGGGGCGCGAGCTGTTGAGCGAAGGCGTTCTGGCGATCGCGCAGAAGCCGTACCAGATGAATCAGCTTTCGGCAATCGTTGCCGAGAAGATGAGCCGGCCGTCGAAGCCCGAGCCCTCGCCCCCGGGCGGCGCGGATAGGCCGGAGCCGCCGGACACCGGCGCGGACGACACTACTCGCTGAGCCGCTCGACGATCGTGGAGCGCCGGTTCGTGCGTTTCTCGTCGCGCGCCTGCGCTTCGGCCTGTTCCGCGATTGCCGTGCCGATCTCGTCCGAGAGTGCGCCGATCTGCTCGCGCAAGTCCAGGTCCTCGATGCGTTCCAGGATCGGCCGCACGGTGTTCATGGTCTGGCGCGCATCCTCTGCCCGGTCGTTGGCGAGCTGGCTGCGTGCCGCCCGGAAGTAGCGGTCCGCCGCCGCCGGGTAGTCGGCCATCTTCGCGTAGGCCTGGGCTGCGGCTTTGACGGCCGCGGTCATTTCGCGATGGTTGCCCGCCCGGCGCAGGGCTTCGGCCATCTCGTCGAACTTCACCGCCGCCTGCGCATAGTCGTTCTTCAGCACCGCGACCCGGCCCGAGACACCCGAGAACTGGGCCAGCACGTTCAAGTCGGATACCTTCTTGAGCAGTTCTTCGGCCTGAAGCAGCTCGGTCTCCGCGCCGGCGACATAGTCGCGATCGCACGCCACATGCGCTTTGAGCAGGTGGACCTGAACGCGGAAGTTCGGATCTTTCGCCCGCTCCGGCGCCGCGAGCGCCGCTTCGGCCAGGACTTCCGCCTGCTGGTCTTCGCCCGTGAGACGAGCCACCTTTGCCTGCAGGAAGAAGACGTTGCCCCCCTGCAAACCGGCCCGGCTCAGCTCAATGGCGGCCTCCTTCAGCAACAGCCGCGCCTCTTCATACTGCGCCTCGGCAACGAGGCAGGCGGCCAGGTTGTACGCGTTGTTGGCGATCTGGGTGGAGTCGTCAAGCGCTTTTGCCCGTTTCAGCGCGCGCCGGTACATCAGGGCCGCTTTCTTGGTCGATCCCATCTGAAACGCGGCGCGCGCGACGCGGGCAGCCCGTTCAATCTCGGGATCGACTCTGGGCGGCGCGGGCGGCGTGCCGCAGCCGCCGGCCAGGAGCAGACAGGCAACGGACAGCACCCGGCGCAGCAGAGGTCCCGGCGGCACCGAGCGGTGGCTCATTTGGCGTCTCCCTTCATGGCGCCGACTTCCGAAGGAGAGATCAGTTCCGAGAGCTCCGATTGGTCGACGTACCTGCGCAGCAGCCAGTGCCGCTGGAGCCCTTCAAGCAGTTTTTCCGTCTCGTGAAGCGTCTCCTCCACCTGGATGGTCAGGCCCGGCAGTTCCTCGAGCGACATGCGCAACTGCTTGATCGCGGGCAGCGACGCCGTGCTCAGCTCATCGAGTGTGTCGAGCAGGATTTGCACGATTTCCGTGTCCTTCTCGCACACAATGCGGTCGCCGTTCTGCATGACGGGCTGATCACGGTTGCCCGGCTCGATCACGACGTAGGCGTCGCCCGCCACTTCGAACTTCTTCTTCACGAGCGCTTTCGAATCAACGGTTACGTAGCGCTGGTAGGCGCCTTGAATCGAGAAGGTCGCCTCGATCTCGCCGCTCTCGTTCGGGTGCACGTCCGTGACCGTGCCGGCGACCGCGTTGAGGATCTTGATCTCCGCGCCCTTCTGCAGACCGAAGGCGCCCTCATTGGTGCTGAAGACCGCGTGCAGGATGAGTTTCGGCTCGAACCAGCCTTGCTTGTGCCCCGCGAAATAGATCCCCGCGATCAGCACGCCGACACAGACCAGGACGAAGAACCCCGCGACTTCGCTGACATATCGCAGCTTGAACGGCTTGGGCATCGCTTACTCCCGTTCCTCTTCGTGCATCCGTTCGCCTCGCATCACGTAGCGTCTGGCATCAGATAATCTAGTATCGTTCCAGGCCGGTGTCGAGGCCGTAGTCCACAGAACGGCCGCGCCCCGCGCACGGGCTGCATTCGCGGCATCGACCAGCAACGGCGCACTCTCCACCGGCACGCCCAACAGCGGCTGCTCCAGGATGATGAGCAGCGGCTCGCCGGCAAACGCGCGTACCCATTCGGCGCGGCGCAGATCGCGCTGGTGAAGCCGGGACGGCCGCACTTCCGGCAGGTCCTGCAGCCCGAAACCCGCCGCCAACTGCCGGGCTTCCTCGAGAATCGCCTTGAACGGACGCGTCGTGTGGTGGCGCTGCGACAATGTGATGTTCTCGACGATGTCCAGATTGCTGATCCAGCCGTGTTGTTGAAAGACACGGCCGATCCGGCCCCGCAGCCGGGTCTGGCGGTCGGCACTCATGCGGCGCCAGTTCCGGCCCTGCAGGCGCACCTCGCCGCCGTCGGGCGCGACCAGTCCCTCCGCCGCATCCGCCAGCGGCGTGTGTTCGTTCCCATATTCGAGCCGGACCAGCGCCAGCTCGCCCGGCGCCAACGTGAAATCGACTTCGCAAATCGATGCGCCCAATTGCGAGGTCGACACGATCGTGACGGAACGGAATTCCAAGACCGGTGTTGTCTCTTCTGCTGCCATTCGCAACCACCACCATTCGCAGCGCCGCATGCGGGCAGGCCCGGCATGAACGGTCTACATGTACGTCAAAAGCGATACGATCGCCGAGACGATGAACAGCGCGGCGATCGAACGGACCACGGCCCGCGTCGCTGCCTGCGGGACCTCCGTTACCGAACCCTCGATGCTCAAGCCTTCGACCGTGCAGATCGCGCCGGTCAACAGCCCCGTGGCCAGCGTCTTGGCCAGGAAATTGTAGATATCCGCGCGACTCACCGCCTTGAGCAGGCTCTCCAGAAAGACAAGCGGGTCGCTTGTGCCCGGGCGCAAAAGCTGACCGCCCACGTAGCCGACCGTCAAGGAGACAATGACAAACACGACGGTCAGGCAGAAGATCGAAACGGCAACGCCCAGCACGCGCGGCATCACCAGGTAGACCATCGGGTCAACGCCTTGAGCTTCCAGCGTGTTGACTTCGTTCGAAACCCGCATGTTCGCCAGCTCCGTGGCGATCGCCGTGCCGCTGCGCGCGATCACAACGAAACTTGCCAGCAACGGGCCCGCTTCCCGAAAGACAACCGTGACAAGGATCGGACCCAACAGCTCGGCCTGGCCCGCCATGCTCACAAACACCTGCGTTTGCACGACGACCGAAACGCCCGTCATGAACGCGACCAGACTCACGAACCGCAACGCATCGCAGCCCGTGAACATGATCTGGCGCGCCAGCACGTTCCGCACCGTGCGCGGCCAGCTTCTGGGTTTCAGGCTCAGCAGCGTCATGCCGCAGATCACCCCGAATATGCGGTTCGCCGATCGAAACCCGCCCAGCGCTCGATCACCGATCTGTCCGACAAAGCTCATCTTTTCTCGCGTCCAGTTTGTAGCACAATCGCTCGAACCCTGCAACAAGGTCGCGGGCGGCCAAATCCGCGTCACGTAAGTCTCGCGAATTCTTGTCCGCGGATCGGGGGGGCATGATCCGCGGGTTCGGGATTCTGCGGTTGCTTTCGATTCGCGATTTCTCCTATAGTGCCTGTGGACCGGATGCCGGCCGATGGAGAGACGATGTCGTGAAAACACGGGCGCTGCGAATCTACGGCAAGCAGGATCTGCGGCTTGAGACCTTCGACCTGCCCGAGATGCAGGAAGATGAGATTCTGGCCGAGATCGTCACCAATTCCGTGTGCATGTCTTCGCACAAGGCCGCGTCGCTCGGCGGCGAACACAAGCGCGTGCCCGACGACGTCCACGAAAGGCCCACCATCATCGGGCACGAATTCGCCGGCTATGTCCGCGCCGTGGGCAAACGCTGGCGCGATCAATTCGAGCCGGGTATGAAATTCGCGATTCAGCCCGCACTCGGCTACGAGGGCTCGCTCGATGCGCCCGGCTATTCGTTTCGTTACCTCGGCGGTATGGCCAGCTTCGTTCTTGTTCCCTCGCCCGTCATGGAGATGGGCTGCCTCTTGCCCTACGCGGGGCCGGACTTCTTCAAGGCCTCGCTCAGCGAGCCCATGTCCTGCATCATCGGCAGCACGCACGCCCAGTATCATGTCGACTACGGCTGCTACGAGCACAAGATGGGGATCGTCGAACACGGCGCATGCGCCGTGCTCGCCGGAGCCGGGCCCATGGGCCTGGGACTGGTCGACTATCTCGTGCACGGCCCGCGACAGCCCGCACTGCTCGTCGTCACCGACGTCGACCAGGCCCGACTCGACCGGGCCGCCACCATCGTGCCCGTGGACGAGGCCGCACGATGCGGCGTGCAACTCGTCTATCTCAACCCCAAGAACCACGAACCCGCCGTTACGCACATGCTCGGGCTTTGCCCGGACAAGGCGGGCTTCGACGATGTCTTCGTCTTCGCGCCGGTCGCCGCCCTCGTCGAGCAGGGCGATGCGCTGCTCGCAAGGGACGGGTGCCTCAATTTCTTCGCCGGACCCACGACCGCGGACTTCCGTGCCCTGTTCAATTTCTATAACGTGCACTACGGCGGAACGCATATCGTCGGCACGTCCGGCGGCAATACCGACGATATGCGCGAGGCGCTCTCGCTCATGGCCGAAAGCACTGTCAACCCCGCTGCCATGGTTACACATATCGGCGGAATATCATGCGCGTGCGACACGATCTTGAATCTGCCCCATATTCCCGGCGGCAAAAAACTCGTCTATACGCAGTATGACCTGCCGCTTACCGCCATCTCCGACTTCGAGAACGCCGCCGAAAATTCCCCGTTGTTCGCCGAACTCGCACAAATCTGCGACCGCCACAACGGACTCTGGAATATCCAGGCCGAACAGTATCTCCTCGACCATGGGCCCAAGCTGCCCTGAGATCCCGCCTCGACAAGGCGCCCACAGCACAACCCAACCCCCGCGCACGCCCGCAGGGGTGGTGCGTGACATAATGACGCAGTTCGCGCTGGGTCGCGACAAAACGGCCCGCCGAGCCCGGCGCGCCAGGTCGGGAACGCCGCGTCTGAAGCCCGTCTGTTGCGCCTGCTATTCAAGCGGATTCTCCTTTTTTTGGTTTCTTTGTCGATTTTTCTAATTTTGGCACGTTTCCTGCTAGTTGATGAGCATATCGTTGATTGGAAGCAGCATCGACGCTGTCTATGTTTGGATTTGGAGCAGCACCGAGACAGAGAAGGGATTCGATACGATGTCAAAGGTATTGGGCATAGATCTTGGCACAACGAACAGCTGCATGGCGGTGATGGAAGGCGGGGAACCGGTTGTGATTCCGAACCAGGAGGGAGCGCGGACCACGCCGTCAGTGGTGGCATTCACGAAGAACGACGAGCGCCTGGTCGGCCAGGCGGCGAAGCGCCAGGGCGTGACGAATTCGAAGAACACGGTGTATTCGATCAAGCGGTTCATGGGCCGCAAGTACGACGAGGTGGCGCATGAGATTTCGCTGGTTCCTTACGAGGTCGTGAAAGCGGGCAACGGGGATGCGCACGTAACGATCGAGAGCAAGACGTATTCGCCGCCGGAGATATCGGCGATGATCCTGCAGAAGTTGCGGACGGACGCGGAGGCGTACCTGGGCGAGAAGATCACGCAGGCGGTGGTGACGGTACCGGCCTACTTCAACGACAGTCAGCGGCAGGCGACGAAAGACGCAGGGAAGATTGCCGGTCTTGAAGTGCTTCGGATCATCAACGAGCCGACGGCGGCCTCGCTGGCGTACGGGCTGGACAAGAAGAAGGACGAGAAGATTGCGGTCTATGATCTTGGGGGCGGCACGTTCGACATATCGATCCTGGACATTGGCGACGGTGTTTTCGAAGTCAAGGCGACCAACGGCGACACGCATCTGGGCGGCGATGATTTCGACCAGGCCGTGATTGACTGGCTGGTTGCGGAATTCAAGAAGGACAACGGCATTGACCTGGCCGCCGACCCGATGGCGCTGCAACGGCTGAAGGAAGCGGCGGAGAAGGCGAAATGCGAGTTGTCCAGCTCGCAGCAGACGGACGTGAACCTGCCGTTCATCACGGCGGACGCCAACGGGCCGAAGCACTTGAACATCACGCTCACGCGCGCGCATCTCGAGAAACTGGTCGACGATTTGATCGAACGGACCGTCGGCCCGGTGCAGGCTTGCCTCAAGGATTCGGGGCTCGCCACCGTGGACGAATGCATTCTGGTCGGCGGCATGACACGGATGCCCAAGGTTCAGGAGTGTCCGCGCAAGCTGTTCAGTAAGGAGCCGCACAAGGGGTTGAACCCGGACGAGGTGGTGGCGATCGGCGCCGCGATCCAGGGCGGCGTGCTCAAGGGCGAAGTCAACGATGTGGTCTTGCTCGATGTCACGCCGTTGTCGCTCGGTATCGAAACGCTCGGCCGCGTCACCACGAAGCTGATCGAACGAAACACGACGATTCCGACCAAGAAGAGCGAGATCTTCAGCACGGCGGCCGACAACCAGTCCACGGTCGAGATCCACGTGCTGCAGGGCGAGCGCGATATGGCGTCGGACAACCGGACGATCGGCCGTTTTCATCTCGACGGCATCCCGCCGGCCCCGCGCGGCGTCCCGCAGATTGAAGTCACGTTCGATATCGATGCCGACGGGATCCTGCACGTGTCCGCCAAGGATCTCGGGACCGGCAAGGAACAGAAGATCACGATCACGGCTTCCAGCGGCCTGAAAGACGACGAGATTGACAAGATGGTCAAGGATGCGGAGCAGTACGCCGAAGACGACAAGAAGAGGCGGGAATCCGCGGAGGCCCGGAACCGCGCCGACAGCACCGTGTACCAGACCGAGAAACTGCTCAAAGAGCACGGCGAGAAGGTGTCCGCGGACCAGAAAGCGAAGGTCGAGGCGGAACTGGAGAAGCTCAAAGAGGCGATCAAGAAGGAAGACACTGCGGAGATGAATGCCGCGATGGACGCGCTGAACACGCAGATGCAGGCGTTGTCGGCGGAGATGTATTCGCAGGCCAAATCCGACCAGGCAGAGCCGTCCGGTGGACAGCAGCAGTCCGAGGGCGGATCCGAAACGGAAAAGAATGAACAGGAACAGCCGGCTGGCGGAACGGAAGGGGAGGTGATCGACGCTGATTTTGAGATGGTCGACGACGACAAGGCGAAATGATTCGAGTCGGCTTTGTCGTCTTTCGTGAACAGGTAAGCAAGAGAGAAACGAGAGCAGGAGGGATGTACGAGGCATGAAAATACGACCATTGGGTGATCGCGTGCTGGTCGAGCCCCTGGAGGACAAGGAAACCCAGAAGGGCGGAATCATCATTCCGGACACAGCAAAAGAGAAACCGCAGCAGGGCAAGATCATTGCAGTCGGCGCGGGCAAACGTGACGACGATGGCAAGCTCATCCCCATGAACGTGAAGAAGGGGGATAAGGTCTTGATGCCCAAGTACGGAGGCACCGAGATCAAGATTGACGAGAAAGAATACCAGATCGTCCGCGAGGACGACATTCTCGGCATCATCGAATAGCAGGCGGGACAACAACGAAACAGGGAACACAAGGAGTGTATCGCTATGGCAGCGAAGCAACTGAAGTTTGAGAGTGACGCACGCCAGACCATGCTCAGCGGCGTGAAGAAACTCAGCAGCGCCGTGAAGGTGACGCTGGGACCGGCTGGGCGCAATGTCGTGCTGGACAAGAAGTTCGGCTCGCCGACCATCACCAAGGACGGCGTGACCGTGGCGAAAGAAGTCGAGCTCGAAGAACCCTTCGAGAACATGGGCGCGCAGATGGTGCGCGAAGTGGCCAGCAAGACCAGCGACGTGGCCGGCGACGGGACCACGACCGCAACGCTGCTGACCGAGGCCATCTATCAGCAGGGCCTGAAGAATGTGACGGCCGGCGCGAACCCGATGAGCCTGAAGCGCGGCATCGAGAAGGCCGTGGCGACGGTGGTTGCCGGCTTGGCCAAGCAGAGCAAGAAGGTCAAGGAGCATACCGAGATCTGCCAGGTTGCGACCATCTCCGCCAATGGCGACGCGATGATCGGCGAGATCATTGCCGACGCCATGGACAAAGTGGGCAAGGACGGCACCGTCACGGTCGAGGAAGCCAAGTCCATCGAGACCACGTTGGACGTCGTGGAAGGCATGCAGTTCGACAAGGGCTATCTCTCCCCGTATTTCGTGACAAGCGCGGAGACGATGGAGGCGGTTCTGGAGGACGCGCACATCCTGATCCACGAGAAGAAGATCTCGAACCTGCAGGATCTGCTGCCGCTGCTGCAGAACATTGCCAAGACCGGCAAGCCTCTGCTCATCATTGCCGAGGATGTCGAGGGCGAGGCGCTGGCCACGCTCGTCGTCAACCGGCTGCGCGGCACACTGCAGTGCTGCGCGGTGAAAGCGCCCGGATTCGGCGATCGGCGCAAGGCGATGCTCGAAGACATCGCCGTGCTCACGGGCGGCCGCTGCATCACGGAAGATCTCGGGATCAAGCTCGAGAACGTGAAGATCGATGATCTCGGCCGGGCCAAGCGTATCACGATCGACAAGGAGAACACCACGATCGTCGAAGGCGCCGGCCGCACGTCCGACATTCAGGGGCGCGTCAGCCAGATTCGGCGTCAGATCGAGGAGACCACCTCCGACTACGACCGCGAGAAGCTCCAGGAGCGGCTCGCCAAGCTCGCGGGCGGCGTGGCCGTCATCAATGTCGGCGCGGCGACCGAGACGGAGATGAAGGAGAAGAAGGCGCGCGTCGAAGACGCTCTTCATGCGACGCGTGCCGCCGTCGAAGAGGGCGTCGTGGCCGGCGGCGGCGTCGCGTTGCTGCGCAACCAGTCCGTGCTTGAGAGTGTGGCGGCCGACGGCGACGAGGCGATCGGTGTACAGATCGTACGCAGCGCGCTCGAGGCGCCGTTGCGCCAGTTGGTCGACAACTCGGGCCGTGAAGGCAGCATCGTGGTCGAGGAAGTCAAGAAGCGCAAGGGTAACGTCGGCTACGACGTGGCCAAGCACGAATACGGCGACCTGGTCAAGGCCGGAATCCTGGACCCGACCAAGGTCACGCGTTCGGCATTGCAGAATGCGGCCAGCATCGCCGCGCTGCTGCTGACCACAGAGTGCATGCTGACCGAGATTCCCGAGAAAGAGAAGCCCGCGCCGGCCGGCCCGCCGGGAGGCGGCATGGGCGACATGTACTAAGATAAAAAAAGTGGTGACACGAATGTGCGGGGCGCCTATAATAGGCGCCCCCTCATTTTGTGCTCGGGAGGTGAAGGAGTTGAAAGTGGAACATCTCGTAGCCGCACTTGAGAAAGTGCCCAAGACGCCTATACTCATCAACATGGTGGCGCGGCGTGTCCGCCAGCTCCATCGCGGGTTCCGGCCCTATGTCAAGCGCGAAGGCCCTTCGGAGCCGGCGGTTGATATCGCGTTGCGCGAGATTGCCGAGGGGAAGATGACTTCCGAGATCACGTTTGACGCCTTGGCAGAGGCGCCCGCGGCCGAGAGCTGAGCGCGCGCGGCCCCGCATCGCATTTCGCGTCACCGCGCATCCGCAATACGCGCGCTGCGCCAAGCAGCGTGCGTGGGGGCAGGACTGGCCTATGGCGACCGCCCGCACAGAGAGGGACTCCGCACGCAAGCTCGTCGCCACCAATCGCAAAGCCTTCAGGGACTATGAGGTCCTGGAGCGCATCGAGGCCGGCCTTGCGTTGCGGGGCACCGAAGTGAAGGCCTTGCGCGGGGGCGACATCAGCCTGACGGGCGCCTTCGCGCAAGTCGACGGTACGCAGGTCCTTCTGCAGGGCCTGCATATTTCGCCCTACCGGCACGGGAACCGGTTCAATCACGACCCGACCCGTGCGCGTCGCTTGCTCCTGCACCGGCGCGAGATTCGGCGGCTGATCGGACAGGTTGCGGAGAAGGGACGCACGCTGATCCCGCTGCGCGTCTATTTCCGACGCGGCTACGCCAAGGTCGAGCTGGGCTTGTGTCGCGGCAAACACACAAGCGACAAGCGCGAAACGCTCAAGCGCAAGACCGCCGAGCGCGAAGCCCGCCGCGCGCTCAGCGGCGCCCGCCGCTGAGCGCGCGGCGGGCTTCGCGCCCGGCGGTCTTGCGCATCAGTCGGAACAGGAGCAGCTCGAGCAGGAGATCGTGGGGCACCGTGCTGGAAACGAATTGGTGGTGGGTTTGCAGGATCAGGCCGTGCCACGCATCGAGCTCGTCCGGGGTGAACTTGCCTGCCTGCTCCGCCAGTTTGCCGCAGCGCCACGGACTCACGCCGCGCGGATCCTTGCCGCCCAGGCCGGCGAGCAGCTTCTCGGCTTCGGCCGGGACCTGCCATGTCGCACCGCCGCGCGAGCCATGACCGGCCGGCTGGATCCAGCGGCGGCGGAGTGCCTCGCGATAGAGGCGCAGCTCCCTGATCTTGTACTCCAGGTTGTAGACGAGCCGGATCGGCGGCATGTCCTTCTGCCGGGCGCTGCGCCGGAGAATGGCGAGTGCGCCCCACAGGTCCTTGTCGCCGACGGCTTCGGCAAATTCCCAAGCTGCCGATTCGCGCGTGGCGCTCACGATCTCTCGTACGTCGTCGAGCCGGACGCTCTTGCGTTCGCCCAGGTAGGCGGCAAGCTTCTGCGCCTCGTTGGCTACCTGGCGCGTGTTCGTTCCGACGCGGGCCACGAACGCCTCGAGCACCCGGGGACCGGCCTGGAGTCCGGACTTGCGGAAGGCCTCCGCAGCTTGTCCGCGGGCCTGCCGTTCGCCGGCTTGGTAGCCCTGTTTCGGCAGTGCGAACTCGCTGGCTTCGCCCGTGTCCCGAAAGGCCTTGTACACGATCGTGTTCTTGGCTACGCGCGTGGCGGTCAGGATCAGGATGTGGCCCTGCGGAAGGCCTTGCTTGAGGAGCGCCGTGAATTGCGACACCTTTGCCTTGACCGCTTCCGTCTTCCCGAGCGGCTCCGGACTGAAAAAATTCACGTCCCGCAGCCAGATGACTTTGCCGCTTCCCAACAGGCTTACGGTCAGCAGCCCCTGCATGCACGTGTCGAGCTTCTGTGTCGCTTGATCCGCGTTGTCCGCGGTGCCGTCGATCGTTTCCAGGCCAAGCGCCATCTGTTCCGGCGGGACGAGCCGCGCGACCAGCCGTTTTGCGGCTTCGCCGCGCAGATAGTCGTCGTCGCCGAACAGAAGATATGCCTGGATTTGCCTCTCTTCCACCATCGAGCTTCCACCAGCGAGCTTCCCAAATCCGAGAGGCGGCCTCGCGGATTTGCAGCCGGATCGCGCGCTTGTCAGCCTGAACCGGCAGTGTTATAGTACCGCACAGATCGGGGCTCTGTCCACGCATTCTACCGCCCGGTCGCGGGGTGGGACGTGATGGGCCGCGTTGTCGCGGCCCCGCGCGCGCCCCGGCAAACATGCCCGTCATTCAGTTCCCGGTCGCCGCCGCTTGTGCATGTCCGGGCGTGCTGGGTGTGCGGCAGGAGCTTGCGTACGTGGGGAACAGACCGTGAAACGCGTGGTGTCGAAGTTCAGGGCGAAACGTGCGAAAACGCTGCTTCGCCAGGGCGATAAACAGAACGGAACGCGGGTCCGCCTCTCGCTGGTGAGCGGGCCGCTCAGCGGCCTGTTGCTGCTCGTGGCGCTTTGGCTGATCGGCGTGTTGCTCCTGCACGTCTGGCCAAGCCTGCAGTACTCGAGCCTTGCGGTCGGGCAGCGGGCGCCCGAGACAATCGTCTCAACCGTGGATTTCCAGTGCCAGAACGTGGCCTTGACCGAACTGAGCAGAACACAGGCGGCCGACGCGGTGCCGCCCGTTTTCAGCGTGGATGACGTGCCCTGCGAGGCGGCTGTCGCGCGGATTGACGAACTCGCCGCCACCATGACACAGGTGCGACGGGATGCGGGCCCGCAGCCGGACCACGGCCGGATGCGCGCGTCCTTCAGCGACGCGTTGGATCTGCTCGGCGTCGCGTTGACCGTCGACGAGGCGCTGCGGTTGATGCCGGATGCCAGGGAATCCGACGCGGCCGTGCTTCTCAAGAAGCAGTTGCGCTTCGTCTGGGACCGCGGCATCGTGGCGCAGTCGGAGCGGAACAACCTGTTCCGGGGCCTGCGCAGACGCGGCCGAATCACCTTGCGCGGCACTGCCGGGCCGTCGCTTACGCTGCCCGTTTCGCAGGTCGCCACGCCGCAGCAGGCGCTGGAAAAGTTCCAGCAAGGAGTGCTGGCCGAATTTCCGGGCGAAGGCCCTGCGCGGGAGACGCTGCAGACCTTGTTCTTGGCATGGATTCGGCCGAACCTGTCAAACCTGATCTATGACTCGGAGACGACCGAGCAGCTCCGGGCCGAGGCCCGCGCCGCCGTTCTGCCTTTGACGATGACGATTCACCGGGGCGACACCGTCGTGGAGAAGGGCCAGAGGATCACGGCCCAGATCCTGGAGATGATCCGGGGCGTCGAGCGGCAGACAAGCCGGATGCTCACGACGTTTGACCGGATCTACAATCTGATCGGCAACGGCGGCTTGTTCATGGTCGGCCTGTTCGTGTGCACCTGTCTGCTGTGGATGCTGCGGCCGCAGATCGTGCATCGGAACGCGATGCTTGCGCTGTTCTTCCTGATCTGCGTGCTCTGCCTGCTGATCTCGAAGGGCTTGCTGCACCTGACCTATCACCTGCGTTGGGGGGCGCCAGCCGTGGTGGAGTTTCTGCTGCCGCTCTCTCTGGGCCCGCTGCTGATCACGGTGCTGGTCGGCAGTGTGTCCGGTTTCGTTGTCGGTATGTGGTTGAGTTTCGCCATCGCTCTGCTGGCGGGCCACAGCTTCGCGATCTTCACGACGGGCCTGGCTGCTGCGGTGATTGCCGCCTACGTTGCCCGCGATGTGCGAAGGCGGTTGCAGGTTTTCAGGGCCGGGTTGGTCGTCGGACTGGCCGAACTGACGTGCGCGCTTGGCATCGGGGCGCTGAACCAGCACGCGCCGACCGTGCTGTTGCTGCAGGCGCTCGCGTGTCTGGCAAGCGGGATATTCTCGGCCGTGCTGTGCCTGCTGCTGGTGCCGCTTTTCGAGGCGCTGTTCAAAATCACCACGAACATCACGTTGCTCGAACTTTCGGATCTGGGCCACGAACTGCTTCAGCGGCTTGCCATGGAAGCGCCGGGTACCTACCATCACAGCCTTGTCGTGGCGAACCTGACGCAGGCTGCCGCGATGGAGGTCGGCGCCAACCCGCTGCTGGCCCGGGTTGGCGCCTACTTCCACGATATCGGCAAGTTGACGAAGCCGGAGTTCTTCACCGAGAATATCCAGCACACGGACAGTCCGCACGACGATCTGTCGCCGAGTATGAGCAGCTTGGTCATCATGTCGCACGTCAAGGAAGGCTTGAGTCTCGGGTTGCAGCACAAGCTGCCCCGGCCCATCCTCGACTTGATGCGGGAACATCACGGGACCGGGCTGGTTTCGTACTTCTTCCACAAGGCGAAGCAGGAACAGGAGAAGAACGGGACCGAAGGCAAGCCGCCGGGCAGCGTGGACGAGGCCGTCTTTCGTTACGCCGGCCCGAAGCCGTGCAGCAAGGAATCGGCGATCTTGAGCCTGGCCGACGCAGTGGAGGCGGCGTCCCGCTCGCTCGAGAAACCGACCGGCGCGCGGATTGAGGGACTCGTGGACGAAGTAATCGCCGGGAAACTGCGGGATGATCAGTTGGCGGATTCTGCTTTGACGTTCTCGGACCTGCAGCGGATCAGGCGTTCGTTCATCTTCTCGCTCTCCAACATGATGCATGGCAGAGTACCGTACCCGAAAGATGAGGATCGCGATAAGCAACAGGCAAGCAGTGCGCCGGCCAAACCGGCCGGCGCTCAGGAAGCTGGCCGCGTTTCTCATGGCGCGGGCGAGCCGGCTCATGCCCGATAGGCGATGGCGCGAGATTTGCCTCGTGCTCACCGACGATGCCGGTATCGAGCCGCTGTGCCGGACGTATTTCGGCAAACCGCGCGCGACCGATGTGGTGAGCTTTCTCTACCAGCCGATGCCCGGCGATGACAGCCGGTACAGCGCCGACATTGTCGTGAACGTGCAGCGTGCGGTTGAACGAGGCAAACACGGGGGTGCGGATCGTGAGTTGGCTCTGTACGTTGCTCACGGCTGTGACCATCTGATGGGCGAGGATGACGCCACGCGTGCCGAGCGCCTGCGTATGCGCAGACGCGAGCTGCGCTGGCTTCGACAGGCGCACGCTCGGGATATGCTGGCCGGGCTCTTCGCTCGGGCCCGGAAACAGGAAGGGTCGAGATGTTCGGGAAGCTCTTGAAATCGATACGGCTCAACCTGGGCTTGGGATTGCTGCTCGTCACGCCGCTGGCGATTACGGTCTTTATTGTCAATTTCCTGTTCACGCGTGCAACGAACTGGGCCGGTAAGATCACCGGCACATTCGGGCTGCCCCCGGTCGACAGGCTGGTGTGGCGCATCTTCGCGCTCTTCGTGCTGCTCGTCGGGTTCTACCTGATCGGCCTGTTCACTCGGAACGTGATCGGCCGCTCTCTTTACCGGTTCGGGGAACGGTTGATTACGCGGATCCCCGTGTTCAGCCGTGTCTATCTGTTCGTTCGGCAGGTTGTGGCCGCCATTTTCAGATCGCGCGAGACGCTGTTCAAAGAGGTCGTCATGATCGAGTATCCTCGCAAGGACGCGTACTCGATCGCGTTTGTCACGGCCACGCTCCCGCGCGATGTGGCCGAGCGCATGTACGGACCGGATTTTCGCGAAGACGCGGTCAGCTTGTTCGTGCCGACCACCCCGAACCCGACGTCGGGCGTGCTCCAGTTCCTGCCGCGTTCCCAGGTGGTCGCCTTGAGAATCAGCGTGCTCGACGGCATGAAGCTTGTGATGTCCGGCGGCGTCTTTATGCACAGCGAGACAGGGAATGACGCGAACCAGAGCCTGGTCGACAGAATCCAGACCTGGACACAGCCGCCGCCGGCCGCGTCCCAGGAGGAAAGCCCGGCCGATGCCTGAACCTGATGCGTCCCTGGAGAGCATCCTGGAACTCGCGCAAGCGGGGCGCTGGTCGGCCATTCGCCCCCTGCTCGCCGACCGGCACCCCGCCGACCTGGCGCATCTCATTGTGCGCGCTCCGTCGGAGGCGCATGCGCGCCTCTTTCGTCTGTTGCCCGACGAACTGAAACCCGCCGTCCTTGCGGAACTGGAGGGCGAGGCGGGCGAGGATGTCATCCTGGCGCTCAGCAGTTCGGCACTTTCGGAAATCGTCGAAGACATGGCCCCCGACGACGCCGCCGATGTGCTTGGCGAGCTGTCTTCCGAGCGGTCCGCCGAAGTCCTGGAGTTGATGGACGAGGCGGAATCCGGCGAACTGCGTCAGTTGCTTACCTACGACGAAGACTCGGCCGGCGGCATCATGACCACCGACGTGCTCGGTTTCCGCGAGGGCGCGACGGTGCAGGAGGCGATACAGGCGATCGCCTATTTTGAGGGCGACGAGCCGGTGTTCTACGCGTATGTGATCGATGCGCAGGGCCGACTTTTCGGGTATGTCCATCTCTGGGAACTCCTGAAACAGCGCGACAAGCGGCAGACGCTCGGCACGCTGGCCGACCGTGATGTCGTTCGTGCGACCGTGGACATGGACCAGGAGGAGGCGGCGAAGCTGATGGCGCGCTACGACCTGAGCGCGTTGCCCGTTGTCGATGCGGCCGGGCGGCTCGTCGGGCGCGTCACGATCGACGACGCGATCGACGTGATCGAAGAAGAGGCGTCCGAAGACATCCTGCGGTTGGCCGGTTCCGACGACGAGGATCTCACGCATGCGTCGGTCCTGAGGAGCTGCCGGATCCGGCTGCCGTGGTTGCTGGTTACGTTGTGTACAGGGTTTGTCACCAGTGTGATTCTCAAGCAGTTCGTCTCGCACGTGTCCGAGATCCTGGTCCTGAGCTTCTTCGTGCCCATTGTGTTGGCGATGGGCGGAAATACCGGCGTGCAGTCCTCCACGTTGATCGTGCGGCGCATCGCGCTGGGCAGTATGTACGGCAAGAGCGTGCTTCAGCTTCTGTTCAAAGAGATGCTGGTGGGCGCCGTTATGGGCCTGCTGTGCGGGGTCGCGATCGGGGTGTGGGCGTACTACCTCATTTCGGTCAGTCCGGGGTATCTGCCGTCGCTTTCGCCGCTGGAGCTGTGCCTGATCGTCTCGCTCTCGCTGCTGGGCGCCATGACGTTTGCGGCGATTTCCGGAGCGTCGGTGCCTGTGCTGCTGCACTCGCTCGGCATCGATCCCGCGGTCGCGTCCGGTCCGTTTGTCACGACGGCAAACGATATTTCGGCGCTGCTCATCTATTTCGGGTTCACCGTCGCGCTTGTCAGAATCTTTGTGTGAAGGGCTCGTCGCTTCACCCGCCGGGGGGCGGTTTCGATGCGGACTTTCGAAAAGACGGATGGCCTCGCGTTGCGTGTGGCGCCGTTCTCGAACACGTCCCTGGTGGTCACGTGGTTGACGGCTGCTCGCGGCCGGCTCGTGACGGTTGTGAAGGGCGCGTTGCGGCCGAAAAGTGCGTTCCTGGGGCAGATCGACCTGTTCTACACGTGCGAACTCGTGTTCTACGCGCGGGAGCGTGACGGGATACACGTGCTCAAGGAGTGCGCCGCGCTCAAGACACGCGGCGCGTTTCGATGCGATTGGCGGGCCGCCGCCGGCGCCTCCTATCTTTGCGATGTGGCGGCACGCGCGAGCGTCGCGGCCGACCCCAATCCACAGCTTCACGGACTGCTCGAGGCGTGTTTCGATCAGTTTTGCCGGAGCGGGGCAAATCTTTCGCTGCTGTTCTGGGCAGAACTCAAACTGATGGCGGCGTTGGGGATGATGCCCGAACTGGGCCGGTGTGTGGCCTGCGCCGGAACGCGGGCCAGTGGCGCCGACGGCGGCACGGCGCGCTTCTCCCATGCGCGTGGCGGCATGCTCTGTTGTGCCTGCGCGGCGGGGGCAGCCGCGGAAACCGTGCCTGTGCAACCCGATGTGCTGGCCATGCTCCGGCATTGGCAGCGATCCGGGCATCCGCGTATGGCTGCGAACACGCAGTGCGAGGGGCGGCAGGCATCGGCGATCGAGAGCCTGCTCGGCCGGTTCTTGCAGTACCATTTGGACATGTCGTTGCGCAGCCGCAGCATCGCGCTGCGCCTCATGAAGGAACCTTCGTGCCCGTAGCGGGCAGGAAGAAGAACTCTGGTAACCGTATCTGCCAAGGGAGGTAGAGACCGATGGGCTGGCGAGGGAAAAAGAGGCAAGTCGAACAACTCGTGAGAACGGCGGCGGCGGAGACCGGGCGGTTGGCGCGCGCCATCCACTCGCTGGCGGAGCCGCCCTTCCTCGAAGTCGAGTCCAGCCGGTTGCTGGCGGAGTACCTTGACCGCGCCGGATTCCGGGTCGGCTTCGATTTCAGGAGGATCCCGACCGCGTTTCGTGCCGTATGGGGGCGCGGCAAGCCGGTTGTCGGCGTGTTGGGCGAGTTCGATGCCTTGCCCGATTGTGGCCAAGCGCCCGACAGTTGGGGGCACGGCTGCGGACACAATTTGCTTGGGGTCGGCTCGGCTTTGGCGGCCACGCTCGTCAAGGCAGCCCTGGCCGCGCGCGGCCGGCGTGGCACCGTGGTCTATTACGGATGTCCCGCCGAGGAGGCGCTGGCGGGCAAGGTCTACATGGCGCGCGACGGGGCCTTTCGCGAGCTGGACGCCTGTATTGCCTGGCATCCCGGCGCCGGCGCCGGCGTTCGCGCGGGCGGCGGGTCCGCACTCGATTCGCTTGTCTACGAGTTTTTCGGGCGCACCGCGCACGGTGCGCATGCGGAGGGCGGACGCAGCGCGCTGGACGCAGCCATCCTCATGGACGTGGCCGTGAACTACCTGCGCGAACACGTGCCGGAAAATGTGCGAATCCATTCCGTGATCCCCGAAGGCGGCGATGCGCCCAATGTCGTGCCGGCATACGCAAAGATCTGGTACTACCTGCGCGGACAGGACCGCGAACAGGTCGACGGCATCCGCAAACGCATGGATGCCTGCGCGCGCGGCGCGGCGTTGGCAACGGAAACGACGCCGAAAATCACCCGCTTGACCGCCGTCTATTCCAGACTGCCCAACGAGACGTTCGCGGAAGTGATGCTCGACAACCTGCGCCTGTTCCGCGCGCCGGCCGTTACCAGCGCCGATAGGAAGCGGGCGAAGCAGGCCGGGCTCAGCGGGCAGTTCAATGTCAAGCTCGGCGGGATCAGCCGCAAGCCGGGCCGCGCTTCGTCCGACGAAGATAACGTGTCCTGGCTCGCGCCGTTGGGCGGGCTCGCCATGGTCTGCTATCCCAAGGGCGTGCGCGGACACCATCGCACGCTCGCCGCGCAGGCCGACGCGCCCTTCGCGTTGCGCGGCATGCGGCAGGCGGCAAAGGTCATGGCCGGCGCCGCACTCGATCTCTGCGCGGATCCCGCCTTGATGCGGCGGATCAAGGCCGAGTTCCGCCGGCGGCTCGGCGGGTTCGTCTACAAACCGCTTATCCCCAAGCGCCAGAAGATCCCTGTTGCCGCGAAACCGTAGGGCAACACCTAGGCACTCGGTGGGGCCACGCCCGCTTTGACTGGAATGGGCAGAGACTGCTGCAAACCCCGGATCATCCCGACGCGTGTGGGGAAGAGGTCGCATGATGTTAGGCCGTTGCGGTGGTTTTCGGATCATCCCCACGCGTGTGGGGATGAGCATTTACCGGCGTTCTATCTGCCGTGGGTGAGCGGATCATCCCCACGCGTGTGGGGAAGAGCTCGCGTCCTGAAACACGCCGTAGACGCGCTGCGGATCATCCCCACGCGTGTGGGGAAGAGCTCTCATGACAACGCGTTGATGGGGGCCGATCCGGATCATCCCCACGCGTGTGGGGAAGAGTATATGGAGATCGAAGAGTCAGGTCTGCCCAGCGGATCATCCCCACGCGTGTGGGGAAGAGTCAACACGCCAAGTCTCATATCTCCACCTGCCCGGATCATCCCCACGCGTGTGGGGAAGAGTCCAGATGGTTGAGTGCCGTGCAGATAGCCGCCGGATCATCCCCACGCGTGTGGGGAAGAGCAACAAGGCGGTGGAGAACTACAAACATTACGCGGATCATCCCCACGCGTGTGGGGAAGAGCAGTTGCCGGGAGTGAGGAAACCCCATGAATCCGGATCATCCCCACGCGTGTGGGGAAGAGCCCCCCTTCGGGAATTCCCGTCTTATGAAGTCCGGATCATCCCCACGCGTGTGGGGAAGAGGACACCAGGATTGAACACTCGGCGGCCCTATTCGGATCATCCCCACGCGTGTGGGGAAGAGGAGCATCCGCTGCGCATAGCAGTGTTCGCATCCGGATCATCCCCACGCGTGTGGGGAAGAGCGACAAGGTGCACGCCACGCCAGACTCGAACACGGATCATCCCCACGCGTGTGGGGAAGAGTGTGGGTCGCCGAGCCATGCCTTCGTGTCGTGCGGATCATCCCCACGCGTGTGGGGAAGAGGACTCTGCCCAGGACGGGCCTTTGCAGGTTTCCGGATCATCCCCACGCGTGTGGGGAAGAGTACGTCCCTTGCAAGCTGTCCAGCTTCCCGGTCGGATCATCCCCACGCGTGTGGGGAAGAGTCCGCACACGAGCGCCTTCGCCTCGACCGGTACGGATCATCCCCACGCGTGTGGGGAAGAGTTCCACGTCGCATCGCACCATTCTATTTTCGTCGGATCATCCCCACGCGTGTGGGGAAGAGCGCTTTGACGTGGTTCGCGTTGCGTGCCCGCACGGATCATCCCCACGCGTGTGGGGAAGAGGCCAAATTCCCTGACCGGCCGCGCCTCGCCTACGGATCATCCCCACGCGTGTGGGGAAGAGGGGATAGCGAGGAGGAGGAGTGGGTGTTGACGCGGATCATCCCCACGCGTGTGGGGAAGAGTTGAAGCTGCGGAGGTGGCGACGAACGCACACCGGATCATCCCCACGCGTGTGGGGAAGAGCTCACATCCTCAATCCCGAACTCCGCATAGAACGGATCATCCCCACGCGTGTGGGGAAGAGCTCCCCTCATCCGTCAGTGTTGCAAGATGCGCCGGATCATCCCCACGCGTGTGGGGAAGAGCCCTGATTAACCTGGACCAGGGTGCCGGATGTCGGATCATCCCCACGCGTGTGGGGAAGAGGCCCACGCCAGGCCGAGATACGTCGCATAATAAGGATCATCCCCACGCGTGTGGGGAAGAGTTCTCTCTCCTTCCGCCCGTGTGGGCTTGCTACGGATCATCCCCACGCGTGTGGGGAAGAGGATGGGGCGAGTTGAAGAGTGCGGCGCCGTACCGGATCATCCCCACGCGTGTGGGGAAGAGTGCGGTCTGGCTTCTTTCATCCACCGATATAACGGATCATCCCCACGCGTGTGGGGAAGAGATCGGCTCGCCGTCGAATACGAGCGTTTCCCCCGGATCATCCCCACGCGTGTGGGGAAGAGCAAAAGCAGTGTTAGCAACTAGAACCCGCTTTCGGATCATCCCCACGCGTGTGGGGAAGAGCTCCT
>Ga0272441_10002994_pt1 | contig 33146 bp, 31 predicted proteins | sample SSMProp6N_FD_193582 | JGI IMG/M metagenome (GOLD analysis project Ga0272441, IMG submission 193582) | Marine sediment archaeal communities from Little Sippewissett salt marsh, Falmouth, MA, United States - SSM-Prop-6N | ecosystem: Environmental > Aquatic > Marine > Wetlands > Sediment ... | reverse complement strand
CCGCCATCCAAGGAGGACACGTGGGTGTCTCTCAGTATCGAGACTACTTCCACGCCCTCCGGCTGTGGCAGACGCATGCCCTCCCTCGTCCAGACAGCCGTCCAACCGTGCCCTTGGGAAGGCAGCCAAGCGAGAGCGTGAACCGGTTCGGTCGCAGTTGACCGGCCGTTCGTCCTCCGCTACGCTGCAACCGGTGCGCATGCGTGCAAGGAAGGGCAATCGGAGACACCCAATGCAGCGACGGAAACGGTCGACAGACACCATCCGAACCCACCCATGCAGGCAACGACGGACATGTTGTTCGATCAAGCGATCCCCCGGGTCGAAGGCGACGCGCGCCCCAGCCAACAGCCGTGACGACGGGGCCGCGCGTGTAGCTCAAGCGCGGCAGGAGCACCGGAACAGCAGAAAGGATCGGTCATGCTAAACCCAGGAGACCCCGCGCCAGCGTTTGAGTTGACGTCAGATACAGGCGAAAAAGTGAGCCTTGCCCGCTTCGCCGGCCATCGTGTGATCCTCTATTTCTACCCGAAGGCAAACACGCCGGGCTGTACGAAGCAGGCCTGCGCACTACGAGACATGCATCCGGATATCGAGGGGAGCGAGATCGTGGTGGTCGGAATCAGTCCGGATCCGCCGGAGAAGCTGGCGAAGTTTCGAGCGAAGTACAACCTGCCATTCGTTCTTCTGTCCGATCCGGATCACGCAGTTGCCGAGGCATATGGCGCATGGGGCGAGCGCGCGCTGTATGGCCGACAGTTCAAGGGAATCCTCCGATCGCACATCGCGATCGATCGCGACGGGAAGATCACCCACTACGACCTGAAGGTCAAACCACTCGCCACAGCCCAGTTGGCAAAAGCATTCACCGAGGCATAGAGAGACCATTTCCGATACGGCTTGCTCTTCGCGACAAACTGGCGATCCGCTTCGTGATGGCCGATCGCCGGTTGCGATCCAAGACGCTCACACATCAGAGACGATCCCTTCGCAATTGAACCGTATGCCGTTAAACGGTTACAACCCATGTGAGATCCTATGAGGACAACTATCAGGAAGTGCCTATGAGGTCCTCGAGACCGTCGGGGATGTTCGGTTTCGGTGTCGTCTGGTTCGGTCAGGTCGTATCGCTGCTCGGTTCCGGGATGACCCAGTTCGCGTTGACGATATGGGCGTGGCAAATCACAGGACAGGCCACGGCACTCGCACTGGTTGGGTTCTTCGGATATTTCCCTCGGATCATCTTCACCCCGCTTGCCGGGGCGTTGGCGGATCGTTGGAATCGGAAGGCGTTGATGATTGGCAGTGATCTGGCTGCAGGAATCGCAACGATTGCCGTCTTCATCCTGTACAAGACCAGTCAGCTGCAGATCTGGCATTTGTTCGCAACGTCCGCGTTCGCCGGCGCATTTGGGTCGTTTCAGTTTCCCGCCTACCAAGCCTCCATCTCGCTCATGCTGCCGAAGGAACAGTACACACGCGCAAATACGATGCTCGGTCTCGCCCATTCGATCTCTTCGGTGTTTGCACCCATGGCCGCCGGAGCGCTCCTGGCGTTCATTGGAATCGGAAGCATCATGATCATCGACATCGCAACGTTTCTGTTCGCTATCGGGACGCTGTGCATCGTCGCCATCCCGCAGCCGGCCGCACACCACATTGCCTCAGCAAAGCAGCGCAACATCTTCTCCGACTGTCTATTCGGGTTCCGCTACGTCGCTGCAAGCCGCAGTCTGAGCGGACTGCTGATCCTCTACCTCATCCTGAACTTCCTCATGTCCTCAAGCGGAGCAGTGATCTCGCCGATGATCCTTGCCAGGACTGGCGACAGCAAACTGATCCTCGGAACCGTCCAGATGCTGTTCGGGATCGGGGGGATCGTGGGCGGCTCACTGGTCAGCCTCTGGGGGGGACCGAAACGCAAGATCCTTGCTCTGTTCGCGACGATCTTCACAACCAGTTTGATCGGTTACATCATTCTGGGGGTCGGGCGCAATCTGGCGACCTGGGGAGTCGGTGCGTTCATCACAACACTGCTACTGCCGATGGGGAACGGCGCGAGCAGCGCGATCTGGCAAACGAAAACCCCGCCGCATGTGCAAGGCCGTGTCTTCTCGGCCCGGATTCTGATTGGACAGATTGGAGGCGCTGTGGCAATCCCTCTTTCTGGGGTCCTCGCAGACCGCGTGTTCGAGCCGCTGATGAGCGGCACGAGCGCCCTGAGTCGAGCGCTCGTGCCGGTTGTAGGGAGAGGCCCCGGTGCAGGAATGGGCCTGATGTTCGTTCTGTTCGGGCTTCTCGGCGCTGCTGTGGCAACAGCCGGGTTCGCCTATCGGCCGATCCGCGAGATCGAACAGATTCTTCCCGATACCGATCTCGAAGATCCTACGCAGCCAACGCCGATGGCTACCAAGTGACCAGGAAACCGAACTCCATCAGATCCACACCAACACCGACGATGTAGTCCACCGCCATGCTGAACTCCATGCTCGGCGTGAAGTCGATGGACATTTCGAACGCGAACTTGCCTACATCGAATAGGTGCACGCTGTTCTCATGGAAGAAGACCGATGCTTCGAAATCGAACGGGCCGCAACAGGCATCCTCATCGGCCTCGATCTTGTACATCTCCCAGTAGCTGCCCAGGATTCCCGGTTTCGACACGAAATCGCCCCAGAAGGAGATCGCCGTGAACTCCACGTTGCCGATATCGCATTCGAGCATGAGTCCGTCGATGTGGAGCGCATCGAAGGTCAGATTCCCGCTCGTCTCAACGCCCACATAGAGCTCCACACAAGCAGCCGAAAACTCGAAATTGGGAGTGAGTGTAAGGGTCTTCGACTGCTCCGTGAACTCGATGGTCACATCGAAGGTCACCCATGGAAGATTGAGAATCGAGATCCCCCGCGTGGAGAAGAGAATCTTGTCGAATCCGTCGCAGGTGAAGTAGAGCGTCGCATCAACGTCCGTACAGCAGAACGGGAACTCGACGCCTATCTGAAAACTCGAGAAGTCGAGATCGCACTCTCCAACCGGGTCATCGTCATCTCCAAACCGGATGGTTGTGTTGATATCGACCAACCCGGTCGTGCCTCGCGCACGCAAGGTGAGGAACGCATCCTCGTCGTACAACTCGAACGTTCCACTGAATGTCACGCCTGCCAAATCGACCGTTGTCGTGGTGGTCCACTTCACGAACTCCGGGACTTCCGGATCGAATGACAGCGCAGACGAAATCGTGAACCCACCGATCACACCAATCGCCGAGAAGTCCTGATCGTTCCATCCGAATTCGTCCAGTTTGCTCAACGAACTGAACGTCCAATCGCCAACGCTGTACTTCACCAACAGCTCCGTCGAGTAGCCAAACGCGTCAACAAACGATGGGGTTTGTGGATCGAGATCAAGATCGATTCGCCAGTGTCCCGTCAACGCCTGAGCTGAAGCCGCCAGCGCCAGACCCATTGCAATCACGGCACCAAGCATGAATGCTCGTCGCATCGCCCTACCTCCCTATGTTCACCACATATCCGCTGGAACAGACAGGAACGAAGAGCAGTGGCACCCTGGTCAGGCGCGATCGACATGCAACGACCACACAGATCTGATCGCCGCTTCACGGCAACGCAAACCAGTCCACAGAAAATCTGGTCGCACATTTTGCTCGCTAGCATCGTCGGTTCCTTGTTCCTGAAACCAGCGGCTAGCAAACACCCGGTTGGAAATAGGCTATCGCGGATCATGGTGATGCACGGTTCTATGCGATCCCTTGGGAGAAGACATTCGTCCGCGCGATGGCACACGCAGTGCCCCTGCCTTGATCGTGCGCGGGAGTCTTGGAATTGGCCGATTCATTCTCCTTGATAGATGACATGAAATCTGCATACTCTACCCTTGGTGATGACCTATGAGTAACACACGGCTTGCAGAACCACTCCACCGCTGGGATCCGGACAGAAGACATCGGATACAAGATCTCCCAAATGCAGATCGGCCGCGAGAGAAGCTTCTTCGAGGAGGCGCCGCCTCCCTTTCAGATGTCGAATTGCTGGCCGTGCTCCTCGGCAGCGGCACAAGGAGAATGGGAGTTCTCGATCTCGCCTCGAAGATCCTTCGTACATTCAATGGGCATCTGGATCGCGTCGATGCCCACAAGCTGCTGTCGATCACAGGAGTAGGAAAGGCCAAAGCGTGCCAGATCGGATCGGCGTTCGAACTTGCCCGTCGGCACATCTCCAAAGGCAAGCATGTGATCCGTGAGGCTGCCGATGCAATCCCTTACCTGCAGTCGATTCGAGCGAAGCGACAAGAGCATTTCGTCTGCATCTCGTTGAATGGGGCCCATGAGGTCATCGAGTCACGAACAGTGACTGTTGGCCTGCTAGACACGAACCAGGTGCATCCGCGCGAGGTGTTCTCGGATCCGATTCAGGATCGCGCTGCGTCGATCCTGGTCGCCCACAATCACCCCTCGGGCACGCTCTCTGCTAGCCCGGAGGATCTTGCCTTGACCGAGCGGATGGTCCGTGCCGGCGATCTCCTTGGCATCCGCGTACTCGACCACCTGATCGTCACCACCGATGGATTCCTATCGTTAAGAGAGGCAGGGCATTTCTGACGTTGCTGCACGCTCGCGTCCATCCGCCTCGTCTTCGGATATCTGCGATCCGCCAGGTCCGACGCTCGGCGGATGCCTTGGATGAACCGCCGCTCCATGGACAGCGTAGCACGCCGTGGCCATTCGACCCGTTTCACACGTCTTGTCGATCGCCCGACCGCGTACGTTCCGCCGTCGGGAAGCAAGTCGCGCCGCCCCTCGACCGAACAAGGAGCGGCGCTCACACATCTTGAAAGGCTGTCGCGTGCTAGAGGAAATCCATCGCTGCAGATACCGAGATATCGGTCGACCAACCCGGATCCCCCGTACTCCGCGTGAACGATGCTTGGATGAAGACATCTACGCCGGAAATATCGAATCCGATCGCAAGACCTGCTGAATGGCTCGCTGTGGGGTCGAGCCCGGCCGGTCTGACACGTTGCAGCGTGTAGTCGGCAACCAGGCTGCTTTCCTCGGTGAGCGCGTACTCATAGCTTGCCGAAGCACTCAGTGTATTCTCGTTCATGATATCGAACGGCCCAGAGTAGCTCGCATGGAACACGAGCTGATCGTTCGGCCCAAACGCGAACGCTGCATCGGCAGACCCGCCAACGACGACATTCTGATCGCCCCCGTACGGATCGATGAGCTCGTACCCAATCCCAGCCTGGATCGCCCAGCCACATCGGCGATCATCGCCGAGCCTCAAGACAATCTCCTCAATCGTGAGAAGTGATCGCGCATCCAACTCCACACCTGTCGCACCCTCAATCGGCGCCTCGATGTCGGCGACCAGGTCCTTGAGCGACTCGTATTCGACACGACGTCCGATCACCCCGGCGATCGCCAGTAACACATCATCTCCCAGCGGCTCTGCGAATGCATCGAGTGCCAGCAGCTCTCGCTGCATTGTGATCGCCTTCACAAGCGGAGTCACATCGGTGAAACGCCCGATCCCCACGCCGACCTTCACGTCGACGGCAGGACGGGGTTGCCCCGTGGCTAGCAATGCCTCCAACCCGCCGAAAGCGAAGAGGAGAGATTCCTCCATCGGGTAGTAACGGAATGTCGCCGCCCCTTGTCCGAGCCATGCCGTGGGCAGGAACTCGTTGAGCGTCAATTCGGCTGCGCCAGCAAGAGAGAACCCGTAGTTCGGCGAATCGAACACCTGATCGTAGTCAGCAGCCAGTCTCCCCGAGTTCACATCGATCCCGGTGGTGTTCACGTCATCGTAGTATCGGTAGCCAAACGATAGGCCTGCGTCGGCTAGTGCAGTCTTCGGCGAGTGGTACTGGCAGATCGACAGCCCCCATCCCTGTACGCTGAGCGCGAGCAGCAACGCCACAGCACCCAAGATCCCTATCTTCTTCATCACGCACCCCCTCTGAATAGAACCCCAATGGGCGAAAGTATAGTCCACACTCTTCGTTCTGTGAAGAATCTCCATCTCAGACAGACATTCCGTGCTTCGCGTACACCCATCGCCCCACGTAGAGTTGCCCCCACGCGCTGCAGTGTGCGACGCGTCGTTCGCGCACATTGTGCGTATTCGGGCGGTGTAGCGCCGGGGCCGTACGCGCGCCGTATTCCATGCACGAACGTCCACGCCGATGTGAGCTCAGGATCCACGCCGCGCTCCAGTCTTTGACCGCAGACTGGACACCGGCCGCATCGGTCCTTGAACCGTTCGATCCTGCTGAGCTTCCGACAGTTCTCGCCTCCGCTGTGGACCGCGTCCTCCTTGGCCCTTCTGTCTCGTCTTTCGTGATAGGGGCAACGCCTGTCGCATGCAGTATACCCTACTATGAATGCTTTGATGCGTTTTCTTCTTACGCGATCACTTGACGAGACCGCTCGACACGCGTCAAGATGGCTTGCCATCGAGGAGGCCCGATGCTGCCAACGCCGCTTGCCTGGACACGAAAGGTTCTGAAGATCCTTAAGTCGGACCTGTCTCCGAATCAGATTGCCTTTGGCTTCTCCCTAGGAGTCTTCGCAGGGCTTCCCCCGATGGGGCTCCACGTCATCATCCCGTGCTCGCTGGCGCTGTTTGCGCGCTGTTCCTTCCGTTCATTTCTGTTCTCGATGGGCCTATTCAAGCTGATCTCTCTTGCCCTCGCCCCGGCCGCGTACGCCATCGGCAAATGGATCCTTGATTCGAGCCGCGGACTGGATTCCTTCTGGCGTTGGGCGTTCCATCTCCCGGTCATCGCTCCGATGGGCTACGGACGGTATCTGTTGTTCGGCAGCTTGCTGGTCTCGTTGCTTATCGCCATCCCTGTGTTCTTGCTCGTCCGTCTCCTCGTCCTGAGGTATCGCAAATCGTTCGCCACACGGGTTTCCCAGTGGACCGTCTCGCGCCGGGTTCGTAACAACCGAACGGTGGCACTGCTACGACGACTCTTCGCCGGAGGCGAAGCGAAATACGACACCTCATCTGCACCGCGTGGCCCGTTCCGCTATCTCCGCGCGAAGATGCTGATCGGCCTTCCAATCGGCTATGCCGTCTGCTACCTCCTCGCGGCGCTGATCGTTCCGCTGTTTGCCGGAACCATTGCGACATCGACAGCCACCTGGGTTTCTGGAACGGACGTCTCAGTCCGCGGAAGCTCATTCAATCTATTCACCGGAGAGCTATCGCTCGATGGGCTCAGCATCCAAGATCCAGACGTCCCCGAGGAGAACCTCGCGGAGATCCCACGGATCACAATCAATACGGGAATGGTCCCGCTGCTCTCAAAGCAGGTCGTTCTTAACAACGTTGTCATTGCCGATCTGTCGGTACACGTCAAGCGAGAATCCGATGGGACCCTGAATATCGACAACGCCACATCGGGATGGAATGCCGACGGGTATGTCGAGTGGGCAACCGAGCATGCCACGGAGGTCGATTGGCTGGGATTGCTCAGAAGGTTCCTCGCGTATCTTGAGGAGACTCGTCCCCTTGCCCCCCGCGGGGATCCGTACGCTCCCTACCGCGGAGGGCGCTCGTTTGCGCCATCCCATCCGTGGTTCTCGATTGACCGGATCGAGATCGGTCGCGTGCTGATATCGTTGCGAGACGAGCTTGAGCCCGCCGAGGATCGGGCGCTTCCGCCGGTCACGCTCATCGAGGTCGAGCTGTCGAATCTTGCCTTCCCGGTGAATCTTCGAAGCGGACCGATGCTTGTTCGCCTGCACGGACAGTGGGGTGACGATCCCCAGTCAGGTTTTGAGCTTTCCGCACAGATCGATGAGACCGGACGCACCTATGCGTTTTCGATCACTCGATTGGATCTTCCGCAGCTCGCACGAATCTACGCGACAACGCTTGCCGTCAGCGTCGAATCCGGCCGCGCATCCCTGGTCGGGACGCTTCGACAGGAAGCAGGAGAAACATCAGGAGATATCTCGTTTCTGCTTGAGGATTTTCGGATTCGGGGATACGGAGATCGGCCGCTGTTCGGCCTGTCTTCAGAAGCTTCCGAACGTGTCATCGATGGGATCAACCGGTACGCAGAAGAGGTTCCGATTGTATTCGGTTCACGGATCGACGGCTCCTCGGCAAGCCCGAAGCTTGCGTGGGAAGCTCCGCTACTTGAGGTCGCCAAACAAGGTCTGTTGATGGCCGGCCGTCATGAGCTTGAGTCCACCATCGAGCAGCTCGAGTTGCGAATCGATGGACTCGGTGGGGTAGAAGACATTCCGCTCGCACCAGCGTATGCTGCACTGGATGCAGAAACCGAAAACGCAGTTCAACGCATTCTTGGCGATGCAGCGGGCGGGCTTCTTGAGCACCTCTCCATCCCCGCGCCTGAGACAGAGTCAGCGACAGAGAGCGACCCGGCTACCGTTGTGAACACTCTTCTGAAAGGGTTGTTTCCCGACCCCAATTCACCCGGAGACGATAGCGAGACGGATCCCCAGTAGGATCCCAAGTGAGAGACAGGTCAGGATTGGCGAGGTCTTCGCAAGACCTTGCAGTCTGAGCGGTTTCGGGTAGAATTGTGTCGATTTTTGCCCTCGTTCGGTTGAACGAGGGATGGCTTCAACAAATCACTTATACGGAGGTGCGAGCAATGATCATCATGGTTCGAGAAGTCGGCGTTCGGTCCCTCCCGGGACAGACCAAGTAGTCGGTCTTCCGTTCGTCAACTATCTCCCTAGCAGCAAGTTCCCAACGGCTTCATCGGGCGCACATCGTGCGATAGAGGGTTCCGACACAGCTGTCAACGAGCCGCTTTCCATGCGGAAGTCCATCGCGTAAGTAGAAGACTGGCTCCCGTGGCATACGGGCCGATGCCGATAGGTCATTGTTCGGCTATAGAATGACCCTTCGCACTCGGCTCCAGCGGCGGATCGAACCAAACGCACCTGAAGGTGCACTAACTGGGCGGAAGCAACGAAATCGATCGACTGGTGATGTCTTCCATCTGCAGCGGCAAGAGCCGGATCGATCGCACAAGAGGGCTTGAAGCAAGTGAGGTGGAACATGATGTTCACAACAGATCATGCCGAGACCATCATGCGTCAAACATACGAGGAACGACTCCGCAGTGCTGAGCTGTGCCGGATACGCAACACTGCACGGAGACGCTCCCGCGTTCGCAGCACGCTGCAACGCGCCATCGAACAGGGGCTACGGCACGGAATCCAACCCCATGAGGTGGAACACGAGTTCACATTGACGCTTCGACGAGTAACAAGCCGGTAGTCACACAGGCCATCGGCCATCCCAGGCAGACGAGGGGGGCTCAACGCGCCCCCCTCACGTTTTGCAGGTTTGCGTGAGAACGATTCGACCGATTGGCGAACCAAGCATTGTCCGAGTAGGATTCCGCTTACGCGCGACGGTAGCAACTCAAGACCAAGTCGCCGTGCAGTCACGCAAACCGAGGAGACAACTGATGAAGGTACTGGTTACCGGGCTATTTGAGATGGCAGCGCTGCATGCAATCCGGCGCTTCGGACAGATGGGGTATGAGGTCCATACGGCGGAGGGGCATTGCCTGGCGTTCTCCGGGTTCTCCAAGTACGTTTCAAAGAAGCTGCGGGTCCCGAACATGAGATACCATCCGGAGAAGTACGCGCAGCGCGTCACGAAGATCCTCGAAGCAGGCAACTACGACTACTACTTCCCTTCCTACGAAGAGATCATCCCCATGAGCCGCTACCGCGATCGCATCCTCGCGGTCACCAAGACCGTTCTTCCAGAAACCGACACACTGATGAGACTGCACGACAAGCACCGTTTGGAGATCTTGGCACAGGAAATCGGGATCGATTCCCCCAAGGCGTTGTACCCCACATCGCTCCAAGAGGCACGCGAATGCATCGCTGCGGTCGAACTGCCTGTCGTGATCAAGATCACGAAGACGTCCGGAGCAGCTGGGTTTCGCAAGATCTACGATCGAGACAGCCTGCTGCGGCAGTACATGGAAGTCGTGCAGAACAACAAGCTCCGCGAGCCCGATCTGCCGATGATTCAACAGCTCATCGAAGGCCCGACCACCTGTACACTCCACCTATGCAACCGCGGGCAAATCGCTGGAGAGGTGATGTATCGTGGACTTCGAACCATGCCCCGAAGCGGCGGCACCACCGTGTTCCGCGAGAGCCTTCGCGACCCCGCCTGCCAGGACGCCGCCCGTAAGATCGTCGACCATCTTGACTTCAGCGGACTATGCGGCTTCGACTTCATCACCGATGAGAAGACCGGACGTCCCTTCCTGGTGGATGGAAACTGCCGGATCACACCGGCGGTCACCATGGCATACCACGGCGGCTGCGATCTCATTGAAGGGTGGGTCCGGGTAGCAGACGGGGCAGCGTTCGCCGCTTTGCCAGCGGCGAATACCGGTGTGCGCACCAAGATGCAGTTTGCGGACTTCGTCTGGTTGCTGGAGAGCTATGGCGCCAGCTTCAAGGATTGGGCAGGAGAGCGGAAGCTCCGCAAAACGTGGTGGAGGGAGAAGGACTTTCACTACGACATCCACAGCTTCAGCGACCCTTGGCCGAATATCATGATCTGGGTCTACATCGCGACCAACTTCTACAAGCTGATCTTCACCAAGTTCGATTCGGCTCAGCTGTTTATCTTCCACAATCAGTATGTGGAAAAACCCGACTCGTCGAGCTAGAACAGGTCAGGATCTCATCACGAACTGCCAGAGACCGTAGCGCCTCGGCGCTCGAGTTCCTCGATGCTACGCCTTGCGTTGGACCCCCCGGTCCAATCGATGGCCGTGCCGTCCAGATCGATGGCGTCTCCTTCACCCAATCCTGGGTTCTCAAGCAATGGAGACAAGTCGTTCACATGCGTCTTCGAGAGCCCAATGATCCGGAGCGCGGGCATCTGAGACAGCACATCGATCACGCGCAGTGGATTGCAATCGAGCCACAACTGCTCGAGCTTCGTCAGTCTTCCTAGCGCCGAGATGTCCTCGATCCGATTGCCCCATAGGCTCAGCCTCTGAAGCTCGACAAGTCCGGCCAACGCCGTGACATCAACGATCCTGTTCGAGTCCAGGCCCAGACCCTCGAGCTTCTCCAGCCCGGCCAGCGGCGAGAGATCCGCGACCCGATTCCCGCCCAAGCTCAGCTTCACAAGGTTCGTGAGCCCCGCCAGCGGCAACAGATTCTCCATCCCCGTGTTCGGAAGCCCCAACCACACCAGCTTCGTCAAGCCCGAGACAGGGGAGAAATCCTCAATGGGATTCCCACTCAGTCCCAGTTCGGTCAGTTCCGTCAGCTTGGCAATTGGGGAAATATCGGCGATGCCACTGTTCCACAGCCCAAGCCATTGCAATTGCGTCAACTCCTCCAGTGGACCGACATCGGTGATGAAGTTGAAATCGAGGTCGAGTCTCCGTAGCCGGTTTAGCCGCGCCAGCGCTGTGATATCCGTGACAAGGTTGCTTCGGAGCACGAGCGTCTCGAGCTTCCGGAGTCCTGAGAGTGGAGCAAGATCGGAGATCCGGTTGTCACGTAGGTCGAGCCGAACCAGATTGCGACAGTGCTCCAGTCCACCCAACCGGGCGATCTGACCACCGACGGCATCGAGCTCGACCAAGCGAAGCAGATCTGCTCGACGGAGATCCCGAGTCTTGATGTGAAGTGCTTCTCGAACGGCCATTTCCAATTGGGGATCGGCGAACCGAATCGGCGGCGCATGCAAAGAGAACGCAATGATGACGACGACAGTAGCGGCTGCAACCCCCACGATCCCTCTCATCACGGTTTCACCCCAAGGAAGTGTACCACGTACAACAGCCCAATGGAGCCTCGTAATGGAGAGGGAGGGAGGGGGACGGCTCTCGTTCGTCTCCCTCCCTCCAGAGTCAAGGAGGCGTCATGGTTTTGTCCAAGAACGCATCTAGAACAGTACATCCCAACGGTGGACGCACCGAGGGCGGACGTCGGACTCAGACAGGACGTTTGGGATACACGAGCATGCGAGAGGTCAATCCGTCGCATGCGCCAAACGGGGGGCTCGGTGATTGGACATGTGTCGAGCCCTGGACACGGAACCCGCTCTTGGGGGAATTCTAGAGATGCAGAAGCAGCTCTTCGATCACCGTTTGCAGCTGGCCGAACGTCGACAGCGGCGCGGCCTCGAACCCGTGGCTGCTCGCTCGGACATACCCAAGGCAGGCTACACGCGGAGATGCCCCGATCGAGTATACCAGGCTGGCGTCGCTTGAGGCTCCTGCGTAGACCACCGGTTGGAGATCGACACCGGCCTCAGATCCGATCTGCCGGATCTCACGCAGCAGATCCTGGTCGTATGTAGCCACGCCATCCCGACTGCGGATCGCCGGTCGTCCGTCAAGCGCCACTGGACACTCCGGCACCAGAGGGCTCCCATCGATCGCAACAAACACGTCGGGCTGCTCGCGCTGTGCGAGAACCTTCGCGCCGAGGCATCCAACTTCCTCCTCCACTGTGAATGCAATGATCGTCGGAGAACGCGGAGACTGTCTCCTGGCCTTGAGCGCGCGAAGTGACTCCATCACGCAGGCAACCGACAACCGGTTGTCGAACGTCCACGCCGCAACCCATGGATCCTCGGGATCGCCGAAGCGGATCGGACCACGTGCCTGTTGAGCAGGGACCATCGGCGTGCCAACTCGGATGCCGACATCGGCAAGCTGTCGCGCGGAGAGTCCGGTCAGTACGCGAACAGCTTCCCAATCAGGGCATTCCGAGGCCTGCAGCCGGGAATGGCCTGATCCCATGGAGCTCACGCCGCATACCGATCGCGTATCTCCAAGGATCTCCACGATCGTCTCGCCAAGCTTCCAAGGAAGCGTTCCGCCCAGACGATCGACTCGAAGCGCACCGTCCAACTCGATCTCGGTAACGATCAGTCCAATCTCATCGATGTGTGCCGCAATGCAGCAGATCGGACGCTCGGGAAACTCACCCTCCAGCCTGACAACGACGTTCCCGGCGGCATCCATCTCCGGCGCGAAACCGAACTCCTGGAGCCTGTCGATGACGAAGCCAGCCATTCGATCCTCGTGCCCGGACGGGGCCGGGATGTTCAGCAACTCGGCAAACAAGCGGAATGCCGCATGGTCGCCCGCAATCGAATCCATCGCACGTTCCTTTCACGCTATTCGTTGTCGGCTGCAAGGCGCTTTGCGTACTCCTCCAGAGCGCACATCGTCCGGCGATCCTCCTCGGCCATTGCATGGAAGAATGAACATGCCTCGCCTTCGAGTTTCGCAATCCGGTCATAGAGGCCTGCGATCCTGTGCTTGCGCTGAATCGCCAGCCTAACCGCTTCGAGACGTGTCAATCTCGGGGGCTCCTTGAGCTCAACGAGGCAATCTGAGAGCCCGGAGACATTCACTGTTTTGCCTACAAGCTCATCGGGGATCATTCGAGATAGCATTTCCACGCGTCCGCGCTCCGCCGCAGCGAATTGGGTGAACAGAGCCTGGATCTCGGGACCCTCTTCCTGGGGTGTCCACACCTTGAAGAACGCGTGGGCCTCTTTCGATCTTGCAACGGCGAAATCGAGCACTCTCGCTAATGGACTCTTCATCAAACCTCCACGAGCTCTACGACCGCAACTGCAGGCACCCTCGCCTCACCACCCGTGAGTATAGGACGGAGGCGAAACCGATTCGAGCAGACAAGGGTCTATCTACAGCGAGCCGCTTCGGCGGGCCGCACATCCGCCGGGAGATCGATATCGAACCGCGTGGTGTCATTCGGCACGCTGTGTACACTCATCCTTCCCTTGTGGTCGCGGACAAGACCATAGCTAATCGAGAGTCCAAGCCCAGTACCCTGGTCGCGGGGTTTCGTTGTGAAGAATGGATCGAAGATGCGATCGATGATCTCCGATGGAATCCCTTGTCCATGGTCCTCAACCGACAGGCGGATCCAGCCTCGGCCCTCCTCCTCTATCTCGCGTGCACGAACGGCCATCCTCTTCCTTTCGTCCCACCCAGGGAACCGGAGATTCAGGGCATCGCGTGCATTGGTGAGCAGGTTGATCAAGATCTGCTGTATCTCCTGGCTCCTGCAGCGAATCGCCGGAAGGTCGTTCGGAATGTCGATCTCGAGCTGAATCTGATCGCGGCGGATGAGCGCCATGCAGAGGGAGAGTGAACCATCCACGATATCAATGATTCTCGCCGGACTGTGATGTTCTGTCTCACGCCGAGAGAATGAAAGCAGGTTGCGGACGATCCCCGCGACACGTTCTCCCTCTTCACGGATCCCATCGGCGAACCGTTTCAGCTTCGCATTCTCGACTCGATCACTGATCAGCTGAGCGTAATTAATGATCCCCGTCAGCGGGTTGTTGATCTCGTGCGCCACACCACTTGCAAGCGTCCCGATTGATTCAAGCTTCTGGCTCTGGTTCAGCAACGCCTCGATCGTTTTGCGCTGTGTCGCGTCGACCGCAAAGGCAAACTCGTACTCCTGTCCACGAAACTCCAACGCATGGGCAACCATGTCCACTTGGAAGGTGCTTCCGTCGGCACGTCGAAGCACCCTCTCAGCGGACAATGAGCCCGATTGCTTCAATTCCGCCCAGAAGATGGATCGCTCATCCCGTTGATAGTCCGGATCTAGGTCCCAGACTGCCATATTGAGAAGCTCCTCCCGCGCGATGCCGAGCTGTTCACAGGCCGTGTCATTCACGTAGATAAATTGACCGCCGGGCAGGATCCAGAAAATGCACGCGTGTGCTGTATCCAGAGAGTGGCGCGCCAATTCGAGGAACATCTCGGTTCGATGAAGCTCCGTTACATCTTCCAAGCTTGCCACAACCCGATGTCCGGGGATGGCGAATGCCCTCATCCGAAGTGCCCGTTTCCCCTGCGAGAAGTCGACATCCAGCTCCTTATCACAGATGCCTTCGCCTCTCGCAACCGCGAGCAGCAAGGTCTTGATCTGGCCGACCGTCATCGCTGGCCAGTGGGATGCCAGCTCTGTCCCTTCTGTTCCTTCTGTCACTTCCAGATCGAAGAACGACGCTGCTTCGGCGTTGCACGACACGAGCGCCAATCGATCCGGTTCCTCATACCGGTAGATGAGTATGCCGATCGGAAGCGCCTTGACGATTTCATCCGCCGTCTTTCGCTCCTGTTCAGCTTGTCGCTGTTCAGTGACGTCCATCCCAATGACAAGGACACTCTCCGGCTCGCCTTCCATCATGAACGGCTGTTCGTGCAGCTCGAATACCTTCCCGGCCTCGGTCTCCCAGTCCCTTGTCACAGGACTTCCCGTCTTGAGCGCCTCAAGCGTGCGACAGGTCGCGCATGGCGCCTCCTTGCCCAACAACACCTGGAAACACAGAGACCCCTGCGGCTCGCCGAACAGATCAATGAACTGCTGGTTCGCAAACGGAATCGTGTAATCCGGGGCTTGGAGATAGACGAACGCCGGCAACGTATCAAGCACGGCGAACAGATGTTCTTTCTCGGCCGATACGGCCACCTCTGCAGCCTTCTGATCGGTGATATCCTGCGACACAATCTGAACGCCGACCGTCGCTCCGTCAGCGTCCTTCACGCAGGAGTACGTCGACAGGAACCATCGGCAGCCAGAGGGAAGCATCGTGTGCTCCTCATAGGTCGCCAGCGTCTGCGTACGAGCAGCGTCGGCAATCCGATGCAGATACACCAGTCCATCCTCTCGACCAAACAGGTCGAATACCGTCTTGCCAACCAATAATCCGGGATCGTCTTCCATATGAACTGCAGCGATCCGATTGCATCCAAGCAGAATCCCGTCCTGTGTGTAGTATCCGATGCTGATCCCGGCATGCTCGAACAGAAGGCGGTATCGTTTCTCGCTTTCCGCAAGCGCTTGCTGGATCCGTTTCCATGCGGTGATATCCCGCACGACTCCCTCAACTGCTTCGAGTGTTCCGGATTCCCCGTAGATGGGCGTCTGATGATCTTCGACCCACACAGTGTGGCCGTCCCTGTGCGTCCATCGCATGTCGCGTGTCCGCTTGGAGGTGAACTCTTCGTGACCATACTTTCCGAGCAAATATCGATCCCTGGGATCGACAGCCTTCAAGCACAGGCCCGGGTCCGCGTAGTGCTCTTCAGGCGTGTACCCCGAGATCTCTGTCACCGCTGGACTGATGTAGTCGAATCGAGGCTCCGGTGAGACGAGATAGCGATAGATGACATCCGGAGCGTTTTCTGCCAGACTGCGGAAATACGGCTCATCGTCGTTCGTCTGCAGCCGCATCCGGTTCTGCTCAGTGACATCGATCCCGATCCTGAGAATCGTCGCCTCGCCATTGGCTCCAGCAAGCGGCTGGTCGTACATCGTATAGAGTCGTCCGCTTGAGCTCGTCCACTCAGAACTCTGTGGCTCTCCCGTCTGTCGAATCCGTAGCGGCACGCACGTTGGGCAGGGTCCACTGCGATCGCGAAACAGCTCATAGCAACGACGACCATCGATCTCGCCAAATAGTTCGTGAAACGCTCGATTCGCAAATGAAATCGAGAAATCCGGCGACAGAACACACGCAAGAACCGGAAGCGCATCGAACACGCGAAAGAGCTTCGTGTGTTGCTCGTCCATCTCAAGACGACCTTTCATGCGGTCCATCACACGCCGGATCGTACAGGCAAGTGACGTGGCAGACAGCGTATGCCTTGGAAAAGCATCGCAAACCCCTGCTCCAATAGCGTCCTGGATTGCATCGTCCCGATGCCCGTCCACGACCACAACGATCGCCGCTGCAGGCAGGAGCCGCCTTACCGCTTGAAGCGTCGCAATCCCATGGCTGTCCGGGAGATCGAGATCGAGGATAACCAAGTTCCATCGCTTGTCGACTGCCGCTTCCCGCACCCCGGCCAGCGTTCTCGCAGTTGCTGCTTCCAGACGCAGGTCAGAGCTGTCCTCAAGGCACTCCCTTACAAGCCGAGCGTCTCCGATGGACTCCTGAACCACCAGGATCTTGAGGCACTCAGAGGTCACATCCATCCTCTCAAGGCGACAACTCCTCCTGGCACCCTTGTCGCTCATCTTCCGAGTCCACTCGCTTCTCCCGATACATGACGCTGTCAGCAGCGACAATCAGCTCGTCAAGCGTCTGTGAACTCCGTGGATCGAACGAAGCCACTCCGACAGAAATCGAGAGCCCGAGGATTGCTCGACCGCCGTCGCTTTCTCCCTCAACGCGTTCGCGAATCCGCTCGACAAGCGAGGCGCTGTCAGGCGCACAGAAGTTGATCGCAAGGGCAACGAACTCGTCGCCCCCAAGACGGGCGACGATGTCCGATTCCCGCATGCTTGCCTGAAGGGCTCTCGCCACAGCACACAACGCATGATCGCCCGCCAGATGCCCCTGCGTATCGTTGATGGCCTTCAGACCATCAACGTCTGCAAGCAAGAGGACAGACTCACAGTTGCCCCGCCTCGCCAAGAGCAGACTCTGTCTTGCGAGCAACCGGAATCCTCTTCGGTTGTACAATCCGGTCAGAGGATCGCGAAGCGCAAGCTCGGCAAGTTCTTGGTGTAGTGCATGGCGAACTCGTGCGTGACGGACCGCGTGAAGAAGGAGGTTGCCCTCCAATTCCCCCTTAACCAAGCAATCCTGCGCTCCGCCGCGAACCGCTTCGAGGGCGAGGGTGGAGTTCTTCTGGCCTGTGAGAATGACAATCGGCAGTTCAGGGGCCTGTGCTCTGAGGCGATGGAAGCTCTCGAGTCCGCTGCTCCCGGGCAGGTTCAGATCAAGCAGTGCCAGATCTGCTTCTCCCGCATCGAGAATCGGAACGCTGTCGTCGATGCGTGTGATCGTTCGAAGGGAGTATTCTGGGCCTGCCGACTGAAGTATCTTCTGCACTAGAAGCACATCGCTCGGGTTGTCCTCGATCAGAAGGATCCGAGTGGGCATGTTCGCAGCAGGTCCTGTTGGCAAAGATCCACCTCCATCATTGCGACACCTTGATCTTCGATTGACATCATAGCGCCAGCGGCGAAACTTGAGCAATACCCTGCGGAAGGTTGCTTCCGTTGGGCTCTGGCACGGATGGCATCGCACCAGCCCTTCTCGCCCCTTGTACAGTCGGCAGTGTAGTAACCACCGAGCTGGGCCGCAGCACGACCACACCCTGGCAGGCAATTGACAAGAAATCCGATTGCTCCATACTGAAAACGGTGGTCGGGAAGAAATGCGTAACAGAAACGGAGATCATGAGTCGAAACACCTCGAAACCTCCGAGCTCCCATGCATCCCGGCCGATCGCCTACGGATTCCGTACCAGACACTCGACACTGGGGGAGTCATCCGGAGTGTCAATGCAGCGTGGCTTGAGTCTTTCCGGCATGATCCCGATGAAGTGATCGGCCGGGCGTTCGGCGAGTTCCTAGCGCCAGAATCGAAAGCCACGTTCGAGTCCGGTCTCAAACAGCTTCGTACGATCAACGAAGAGCCTGATGATGTCCAGCTCGACGTGCTCTGTGCAGACGGCTCCTGCACAACGATCCGATTCCAACAGATCGGTGAATACACAGCGGGCGGAGATCTTCTACGAGTCCACTGCTTGCTCCGTTGCGATGCATCGAAGCGGAGCGACGTCACGCAAGCGGATCGGGCCCACGACCTGCTTCTTCGAGCGATGTTCAAGTATTCGCCGGATGCGTTGTGTGTCGTCAATCTGCAATCCGGGGAGATGGCGTTTTGCAACCGGGACTCATTCTTCGGTCACCCCGTACATGAACTGTGCCAGCCCGAACGGCTTCTGTCGGTCATCCATCCAGAAGACGCGCAACGTGTCTCCGCACACTGCCACGTGTGGACATGTCATCCCAAGATCGCTCAGGCCGACCTTGAGTACCGGTTGAAGACCACGGCTGGCGCATGGGAGTGGATTCGGAGCCGTGAGGCCGTCATCTCATGGGATGCACAAGGAGTGCCGCTTCAGCTCATGGTAGCACTGTCCGTTATCACACGGGAGAAGGAGGTTGAGATCGCGCTCGAGATGGAACGCGATCGCGTGCAGAAGTACCTCGACGTCGCCGGCGTCATGTTCGTTGTCATCGGAGCGGACCAACGCATTCAGCTCATCAACGCAAAGGGCTGCGAGATTCTTGGAGCAACGGAGAGCCAGGTCGTCGGGGAGAACTGGTTCGATACGTTTATTCCGCTGGCAGATCGCACGCCCATCAGAGAGATCTTCTCCCAGCTGATCGCTGGGAGCATCGAGCCGGTAGAGTACTACGAGAATACCGTCATCACGAGGACTGGCGAAGAACGTCTGATTGCCTGGCACAACACCATCTTGAACGGAGAAGACGGCAAGATCATCGGCACGCTGAGCTCGGGTGTAGATATCACGGAGAGTCGATCCTCACAGCTCGCCTTGCACCAACGAGCCGATCAGCTAACTGCACTCCTCCTTGCTGCTCGCGCGCTGTCATGGCTGCGCGGGCCAGAGGAACTGTCGACCGAGATCATCAAGGTCCTGGAGGCCACCCTAGGATACGAGTACGCGTCTGTCCTCGTGATCGATGAGGATACCGGCAGGCTAGTACCGTTTGCCGTCACTGACCAAGGACAGGGAGATGCATTCGCGAAGAAGGACAAGCAGCTCGTGGCATCTCATCGACTCTCTGTGGGCCACGGAATCGTCGGGTGGGTTGCCGCTCACGGAGAGACCGTCCGAACAGGAGATGTTCGCACAGATCCCCGCTACTACCCAATGCGAGACGACCTTCGTTCTGAGATGTGCGTACCGATCCGTATCGGGGGCAGGATCCATGGCGTTGTGAATGTCGAATCACCACTACCCGACGCCTACACCAAGACCGACGAATACGTACTGGAGACCGTGGCTACGCAGATCGGTGTTGCATTGGAGAACGCCAGGCTGTACGGCGAGAGACTGGCCTCTGAGGAAGCACTTCGAGCGAGTACGACCCAACTTCGCGACCTCCGAACACAACTCGAAGCGACCGCGGAGGAAGAACGCCGTCGCATCGCCCGCGAGTTGCACGATCAAGTGAGTCAGAATCTCACAGCGCTGGCAATCAACGTGAGAGCAGCCCATGCACAGCTCAGCGAATCGATCGAGAGACCGCGTCAGAGGCTGGATGAAGCATCGGCTCTGATCGAAGAGACGACCGACCACATACGGGCCTTGACGTTCGAGCTACGGCCACCGGTCCTCGACGATTTCGGCCTCGTTGCCGCACTCGAGTGGCATGCAGCCCGAGTCACTGCGCAAACCGGATTGGTCGTCAGTGTTGACGGCGATGAGGCTGAACCACGCCTCCCTCGGCTGACAGAGATTGCGCTGTTCCGGATTGCCCAAGAGGCTCTCACAAACATCATCAAGCACGCGCACACAACGACTGCGCATGTTCATGTCACTGCAGACGAGAGGTCCATTCGGCTCGATATCGACGATCCAGGAATCGGATTCGATCCTTCCCAAGCCACACATCGAGACGCGAAGATAGGATGGGGCCTGTTGAACATGAGAGAACGCGCCGAGGCGTTGGGAGGCAGCTTCTCGATCGCATCCTCCCAGGAACGTGGAACACAGATTACCGTCGAGGTTCCAAGATGACCATCCACACTGTTCTCGCAGATGATCACGCTGTGGTACGAGATGGGCTTCGCATGGTTCTAGAGGCCGAGCCTGACATCGAGGTTATTGGAGAAGCGTCCAACGGCCGCGAGGCCGTTCGCTTGGCCAAGCGGCTTCGGCCGGATGTCATGCTGCTAGATGTTGCGATGCCCGAGCTGAATGGAATCGAGGCCGCGGGGCAGATTGACGAACTGGCACTTCCGATCCGCATTGTCATGCTATCGATGTATTCGACCAAGGAACATATCCTTCGTGCCCTCCGGGCTGGCGCAGCCGGCTACCTCCTGAAGGAGTCGGCAGCGACGGAGGTAGTCACCGCGGTACGCGAGGTCTCGAACGGGCGAAGATACCTGAGCAACAAGGTTTCCGACGAGGTCATCGAGGGGTTCATGCACCCCGATCCACAACAGACATCCAAGACCCAGCTTGAGCAGCTTTCTCCGAGAGAGCGAGAGATCTTGCAGCTTGTCGCCGAGGGCAGGTCAAGCATCGAGATCGGCAAGACACTCTTCCTCTCCTCGAAGACTGTCGACACATACCGTAGTCGATTGATGCACAAACTCGGAATTCGAGATATCACCGGCCTTGTACGGTTTGCCATCCGGTATGGCGTAATCACTCCAGACTAGTCGAGGCTTCCCCACACAACGGATCAAGAATCCCCTACAGACTGACCGAGTTCCGTCCTGTACGCTAGACGCAACATGAGCATCCAGATTGGGAAAGCAACGCGATGATGACCGATCGAACGATCCTCATCGTAGATGACCATGCCGTGCTGCGAGGAGTGTTGCAGACCCAACTTCTGGAGTGGTTCCCAGGCGTAACCGTTGTCGAAGCGGGTGATGGGGAGACAGCGATGGATCTTGCGAGTAAGTTTGAGCCGGATATCGCAATCATGGACATCACACTTCCTGGAGTGAACGGGATTGCAACTACACGGTGGGTGAAGGAGCGTTTTCCTCACACCCGGGTGGTCATTCTATCGGTTCACGAGCTCGCCGCGTATCGGGAAGATGCAGCCAATGCCGGCGCGGATGCGTACGTCGCCAAGCGGCAGATGCATACTGAACTCCGCGACACCCTACTGCGCCTGTCTGTAGAACCATCCAGTCTGTCCGCCGCAGCCGAGGAAACAGCATGACTCGAGCAACCGAAGCAACTGAGACGATGGATATCCTCCTTATCGAGGGCGAGCGTGGTAGCATCCGCCTCGCCCTCGATGCAGCCCCAAGCGGTGCCCAACAGAGACATCTCTGGCAGGCGAAAGACGAATCGGAAGCAACCGCCTTCCTCTTCAAACAGGAAGCTCATGCGGATGCGCCAACCCCAGACCTCATACTCCTCGACCTCGACTACCCGAACAGAGACGGCCACAGAGTGCTCTCCGCAATCAAGCGGCACAAGGCACTCCGCTCCATCCCTGTCATTGCTCTTGGCACATCGGTTGCTCGGAGGGATGTGTTCGAGGCCTACTGGTTGGGGGCGAACTGTTACATTCGGAAACCGCTTGAAGCCGATAGACTGCGCAGCATCCTTGCGACGATCGATCGGTTTTGGCGGTTCACTGCTCGCCTCCCTTCGACATCACTGGCTCGATACGGTATTGAAGCACAACGGCACTTCTCCTAGACGAAGGAGGCACTATGGACGCACCCACAAGGCTCGAGTTTCATCTCGCAACCGCGCTCTTCAAGACACGCGGTCGCGTGGGGCGTTCAAATGCACAGGCATTCAGCGATACGAGCGAGCCCAAGTGGCTTCACCGACACATCGCAAACACTCTGCTAGGTTTGCACACCTCACTGCAACACCTCGGGACGATAGCCTTCGGAAACCCGTCGGTGAAGCCACTTGGGCCCGCTTCGCGCTACACCCCAGTCTAGTACGCAACACCTTCCCCAGACAAGTGCCGATCTCCATCGTGGTCGATCGGACATGCCCCGCCTCTCCACGCATCCGCACTCTGTCGTGGCGAATCGACACCAACAACGCCTAGGTTGTCGGACTGCCCTCGAAGGCAGTGTCGTGCAGTCAACGGATCCGACCCATCTACGGTCCAGCCCAAACCAGCGAAACATCTCCCCTGGGTCTGGACGCGTTGCCGATACCACCACGCGTTCGCTTGATTCACGCTCCTGAAAGGCTCCTGGATTCCAGCATTTCTTTCGATCCCTGTTCCCCGGGGCAAAGCGAAGGTTGCACGATGATTGCTTTCTGGTATTATCGTTCCATAATTCCTTAATGGAGGCTATCCACGTGGCTGACTTGATCCGCATGTCCGAAGCGACCGCGCTCGGCCTACACACCATGGCCATCATCGCTGAAAGCGAGAGCCCGATATCTACCGCGCAGGTTGCCGCAACACTACGGGCCTCGGAAACCCATCTCTCGAAGGTTCTACAACAGCTCACACGCGTTGGGCTACTTAACTCTAAGCGCGGTCCCACTGGAGGATATCTGCTCGCAAGGCCGCCCGACAGCATCAACCTGCTGGATGTCTATGAGGCACTTGAGGGACCGCTCCGGCGAGACGGGTGCTTGTTCGCGGAGCCAATCTGCGACCAAGTGCACTGCATGCTCGGCAGCCTCATCGAACAGCTGCGGAATGAAACACACGCCTACTTGAGTACGACTTCTCTGCATGACGTGGTTCAGAGAGCCAGGAGGTAAACCATGTACTGCTATCAATGCGAACAAACGAAGAACGGGGCCGGCTAGTTTGGTGTCTGCGGCAAGGATCCTACATCGGCTGCACTTCAAGACTTGCTCCTTCACGCGTTGAATGGGATCGGAGCCTACGCACATCGCGCGAGACAGTTCGGTGCAAGCAATCCGAATGTCGATCGCTTCGCTGTCAAGGCACTGTTCACGACCATCACGAACGTCAATTTCGATTCCGACCGACTCGACGCGCTTCTCGCATATGCCATCGACCTGCGAGCTCAGGCCAAGGCCATGTACGAAGAAGCCGCTCGCAATGCAGGCCAAGAACCCGAAACGCTTGTTGGACCGGCAGCATGGCAGCCCGCCTCGACGTTGGAGGATCGGCTTGCACAGCACCGGAATATCTCGATCGATGCCAGAAAAGTGAGACTTGGCGAGGAAGCCGTTGGCCTTCAAGAGCTCCTGATGTACGGAATGAAGGGCGCTGCAGCGTACGCCGATCACGCAGTGATCCTCGGCCAGGAAGACGAGACCGTGTGGGCATTCTTCCACGAGGCACTGAGCTTCCTTGCCTTCGAACCAACCGACATCGAGTCGTTGCTCTCCATGTGCCTCCGCTGTGGAGAGGTGAACCTGCGTGTCATGGAGCTTCTCGATGCAGCGAATACTGGCGCGTACGGCTCCCCGGAGCCAACCCCGTGCGGATCGAACCCGTTGCCGGGAAAGCCATCCTCGTCTCCGGCCATGACCTCAAGGACCTCGAAGAGCTGTTGAAGCAGACCGCAGGAACGGGAATCAATGTATACACGCACGGCGAGATGCTCCCCGCACACGGGTACCCGGGGCTGAAGCAATACGATCACCTCAAGGGAAACTACGGCGGCGCGTGGCAGGATCAGCAGAAGGAGTTCGAAGCATTTCCCGGCGCGATCCTGATGACCACGAACTGCATCCAGAACCCACGTGAGAGCTACTTCGAGCGGATCTTCACCTGCGGCCTTGTCGCTTGGCCTGGCGTAACGCACATTACAGATCGCAACTTCCAGCCCGTCATCGATGCCGCGTTGGCTACCCCTGGCTTTTCGAACGATGGTTCGGATCGAACGATCACCGTCGGCTTCGCCCGTGATGCCGTACTCGGCGTCGCCGATACGGTCATTCAGGCAGTCAAGGACGGCGACATCCGCCACTTCTTCCTGATCGGCGGATGCGACGGCGCCAAGCCGGGCCGCAATTACTACACCGATCTGGCGCAGCTCGTCCCCGACGACTGCATCATTCTGACGCTCGCGTGCGGCAAGTACCGGTTCAACAAGCTTGACTTCGGGGAGATCGGGGGCATCCCGCGGCTACTCGACATCGGGCAATGCAATGACGCCTACTCAGCGATCCGGATTGCGACCGCCCTCGCCGATGCGTTCGATACCGATGTCAACTCGCTCCCGCTCTCGCTCATCCTATCCTGGTATGAGCAGAAGGCAATCGTTATTCTGCTCACGCTTCTACATCTTGGCATCCGAGATATCCGTCTTGGGCCCACACTTCCCGCCTTTGTGACCCCGGCGACGCTCAGCGTGCTGGTTGACAACTTCGGCCTCACGCCGATCACAACGCCGGAAGAGGATCTCGCCGTCATGCTTGCATAGCTCCTTGAGCGCAACGATGACGGGGGATCGTCACCGTCCTCCGTCGTCCTCATCCGGCGCATGATTTGCTAGAATGATGCTATGAGACATGGAATGCATGCCGAAGGAGAAGCCTCCCGATGGCACGTCGATCATTGGCCGCCGCTCTCCAAACTCGAGGCACTGATCAAACTTGTAGCGTTCGGCTTGGCCTACGCAGCGTTTGCGATCCGTATCGGCCGCGCACCTGTCCCCATAGGGGATCAACCAATCACACTCGCTCGGCTTGGCATCTTTGCCTTGCTTGCTCTCGGTTCGGTTGCGGCCATCTGGCATCCATGGCGTCGCCGCGAATCCGTTTCGCTGGTCTTCGCCGTTCTGAACGCCACGGCGCATTGGCTTCTGTTTGTTAGCCTGCTGCGCGGAGCGGAGGCCGACTTCTGGCTGACCCTGTTCGCCAGTTTGATGCTTCTCAGCGAGCTGGTCACGGCCTCACGGTTTCTCCCCATCGGTTCGGCTCCGACGCGTAGCCTCACTCCCACCGTTGGAACCGTGTGGAGCGGTATTCATGCAGTCGGGTATCTTGTAGTCATCTCGCTACCGCAGATGATCGCGAGCATCCGAGGGTAATCTGCCCCGCTTCCGAGAAGCTGGAATCGCCTACGCGATCAGCTCTCCAGGAACGCGCGGACCAATTGGGGGGTCGCGCCGTCATCCAGGACAGGCTGATTCATCGCTTGCTGGATTTCCTCAGCCCGATCCGGCGCCAGATCAAGCGCCATCTCCATGAGGCGGCGAGCCTCAGCCTCATTCGTTTCGGGATGCGGTTGGATCCCCCAGATCCGATGCTCCCCGTACCGAATCGCCTGGACCGCGCAAGCCTCGTTCTTCGCCAGAACGCGCCAAGGCCCAGGAGGTTCGACCACCTCATCCAAATGGAATGCGAACGAGTGCCATGGATTCGGCACGTTTGCAAGCAGACGGTCCTCTTGCAGAACATCGACCCGAATCCACCCAAGCTCGGGTCGAAGCGCGCGACGGACGTATGTGGGTCCGGACAGCGCCCATACGAGCATCTGGTGGCCAAAGCAGCTGCCCAGCAAGGCAACGTCACGGTCCATCGCATCTCGGACAAGATCGGCCGCCAAGTCGAACCACGGCAACGGATCTTCAAACGACGCCTGCGAACCGGTGAGCAGAACATGCGTATATCGATCGAGCTGCGGGTGCATCGCCATGGATGGAAGATGAACTGCATCGGCGCCAACACCGCAAATATGAGGCATCCACTGCTCAACCGGCTTGTAGAATTCATGGTCTAGCGACGCGTCGACAATCAACATCCGCTTGCGCATGAATCGAAGCATAGGGAACGGCACGTCGCCGATCAACCTGCAGTGCAAGTGGTTTCCGGAAGCGGATCAGCCCGATCGGGTTCCGATCGCGTCATCCCCCCACAACGCCGGCTGCCCGGTGGATTCGAGCACCGCATGCCATAGCTCGCCCTCCAGATCCACCGTCTTGTGCCGGGCAATCAGTTCACGTAGCGGCACGTGCGTGTACTCCCCGGCCCAAGAGCCAATCAGCAGCCCGGTTCGACCAGCCATGCCTGCATGGACTGCGTTTCGCGCCAAGTCCGAGGAGTACAGCGAGTCGCTTGGGTTCGCCGGTGCGCTACGGATCAGGTAGCTTGGATCGATGTACTTCACTGTGTGTTTGACACCCCGTGCACGCAGCTTGCGGCCGATCCACTCCTTCAAGTAGATCCCGATGTCGAGGAGACGCATGTTTCCCGATTCGTCCCACTCCACTGGATCGCTCTCATCGCGAAGGAGATCCTGTCCGGCGCCCTCTGCAACGACAACGACCACATGTCCGTCCGCACGCAGCCGATGCTCAAGCGCCTCCAGAAGCCCCATCGCCCCGTCCAACACCAGTGGCACCTCGGGCACCAAGACAAAATCTGCGTCCGCTTCGGCCACGGCAGCACTTGACGCGATGAACCCCGAGTGCCGCCCCATCAGTCGAACCAAACCGATTCCGTTGAGATACGCAATCGCCTCGGTGTGCGCAGCGCGGATCGACTCCACAGCAATCGAGAACGCCGTCTCATACCCGAACGTCTTGTCAACCAACGGGATATCGTTGTCGATGCTCTTGGGAATCCCCACCACGGCAATCGGCATCTTCCGGCGCTCGATTTCGACGCACAGCGCATGTGCTCCATGCATGCTGCCGTCGCCTCCGATCACAAGCAACAGACCGATTCCCATTTGCTCCAAGCGATCAACGACAATCTTCGGATCCTGGGGACCTCGCGAAGATCCAAGGATCGATCCGCCGTCATGATGGATCCCATCAACCGTCTCGGCATCCAGCGAGATCGGATCGTACCCCTCGGCTGGGTTGAGTCCCGCAAACCCGTAGCGGAATCCCCACACCCGCGGAACGTGGTAGTGACTGATCAGTTCGAGCGTTGCCGCCCGGATGGCGTTGTTCATCCCAGGGCATAGCCCGCCGCATGTCACAATGCCGGCTACAAGATCGCAAGGATCGAAAAACAGATACTCTCGCGGTCCTGCTCTCTCGAACGCCCGAGGCGGTTCTGACGGCGCGTTGCATCGTTCTCTCGTCGTCAGCGATTCGAGCCGAATGCACTCTTCATCCGAAACGAAGTTGTAGATCCGATCACCATCGACCGTCGAGAGACGGAGCGGTGATCTGATCGTTGCTTCACCCAGGCGAGGAACGGCAAGGTCTACGTTTGGATCACGGTGTAGCGTCTCCATGCCTTGAGTCTATCACGCATCGATCCAGGTGGGTAGAAACAGACAGTTTGCGCAGTCCCCCACATGCTTTGCAACCATCGTCTTCACAGGTCTCTGCGAATCGGGCCGTCTCCCGATTGGGCGATCCCCAGTCCTCGACCGTCTCTCATCCAAGAATCTCGCGGAAGGGCTACCAGGGGATCTCCCCCGTCATCGAGACCTTCCCTGAACCGGTCACAATCTCGCCGATCTGCCAGCACGGATGGCCCTGCTCCTCAAAGTGGGCCGCAACCGCTCTTCCGGCCGACGCATCGCAGACAGCCACGAGACCGCATCCCATGTTGAATGTTCGCAGCATGTCTTCGTCCTCAACAGCTCCATGCTCCCTTATGGCTCGAAAAATGCTCTGTGGACGGAACAGGTTCAGGGTGATCCGCGCATCGACGCCAGCCGGCAGAATCCGGACCAGATTATCACGCACTCCGCCGCCGGTGATGTGAGCAAGCCCATGAACAACGGGACGATCGAACAGACGCCGCATGGCCAAGACGTAACAGATGTGCGGCCGCATGATCACATCGAAAAACGTGTCTCCGTCGATGGGAGCATCCCGAAGCGCTGGGTGCCGGTCGAGCAGCGCACGCACTAATGTGTACCCGTTGGTGTGAAGGCCATTCGATGCCACCGCAAGAACCACATCTCCAGGCTGTATGCTCGATCCATCGACAATTGCAGCTCGATCGACCACCCCGATTGCGGTGGCAGACAATACGTACACTCCTTCGGGAACAACGCCTGGCTGGATCGACGTCTCGCCACCGACGAGCACACAACCCTGGTCACGCGCCCCATCCGCCATCCCGGTGACCAGCCGCGCAACGACATCCTTCTCTAGCCGACCGCATACGATGCAATCGAGCACATAGCACGGGCGCGCGCCCATGACAGCAACGTCGTTGAGCAGGTGATGGATCGTGTCCCGACAGAGACTCTCCAGTCGGTCCGATTCGAACGCCAGCTTCTGCTTCGATCCCGGCTCCTCTGTCTTGAGCACGAGGATCGGATCAGCGATATCGGGAAACGTTCCCTCCACCAGCGACGCAAACGCCCCAAGCTTGTTGAGGACCCGCGAATCCTTCGAGTCGATGCTGCGCGCCATCTCTCGCTTGGCTGCGTCTGCTTCGTCAATATCTACGCCCGCTCCCGTGTAGCTCAATCGTTCGTTCACACCCATCGCCTCCCGCGCACACGATCTGCCCATGCTACCGAAGCCTTGCACCCTCGATCCTGCGCCAGCCATGCGTTCAACGCAAGCGCCAAGTGCTCTTGCAGGCAGTTCAAGCGCAATGCATACAACGATGCAATGCACAAGCTACACTGAGTGACAATTGAGAAACGGAGAATGCAAGAAGACCTGTGGCTCCTCGGGTAGGACTCGAACCTACAACCATTCGGTTAACAGCCGAGCGCTCTGCCAATTGAGCTACCGAGGAAGGGCAACTCTTCGAGTTGCACGCGCATTGCTCGCTGCGCTCACAATCCGCGGGGTTATTCTACGTTCGCAGTCCTGCGTGGTCAACCGGCTGCGGCAAGCTCGAGCAGATTGCGGAAGATCTCCGTTCCTTTCTCCAGATCCTCTACACGGATCCGCTCGTCCGTCGAATGGGCACCCACTCCGCCTACGCCCATAACAGCTGTTTCCAGCCCTCTTCCTGAAAGGACCAGCGAATCGGTCCCGCCCAGCATCACGGCGGTCTTCGGTTCGAGGCCCACGGAGGAGATGGCCTTCTTCGCCAGCTGAACAATCGCTGAATCCTCTGCCGTTCGCGTCGCCTTGTACTCTATCTGCAACACCACGTTCGCAGACGCTCCTGCAGCGGACGCTGCTGTCTCGAACGCCGCCTTCATCGATTCGGCCTGTCGCACACACTTCTCATGATTCAAGCTCCGGCATTCGGCCTGGATCGTCACGCGCTCGGGTACGCCGTTCCGAATCATTCCGCCTTGAATCGTGCCGACATTCGCCACGGTCTCGTCGTCTAGCTTGCCTTCCTTCAGGCGGGTGATCGCCTCCGCGGCAACCCGGATCGCCGAGATGCCGTTCTCGGGCTCGGCAGCATGCGCTGCCTTCCCGACGATTTCCACATCAAGCATCGCATGCGTCGGCCCGCCGATGATCACTTCATTAAGCACTTCGCCGTCTGCGACAATCCCGCGTGTCGCATCCAGCAAGGAGAGATCAAGGTTCTTCGCCCCTTCCAGGCCCACCTCCTCACCCAGCGTGACGACGATCTCGACCGGTGGATGTATCTTCGCGGTCACCACGGCCTCGACAATCGCCGCCAAACCCGCCTTGTCGTCTGCTCCGAGAATCGTCTCTCCTTTCGATCGGATGACCCCATCCTCGACGATCGGCTCGATGCCGATGCCAGGTTTCACTGTGTCCCCGTGCGCTGCGAGGAAGATCGGCGTCGCATCGCTCGCGCCCTTCGCCTGCACTTTGGCAATGAGATTCCCATGTGCATCGATGACACACGCCGCATGTAGCTCCTCTTCGAGCAACGCCTTTGTTGCATCGATGAACCGTGCTTCGTTCCCGGATTCACTGTCGATGCGAACCATTGCGCAGAACCGTTCCACCAGCTTGCTTTGCATCGCCTCTCCTTTCGGGTGCTCCACGGAGTATACAGACTGTTCACATGGTGGGACAGGAGGCTCTGCGGGTTGAATGATCGATCGCCCTGTTGTATGGTCGATCGACATGGATACTCCTAGAAGACCGTACGGCTGGCGGTTTATCCTTGGTGCGATTGCTGTCTTCGCGATCTGGTACTTCTTTCTCCAGCCACACTCGGAGGAGCTCACTGCGTCGGAGCAAGCAGCGCTCCTTCAGATGGCACGCGAACAACTCGTTTCAACCGCAAGCGGCGGCGACATGATGGCCATTGAGCAATCCGTCTTGTCGGAATCTCTTGTTCGGGACCGAAGCGCGTTCGTGAGCCTCTCGATAGATGGAGAGTTACGCGGTTGCATGATTGATTCGTTCGAGCCCCACGAGCCCCTGTACTGGAATGTGCTTCGAAACACGGTTCTTGCAGCCAGTCAAGACGAACGGTTCCCCGCAGTGAAGCCCGAAGAAGTTGAACGTATCCGGATTGCCATTTCCATTCTCACCGAACCCAAGGAAGTGGTGTTCTCGGCGCCCGGTGAGCTTATCGCGGCACTCACGCCACTTGTGGACGGCGTCATCCTTACCGTCGATGGCGCGATTGCATCGTATCTTCCGCATGTCTGGATTCAGTTCCCTGAGCCGGATGGGTTTCTCTCTCACCTGTGCGAGAAGGCGGGCGTCGCACCGGACCGGTGGCGTGTGCAACCGTACCCAAGGATCGAGACGTACGGCGCCTTCCGGTTTGAGGAGCCCGAATAGCTCACCGATTCGTGGATCCTGGACGTGCGGGCATTGACATCCACCTGCAGCCCAACTACTCTGGGCACAACCGAAGCAAAAAGGGTGAACGCACTGTGCCGAGACGCCCGAAGCCGCTCCCCGAGAAGCTGTACGGGAGCACGTTGAGTTGGGAAGGGTGGACATTCCGTGTTCTGTCTTCAGGAAACGGACTGCGCTGGATTGACCTGAATTCGACATCGTTCGATCAACTCGCCGAGACCCTATCCGTTCGGATCCTTCCGGACGATCAGCCCAACCGAGCGGCGCTCGATGAACTGCATGAGTATCTTCGTGGAGAGCGGCACACATTCTCGGTCGCCCTCGATATCCAAGGGACACCGTTCCGACACAGCGTATGGGATGCTCTGCTCTCGATCCCGTACGGAGAGACCCGCGCCTACGGCGACATCGCACACGCGCTCGGCAAACCATCGGCGCTTCGCGCGGTCGGCCAGGCAGTCGGCGCGAACCCCATTCCGATCGTTGTCCCGTGCCACCGGGTCGTCGGGAAGGATGGTCATCTCGTCGGATTTGGCGGCGGCCTGCCACTCAAGGAACGATTACTCAACCTGGAGCGCGGCAGCCTCAGCCTCTAGTTCTGGTGGTGTTGCGCGAGCTTCTCACTGTCCGGTTCGATATGCACGATGACATTGACCGGTCGATCGCACGCATTACGAATACCCATCTCAACATCCGTCGAAATCTCATGGGCAACCCACAAGGACAGCCCAGGATCAACGAGCACGTGAACATCGACGAACGTCTCACGGCCGACGCGTCGTCCACGAAGCTGATGCCACTGACGGACACCTTCTACGTCACCGATCGCGCGCTCAATCGTTTCGAGATCATGGCGGGTTAGCCCTCCCTCGGTCAGTTCGTGAAGCACTCGCGTGAGCGTCTTCACACCCGCAATAACAACCATTAGTCCGACAATCACGCCAGCGAGCTGATCGGCATGACCATAGCCAGCCAACCCCCCAATCCCGCCAGCAAGCACTGCGACAGACGACAGCGCGTCCGAGCGGTGGTGCCACGCGTTCGCCTGCAACGCTGCGCTGCCAAGAGATCGAGCAATCCGCGATGTTCGACGGTACAGCCACTCCTTCGCGGCAATCGAGACCATGGCGACAGCAACGACCCCGACTCCCGGGAAGCTCTCTTCGCCGGTGAACAACGCGGAGATCCCTTCCCAAGAGAGGAACGCGCCGACAAGAATCAGCGCAGCGGCAACGACCCCACCGGCCAGGGTCTCGAAACGTCCGTGGCCGTATGGATGGGCCTCATCCGCTTTCCTTCGCGCAAGATGCATGCCCCCCAACACGGCCAAATCGGTTGCCATGTCAGACGCCGAGTGAATCGCATCGGCAACCAACCCAGCCGAGGCAGTCAGCAAACCGACCGCCAGCTTCAGTGCAAGCAGGATGGTGTTCCAAAGGATTCCAAGAAGCGTAACGCGATCTCCGGGATCGGATGGACATCGGATACGTCTTCGCATGATGAATAGAGTGTGCCCGGCACGCCGGTTAAGCACAAGAAGCGAGCCGCCAAACGGTGGCTCGCTTCTTGTTGTATCCCAAAGAAAAACCAGGCGGCGTCCTACTCTCCCAGTCCGTCACCAGACTAGTACCATCGGCGCAGGAGGGCTTAACTGCCGTGTTCGGGATGGGAACGGGTGTTTCCCCTCCGCCATATGCCACCTGGATCTCTATATCTCTCTCATTTGCTCTCGACAAGTGAACAGGGTGTGTGCCACATAAGACTTCGGCCTATTAGTACCGCTCGGCTGAACGCATTGCTGCGCTTACACCTGCGGCCTATCAACCTCCTGGTCTCGAAGGGGCCTGATATGGAGACCTCGTCTTGAGGACGGCTTCGTGCTTAGATGCCTTCAGCGCTTATCCAGACGAAACTTGGCTACCCAGCGATGCCACTGGCGTGACAACTGGTACACCATCGGTTCCGCTGTCCCGGTCC
>Ga0272441_10002993_pt1 | contig 33148 bp, 27 predicted proteins | sample SSMProp6N_FD_193582 | JGI IMG/M metagenome (GOLD analysis project Ga0272441, IMG submission 193582) | Marine sediment archaeal communities from Little Sippewissett salt marsh, Falmouth, MA, United States - SSM-Prop-6N | ecosystem: Environmental > Aquatic > Marine > Wetlands > Sediment ... | reverse complement strand
TGTGCCCAGGGGAACGGTATGTGCGCCTCCATAACAAATCACAGGCAGAAGAACCGGAAACAAAAGACGCTTCACGGCTACGTCCGGATAAATGGAATGATAATATCTCTCGGATGCGGTTAATCGACTGAAGTGTTATAAAGTTAATAATTTTCGCGCAAATATCAAGATTTTTTGCGGTTGTGAAGAAAATGTCAAAAATGGGCTTGAGGTTTATCCCGGGGCGCAGAGAACAGAAATGAAAATTGTTTTTTCGCCCGGGTTGGATATGCCGGACGATTTTTTATTATACCCTGATTATCAGACCTGTTTTTCTGATATTTCCAAATAAAATTTCCGCGGAAAACTTCCGCATTTCCCCATTGACTAATATTTTTTACTCTCAAAATCAGACCGCATAAACACTTATAATTATTGAAACAAGAAAGATATGATAATTGTGGCATCCCGTTTGCCTATACAGGGGTACAGGAAGAAATGCATGTGAATTCAATCGGGAGGTTTAATCAGTATGGGAAAAGTTGGTTTAAACAAAAAAAATGAGTGCCAGTGGAAGAGAATATGCTTCATGTTACTTTTTTGTATCTCAATCACACAGGTATACGGTAAAGCGTCAGATATGAAGGGAAGGCTGAGAGGACAGGTTTTGGATGAAGTGACACAGAACCCGCTGATAGCGGCGGCTGTGGTTCTGGAAGGGACCACAATGGGTGCGGCAGTGGACATGGATGGACAGTATGTTATTGAAAATATCGCACCCGGCATATACAATGTTCGTTTTATGATGATGGGGTACAAGGAACGGATTGTCAACAATGTGGTTATCAATCCAAACCGAACCACCTGGCAGAGGATTGAATTGAAACCGACTGTTGTTCAAAGTGAGAAAGTCAGTGTGACGGCCGGATATTTTCATGAAGCACGTGATGGCGTGGTCAGCAATCGAAGCGTGGACTACCAGGAGCTTCGGTCCGATCCCGGAAGCGCTGAAGATATTCAGCGAGCCGTACAAACCCTTCCTTCCGTGGTTTCCGGTGCGGACCAGGACAATGAAATTATTGTACGCGGCGGCATGCCCGGTGAGAATCTGTTCGTCATGGACAATATTGAGATCCCGAATCCCAACCATTTTGCGGAACAGGGCTACGGCGGGGGTCCCATAAATATGATCAACACCGATTTTGTGAGGCGTGTGGATTTTTATGCAGGGGCATTTCCTGCCCGATATGGCGATAAATGTTCATCCGTCATGGATATTTCCCTTCGTGAAGGGGATCGTGAACATATGACGGGCCATGCCTCCCTTGGGATGGCCGGTCTTGGGATAATCGCGGAAGGACCATTGGATTCTGGCCGCGGATCTTACATTCTCAGTGCGCGAAAGAGTTATCTGGACATGATTGCAGACGCGATAGGGCTTACAGCCATACCGGCCTATTACAGTCTGCAGGGCAAGGCAGTGCTGGATATCAATAAAAGCAATCAGCTTATTTTTAATGCCCTTTACGGGAATGACAAGATTGCCCTGGATGAAGGTGAAGATGATATGGGTAATGAAGACTATCTGTTTGATATGTCATCCGGACAGTATGCAGCAGGTGTCACGCTGCGTACGTTGTACGGAGACAAAGGATTTTCAAGGGTCACAATGTCACAGGTTTCCAATTTCTGGGATGAAAAAATCAACCGTTTATCCAAACAGCCTGTCTGGAACAACCGGTCCGAGGAAACAGAAACCACATTTAAAGCTGAGATGGTTTATCTGCCCGTTGAAAGGCTGGAGCTGAATTATGGGGGACAGGTAAAAAGGATCCATTTCGATCTTCAGAAATTCGGGGAGCGGGATACGATTTATTATCATGAATTCGATGAGAACGGAGAGGCACACGCGGTGGATATATTCCAGACCTATGATACTTTCAGAGTCGGCAATCAAAAAAGCACCTATAAAGCCGCTGCTTTCGGCCAGATCAAGTGGAAACCGGGGCCCTTCCTCACTGCAACACTGGGCCTGAGAGCAGATTATTTTCAATATATTGATGAAACTGCTGTTGATCCCCGGCTGGGCATGTCTTTTGGTTTGACATCAAGAACCCATCTCAATATGGCTGTTGGACGTCATTCACAGGCGCCCAATTATTCGGAAATCACGGCCCACCCGATGAATTCAGATCTGAAATACAAAGAAACACGTCAGGTGGTTCTCGGTCTGGACCATTTGTTCAGAGAAGATATTTTGATGACGTTTGAATTATTTTACAAGGATTATCAGAAGGTTCCTATTGGTATGGCGGATATGACCCCTGATCCGTTTGATGTGTCGGATGGCAGGGGCGTGAGCAAGGGAACGGGTTATTCCAAAGGATTTGAACTGTTTATACAAAAGAAGCTGACAGACAGGTATCACTTTTCTATCAGTTATGCTTATTCCATTGCCAGGGGTAAAGATCCGAGATACAATACGTATTTTAACTGGGATTATGATTACAGGCATATGCTGACCGCCATGGGAGGACTTCATTTTGATTTGAAGAACAAAACCTGGTACAGAAATATGAAAAAAAACTGGCTCTACAAAACCCTTGGATGGCTGCTGCCACTGGCGGATGAAGTAGAGGTCAGTTGCAGGCTCCGTTATCTGGGAGGCAGACCCTATACAATGCCCCGGTATTATCCTGAATTACAGATCTGGGTACTGGATAGCGAGGTGCCACTGAATGGTCAACGGTATCCCTATTATCTCAGACTTGATCTCAGAATCGATCAGCGGTACATGTTTAATGGCTGGAACATAGTCGCTTATCTTGACATGATGAATGTGCTGAACCGGAAGAACATATGGATGTACTGGTATGACAGCGATGGTACAGTGAACAGCGTCGATCAGTTTCATTTCGTTCCAATCGGCGGAATCAGTTTTGAGTTTTAAATATTAAAAATAAAGATCAAGGAGGTTTAAGATGAAACAGACAGCATTGATATTAATGGTCATATTGTTCACTGGAAGCGCGGTCCCGGCCATGTCGAATGAAGCGGATCGTAGAACATCCGGCATTATTTTGCGTGGTTCATACTGGCAGACAAGCAATGACGGATTTGAAGTGACGGTCACAGATCATTTTTTTAATGAAACCATGGATATGGGCAGTTACGGCGGCTGGATCACCTTTTTCTCTCAGATTGGAGACCGGAGCTATCTGGAATGCAGCCTTGGAAGTATCGGAGATGTCCATACAGAATCCAACTGGTTTTTAAGTGATGAAGTGGACGTAGAGGGTCTGGTCCCGTTCACTTTTGGTTTACGGTATCATGTGCTGCCGGTTCGCAATCATTCTGCCATGCAGCCGTATATTACAGCCGGAGGCGGTCCCTACTGGAAGGTGAACGTTCATGTTGTGGATCGTTTCCTGTGCGATGAGGAGGTTAATGTGAAGTCCAAGGTTAAGCCGGGCATGTATTTGGGAGGCGGTGTCAATTTTGAGGCTGCAAGCTGGTTTTTGCTTGGATTTGATATGAAATATCATCTGGTCGGTTTTGATTTTGATGATAATTTTTCAGGATTTGAATTTGGCATGGGGATCGGTTTTGTCTGGGGACAATAAATGTTTCAGAAATCGTCTCTATTCACAGTCATTGGCGATCTCCTGCAAAGCGATTGCCGGGCAAAAAGGTTTTTTGAAACATGGAAAGGGTCAATATGGTAAACAAGAGTGTGATATTTTTGCTTGTTTTAGCCTGTGGCTGTCTGCCTGCGAAGGAAGCAGACAGGAATGAATATGCAGAACTGCCGTTGAACATCTCTTTGTTACCAGGCATCAGCATCGGTGATGCCGTAGCGAAAGAATCCGGCAAAAAAATTATGAACACGGGCCTGGCCTGGAATATTCTTGCGGGCCGGGCTGCCAGGCTCCGGGGTATGGAGTACAGTGGAATCATGGGGGAGTATACAGAAGATGTCGAGGGTGTTCAAATCAGCGGTATTCTCAATATAGTTGGCGGAAATCTCCAGGGTGTACAGTACGCCGGCATATTCAATGAAGTAAGCGGTTCTGTTCGCGGGCTGCAAATAGCCGGCATATATAATCATTCAGGCGGATTGCTGCAGGGCGTACAATGCGGCAGTATTGTCAATTCTGCCGGACTTGACGGGCAGGGTGCGCAACTGGCCGGCATCGCAAATGAAGTTCAGGGATCATTTAAGGGGGTCCAGACTGCGGGAATTCTGAACGAAGCAGATAAAGCTATGCAGGGTGCCCAATTTGCCGGCATTGTGAATGAATCCGGAGGGAATGTTACAGGCGCGCAGTTTGCCGGTATTGTCAACAAATGCCGGGGGACACTGGACGGGATACAATGCGCGGGAATTGTGAATATTGCGGTAAATGTTGATCACGGCATTCAGATCGGTTTGGTCAATGTGGCCAAAGAAAACAGCGGGATTCCGATCGGGCTGGTCAGTCATGTGGATGGTGTGCCGAAGTATTATGAGTTGTGGGGCGATGACATGGGCTTCGTGTATACCGGCCTCCGCTCGGGAAGCCGTAAAGTGTATAATCTGGTATTTGCCGGTATTCGGATTGCTGAGGCTCCCTTTAACTGGGCCATTGGTGCAGGCGTTGGTTATCGCAAGGATTTCAACCATCATGTTGAACTCAATGCCGGGCTGAATGCCATGAGCCTGTCAAAACGGATCTTCTGGAACAAATCTGTGGATCGTGTTCATCTGTATCAGATTCGCTGTGTCATGACATGGCAGCCCTGGGAACGCTTTTCCTGTTTCGCTGGACCGACCCTTAACTGTCTTGTCGCCCCGGATGAGGAAAGCGCAGATTTTGCCCCTTATCACCTGGTTCAAACAACCATAAACGATCATGATGTCAGAATTTGGTTCGGTTTTGTTATTGGCATCCGCTTGAAGTAAAAAATGGATTCGGATTGGCCGTTTTATATCATGGACAGGCAGGCCTTAAAATGAATTTTTATGGTTTTATATCAGTTTTCCAGTTTGTATATTTATATAATTGGGTATAATGAGGGATATGCATGCAAAAAGCCAAATTAACCGTTTTAATATTTTGTTTCTGTTTGATTTATTCGATTCAACTGTCCGGACAGGGGATTTCAAGAAGTTACGGATTGGGATTCAGGGGAGGATTCTGGAAACGTAAAGACAAAACCATGTCCGTGCAAGTCAGCTCTTCTTTGTCACAACAGGGCACCGTGGATGTAGGTGGTGTTGGTGGTACGGTCTATTTCTTCTCACGGATTGCACCACGCTGGTTTATTGAAACCAGCATTGGCGCCAGCGCGGATGTTCATATTGAAGAGAAGGATTTTTTCTCCAGCAGTGTTGATGTGGCTGTTTTATCTCCGCTTCTGTTCGGATTCCGGTTTGACATGATCCCGACGCGGATTCCGACCAGTGTGCAGCCATATTTATCAGGCGGTATCGGGCCCTATTGGATGATGAAGACCATGGTTGAAGATGAATTCATATTTAATAATGATGTGACAGTAGAGTCGGATTTGAACTTCGGGGCTTATGCCGGAACAGGAATGCATTTAACCCTGGGGAGCTGGTTTGGTTTTAATTTTGATTTTAAATATCATTTTGTGGATTTAAAGCCGAATCATGCCTACAGCGGATTTGAAATCGGCACCGGTATTGTTTTTATGTGGGGGAAAAAGCAGGAAATTTTTCGCGTGGAAGCGATACAGATCCTTGTGAGGGATATTTATCCGGCCTATTATCAGTTTTACAATACCTATCCACTGGCCATGGTGAGTATTCAGAATACAGCCGGCTATCCAATAGAAGTGAATATCAAATCCAATATAAAAGGTTATTCGGAACGGGTCCGGGAAAGCGGATTTGTAAAAATTCAACGGGGGGAAAAAGCAGAAATTCCCATTCTTGCCTTTTTCGGTCAGAAGCTGCTGGATCTATCGACAAGTGAAAGGGCGGTCATAGATCTCGATATTGAGGCCAGAGCCGGTGTTTCAAACAAAAAATCCATCAGTGCGGAAATTATGCTTCACAGCCGGAATGCCTGGAACGGTGATATGGACAAACTGGGATATTTTTTAACACCTGAAGATCCGGCCATTCTGGAATTCAGCCGTGAGGTGGTTAAAGAAATTTCCGACAGTTTGTATCCGGGGCTTGAAAAATATCAGATTGCACGTCATCTGTTCGGAAAAATAAGTAATCTGGAAATAATCTATCAGAGCGATCCCAATATTCCTTTTTACAGAGATGACCGGGTACAATTTGCGGAAAAGACGCTCAGCCTGGGTACCGGTGATTGTGATGATCTTGTGGTACTGTATGCATCGCTTCTGGAAAGTCAGGGTATTGATATTGCTTTTGTGGATGTTCAGGATCCTGAAAAGGATCTTGCCCATGTGTACCTGCTGTTTAACACAGATCTTGCTCCGGATCAGGCCGGACTGATCAGCAGCAATGAGAAACGATATGTCATTCGTGAAAATGAGAGAACCGGTTCGTCTGTATGGATACCGATTGAAACAACCCTGATCCAGAATAGTTTTGATGAAGCCTGGAACGCCGGCGCCATGCAGTATTTACAGGAAGGGATTCTCAGACATGGTTTGGCAGAAGGATGGGTTCGCGTGGTTGATCCACAATAGGCGCAAACACCTGGAATAATAGAGTTATCTATAAAAGAGATGAATGCAGAAAGGAATGAGACAATGAACAAGAGGACAATGACAGCCATATTCCTTATATGTTCTCTGGCAGCGATTGCTTCAGCAAGTGTTAAAGTGACCGCTATATCTGGAGAAATTAAGGTTCGCTGCGGTCTGGATGAAACCTGGAAACCTGCAAGAACCGGTATGCTTCTGGAGGATGTGGACACCATATTATCAGGCGAAGCGTCCCGTGTTGTGCTCACGCTTCCTGAAGGGGTGCGTTTTAGTTTAAACAGCAATACCATTCTGGATATCGGGGATCTGAGGAAAATAACTGAAAGGGAGCTTTTTCTGTACCTGACGTCCCGGAAGGTCAACCGTATAGAACGTTCCGGTAGGGATGTAAAGATACATATAGAAAATGTCAGCGTGGTTCGTGGGGAAAGGAAGGAGATACCGTCCGATGGCGTGAAAAACGGTCTGGCCAATATGCGTCAATTCGAAACGAATGGAGCCAGGGCAATGTACAGACAGGGACTTTTCCCGAATGCGATTATTAAATTATATACCATTATTTCCAAATACCCCGAGAAAAAGAATCATATTGAAATATACTATTTGCTGGGTCAGTCTTTTGAAAAGGTGAGTGAGCCGGGACGCGCATTGGATGCTTATCAGAGTGCACTGAAGATAACGGAGGATGACAATATTTCCGTATCCGGATCGTTGGTTGGACGCATTTCAAATGCTGTTGAAAGACTGAAAACGCTGTAGCACATATAAATTTTTTTATGCACAGTAATATTTGAAACCGGGTCCGGATTACGGCCCGGTTTTTTAATGACTGCACGAATCATTTTTTTATCATTATTATATGTTAAATTTTCCGCGGAAAACTTCCGCATTTCCGCGACAAAGGATTATGAATAATCGTTTATCAATGGACAAATAATACAATTTAAATCCTTAATAATATAAGATTTAAAACACAAGAATAAAAATCATTTTCTTCTGGCACAATCGTTGCCTGATTATAAGCAGGAGAGCGGAAGCCGTTTCAGTAGCCATTGGGCATGAGGTGGCACCGTTGTTATAAATGACAAATAGTTTTTTGATATTTATAAGAAAGGAGCAGGTAATGAAAACAATCAGAGCAATGAAAGGACCATTGTTGGTTGTCATTCTTGTAGGGTTGATTCTTTCTCTTTCAAGCTGTCATATTGTTGATCCGGACTGGGACAGGGATCGGGATTCGGCCAGGAATACATTCAGCTATGAAATTGAAGTTGAGGAGCAGGAAGCTTTTAAAATTGAGGGAATTAACGGAGACATCGATATCAGGGGTACCAATGATGATACCGTGCTGATATGGGGTGAGCGTATTGTCCGAGCAGACAACAGGGATGATGCGGAATGGTACCTGGATCAGTTGCGTGTACGGGTTTCTACATATGAAGATGAGATATATGTCAGAACCGACCAGCCAAGGAATATTGAAAATGTGGACTTTGAAGTCATTTATCATGTTGAAATTCCAGACTCATGGCGCGTGAATGTTGATCATGTTAATGGCGATGTTCTGGTCAAGACCCTGCAAAACCGGGTTTCTGTTGATTTGACCAACGGCGATATCGGATTGGATGAGATTTATGGTCAGGTATGGACAGAACTGGTCAATGGAGATGTCGACGCGGATGTCATTCTGTCTGACGGGGATTTATGCAGAATAGGTGTAACCAATGGGGATATTCGTCTGGCCATTCCCAGGGACACCTCTGCGGAACTTTATGCGCAGGTTACCAACGGTGAAATTATGCTGACGAATCTCGAACTGTCCGACATGTCTTCATCACGACAGTTTGTATCCGGCATTCTGGGTGACGGCGACGGTCTGGTTGATTTGAGGACCACCAATGGTGATATAGAGGTGCGGGGATATTAAAGACAGATCTACAGGAGAAAAGCCGGAGAAAGCCCTCTTTTATATTTTATAAGGGAGGGCTTTTCTCGATTAATCACGTTTCTTTTAAAAACAGATTGCCACGACGGATCGACATCACGCCAGAGGCGGACAGGCAGATAAAACACAGATATTATTATATATAAAAATATAATAAAATAACTAAATTGATTATGGGTTTTGTTTTTAAAATCAGTGTTAATCCGTGAAAATCTGTGGCCGGATTAATCATTTAATTTTATCACCTTTTTAATTTTTCAAGAGGCTTTGGCCTCAGGCGGAGGTAATTGATAAAAGGTCAAAAATGTTAAAAGATAAAATATGATTTGAATCAATACCCCATGGCGCACCCGTCTTTTCGTGATTCTGAAGCACCGATCAAGACATTATTCTCGTGGTCCCACCAGATGCCCTGATATCCGCCGAATCCGCCGTTTGATTTTATAATGTGATGCCCTAAATTAATAAGTGAGCGGATCACTTCCGGATCAATACCGGATTCAGGGACAACATTGCCTCCATTTTTCATAATTTCACCAGTCGGTTGCGAAGAACCGGAATGGCGGAACCGGCTTGCATCGCCTGCTTCCTGAATGTTCATCCCAAAATCAATAATATTGCACAGCACCTGGACATGTCCCTGAGGCTGCATAGCACCGCCCATCACACCAAATGTAAATACGGGCTTCCCATTTTTTGTCACCATGGCCGGGATAATGGTGTGGAAGGGCCGCTTCCCGGGCTCCAGGCTGTTGGGATGATCAGGATCCAGATTAAACAGGGCTCCCCGGTCCTGAAGACAGAAGCCAAGACCGTCCGGTACGGGCCCGGATCCGAATCCGGCATAATTACTCTGAATCAATGAAATAAAATTCCGATCCTTGTCCGCAACGCAGAGATAAGTGGTTTCGCCCTGTTCGATCGGCAGATCCGATGCCGGAATGGACCGAATGGCCCGTTTCATTTGTATCAGCCTGTTCCGTTTTTTTGCGTAGGATTTGGAAATCAGTTTCTGAATTGGAATCCGGTTAAAATCCGGATCCGCATAAAATGCGGCCCTGTCTTCAAAGGCCAGCTTTTTGGCTTCAATCATCACGTGCAGCGCCTGCGCGCTGTTGTGACCCATTGCGGATAAATTGTACAATTCAAGAATATTCAGCATCTGAAGAACCGCAATACCCTGCCCATTCGGCGGCAGTTCCCAGACGTCGTATCCGCGGTAGTTTGTGCTGACCGGGTCAACCCAGGTGGATGTATGGTTCTCTAAATCAGCCAATCGCAGATAACCGCCAGTGCGTAAAGAGAATGCATCAATGGTATGGGCGATGGATCCTTTATAGAAGGCATCCCTGCCCTGTTCAGCAAGGATTCTATAGGTGTTGGCCAGATCAGGATTACAGAAAATTTCACCTTTACGGGGTGCATGGCCGTCGGGCATATAGGTTTTGGCAAAGTTGGGGTGTTTTTTGAGTCGTTCGGAACCTCTTTCCCAGTAGTAGGCGATCACCTCGGTTACGGGAAATCCGTTTTCAGCCGCTTCGATGGCCGGGGCCAGAATAACGGACATGGGAAGGCGGCCGAATTTTTTATGCAGTTCAAACCAGCCGTCCACACATCCGGGTACTGTCTGGGGCAGTGGACCGGTCAGGGGCATGGTTTGATATCCTTTTTCCGTCACTTCTTCTATAGTCAGCAGCTGCGGACAGCGCCCGCTGGCATTGATACCAATCATTTTTTGTTCTTCGGCATCCCAGACAATGGCAAACAGATCACCGCCAATACCCGATCCAACCGGCTCCATTAATCCCAGCGCCGCATCCACCGCAATGGCCGCATCCACAGCTGATCCGCCCTGTTTTAATATGTCCAGTCCGATCTGAACGGCCAGGGGATGGGCGGCGCAGACCATGCCGTTCCTTGAAATGACTTCTGAACGGGATCCGTTTATGGTCCCAGTTAGTCTGTCGTGTGACCAAAGCGATATAGGCATGCTGAGGATCAAAAGGCAAAAACAGGGTATCGAGAGTTTATTTTTGCACTGCATTTCAAACCCCTTTTTGTGTTTTTTAATAAAAAACCCTTCCCGGTGCATCAAACAGGAAGGGTTTGTATAATTAACTGCTTTTGATGACTACTGAAATTGTTCCATCATGTTGACACCGCCGGCGACATTCAGGATAATACTGATAATCCACAGTATCGTCCAGGCGATCATGAGGTTGGTGATGTTTTCTTTCTTGTGATTAATCCATCCCCAAATGAAGGTATACAGACCACAGATGATACCGAGGATGCCTAAACCCACACCTTCTTTTTTAAACAGCTTAATCAGCACAAGGATGAAGATGACCAGAGTCGCTATCCCAATAAGTACGGCTAGCACTTGCATTGTTATCCCTCCTTTGAATGTTGGAAACTGGATTCTCTACCCTAATAATACAATAATTAGACGAATGATCCAATAAAAAAATAAAAAAAGAAGGAAAAAAAGTACTATTGGAAATCTTTCTTCTATACGGCCCAAACGGTTTTTCATTCGTGCATGCCAACCGGCAGGAAGAAGCGAGGCAGCAAAGACGATTAAAATACCAATCAAAATGACGGGGGCGAACGGATGCTCCCGAAAGGATGCTTTAAAGTTTCCGGAAACCAGATCGGAAATGGCATGGGTGAGCCCGCAGCCCGGGCAGGGGATACCGAGGGCTGTTTTTACAGGGCATTTCCATACGTGGATGTTCATTACAAAGAACAATCCGTATGCTATCACAAAAAGAGAAACAATTCTGGCTCTTTTGCGGCTTTCAATCAGTCTGGTTAATATTAAACGCTGCAATTTTGTAAAATCCGGTTAAAATGGGAGAACAGACAGCGTATCCAAATGGACACGCTGCCTGAGTATAATTTTCTGTTATCTTGCATCCATGATCAGCGGTAAACCGTCCTTGCCGCCGACAATAATAACTTTTGTATTCTGTGAATTGGCCAGTTGTTCCGTGGCTTCAATTCCTTTCCACCGAAGCAGGTTTTCACTGATGCCTTTGGTTACTATTTTCTGAAAATCGGCGATTCCTGTTCCTTCGATGCGTTTTCTTTCTGCTTCCTGCTTTTCCTTCAGCAAAACAAACTGCATACGCTGGCTTTCCTGCTCGGCCTGCAGCTTTTCCTCAATAGCCTGGGTCAGGCGAGGCGGAAGTGTAATACTTCTCAGGGGAGTCGATTCAATCACAATACCGCGTGAAACTACCAGGTTCTGAAGCTGATCCATGATGGATTTGGAAAGCGCTTCGCGTGCGGATGTATACAGGGCTTTGGCTTCATAAGTCGCCGTCACGCCGCGTGAAACGGATCGGAACTGTGGCACTACAATGACATCCATATAATTTACACCCACGGTACTGTATACATCGGCAGCTTTTTCAGGATTCAGATGGTAGAGCACACTGAGTTCCAATTTGACATTCAGTCCTTCTTTAGAGGGCACATCCATAATTTCCTTCATTTCCTGGGTTTTTATTGAGAAATTAATCACCCGGGCGAATGGATTGACCAGATTTACCCCTGCCTTCAGGGTTCGTTTGGACACCTTTCCAAATACGTCGATAACCCCTACATGACCGGCCGGTACCACGCGGATCATCTGAGACAGGGCCACCACGACACTGATCACGAGCACGACTGCGGCACCCTGTTTGGTTTTTCTGTCTTTGGTTGCGATAATCGCTCCGACTGCGCCGATCAGCGCCAGCATACTGAGTACAAACAGCATAAAACACCTCCTGTATGATTTTTCAACAATAAACCTGTACCATTAACCTTTATTTATTGGTAAAGGTTTCATTCTATTAAACACATGAGAGTTTGTTTTATTCAATTTCAACCGGTGTCATGATTTCCCAGGACCGATTCATCATGTGTCGTGTCTCTGCCAGATCCGTCTGTATCCATCGGTATACAAGATCCTGTAAAACAGACTGGGCGCCTTCGTTACTGAAAAGGGCTGAAAGGAGACCCCTTTTCTTTGGTAGATGCGTGATGGTCACGGATTCCTCATCCGGAATGCCGGCCAGTTTTTTAGCCTGTTCAATGGCCATATTCAGACCGCCCAGGGTATCAACCAGACAGTTGGCAACGGCCTGTCTGCCAGACCAGACCCGGCCGTGCGCCAGTTTCTCTGCTTCAGCAAAGGACAGCCCGCGATGCTCGGCCACATCCTTTAACCATTCGTTAAAATGGGTCCAGTGATTTTGCACAAACCGTTCGCGTTCTGCTGCGGTAAAATCACGGTCATCCGAAAAAATAAGCGCCATAGGTCCTTTTGTGACATGGTCATAAGACAAACCAATTTTATCATACAGCCCCTTCATATTGAATTTGCCTGATATAGAGCCAATCGAACCGGTTATGGTCAACGGATCAGCAACCAGCTTATTTGCTTTGTAGGCAATGGTATAGCCTCCTGAAGCGGCTACATCCACCATGGAAACGACAACGGGTTTGGCCGAAGCGGTTTTTTCAACTTCATGAGCAATTAAATGGCTTGTCATGCTTTCTCCGCCCGGACTGTCAATTCTGAACACAACAGCAGCCACCTTTTTATTTTCACGGGCTTTCTTAAGCTGAGCGCAGACAGACTCATGTCCCATCATGATGCCGAACAAAGGATCAACCCTGTTCCGGCGGCCGCCTATTGTACCCTGGGCATGAATCACAGCAATTTTTTTCTTGCCCTTGAATCCGAATTTTTTCGGATTTTCATCTGCATAGCGGCTCTGACAAACCATGCGAAGCGCATCATCCTCTTTTTCTTTCAGCTGATCCTGCAATTCGTCCCAGTACAGGGTGTTATCAATCAATTTGGCTGTCACGGCCTTGGACGCGGTAAAAATACCCTGATGCATCAGCCGGGTAATTGCGTCTTCATTCAGCCCTCTTTCTGTTTCAAGTGCGTCGGCGAAATGGTCCCAGTATTCCTCCAGCATCCAAAGACGATTCGCACGGACTGTTTCGGACATGTTTTTCCGGGTGATCATTTCAGCGGCGCCTTTATATTCCTTGATTCTGTGAATGTTGGGTTTGATGCCCAGCTTGTCCAGTGTGCCGCGAATGTGCTGTGAGGTGGCGGCAAAACCGGTAAATAACAGCGTACTGGTTTCCGGCATATAAATGGAATCACAGGCAGAAGCGAGGTAATAGGTTTTTCGATCCAGGTAATCAGAAAATGCATATACATGTTTTCCGGAATCCTGAACGGTATGAATTGCCTCTCTGAGTTCCTGCATTTTGGCGTAGCCGAGATGACTGGATGCGGAGATTTTAAAAACAACGCCTTTGATCCGGTCGTCCACAGCGGCTTTTTTCAGGTTGTCCAGAATACGCTGCAGGGTTTCATAATCACCGCCAAAAAGGCTTTCAATCGCACCGGAAGGCGGATTGTATTCCGGTATGCTCCCGTAAATATCCACAATCAGATAAGCGTTGTTTTTAATGGATGTTTTGGATGGTGACACCAGAGTCAGCACAAGAAGGAAAAGGATTAACATCAGAAAATAGGCCAGCATGGAAGCCAGGAATGAACGTAAAAAAGTTTTCATGGTACAATCTCCCGAATATAAATGATTTTCATAAACGGCCTGTTTATATGATAATCGGTTTGTTGTGTTTCACCTGGTCAGAGATTAAACAAGATTCAACTGTTTCAAATCATTGATTTTTGCCGGAACAGATACTGTATTTGTACATGATGCCGTACAGGATCCGCATGACCGGCACCGGGACAGGGACCGTTTGTTATCTATATCCTGATAAACTGCATAGGCGTGTTCCGTGTTCCGATATTGATACAGATACATATGCACGCGCATTAATGTGGGGATATCCACCTGATTCGGGCAGGTCGCAACACATTGCTGACATTGTCTGCAGAATCCAAGTGAAAGTTTAATGTTTCTGTCTTTTAGAAATTTTTCTTCGTCGTTAGAATAAGCCAGATCATATCCAACAGATAAATCTTCCTCCATATGTTCGAAATTTGTATAACCCGGTATTGCAGTGGTGATAAAGGGGTGCTGTAAAACCCATTTCAGCATAGCGGTTTGATTAAGGCTGCCTTTAAACTTATCACTTTTTTGACCCCAGTTTCGCCACCAGCCGCCGCCGGCCTGGGTTTTCATGGCCACCAGGCCTATTCCCTTTTTGGATGCTTTTTGAAGTACTGCCGTCAATTCCGCATCATCTGACATGGCAAAATTATAGGCGGTGAGAACAACTTCCCATATATCCGTTTTCATGGCTTCTCTGATCACTTCAGTCATGTTTCTATGGGTTGAAAAACCAGCATGCTGAATTTTTCCCTTGTCCTTCAGCTCTCGAAATGCATCCTGAATTTCCGGCACCCGTATTTGATCGACTGTGGTCACATCGTGCAGGTAAAGAATATCCACGTAGTCCATTTTTAATCGAGCCATACTCTGCTCAAATCTTTCCATAAACATTTCTTTTTTCTCTTTGCCGGTTTTGGCTGAGTCGGAGAGAAGGATTTTGGTGGCAATGACAACCTGATCCCGTACATTCAGGGCCTTTATTACGTCGCCAACCATTTCTTCATTGCGTCCCCTCTGGTAGTTCCATGCCGTATCAAAATGCCGTACTCCCTGGTTATACGATTCTGCAAGGACCTCCGGGATGTCGGCATTCATGACACCCATGCTGACAACCGGGATACGAAGACCTGTTTTTCCCAGCGTTCTTAAGATCATATTTTTCCCGGTTTGACTGCTTTTGGGGTCCGCATAAGCGGCCCAATTATTTTTGAGACCCAGTCCTCCAATTACACCTGCGCCGGCAATGGATCTTGTTAAAAATGAACGACGGTTGATGTGTTTGCTTTTGCTCATATTTATCCTCTCAGATAAAAAAAATTATGTGAACAGATGATTCATCAGGATACGGATCGTTTCATGACCATTCAAACGGATGAAGAAAAATCATGATTCTTTTACGGCAGGACCGCGTGCTTGTTCCAGATCCCCGGGAACCATTTACTTCAAGCCTGTCTGATTAAAACAATGTAAATAAATTGATAAAAAGATCAAAATAAAACCGGCATGCTTGTGCAAATGAATCTGGTGGACAGTTCGGCGGAGTGATCGTTATTGAAGAAATCAGACGGCTGTTTCAAACCGGACCTGTCAGCTTTTTTTCAGAGACATTTATCTTTATTGTTGATGAATTATTCTGTAAATTGAAAAAACAGAAAAATCCGAAAGGAAATCCAATGAAGGATACCGTTTTTACACGGGACATAACTCTACGCGGCCGCGGCATGAAAAAAGGCCGTCTGAAGAAGATAAAAAAGGGATTACTTACCCTGCATCGTTTTGAGATTATGGCGGTTAATATTTACCGGTATCAGATCAGCAGAAAGAAATCCGGTCTTGAGACGGATCTGATAGCAGCCATGAAAAATGAGATGGGCCATGTTCAGGATTTTCAGGTCAAATTGCTGGAGTATGGCTGGAGGCCCCACATGCTCAGGTGGCAAAATTGGATGATTGGCTGGGTGTTCGGATGGTCTTCAGCGATGATGGGACGGAAAGATGTTTTAAGGATGGGAATATGGACCGAAACCAGAGCCATTGAACACTATCAGAAACTTCTGAATGAGGTGGATTGGGATGAGGATACTTATAAAATGGTTGAAAAGGATTTAAATGATGAAGTAAATCATTTATATCACTGGAAAGCGCTTCTGGATTAAACAGAAGTTGGATAACGTCTTTTTAGCATGGTTGCGCACGGGAAGATGTGGGAAGATTGGCAGCGCATATAGAGAAAATGCTTCAAAGATCATTCTTCCTCTTTGAAGATTTCATCTCTTTTTATTAAACGATGTCCTTCAAATACTGTTACAATTTCTATTCTTTCCTCTTTAATCCGATAGACCACCCGATAGCCTTTTATTATTAATTCTCTTATATTTGGTTCTGAGAATTCCGGAACAATCCTTCCAATTTTTGGATTATTTTCTATTAATAAAGAATGAGATATTAAAAAATCAATAAATCTTATAGCATTTTCAATATTATCTTCAGCAATAAAATCTTCTATTTCAGTCAATTTATTCAGAGCTTCTTTTGACCAAATAAGCCTCATTTTGTTTTCCTTGAAGTTCTGGTAGATTGTATTTCTTTCTTTAATTCCTCCGTTGTATAAAATTCCCCTGATTCTATATCCTTTAATCCCCTGTTTACAGATTCAATAAACAGTTTATTATAGATTAAATTATCATATTCAGTCGGTGATAGTAAAACTCCGGCAGGACTGCCATTTTGTGTAATAATTACCGGATGCCCTGTTTCCTTTAATGTTTTTAAATATTTGGATATCTTTGTTTTAAATTTTGCTACAGGGACAATATCATTGGAAATTGTGATATTTTTCATTGTGGATTCTCCTGAATTATGACCTATATTATGGTCATAATATAGGTATTTAAACAATTAAGTTCAATGTTTTTTTCATAGAAAGATTAATTATACTCTGGTTTTACACTTAAATTTTACAAATAACGGGCCTGGTGAAAAAGTCGGGATGATAATTTTATCACCTGGGTATTACCTGATTAATGTTATTTTTTTTGAAATTCTATGTTGTTCTGTTTTCAAAGTGCAGATATATATCCCGCTGGGAATAAATTGTCCAAAATTATCCGTTCCATCCCATTTTGTTTTAAATACGCCATTCACTTTTTTATTATCAATGACGGTTTTAATTGGTTTCCCTGCAAGATCGTATATTTCAAAAACAACATTTGTTGGTTTTTCAATATAGAATGATATATTCGTAGTCGGATTAAATGGATTTGGATAGTTTTGATAAAGAACGAAGGCGTTAGGGATTGATGATTGTTTTTCTCCTCCCACCGGCATTGCATTGTCCACAACAGGCCAGTTTTCTTCATTCCAGATCAGTTTTTCTATACGAAGCGTGGGAACGCCGTTTGCCCGGGCATCATAAGCATGATGAACAAGCCAGCTTTCCTCTCCATCAGGCAGCACAGCACAATGCCCCGGCCCTCGCCAGCGTTCATCACCCTCAATGACAACATGGCCGCCACCCGAAGTCATAAGGACATTATTTCGATCGCTGTAAGGCCCGGTGATTTCATTTGACCGGCCCACCATGATTTTATAGGTGCTGTTGACTCCCTGACAGCAGAAATCGAAGGAAACAAACAGGTAAAAATAGCCATTTTTAAAAACGATAAACGGTGCTTCAACAGCTCCGACACCGGAGCGCCCGGCAATAGAGTAAAGTGGCGCAGCCTGACAGGGTTTCATGGTTGTTGTATCCAGTTCTATTAGCTTAATACCACTCCAAAAGGAACCGAAAGAGAGCCACAGTCGTCCCTCATTATCTTTAGCAACATTGGGATCGATTGCATTGTAGTTGTTCTCCGGATTTGACTCTATTACCTTACCCCGATCAATCCACTGGTAATCCGGACTGTCGGGATCCAGGGTTTTATTTGTGGCCAATCCGATTCGGGAACGATTACTGCCAAACGTAGAAAGAGAATAGTATAGATAATATGTGCTATCCAGGTAAAAAATATCCGGCGCCCAGATATTGCTGACACCGGGCACTTCCTGTACACCCCACTCAGGGATAGATTGGAAAACCGGGTCAAGACGGTGCCAGTATTGTAAATCGGAGGAACGTCTCATTTCAATGAGGTTCCCGGTTGAAAATAGTGTGTAATAATCACCCGATTTGATAATACAGGGATCATGGACAAAGGTAACAGCCCCGGTTTGGGCAAATATCGAGCAGGCAAGCACCAGCATCAGGATATGACCCGTTATCAATCCCAACAATTGTTTGACGTGTTTCATGTTTTTATTATACCTCTCTGTGTATCCGGGTTCACCTCATTGTCCGGCAATTCATGATCTGTTTTCTGAAACAGCACACTTATTTTTTTGACTATAAAATTATCGAAGCAGTCGGATTTACTTTTGAAACAGGAGGGATATTTACTGATTAAGTTTAGATGGGACAGGTCGACTTGCTCATGGTATCTAATTCTCCTGAGCGCGTGAGAATACTTGTTCCATAACGCTCTATAGCTTTGAATGGACCAACCGTTCACATGACCAAAATCTATGGGATTCAATCCATTTTGAATCGCGAAGTCGTTCAATATGTTTTTTTGGAAAAGGAACTGGCAGTAGGGTACAGTAATTGTACTATATGCATGTGCACCGTACTTATTTTCCGGCGGAGCGGGATACTTCATCTGAAGTGTTTCCAGCGTATGGATATCGAGATATGATGGCTCGTCCGTTGCCGCAGCAAAAACTTGCCGGCTTTTACGTTTTTCCAAAGATCGGGGGAGATTGAACAATAAAAATCTCATGGTGTTGATAACGCTCTGTGGTAGAACGGTTTGTGTTAATGGCTTTATCCGGAATCTCATTGCAAATGGTTCTGTATGAGATTAGATTGTGAAGGGCCCGGGTTAAATCACATATCGCGGGTAAGTCTGTTTGGCACGCTCGGCCACATTGAGGTCAATCTCGACCGTTGTGAAAGGCTGCTTCCGTGATGTGAGCCCCAGCACTTTTCCATCCGGATCGATAATCCAGCCCTGGCCGCCAAAATGAACCGAATGCCCTTCGGAACCGGCGCGGTTTGAAGACAAAGAAAATGCACCGGAGATGATGGCTGCTGCTCGTCCACCTGCCAGCCACTTGTCGGACGTTACTTTCCCTGTCGCACGGGGTGTGACAATTATGCTTGCACCTTCCCTGCCATAAATCCGTGCCTGCTCCATGGCCCAAAGCTCGGTGCAAATCTGAAATCCAATTCGTGCCCCGTCACACTGTAACAGAGTGAACCTGCCTTCACCCCGACCGTACCACGAGGCTTCCCAAAAGCCCTCTTCGTTTGGCAGGTAATATTTATGGTGCGCCATTCGGTATCCGCCCTGTTGGTCCCAGACAAATCCTTCATTGAGTCGTTGCTTATCCCTGCTCACAGGGCGGGAGCCAAGCACAAATGCAGGCGCAAGTTCAGAGAGACGTTCCTGCCACACATCATGAGCGGTGACGGCTGACTGCCAAACGTTTGGATCATATGCAGAGGAGGAAGCGAACCAGGGATAAAAAGGCATTTCGGGGAGCAATACCAGGTGGCTGGATTGGATTTTTACGTGCGCAACCAATTGCTCCCATTCATGCGCGAAATCGTCCGGCTTATCGTTTAGTTCGCAAACGGTGACTTTCATGACAGTTGGTTTCCTATATTTGACGGTTGGTCACAAGCAAGCTAACGTCAAGCTTCACCGGACGTTAGCTGAAAGTGATTTTTTTAAAGCAGAATGCAGGAGTCTATATTATTTTAATGATCATTTATTTTTTCGGAATATTATCAAGTGCATAAATCGCGAAAGATCCCAGCCAATGACCGCCTTCATAGCTGTCATCCACCAGATTGGGTAAAGAATATTTAACGTGCTCATTTGCAATATTAATCAGGTGTCCGTATTCAGGATACTGTCTGGCCAAACCATATAATACCCATGCTCTGCTGAAATTAAGTCCATCCAAATGAACGAGCTTGCCGTCTGTGCGATCTGTAACTTCTCCAACTGCGAGTTGAAATTTTTCAGATTTAAGCCGGGGGGCAAAATGTTCAATCCAGTTATCAAAATCATCTTTATTCAAGATTCTGCGCATAAGATCAATTTCTTCAAGACAGGGTGATAAGAAATCATAACCACCGGGTTCCCAGTCTAACGGGCAATTTGAATCATTCAGATAGAAGTCTTTTGCCCGGGCTTCAATGGCCAATTTCAAACTTTGATTCTGGGTGGTAACCGCATAATCCCACGCAAATGACAAACCAAAAGCCGTATTTGGATGCTCCCCCACCCTGATAGGATATTTTAGTCTGGGTAAGAAATCAATATACCGCTCAACGATCAGATCTGTTAATGGCTGAAGATTTTTTTGTAATTCATGTGCCAGCGGATCGTTCCAGGTGTATAATTCTTCAGATAATTTCAGCAGCCATGCCCATCCATAGGTTCTTTCAAAAGTATTCTCGTGTTCCCCCTGAAAATAGACAACTTCGGCCTGTATGTTTTTTTCGGTCATATTTTCTTTCAGTTTACTCCGGATCAAATCGGCTTTTTCCAGAAGGGGAAATTCTTTCAATAACTTGACCAATGACCAGTGTCCATGAACTGCCGAATGCCAGTCAAAGCAGCCGTAGAATGCCGGGTGCAGATGATGGGGTTCTCCAATATCATTTTTACCCCCTAAAGTCTGCCCGGGTTTATTCGGATATTCAACATTCATACAGGACAAGGGTAATTCAGCAAGATTGTTTGCCTGTTCCAATGTTAATTGAATCGGTTCCTGAACATCGGACCTGTCTGATTTATGACACGATACCATTAAAAACAAAATGTAAAATCCGACAGATATAAATGTAATTTTTTTCATGGGTCCCTTTCCGGAGCCCCTGTTGAGATGATACGCCCGGGGGTAGACTCCCGGACGATATAGAGTTTTACGATTTAATGTGAGTCATACAGGATATTCGGCCATGTCATATATGCCGACACAGCAATGTTGTTGTTATATATACCATCCCAATCGTTTTCATCCGGGGATGTCGCTGATCCGTCACCATTGGTGTCACCTTTTAGGTTGTCATCCCGAAAAGACGTGAAATAAACGCCGGTGCCATTGTAATTGCCCAGGTTTGAGATGTCGTCCCATAATGACAAATTGCTGCCGTTTGTGAATTTAATGACCACATTGTTACCCAGCGTCAGAACCACTCCGTCGATGATAAGCTGATTATCGTCGACCACGAACGCCACTTCCGTTTCGGCCCAGGTCAGATTTTTGGTAATATTGTCGGTTGTATTGTAAAATATCCCATTGTATGTATTGGTCTGCGATCCATATGAAAAATTATTGGAATTGTCGATACTGTATTCGTCTCCAATTGAAAGCGGAATTACGTTGTTATAGAACAGGTTGCCGGTTATAATTGTTCCGGATCGGGCATCCGATGCATCAAGAGCGCCATAGTAAAAATCACCACTTGGTCCGCCTTTATTGTTGGCAAAGGTGCAATTGGTTACGGTCGCGCGGGAATCAAAGAGCTCAAGGGTCGATATCGAGTTGTCTCCGCCGTAATAAAACGCACAGTAATCAAAGACAGATCCCTGGGTGCCGTTTGTACCAATATGTCCCCAGTCTTCGGCTGCTGGTGACGTTGCGCTTCCGTCATTATTGGTATCACCTCCATGAGCGTCATCCCTGTATGACGTAAATATAATAGGCTGGCTTTCGGTGCCGTCCGCAATGACAGTGCCGTCTCCGGACATCATCATATATGGACCATCACCTGGATGAAACTTGATAACTGTTCCCGCTTCGATTGTCAGCGTTGCATTTACGTAGAAATCCCATTTTCGGATCAGATAGACATTTTCGTTTTGCCAGGTCGTGGTTTCATCGATATTCTCTGTAATCTCAATAATGTTTGTATCTGTATTGTCTCCGGGACCCGTGGGTCCACCACCTCCGTCGTCGCATCCATTGATGCCTATGATCGCAATAAGTCCAAGTGTTACAATGCCGGCCCTGGCGATTGTGCTGTACATTCGTTTATTAAATAGAGTCATTGTCTGTTCTCCTTTATTTTATAAATGACAGTATTTTACTTGTTTTCATTTTATTGCTTCTTAATTGATAAATATAAAGGCCACTTGGCAAATTATCCAGATTCAAACTTAAAAAATAATTACCTCTGCTGTGATAATTCTTAAATATTTTTTTTTACAAGTTCACCGTTTATACTGTGTATTGAAAGCTCATAGATATCCGGTTTGATAATTTTATAATTTACCGAGGTTTCTGAATTGAATGGATTGGGATAGTTCTGAAAGAGCGTGAATGATTCCGGATATTTTAACAGGGAAGAACGAACATCGGTTGTTGATGTGTCGATTTCCAAACTGGTCAGGGGCACGCGTGTGTACTCAACATCTTCCTTGTTTGTCGCATAAGAAACACAGAGATAATTTTGCCAGATAATCGTCTTGGGATAGTGGTATCCTGATCTTTTGGCTGTTCCCGAATACCGTAATGTTTGAATATGCTCACCACCCTGTCGAAGCACATAGGCTGTGTTGAAAAACTTGCCATCCCTGCTCAAGGTGACGACCAGAGGAATGCGGGTCTTATTATTCACAGGATTGCCTACCAGAAAAGCAGAGCCATCCGGAAGATTTCCGGCGCTCTGTTTTGAACGTGAATCCGGCATGTCTGTTAAAACCGGGGTTGTCCAGCTTTCTCCTCGATCCTCACTTGCGGATGCCAGCCGGAAATAGGTGCTATTCTGGTCACGGAAGGTCATTACCATAATGCTGTCTCTACGCAAATACCAGCTCGGTTCAATCTCTCTTGAAATACTGCCTGTGGAGAGGTTCGTAAAATCTGCCCTTATCCATCCTTTAAGACCCGAAGGATCATCGGTATAAATCGGGCACACATTTATTCCCGATTGAAAGTGTGCTGCATTGATAATCCGTCCATCCGGCAGGGCATGGGGATCCTGCTCGAAAATTCCATTCAATGTGTCGCCGCCTGCCATCATCACCGGCTGCATCGGTGTCCAGTTCAATCCATCCGTACTTGCGGTATAACAGGTATATCCCCCTCTCGGAGAAACACTTGACGGCCAAACATTCACATAACCGATCAGTGTGTCCCCTGAAACCCACCATCCTCCCGATGAGCAATACCCGTCTTCAATAGAAACCGCCAGGGTTTCAGGGTCCGACCAGTTTAATCCATCCTGACTGCGGCTGTAAGCCACCCATGTATCCAGGGCATCTTCATCCTTTGCCGAACTCTGCCACTGACAATAAAGCATGCCTTTAAACCCTTTAAGGACAACGCCATTGCTGAACTTGTCTGTTAATTCTGAAAAGGCAAACACCGTAATGGTTTCTGTGCCCGCTGCTGTTTCCAGCCCCAGATTGACTACGTTTGTCTGATCAAATAAATCTGTTTTGACGGTAAAGGGCGGATCATCCGCATTAAGTTTATGAGAAAACATGATGAGTATACTAAAAACCGCAACGATATTTATAGTGACGGATATTGAATTTAATCTTTTCGTTATTCCGGGATTCATGTGTACATTATCCCTTTTAATACGCTTGAAATCGCATGATCATTTTTACGGACGCCTCGCTAATCCCTCATCTGTTCTGGTCACAGGTTGTATTGTTCCATCCTCATTAAAGAAGAGATATTCTGCGCATATATGACGCTGTTTTTTTCGATTCTTACAGGCATTACCTGTATCAATCCATCTATGATAAAACAAAATCCAGTTGCCGTTGTATTCAACGATTGAATGATGGTTGTTGCTGTTATGTTCCTGTTCCATGATAGTTCCCTGATAACGCCACGGACCTTTGGGCGAATTGGCCATATAATATGTTAAAACCCGATTACCCTCAGGCATTGAGAAATAATACTTGTCATTTCTTTTAAAAACCCAGGGGCCTTCCATCTTGGGCTCATATCCGCCCATGTCCATTTTATAAAAATCTCCGTTTACAGATTTTAAATCGTCGGACAATTGGATTACCTGATAATCAGCCTCTTTGCCGTGCACATACAAATAGGGTGTACCATCATCATCAATAAACAAGCAGGGATCATTTGCATAAGGTTCTCTCCATAATGGGGCCTCTATATGGTCCACGAACGGGCCTGTCGGAGATTCGCTTGCTGCAATCCCAATTCCCATCCATTTGGTGCTTTTTTCAGGATTGACACGATCTTTATGTCCGGTCCCTGCAGGAAAACAGAAATAATATTTGCCGTTCTTATATGCACAGTCGGGGGCCCAGGCGTAATTATCGGCCCATGATATCTCATTTACAGACAAACAGGCACCATGATCTGTCCAATGAATAAGATCATCCGATGAAAAAACATGCCAGTCTTTCATCCAAAAATCTTCCTGACACTCTTCATCATGCGAAGCATATATATACAGCCTGCCATCCTGCCAGACATGAGCGGACGGATCTGCGGTCCGTATATTACTTCCGAAGTTTAATGGATTTTGTGAAAATGCAAGTGCTGTGACAAGGATCACAATCATTGTTGATAACGTATTGGTAAGTTTCATTGGATACCTCATTTAATAACCGGGTTTGTTGAAATTATTTATGTAACAGCAACGCTCACGGGTGCGCGGTATTGGTAATTTTCCTTTTCCATTCTGCATACAATGTATCAAGTTCTTCCGGGTCATATACATACCACCCATAACCAGTTCTCCGATCACGATCAATCTCTGACATAGAGTATCTAACGATACCATCTCTCCCACAAAAAATTGGAACATGCGTGCCGAGTTCATAAAACCTTGCCCAAATTCTTGGTGCTTTATCATCTTCAATAATTATTTTATCATATTTTGTTTTATGATAAATAAATGTTTCTTCTTCTGCTTCTATCCATTCCTCACGTATGCCATGTATTTCAGAATCATGGTACCATTTCATTGATGATTCAACCGCATTGATAATTTCTGCTGAAGGATTATGAATAAGCATTAAGAACTTTGTTAAAGCGACACTTTCTCTGTTGCAGATACTCGGTTTTTCAAAATTTCTTGCTTCTCTTGGCATGAAATTTTTCTGATCATGCTGCTGGCACCAGGCAGTTTTGATGTTATGTTCAATAATCTGGCAATTGAGTATACACTCTATTCCCAGTTTATATGCAATTTTTATTTTATCAAGTAAATCACCTTTTACAAAACAATAGTCCAGGTCTCCCGTCACGATTTTGTGAAACATATTCATTATACCGGTCATTGCATTGTCGTTAAATGTAATGTGTTTCCGGTAACCACTTGTGTCCGGGGAGAATTGAGGCCACCCGCCGTTATCATACTGCGCTTTGAGTGTAAACTCTATTCCTTTAATGCATCCCACTTTATATTTTTCAATATTTGTCCTTGAATACACTTCAGCAAGGTAAGAAATCTGGCCGTGAGTGGCACCGTTATCGAAGGTGGTGTTAGAATGTTGTTTGCTCTCCTTTACTGCATTTATTTGATCCTGATTCAGGATTGCCTGCATATCATAATTTTTTGCCCAGCCTCCATTTGTTTTCTGGAACAATAAAATATTATCTGCAATTTGTATATAGTCGCTTTCATTATAACGTGGTTGATCCGGGACTGGTTCAATGACTCGATCGTCATCGAAAATTCTATACCAGTGTCGAGCACTATCGGCAAATCGTAAGACATCGGGATATTCATTTTGTGCATATACACTTAGAGTGTTGAAAAGAACAAGCAGAACGATGTGTCGTATCACAGGCAAATTCATTTTATAAGTGCTCAAATAAGTATTTAAATATTTACTGAATTTCTGTATAGAAGCTTCCATGTTTATTTCCTGCATTATTTCGTATTCTTCTCTTTTCGGATTCACAGGGGCATTACCAGACATAAAAAATGATGTGCATTTATTCCTGGAAAAGTTAGTCATGTTCCTTAAACTTCAACACTGCTACCTGTAGGAAAATACGCCAGTTTGTTTCCCAGAACGCCTTTTGATATTTGGTATGCCTTCATACCAGTACAATGTCCGGTGTAGAGTTTATCAACAGGATACTTTCGTATTTCTTTTCCAATGTTTTGCACTTCTTTTTTACTGCCGGCCATTGTGTTCAGTATGGGCAAACCAATTAAATGAAAACCACCAAAAACAGCCTTGATTCGGTCGTTTGGGAATTGCCTGACGACAGAATCGATCATATTGAGTATGCCATTATGTGAACAACCTGTAAAGGCAATCAGTCCATCCTTCTCTCGGATAACCATTATCAATTCGTGATCAAAACTGTCTAATTCGCAGTTAGTGCCTTTTCGTGCAAAAAGATGTTGATTCCCTTTGGGCAGGGGATATGATTTTATTATCTCGGTGAGGATGAATACAGAAGGCAAGATTTCAGTAAATGTGTTTACATAATTAATCCTGTCCGCATACTCTTTTAATTTACTCCTGTCGAGCCCCACAAACTTGTTGATAAAACCCAGGGCTTTGAAATAATATTCCTTTTCTTCGCATTGCCGCAGGTATATTTTTGTTTTTTGATTCGATTTCAATAAATGATTCAATCCGCCGCCATGATCGAAATGATGATGGGAAATAACCGTAATATCCACTTGCTTGATATCGATTCCCAATTTCTCTGCATTATGACTAAACGCATCTGTCGCACCGGTATCGAACAGGATTTGTTTGTCTTCGTGATTAATATGAAGGGATAATCCGTGTTCCGCTGTCAAGTCTTTTCTGTCCTCTGACCGGGTGTTCTCAACCAAAGCTGTTATTCTCATCTTTGCCTTTCCATATGTTAATAAAATATTGCACAAGTAGTTCATCATAACCAGCGCCAACGACTGCACCGTATTTGGGAAGACAACCTGTTTTTTAGAATCGGACGCGAATGCATCCGCGGCTTTTTCTTTTTCCTGAATGCTGTCACATTCTAAAGTACAAGCATCCCGTCTGGAATCCCCCCCGTAGTTAGCGTCCTGTGCAGCAAATGGTTGAACTAAGAAAAATTTAAATGAATACTGATATTTTCAGTAACAGAAATATTTTCGGTAATGATTTTAAAGATAGTAAAAATGATTGAACCCTGCAACCAAATCCTTCAACCTTTAACCAAATGGTTTAGGGCGCATGGGGTATGGGCGATGACCTGTCGCCCAATATTTTTGGGGCTCAGGGGACAGGGAAATATACTTTATATATCAAAATGGTATAGTATTTCTATTCCTTATACAAGGAATAAATGCTTTAAATAAGCTACATTATTAAGATATGCCTGATATCCAAATAAGGTTCCAATTGCTATTGTAAGGTTATTTTAAAAATATCATCTTTTTAATTTCGACATATTGATCTGTCTTGAGTCTGACAAAATAGATACCGCCACCCTGATTAACCGGATTCCATACCAAGTCATATTTCCCGGGCAGCATTTGCTGATGTAAAAGTGTTTCAATTTCCTGGCCGAGGATATTGTAGATTTTTACTGATACATTCGAGGTTTTTTGAATTGAAAAATTGATGGTGGTACTTGCATTAAACGGATTCGGGTAGTTCTGGTACAGATAATATTCAAGGGGAAGAGTGTCCTCGGCCGGTACGTTTGTGTTGTCAGATCCGGGGCTACCGTGAATTGTTGCAGAACGGCACCAGCAGTCAGGATCATTCGGGTCTTCATGAATTCTGCCCGGTTTTAAGATTAAAGAGTAGCCTGAACCATCCGCTGAATTCGGCCAGGGATATTCATCTTTATAGGTTATGGTTATCATTGTATCACTGTCTGCAGCAGCAAGAACAAGGGTTTCGCCGCTATTGCTTAACTGACCGCTGAATTCATCAAATGGCGTAAAGTGATAACGAGTTGTAAAAGCTTGCATATTTGATGCGAGAACAAGATACTCTTGTGGCTCTATAAGTGTGCCAGAAGGGAATGTATAATCAATGCCCTGTACAAAGGCCATATTGCCCAGTTCAAGGGATGTTGTACCCGTATTTTTCAATTCGACAAATTCAAATTCACCATCATTTATTCCTTCGCCATCCAGTGGATGGTAATGGATTTCTGTGATTGTTAAATGATCATATCCTTCGGGGATACATAAAGAAATTTCATTCAAGGCGCTCCATTGTTCATTTTTGTATACACGGGCCTTGATTTTGGTTGTCCGGTCAATGGTTATGGGTGCTGTGTATTCAGTCGCACTTGCTGATATGGGTCCGCTTGATCTCATGGTATTTCCGGCAAGTAGTTCGACTGAAATGAAAAAATCTCTATCTGATGGATCGACATTGAGAGCATGAATGCCCAGAAGATTTTGTCCTGCTTCAAGTTTTGTTAAATGATTGGTGATGTCGAATAATTCTATGATTTGACCATCATGGCTTGTGTCAGCAACGGAATTCCATTTTGGTGAACCTGGAGAATTTTTATATAATATTTTGGTGGATTTGTTTAAATAAGCGGAGAATCCGTCATCATATTGAATCCTGAGAAACAGGAAATTGAAATCGTTTATTTCTTCCTCAGTGAGTTCAAATGGAATACGAATCATGCAGGAACTGTTGATATGATGCATATATTGGCGGGTATCAAAAGATATGTCTTCATAAACAGAATTGAGATCATAACCTATCCCACCGGGAGAGCTGTTACATATCAGCCATGACGAATCATCAAATTCAGATTGATATCTCCATTTGGTGTTTACATGAACGGTGGGTATAAGCACTCGTTTTTCAGCATCACGTGGGACAAGGAATTTCTGATACATATTCCGGTATTGAGATGATATGTGTGTGTCATTTCCGTCGGTTGTGTAATATACCGTACCCTCTTCTGAACTTATGGTAAGGGTTGCCCCTTTTGTGACGATTCCACTGGAGAGATTAAAGGCAGGAGGATCGAAATCAGGATAAAGACCCTGATTTCTTAATTGATCAAGCACAATATCTGTTCGAACCGGGAAATAATCATCAAGTATCCAATTAATTGCCGGAAACCAGTCATCATCCCTGGTTCTTGGCACAACGGTTTTTGCATCACCCCAGCGTGCTGATTCAGCGATGATGGATTCTTCAATTTGTTGTTTTCGTGTGTTCAGGCGGTCCCGGCTTGATTCAACAGTTACAGTTCCTCCATTGAAAAAATGGGCATATACATGGTCATAAAATTTCAGGCAGTAAGCCGGGTGAAAAGCGAGTTTTTGATGCAGCCACCGGGGATTAAAATGCCTGAATTGTTGCCCGACATTTGTGGGGCCGGTGACATTGATATTGGTGGACATAAGACTGTGTTCTGCATCATGTCTGAAAAATACAAATCCTCTGTCGTTATTTCTGTTGTAGAGTCCATAAAAGTTGTTGGGTATACCGTTTGCCACCGGACCGTCAGGATCTCCCACATAAAATGAACAGAGCATATAATCAATGAGATTGTCAATATCTACCAGGACAGGGTAATCAGGATTTCTTGATCCATCCGGATTCAGACCCTGAACTCTATAATAGGCTTCATCTGTATAAAATCCTTCGGTAGCCATTTCCCAGAGTTCATGATAGGCATCCAGATTGCCGTCAGTAGCTTCAATATGGTAGTTGGGAATGTCCAGACTGTCGGTTACATCAACCTTGACCACATCATAGTCTTCTTTTGAACCGCCCAGATAGGATGCAGCATAGGAAGCCTCGGATCTTTCCTGGGTTTGGTAAAGCCCCCAATAGGTTCCGTTAATGTACAGATGATAATAACGACTTCTTGTACAGGGCTGGTTCATATCTCTTTGGGTGTCCCTTGAAAAGACTTCCCGTGCAAATGTATTTTGCTCACTGTCATAATACGCCCATGAATAATTTTGGCTGGTTCGAAGATCCATGTTATCGAATTCGGATGCCCCTTCATCACCAAACAGGGGATAGTTCAATTTGGCTGATCCATATTCCGAGCGAAACAACAGGCGGAACGCATGTTTGTAATTAATGCCAACACGTCCCCAGGCACCGCGAATTCTGAGCCCTGCATCGACCTGAAATCCTTCACTTCCATCCGGATTTAACAGCTCCACTGATGTCTGTCGTTCCCAATCTCGCCCATGATACAGGGCATTGACATAGATTCCTGAATCGGGATCAAAAAGATTTTTCAGGTTTGTAACCAATGAAATCGTGGGAATAGATAACAGGGCGTCTTCCATTTTGGATTCATAGCGTGGATCGTGGAGAATGTCCGGATCCATACCATAATCCATGCCCTGTGCTGTAAATTGTGTCCCTGGACCGGGATCAGGCCAATCGGGTCCCGGTTTTTCACCGTCCGGTGAAAGCGCTTCGATATGATTTACAAAAAGATAGGTATGAGTGGCTACTTTGGTAACACATTGATTGTTTTCTTTTGCACAGGCCCTTACAACAACACCGGGGGCTTTGTCTCTTCCCGCCGTATTCAAGGGATCGATCTGCAGTGTTGCGGGTAAAGCTTGTATTTTAGCAGTTGATGATGTTCGTGGGTCCGTTCCGTCAAGTGTATAAAATATTTCAGCATCATTTTCATTGTATGAGATTACCAGTTCAAAACGCTCGTTATAAAACCCACGTTCCCTGGAAAAAGTTGGTTCTTCAAAATTGTCTTGAGAAAATCCATGTGCTGAAAGCAAAATGAATAAAAATGCAATACACCGGCGCAGACAGTTGGTATGGTTCATGAAAACTCCGATAATAAGATAAATGTATAATATATGTAAATTAAATATGGATTACAAAAATAATTTCCTCCTTCCTGATCATAGATATTAGACGCTTATCCAGGTATGGCTGTTTGCACGTCCTGTTAATTTTGTTTGAAAAATGTGGTTATAATAGGAGAGAAAGGTAAAATTCCAAGGTGGGCTGTTGGCCCACCTTACGAACTATGAACTATTTAGATTTTGTCAGGATTTTTGATTGCACAAGAGGTAATATGATACCAAATGTTAGTCCATTTCTTATCGATACCAGCCAGTCTATCGATCCTGTACCATCAGTAATTAGACTATATAAGTATGTAACAATTATTGATACAAGAAAAGAGATAAAAGAAATTACAGAAAAATTGACAATAAAAGTTGTTACCTTCATTTTGCTATTCTTCTTTATTTATAATAAAGGTGCTTATAAAAACAGTATAACTACCCCGAGTACAGCCACCACGGCCCCTGCAATTTCCTTAGCGGTCACCTTTTCTTTATAAATAAAGACGGCCGGTATAATGATGAGAACCGGCACAATGCCCATAATGGCCGAGGCCACACCCGTGGTTGTGTGCTGTACCGCTAAAAGAGAAAAAGACACCCCCAGGAACGGTCCGAAAAAAGATCCCAGGGATATCGATTTCATGGCGGAAAGATTTTTCAGGGCCGACCCGACCCGTTTCCAGGCGCTGATTACAAAAAAGAGCAGGGTGAATGAGGCCAGACCGGATATTATACGAATCTGGGTGGCTGCAAAGGCGTTGTAATTGCCCATGCCCAGTTTGCTTAAAACCAGGCCGATGGCCTGACCCAGTGCACCGCCGGCAGCGAACAGTATGCCGGAAACCGGATGTGAAAGATTGACACGTTTTTTACCGGTTTCCCGTTTCAAAATAACCCAGCTGATTCCGAAAATGGTTAATGCGGTGCCCAGAATATCAAGAGGGGTTAGCACCTCTCCCATAACGATCCAGCCGATGACTGCGGTCAGCAGCGGGACCGAAGCCATGATAAGCATGGAGATGCGGGAGCCGATCATGACAAAGGCTTTAAAGAGAAACAGATCTCCAATGGCGAATCCCACGAAACCGGAAAGACCCAGCCAAAACCAGGCATGCATGGATGCATCCATGGGCAGCAGCTTTCCGCGCAGAATCCAGGTGAACAGACTGAGGAAGACAAAACCAAGGACCAGCCTTATCCAGTTTACGGCCAGAGAACCGACCTTCCGTCCGGCGGACTCAAAGGAGAGGGCGGTGATGGTCCAGAAGACAGCGGTACAGAGGGCGGCCAGCTCACCGGTATGCGAGGAGAACATAATATCCCTTCATTTTCATTTCAGCCCAATTTTCACTCTCTTTCTCCGATTTCCGGCAGCGGCGCTGTTGTATACTGGGGAAAAGCGGGGGAGGCCATTGGAAAGGGCCGGCTGGGCCGGTATGCAGCCAGGCCCATATTGGTCAGTGTAATTTCATCCAAAATTTCGTGATTGATCTGTATATCCCCATTATACTTTGCATAAAGACTATCCACATAACTGTTCCAGAAATCTTTTCTGGCCGATTGGCTGGTTGCATCAATTTGACCGGATTGAATGGCGTCTTTGATAATTTGGTTCCGGTAATTCAGTGCCACATTGGCATCTTTCCACATGCGGACCGTGCTTTGAACCCGTTCACTTTTATCCAGGGATTTTTTATAAGCTTCTTCATTTAAATACTGATCCCTTAAAAAATCCGCGATGGCATATTTAAATTGTTCGGAAAATTGGCTGCGCGCTATATTCTTATTTCTGTAAACCAGCGGATGGGAGGCAACAGCCTTAATAAAATCACGAACACTCCACACTTGTCCATCAATTTTAAAGAAAGGGGCGTCTGTATTGATTACATGATCATCCGGGCTGTCAGACTTGCTGACATTTTCCGCGTCCTGAAAAAACCGACTTGCTAGGACTTCCCGCTTTTCCTGGGATTTTTCAGAATAGAGTATACCATAAAACCGGATCATCCGGTTATAAGTATCCTCATTAAAATCGATTCGTTTGCCGCTCATTATTCCGTTGATATAATCGTTCCACTTTTTCTGAGCCTTGTGAAGTGTCAGCCTGTCTTTGACTTCCTTTATTCT
>Ga0272441_10002992_pt1 | contig 33150 bp, 51 predicted proteins | sample SSMProp6N_FD_193582 | JGI IMG/M metagenome (GOLD analysis project Ga0272441, IMG submission 193582) | Marine sediment archaeal communities from Little Sippewissett salt marsh, Falmouth, MA, United States - SSM-Prop-6N | ecosystem: Environmental > Aquatic > Marine > Wetlands > Sediment ... | reverse complement strand
CAAGATCGTCCGTGGCCAGGGGCAATGCGGCGAGATCGCCAAGTGGATCGGGCTCGGCAACGACGGGTTCGATCTCGGCCAGTGCGAGCAGTGTCTCATTTGAGACACTGTTCTCGCGCAGTTTGAGCGCGGCGAAGTGAAAGATTGCCTCGCACTGTGCGAGGGTGAGACCGATAACGATTTGGGCGATACGGTCGAGAACGGTTTTTGCCAATGTGTTCATGTCCTTGCTCCTATGTTCACGTGACACCATTGCCACGTGTTATAGCTACTTGCGACCCAAGATCCGATTACAGTGATCGGCGATCTCAGCATCAGCTTGCTCCACTGCCAGCACGACCGTATCCTCGTATTCGCACGGGTCGTATCCTCGTGATGGCCCGAACGTGTCGAAGATTTCTTTGTTCACGTTCCGACCGCTGTCGTATACACGACCCGTGTCGTGCAGGAAACGTTCAAAGTCCGTGATCACGAGATGTGATCGTGCGGGAGATTCCGACCCAACCGTGAGTAGTTGTGCCTGCAAGCGTGTTCGCTCGGTACGGGTCAGTGTTGATGTGTTGCTGCGTTGTGCCATGCCTCCCCTGCTATGCTAGCTCCGTGCCAACCGCCCCGCTCTTATGAACTAACAGATCGCGTCGCGCGTATTCACTCATGTGCGCGCCTGTCACTAGACTTTGTAACGTTACAAGGTGTGACAACCCGGGGTGTAACAGGGTGTGACAGGGGTGTAACACCCCGGCTAAGTGCCCGGAATCTGGCGGAATTCTGGGTGTAACAGGGGGTGTAACACCCGGCTGGCACGGAGCCTGCAACCTATGTACTAATCTATTGTCGTACTTACAAGACAGAACGATTAGTCGTTCTCTCATAAAGATCAAGTAACGTGGATTAGGTATGTCTCGCATAGGGTGGGCGGGAACCCAGCACGCGCGTAGTTCGCAGGCGCGTCGAGGTAAACGAATGTAGAGCATGAGTTGTAAACCCGTTATACAACTCCACGATATGATCTGTTTTACCGGGGCGCGCCTGCGTACGTCGCATGTGTACATACAGCATGCGCCGTGCCATCCGGCTTTTGTCTTTTGTGCTCATGGTTCAAACCTTTCTACGCGATGATTGCATCAATCGCGCTATCAATCTCACTGTCATCGATAATCGTGGATACGATCTCGTCGATACCCACATAAGCACGAACAGTCGCGCTATCCACGATTATCGCGTTGCCACTTTGAATGTCGATTGCTGTGATGTCTGTGTGTGTCATGCCCCGAGAGTGGTGCATGGGCTGTGCCAAGTCCGCCGCTCTACTCACACGCGTTACTTCGACACGCACACGAGTACACACACGCACGTCCACTGTATACGTACACAAGTAATGGGGGGTGTAACACCTGGGGTGTAACAGGGGGGTGTAACATCTGCCAGCACACCGGAATCACTGGGCTTTCGGGGTGTAACACCAATTCAGCCACGCTGCTAACCAAGCGATTTCACTGGGCCAGGGGGTGTAACAGGGGTGTAACACCAACGACACGCCAGCACACGCGAGTTTATGCACGTGGTATAGACACGCGCATTACAGTCTGTATAACGGTTTTACAACTAGACCAACGATACCAATTTTACTAATCGCATACATATATACGCACACGTTGTTCCAACGTGGACGTAAACATACTAAAGACCACGCTATGTCTACACACATATAGACGTCGACGTACTAATTCAGCACTGTACCCATATGTACGCACGAATCCAAAGAAGAACAAGCCACGTACACACATGTACTAGTCGTGTCCACGCACCCATATGATGGTTTTAGCCTTGTGTCTAACGTGTAACGTGGAAATGCAAATTACACTTGCAAAGCCAAGGCCAAGTTGCTGCAATTTGCAAGTCCATTTCAAACATACATGGCACCACTTTGGCACATGGGTTGCAATCCAACATACTAATTGGTTGTAGCAATTTGCTTTGCAATTTCGAAGTAGGCACGTATATGACACGCGAAGAGACGTCGTGGCTTCACACATGCGTGACACGGGACATGGCACGGGGCTTGCCATTGCAAGAACAAGATATGTATGCATGCAACGTGTAGGTTGGAATTGCAATTGGTATTGCATATGCACATGAAACGAATTTCAAAAACTTCATGGGAAAACGTACGCACGCCGTTCCGGCAAGCCCCACCCTGATGCGCGCACAAAATTGGAGTTTTTCAGATTTGGCTTTTGTGCATATATGTAGCGGTATGCGTGGACAGATTTCCACCAGCGTGGACACGCCCTGATGCGCGCACAAAATTCGGATTTTTCAGATTTGGTGTTTCGCACTAGGGTAGCGGTGTGGCGACGGGGTTTTTCTGCCGTGGCCACGGTGGGGTGTAGGAGGAGTTGTAAAACCGTTTTACAGGTCTACTAACTAGGATCTTCCTTCTGAAGACCGTGGGTCCACCAGATGTGGTGGTCGGGACAGATAATTGGGGTGGAGCACAGTGTCTCCGAAACAATCAGCGACAGAGAGGATTAGTCTGATGTGGGGACAATATGGGAAAGAACCTCCATGTGAACATCTACTGGAATTGCGGAAGTTCTTGGAGGAAAACGAAATTGATGTGTGGTCGGAACACGGAGAGATGCCCATGGGTTGGGTGAACGTACATTGCGAGAAATGCAAGCGTACGTACGAGGTAACGCTACTCAAACCATTCGAGGATATGAACAGATGAGTAAAGAACGTTGCTGGGTTGACTTCAACCGTGTGTGTGATGACAGGTGCATTGCGTATACGCAGAAGTCCACGATAACTAACACGATAGCTAAGTCGTGTGTGTTTGTGAATGCACTCAGAGAAATCTCAAGTGCGTTGCAACTGTCGAACAAGAAGTTCTCGAAAGACGAGAAGTGACATGGGTGAGAACGTTTACTTGGTAATGCGGAAATACAGCGGGAGTCGTACCGGGTATTGTGTGAAGTGTTACTACGATAGTGCGATGCCTGGGTATATCAGAATCCGATTCGCGGATTGGCTGAAGACTGATCCACCGTTGGGTACGATGAAGAAAGACCATACGTACATTGTGATTCGTGTAGGACCGGACGATGCACGTGCGGTTGGGTTGGTTGACTGATAGATGTCTAGGCTACTGACATGGAAGCTTCGGTATCTGATACTGGACGCGAGGTTCCGCTGGTGGTGGATTCATTGGCGTCCACGGATATGGTGGTACAGGAAGGTTGTAAAACGGTTTTACAGATGAGCATTGATGAAAATCTAAAAGTATCATGGGAGTGTCGTTGTGGTTATGATCTCGATGATGCATATGTGGTTGGGTCGCGGGATATTACACGAGCCGGTTACAAGGACAAGGTGTCATGAGCAGCATCGCGTTTCATACAAAAGAGAAGACTGTCTATGTGGGTGGACGAGAGCGGGCGTATTGTAGTGTGCTGATTGGCAACATCTTCAGGTCGATTGTTGATCTGGAAGGGATGAGGTTCGACGGAGACAAAGCCAAACGTATATTTGTGGCACTTGGCTTGGGAGAAGATCCTGCTCCGATGATGCTTCGGTATGCATTGTCCACTGCCGGTGGTGGTATGCGGGAGATTGCGGGAGAGGAATGGGATCTTTTCCAGTGCGAGTTGAACACGATTGTGAAGATCGGTTCGGACTCGATGAAGTTCATCGCATGGATTCATGGTCAGTGTGAGATTCATTTGTGGGTAGATGGACCTAACCGTGCCTGGCTTGCAGACATCATTGACGAGGGACTCAAGATCGGCATTCTCAGAGAAGAGTCACAGGGTTACGATGGTTGGGGAAAGGTAGCTGAGTTGCTGCGTGAGTCTGATGAGGGCGAGGTAGTGACGAGTTACTCTGTTACTGAGTCATTTCCGCATTTCGATTACGAGAAAGACGAATTGATGACATGGGAAGATTCGATAGAGTGGTTGAAGAAACGCGGTGGTGGAACGGAGATGAAGCCTGAAGAGTGGAACGAGTTCCATTTCGGCGAAGGCAAGACTGCGTTCGACTTGGTTGCGAAGCTGGAATCGTTGATTGAATAGTTGGAAGGCTGTATAGTTGTAAAACCGTTTTACAGCCAGAGGAGAGAGACATGAAGTTGTTGACAGTGATCACTGCGTGTATGGTTGCTAATTTGTACCGCGAGCGCATCCAGGCAGAGCGTGCGCGGAAGGGTGCACTGGAGAGTGCGCGCCAGAAGTGGGACGATGCCGGTGGTAACGACGAGGGCAAGACCAAGTACGCACAAGCGCTGAATGATTGTGACAGGATCATCGAGCCGCACGAGCAGATGTTGGAAGCACTCGAAACCGAGATGCGGAAGGAAGGTATCAACGTGAAGTCGAGCCTGATCACCGCGTTCAAAGAGTGGGCCAAACGGTAGTCATATCCTCGCATTTTCCCTTCCAAAAGTAGCATCATCAACCAAAATGTTGTAAAACCGTTGACGGAAAAGGAGGTATGCTATGTCAAATGAGCGTACTTGGTTGCCCGCTGTATTGTGGTCAGTTGGAATTGTGGCGGCACTGACACTGTTCTTCTTGATCGCCGATTGTGGAGGCAGGATTGTCTCGACTGCGATTGGTGATACAGGCGCGTTGTCGTCCATCGAGTACGGGATTCGCGAGCTACAGCCCGCGATCAGTGACGAGCGTGCAAAGCGGCTCACTGCCATATTCTATAACGCTGGCCAGCGACACAACATTGACCCGTTGTTGCTGGTTGCAATTGCGTTCAAGGAGTCGAGCTTATCAGAAGCTGTCGAGAACCGACGGAAGCGTGGTGAGCTTGGTGAGTATGGGTTGATGCAGACACACGGAGTCGCACTCAACTTCAGGCCAGCGGACTGCAATCATCATTTACTTCCTGTGAAAGGTCGAATGGGCGTGAATGCCAGCAAGGCGTACTGCCAAGTCGAGACTGGGGCTGCGTATCTGGCAGAGGCGCGGCGTAAGTGTGGTGGTACATGGGCACGTTGGATTGCTGCATATGGCATGGGGCGTTGTCCGTCTGACAGCTACGCCAAGACTACACGCCCGGTGCAACGCGCCTACAAGTATTACAAGCAGATCGGTGGAAGGAACTGGCAGTAGATGCTTATCGTAGCGGTCATGAATGGTTGGAGTGCCAGCGTCAGGCGTCGAGAAACCAGAACGGCTAGGATGGTTCGGGAGTTTTTGGTAGGAGGAGGGATTGAGTTCAAGTTCTTGGCACGTAGGTCCATGCTACTCATGTCGAGATGTCGGAAGTTCCGACGTTACATCTTGAAGCATAACTCACCCGACAATGAATTGCTCGTGGTGGGTAAGTCGCTTGGTGGCAAAAATCTGGTGAAAGGTGTGCTCAATGAGTTGCCGAAGCTGAAGTACAGACGCACGGCACTCTTGACGCTTGATCCATGTTGGCCAATCAGCACGGACTTGCGACCTAACCTGAGTTTGCGTGGTTGCACACTCAAGCTGACTCACCCGGTTGGGTGTGTAATCAACGTGTACATCGAAGACCCCGACCCCGATGCCCAGACTGGTGCAAGACTGGTGGGCGACCCAGCCATTTTGAACTGGCCACTGTCGAGTGAGTACGACCACTTCTCGATAGTGAACAGCGATGCAGCGTTTGATGCGCTGACGATGACGGTTACGTATCTGCTCAAAGGACGAACATGAGACTTCTCGTTATCGAGGGCGAAAAGCAGAAGCAAGCGTTCATCGACGGTGAAACGTCGGCTGTGGTTGACACGTTACGTGGTGTCGCGAAGATGCTTGAATCGGAAACCAGTCGTGCAGTCGGTGTCGGAATCGTTGTCACGTTCAACGATGGCACAGCAGCTACAATCTTCGATGAAGGTGGGAATCCATTTCAACTCATGGGCGCATGTGACGAGTTGAAAGCTCGTATTCGCAGGATGCTACGGGTGAAGAAATGATTTCTCGAATACTGTCGGTGCTGACGTTCTTGATAGGCTACTTGGCCAGAACTCGAAAGATGTGCAAGTATTGTCTGCACTACGACCAGTTCGATGCTCCTGCTCGCTCCGGTACATGTCCGTTCATTGGTTGGACCGATGGCGGAAATTCGTGTGATAGATGGACACGCGACATCTGGTAGCACACTCACCACTTTCAGTTTGAATTCAGATAATGACGTTGCATGATAACGTCAAGAGAGGGGACCATTATGGCAACCAAGACACGTACACCCAAGAAGAAGACGACCAAGGCAACCAAGAAGACGGAGCCGAAGAAGAAGACGACCAAGGCAACCAAGAAGACGGAGCCGAAGAAAGAGACCAAGCGTCGGTCTCGTACGATGGCGAGCCCGGAGAATATCTCTGCTGCACTGTCAGCGTACTCTGCCGCTCGTTGCTCTGTGGATGAAGCGAAGTTTGTAGTCAATTCGATCATGGATGAATCGGATGAAGATTCTGGTATCAGAGCGACAGCGATTGTGAATGCGCTCAAGAAGATTCGTATTGGACTCAAGGCGATTCGTTCTGCACGCGTCGAGATCACGAGCAAGCTCAAGAAGAATGCATGGGTTCGTGGCATGTTGGAGCATCTCCTGCAATGGGAGGAACAGCTCGACGAGTCGTGGGAGAATGCCCAGAACATTCTCGAAGAGTAATGTGATAGTCATGAAAATCACAGAGAGAATCAGGGATAGTAGAAACGCGATCAAGAAGCTTATTGATCAGTTGACTACATTGCACGATACGCTTGCCCAGGTTGAAGGTTCCATCAAGGAATTTGAGAAGACGATGGAACAGTATTTAGATGCAAGAGATGCTCAAGCGTAAATAAGCTCATGAAAAACAATCAGGACATTTTGGATAAGCTGCGAGAGTTTCGCGGTAGACCAGAGCTTGACCCACTCAAGATTCGCCAGGAAGTTCTCTTGGCATTCGCGTCGTACGAGGTACTGGAACAACTTGACGGCAAGCGGTTGGAAATCACACGAGAGTTCTGGACGTACACTCAACCGACTGAAGAGAATGCCAGGATCATGCTCATTGTTCTGCTCAAGCGAGCATTCACGTATGTACTCGACAAGAATTCTGCTGGTGTCAATCGGTCAATGCAGATGATTGAGATGGTGCTGTGGTTGCTCGATGACCATGAAGCATTCGAGCGTGTGAAGGGACCATACTCTTTCGCGTATACGATGAATGTGATCCAGTACCTGACGGATCGCTACAAGGACGACTCGGTACAATTCTCATGAAACCAGCGGCAATTGGCGAAGATGCCTGGCGCTACTTCAAGTATGCACCAGAGTGTTACCCGGTGTGTGTGACATGCGGGGTTGGAATTTCGAGGATCAGAGAAGCGGCTGTCGTACAGGTGGAACCGTACGATGGAATGCCAACGCATCCGACTGGTGATACGTTGATTTGCTATGCTTGTCGTGAGGCATGTGAAGTTGACGATCCATCGGACATGTGTACGATAGAAAAGTTGAGGGAGATCACGAACGCGGAGGAACGAATACGTGCGCGTGAGGAAACCTTTGCGAAAAACAGAGCCCGTGCAGCAAAGCACTTCCGAAGCGAAAAGTCAAAGAAAGCTGCGAGTACGAAAGCCAAAAGAAAATCTGCCAAACGTGAATCTGAGCCCGGAAGTGGCGGACGTGATAAGCCAACTCGAAAGCAGTCTGGTGGAAGCAGGCGTAAGAAAAGTCGAGTTACGAAAGTACGACAGCCCAAACGGAAGAAAGTGGCTAGTGTGGATCACGACTGATCCAGGTGAGGTTGCAGCAGAGGGAGCTTCAGCCGATCTCTCTCAGGCACTGGCCAGAGCAATTCATGCGATTTCAAGATAACAGCTATTACGAACTGTCGTTGATGATGCAGAACCTGCGTATCACGGATGACTTTGTTTCGATGAGCAGAGTGCTGAATCAGATGTCGGATGTTTTATTGCGTCTTGGTGAGAACATGGATGATGATGTTGCAGTCGAGGCGAAGGCAGTTGCATCCGAAGTGAAGGATGTGGCAGTGGTCGTGTACCATGACCAGCTTACAACGGAGGAAGCGTACATCATCGTGCAGGCTCGACTCGACACGTTCATCTTTCACACGATGCGTCCGTATATTGGGCGCAAGTACGGATTGTACAATGACGTAGCGGATTCACTTGGTGCGTTCGTTGGTTCGACGCGAGTCATCGGGAAGGCGTGATGGGCAAGAAGGCTCCGAGGAAGCGCATTTGGAAAGGCGACAAGGTCCAGGTAATCGGTGGTAGCAATGATGGCTTGGTCGGTCGTGTGAAGAAAACTGAGCCTGGTGTTGGTGCGCCCGCGAAGTATGTGTACATTCAGAAGCCATACAATCGCAAAGGACCAGGCGGGTTGGTACGTGTCCCGGTTCGTTTCGTGTTCATAGTCGAGAAGACAAAGTACGATTTGCACAAGAGGGTCAGGAACAGAAATCATGCCAATGAAGGAAAGCAAAAGCGAGAGCGAGAAGAACGCGAGCGAAGAGACCGAGCAGAGCGAGAATGGTACCGGCTGGCTACCGAAGCGGAAGAGACTGCCCGACGAGAGAAATGCCAGCACGCACAAGTTTGTCATTCATGCTGATCAACGGTACAAGGGTTACATTACGATTGGTACGTATGACGACGGTACTCTAGGTGAGATGTTCATTCGCATCGACAAGATTGGCTCGCTCATCAACGGGCTGCTCGATGCTGTCGCAATCACAGTTTCGATAGGGTTGCAGTACGGGATTCCACTGGAAGTGTTTGTGCGGAAGTTCGCACATATGCGTTTCTATCCAGACGGACCCACTGACAATCCAGATATACCATTCACGAAATCATTGCCTGATTACATCTTCAGGTGGCTTGCAATCAAGTTCCTTGATAAGGATACGGTTGCGTTGTGGGCGAACCCACAGGAAGGGGACAAAGATGGAGATGACACGGATTGAGTTGTTGGACTTCTGGAATGCATTGCAGTTGCTTGGCGACGATCAACCCGGGGCCAAGTTCAACTTCGCGGTAATCAAGAACATTGCGAAGATGGAAGGCATGGTCAAGAAGATCGCAATCGCGCAGCAGAAGGCGCAGCGCAAACCCGAATCGTTTGTTGAGTTCGACAAGGCGCGGAAGGCTTTGTGCAAGGAGTACGCGGACAGGGACGATGATGGCGAGCCGAAAATGGTGGGCGAAGCCAAAGAGCTTCAGTTCGTGATCACGGAACGCAAGGCAGAGTTCGACGAGAAGATCAAAGAGCTACAGGAAGAACATGCGCCTGTGTTCAAAGAGATTGAGACGAATGTGGAAGCGTTCGGAAATCTCATGCGCGAGAAGATCGATCTTGTTGTGCATCAGGTCAACGAGGATGATGTGCCCTATGAGTTGACGCGCAAGCAGATCAAACAGATTGCGCCGATGATCTTTGGGTTAGCTGAGATCCTTGAAGATTCGCCCGGTGGCGAAGACGTAGAGGGAGACGAGTCCTGACACGTTGACCGCACCTGCCTTCGTCTCGAAAAGCAGTCGTTCGTTTCTGTTTCCATCCAACCTGATAGGCGCACCCAGGTCCATGTCACATTGGACGAAACATCCTGCCGCCTCGTCGATGATCGACAATCTCCCAAGCCCAGACAATTCGCCATGACTTGCGATAGGCACGCCATTTGCCAGATCGACGATGTCTGCAACTACACTGTCGACGGATTGGACCTTGAACAGGCATCCGGCTGTCAGTGCTGCGAGCCCACCGAATCCATCTGCGTCCAATGCAACGTTGTCAGTGATTGCAATTCTGATGTGATCCACGACGTAGATGAGGTTGGAACCTGGCGTGAGGAAGTATTCGTCCGCAGCCGCTGCCATGTTCTTGGTGCCACTCCCGTCTCCTGCCGAATCCAGGTATCGAGCGAGAATGTCGTTCGTAGGATTGCCGAGAAGCTTTTGCTTGTAGGCAGCATCCTGGGAATATACTTGCGTCATCATTTCCTCCTGAGAGCTATATTCTAGCTCGAACTTGTCATACATGAAAGTCCTTGCTAGTATTCTTTTACTGGCGCGTGTCGCCAAGGTAAAGGAGGAAGCAATGGCTTCGGCAGAAAGCAACCATGTTCCGAATGAGGATCATTTCGAAGGTGGCGCGAACCTGAACAAGGGAGCACGGAAGGGTCTGGAGAACAAACAGGCTGGTCGTATTCTCTCTCAGTTCATGCGTGCGTTTCGCACTGGTATTCTCACCGCGTCTGGTGCAGGTGACGAGGTCGTCACCTTTTCCAAGGCACTCGACACCGACAATGTCGCTGTTATGCTGACGTCGGATACCGTTCTCGCAGTGCCCATCATCAAGAACGGCACCACGCCCACCAAGACCGGCTTCACGGCGACGGTTGCCGCCGCGTGCGAGCTGCATTGGATGGCATTCGACATGGGGCCGACCTCGTAAGCTGACCTGTAAAACCGTTTTACAACCGGAGGGGATATGAGAGCGCGAGTCGCAGTATTGGTGTTTGCGTTGTTGGTTACGCCTGTCGTCATGGGCGCGAACTGCAACGGAGTCATGGACACGATCCGGTCGACGCACATGGGAGTGCGTGAGGCAGGACGACTGGCAGATGAGCAGATTGCTCCACGACTGGAGAATCATAGCGACGTTTGTATTGAACGAGCAGAAGCAGCTGGGTTCCCGGCAGGCAGTGGTGAAGAGGGCATGGAGTTCTGGCGCGAGTGCATGAGCACGTACATCAGGCTGGAACAGGTCATCTCGTCATTCAGGACTGCAATGGAAGAGTTGGAGAACGTCTATGACGACATCGAGGCAGGAAGGGCAGGCGAGTCTGACTGGCGCTACTGGGCTGCGCGTGTACTCGATCATGGACGGACGATACTCAGGTTGTGTGAGCAAGCGGGCGTTGATGTACCCGAGGGTATGCAGTCCGCACTGGACAACTTGTGCACGCTCTTGAACTGTGACGAGTAGGAGGGGACGATGAACTTCGGGAAGATCTTTGATGTGGTGTCGCGGGCATTGCCCGTGATAGGTGAGTTCATTGGCTTCATTGCGAAGCTACCGGACAAGGAGTGGGAGGAAATCTCCAAGGCATGGCCCGCTCCGACAAAGACCAAGATGGCGATGGTTCGCGCCGAAGCCAAAGCTGTGTTGCATTTCTTCGGAGAAGCACCCAGCGATGTGGAGGAGAATCCCTATGAGTGACAACGGACATGAAAGCAAGCCGCTCTGGAAGTCGACCAAGTTCATCTATGCGTTGGTTGCAGTGGCAGCGTTCCTCGCGCTCGCGCTCACTGGCACCATGGCATTCACGCCAGAGCAGACCATCAACTTCTTGCTTGGAGTCTTCGGCATCAACGTGAGCGCGCACGCTCTCACGAATGTCTCAGCAATCATTGGGCAGTTCTTCGGGAAGCGCGGTACCGAGGTTTCTGTCGAGCGTGATATCGAGCCCGCGAAGGAACCGGACTCTGACTGATGGCGTGGCAACCATGGTTGCAGCAGCCCACTGATATCAGTAAGGGCCGACTCCATTCTCGTCCCACAGTGTCGGAATCGGACGACCATCCTTCAGGACAAGAGCTGGTTCTGTCTTCAGACCAAGAACAGGAACAGCATAGTCGAGAACGACACGCTTCCAAAGCTCCTCCCCAGGATCAGAACGACGAGTAGCCGACGATTGCCTGTGTGCGTGAATCTTTGTGATTGGCATGCCACACGCACGTCCTTCGCGCACGAGGTACTCGATGCCTGCACACGCGGCACGTACGAGTGTGTCAGTGACTTCTGATGCTTTCTTGCCATCCCACGTTTTCTCACCAATGAGTCCCGGGAACCGACCATCTATCTCGATTCCCAACTCATGACTGTTGAAGCCATTTCCATGGTAGACATAGTGTGTGAGATGATTCGGGGCTGCGATGAACCCCTTCCTGAATGCCATCACATGACACGCAACATTCAATGACCTGAGTGCGAGCGCCAGGTGTTCGTCGCCACCAGCGGCTTGGATTTGGTAGTCGCGGACGCTGTAGGGCACTGCTGTTTGGTGCACGGTAATACCTGTGATCATAGCAGGGTCGCGTATGACAGGCAGGCCACCGGAGCGCTTGAACTTCTGTGGGATTCGTTTCTCCCACGGCTCATCACGCAAGTCGTAGAGCTTGATGTCTGCGAAGTGATGAGCGGGTACATCTGGCACTGGTGATTCTTCGACGTTGAGCAGAATGTCGAGCGCGGCTTGCGGTACTTTGTCATCTGCATTGAACCAATGGATGCTATGTTCGTCCATGAATTCTTTCAAAGCAGTCATGGTTTCGTTTCCGAAGTCACCATCTGCTCCGAATTTTGGAAGAGGATAGCCTTCGTCTAGCAATGCATTTTGCATTTTACGCACAGCGGCGCCTTTGTCCCCGTACTTCATTTCGGTTTCCTCACCTTTCTGACTTTCGGTTTTTTGACTTTGCGAATCTTCTTCACTTTGCGTACAAGACGCTCAGGTCCATGGCTTGTTATAGGAACTATGAAGGTGGGTCTTTCGTAGAAGCGACCGATGTATTCAGCCATGTTGCGGGTGAGAAATACGCGCGGATTCAATGACCATGTACCTGAGACGTTTCTGAAGTATAACAAGAACATTACGTCTGGCAAGTCAAGAAAGTCTTCGAACGTATGGTGATAGCCATCGTCGTTCACAGCGATTTCTCCACGAGCAGGCGTTGCACGTATTCTTCTTCACTGATGCCAAGTGCGGCGACTGCAAGTCGGTGTTTCTTGGTGTGATCGGATTCGAACATCCAATCGTACGAGGGCAATTGCCTGCGGTAGGGAGTCCAGTAGTACAACGGGCAGTCGCGAATGCTGCATTCGATTCTGCCAGCTTCACCGCCTGACGAGATGATGATCTTGTGCTTCACGCTTTTGATTGTTGCGAATGGACCTTCTGCCTTCTCAAGGCGACGAGTAACTTTCTTGTTGTTCTTGTTGCGATACGACACCGTGCGTAATGGAAACAAAGTGACGGTTTCCTGGCTGTAGTCGTAGCAGCATCGGAAGCACTTGGCGCGGATCATGTCACCCATGGGGATCTTGTACTTGGGCAGACCCTTCGCGGTATGACCTACAATCAAGACGTTCTTGATGTATTCCTGTGCGGTCACACCAAGCTTGGCAAGCTGGCCTCGATGCTTCTCGCTCCACACTCCCCACAACCAATCCAGGTTCGAAGGACGGTCGCGGTATGGCATGCGTGGATGAAGCGGGCATCCGTTGATTTCACAATCACGACGCCCGTCGAAGAACTGAGCAGTACAATCAAAGCATTTGGCTTTGATGGCTTCGGGCATGGAAGGACGTGCCCCTTTAGTCGCTAATGTCAACGTCATATTTTTCCCACGTTCCTGGAGTCGGGTGTCCGACTCCGATCATTTTAGCAATGCGATAATTCGAGTAGCCATGTTTCTTCAACTCGACTACGAAATGTTTTCTGGCTTTGAATATTTCGATTCTGGTTACACTGCGGACTTGTCGTTTCATCTCGGACGGTGTTACGTCCCAGCGTTTGTATATGTATCGGAAGAGGAATTCGAGTAACGACTCTGATTCCGTTTCCTTCACTTCTTTGAATCGCAGGCGTGCGACGTGTGCGTCTACGATGAGTTGTTCTACGGCTTTGAAGAATCGAAGTTGGGCACGTGGTTCCAGAACGGCACCGTCTATGAAGTCATCCATGATCTTCCAAAGACGGTCTTCCTCATTTGCGGCTAGCTTTGTTCGGTACCGCTTCTTTCTCCACTTTGTCCACTTGCCTACGTATTGTTTCTTGGGTGGATTCATCTTGGTTTTCGAGCCATGAATTGAATATGTCGTCGAAGATCATTGCCTCGATGTCGTTTGCTACGATTTCACTTAGAGGCGTTTTCGTGAGCCTATCGTAAGCTTCGCGTATGCGGTTGAATTCATGTGCGTCCCCTCCATGATCAGGATGATGTTTCAGTGCTAGCTTTCGATAACTGGTTTTGATCTCGCGCTCATCTGCCAGAGAGTCTACCTCTAATATCTCCCTGGCCTGTTCCAGACTCAGGTTGTTCATTCCGTCTCTATTATATGGGTTGGCTACTGCCTCGGGTCGTGAAAATAGCAGCGGGTCGCGATGACTTCCTGACGTTGTGCGCTGCTCAGTGTATACCGGGGGCAGGATTCTCGGAGGTCGTAGTTGATACAGTTGTCACAGAGTATTTTTTTCTCTTCTGTGGCTCTCCTGAAAGCCCACGTCACCGGAGGTCGTCTTATCCCTCTCACCTTCATGTTGTCCCCTCTCTCAGCAGAGGAAGCTGCCGCCTGTAAAACCGTTTTACAGCTCGCCGCTCCCTGAGCCACTTTTTTATTTTGTACTTTCTAGTTCGCACAAGCTCGTGTTCTATGTCATCACGAGCGGTTTGGAATTCTGTGACACACTCTTCGCAGAATCGGTATATGTCACCATTGCACACATTTGTAGTTTGAAGACTATCGAACTCTTGCTCGCATAGATAGCAGATCACTTGCTCACCCCGAGTATTTGCTGCCATTCTTTCCTCCCGCTGTTTGTACTGGCTACGGTCTGGTGACGGTTGATAGTTTTGATACGACACCACGAGCGATACAATTTGCGGACGAATGGTTCATTTGAGTTCATTGCGATGACGGTTACTCCGCGCTTGTGAGCTTTTTGCAATACGTCGGCCAGAGTTTCTTGGAACATCTCACTAGAGATGTCGAGTCCGTCATAGCCATCGAACGTTCCGTAGTATGGCGGGTCCGAGAAGATGACATCGCCTTTGCGTGATTCGTCGATGACTTTGAAGATGTCGGTAGGTGGTTCCATGAGTCGGAGGTCAGTGCGTTGGAGTATCTGACCAACGGACAGGAAGGTGCGTTGCTTCGGAATCTTGACGGTCTTCCTGTCGCTCACGGGGACATTGAATTCGCCTTCTGCATTTTGTCGCCACAGCCCGTTGTAGCAGCATGCGTTCAAATAGATGAATAGTCCAGCCAGCTCGTACTCGTTCTTGGGCTTCTTGCGTAACGTGAGGAAGTCGTTGAAGACCTCGCGCAAGAAGTAGTATGCGTTGATGCCGTCGCCACCGAATTCTTGTGCAGATCTCCATACCTCTATCGGTTCGTCTTTTATTGCTTTGTAAGTGCGGATCAGTGGTTCGATGACGTCGCATAGACAAGCGGATTGGATATCGTGTAGAGTGAAGAGTACCGACGCAGCACCAGCAAAGGGTTCCCAATATGTGCAATCATCACATAGTCTTTCGCGTACGATGGATGCAACTTCATGGCGCATCCATTGCTTCGATCCAACCCAACGTAGCAAAGTGTTCATACCCGAATTATATGATATACATTTGAAGTTGATCATTTGAGTTGTATAGTTATATGTGATGCGTGTACGTAAACCAAAGAAGCAGGGGACTCAAGAGTCGAAGCCGAAACCCAAGAAAAGGAACGGTAAGACTCCTGCAATTGCGTCGACATCTCGCAAGCGATATCCGTCCGAAGAACTTATGCCATTGGAGCAGTATCGGGCGAATATGTCGAATGCCGAGCGCAATCGTTGGTACAAGTACGCAGTCATTTATATGCGTGCGTTCATCTCGGAGGGATTATCGAGAGAAGAAATCAAGGACAGACTGGGCATCGGGGACGACATTTACGATGCAGTCGAGACCAGGCTTGTCGAACACGATGGCGCCAAGTATACCAGCATGGGAACTGCTCATCGGTTCTACTACTTTTCCCTTCGCATGGAACAATGCATTCGCGAGCTTGAAGACTACGTCAAGCTGCACATGGGTGATGATCCGAAGAAATCGGGAGTGGTCGGTGCCATCAAAGCCAAGGCGCAGATTCACAAGGACGTCATGACCATGGGCCAAGACCTTGGCATCATCTCAAAGCGAGCCAAGGAAGTGCGAATGCTTGGCGAAGTAAATTTGAACATGATGCCCACGGATGAGCTGCGTGAACTGTTCGAAGAACAGATGCAGCGATTCAATCATATTGTCCAAGGCACACCGCAATTGGCCGAAGGCTATTCACAGATATTGGAAAATGCAACACGGGATGCGTACGCAGAAGCGGACGAGATCATCGACGCGGAATATTCCGAGTAGCGGGAATAAACCCGACAGCTTGGATATCATCACGGATGGTTACGCCGAGTTTCTGGACAAGAAGACCAACCGCGAGACAGAGCGTGACAAGATAATTGCTGCGATTCTGAAAGCGGACCAGATGCAATGCGAGATGATCAGACGTCTCGTCATTGAGGATTCTCGTCTCGATGTGCTTATGCGGTTGCTTGGACTGCGGGTCTCACCACACCATCAAGCGTTTATAGAATTCTTCGACCGGCTGAAGGCGAAAGGAGTTGATAGCGGTCTGTTGCTTGGACCTCGCGGTTCGGGTAAGTCGACAGCTTGCGATATCTGCTATGCGCTCATGCGCTCGTTGCAAGATCCAAACATCAACATCCTCATCGCATCCCGCGCTCTCGATCAGTCCAAGTCATTTCTCGCTGCAATCAAAGGTCACATGGAACGCCCACAGTTCATTGAGGTTTTCGGAAATCTCATGGGCAAGAAGTGGGATGAGACTGCTGCCAGTGTTGCTGGACGTGAGCCTGGTCAGAAGGAGCAAACGTTTCACGTTGCGGGTGCCGATGGTGCGGTCGTCTCGAAACACTTTGAGCTGATCATCTGTGACGACTTGGTTGATGAGAAGAATGCGAAGTCCGAGACGCAGCGCGAAATCGTTCTGAAGTTCTACTACAAATCGCTACTCCCGTGCTTGAAGGCGAATGGTGAGATTCGTGTATTGGGTACGCGTTACCACCCGGAGGATTTGTACGGACACTTGATTGAGAAGGACCCGTACTTCTCCGACTCATACATGATTCTCCCTGGCGTGTTTGACAAGACGACAGGCGATACAGTCGATCTCGTCGAGAATCCAGATGGAACCTTCTCACTTCCAGAGAACGGAATTGTCTGGGATGAGGAAGGATTCCCGGCAGAGAAACTCCTGAAGCGACGTCAAGGTATGCCGCAGGGTGATTTCGAGGCGCAGTATCAGAATCGAATCGAGATGCTGCGCGGTGACTATTTCGACAGTGACGACTTCAGATATTACGATGAAGACCCACATGAGTTGGTCAGACGACTTGGCTTGAAGGTTTGGATGGGAGTCGACCTGGCCATTTCGTTGAAGGATAGTGCTGACGAGTTCGCAATTGTAGTTGTCGGAATCATGCCAGGTACGCTTGAGATTTACGTGCTCGATTATCTGGCTGGTCGTTACAAGTTCAAACGACAGAAGGAATTGGTAGTCGACATGTTCGACGAATGGGAGCCGATACGCTCATTCGTCGAGGCGAATGCGTATCAGGCTGCACTTGAGTCCGAAGTTGCAGATGAGTTTCCAGATGTTCGTACCATGCCGATATGGACGACAAAGGACAAGATTTCCAGGGCACAAGCATTCTCTGTTTACTACGAACGTCATAAGGTCTTTCACAGAAAGAGCCGGTCGGCTAAACTAGAGAAGCAATTGACCGGGTTCCCGCACTTGAAATTGAAGGACTTGTTTGACGCGCTCTACATCGCAGGATGGGGCGCAATTCGTGGCGGAAGGCGAAGGCGACGGCGGGAGAAAGAGCCTGGGCTCATCGGTCGTTGACATGGAGGAAAGCATGGAAGGCGCAGAGTCCAAGGGCGAAATCAAAGCAGGGTCGGAGCAGATCAAGCGTGTCCTCAAGATTCACGTCATCAAGACCGAAAGTACAGAGCGTGCAGCTTCGAAAGCACTTGGTGACGATCCATTTGCAGGAAAGTACGGCAAAGATAATCTCATCAAGCCACCGTTCGACATGCTTACTTTGTCGACCATGCGCGAGAACTGCGCGGAACTTGGTCCGTCGCTTGACGCCATGGCTGTCAACATCGAGAAGCTTGGTTATCGTTGTGTGCCACGGAAGAACATACACGATAAGAACGAGGAACTTCCTGACGCTGTTGTCGATGAGGTCTCCAAGGCGACGAACTTTTTCGAGAACGCGGTTCTTGATCAGGAGATAGGCTCACTTGATGAGTTGCGCTCGCGATTGCGACAAGATCTCGAAACAACTGGCAATGCGTACATCGAGGTCATTCCAAGTGCGAACATCGACGAGCCTGCTGGGCTCAATCACTTGCCAAGCTGGATGGTTCGTCTGAAGCAACAGGATGATGAGCTGACCAGCTACGATGTGCCACGACCTGTTCGCAAGGGACAGCAGTGGGTTATGCAGGACTATCCGACGTCCAAGCGTTTCAGACGGTTTGTCCAGATTCGCGAGAATGGATTGGACACGGTCTATTTCAAGGAGTGGGGTGATCCGCGAGATATTCTGGCAGAGGATGGCAAGGTTGCACCGAAAGGCACCGACAAGGAGAAGCTGGCACACGAGGTCATCCATATAAAGCTGTATTCGCCGCGTAGCCCGTACGGTCTCCCACGATGGATTGGTCATCTATTCGCTATTTACGGCGTGCGTGCTGCGGAAGAGATCAACTACGTTACGTTCGACAACAACCAGATTCCTGCACTGGCGTTGCTGGCAACGAACGTCATGGTGACGGACGGGTCTATTCAACGCTTGAATGAGTTTTTCGAGGAACGAGTCCAAGGGAAGAAGAACTACGCATCGCTTGTGCTTATCGAGGGCGAGCCTGTTGGCGAGGGCATGAAAGACCCTGCCGCCATGAAGATGGAACTGAAGCCTTTGACGGAGCACCAGCACAGCGATGCTTTGTTCAAGGAATATATCCAAATGAACAACGACATGATTCGGCGGGCGTTCCGGTTGCCGCCGATCTTTGTCGGTCGTGCCGAGGATTACAACCGTGCAGTTGCGGAAGCAAGTCGGAAGCTGGCAGAGGAGCAGATCTTCGGGCCAGAGCGTGACATGATCGATCGCATATTCTCGAACACAATCATCGCACGGCTTGGTCTTGCGAGCGTGTTGTTCCAGAGCAACAAGCCCAACGTCACTGACAACTACGAGCTGACACAGTTGCTGGCGACTGCCGAGCGTAGTGGCGGTCTCACCCCGCGCACGTCCACGCGTATTGTTGAAGATGTTACGGGCATGGAGTTGCCACAACCTCCAACCGAGATCAATCCAGACATTCCGTTCTCGATTACCATGGCGTGGGAGAATGCCAAGGCATCGGCTGCGACACAGGCTGGAGATACGGGTTCGGAAGAGGTTACGTCGCGCAAGGCATTCCAAGATGCCAGTGCGGTTCTGTTGAAGGTACTTGCTCGCGATGGCGAGCAAGATATCTTGTCTGAAGACGAGAAAGCTTCTTTGCACACATTCGTGCAGATGTTTTCAGCCTAGAGTTGTAAAACCGTTTTACAGGAGTTGAGACATGACTATCACTTCTGGGGATCTTGATACTGGTGGACGTGCCAATCCCGTCAGGTTTCCTGGCAGCTTCCTCGATGAAGAAGACAAGAGTCCGACACGGGCGTTGAACCTGATGAAGAACGTCAGTGATGGGTCTGTCGACGGAACGGTCAAGATGATTGTGTCCGATGAAAAAATTGAGAACTCGCACAAGATACCGTACTTCATCATGTCTGAAGGACAAATTGTTGGTGCGGTCAAGCTTGGCCATGCATTCGATATCACGGAATCGGACTACGATCTCATGAAGGGATTGCATGGATTGCCGGAAGGTGGGTGCCCAGAAGGCGGCGCTTACGGTTACCGCATCAAAGCAATCGAGAGTTTCGAGGAACTGGTCAAGGTCAAGACGGAGCAGAATGGTCTGGTTGTTGACGTTGAGGCATACCTACCTAACAACGTCATCAAGATGATGCCGGTGCAGAAGAGTACCGAGGAGCGGATTGTAGCATCTGCTGTATTGGTACCAGGCGTCACGGACCTTCACGATGAAATCTACGATGAGGAAGTCGTACGCGCAGCCGCGTATTACTTCCTTGAGCACTACATGATGGACGACGATCATGGCATCGACGTCATGCATGATGGTGAGATTGTGCCGGAAGCGATTCGTCCGGTGCAGAGTTTCGTCTTGGACGAGGAGCGTACGTACGATGTCGAAGTTCCGGCTCTTGATGATGACCATCCTGCGAAGGAAATGAAGACGCTCACATTCCCGAAAGGGACGTGGATTATGTACGCTCGCATCATTTCTGATACACTCTGGGGCAAGGTGAAGACAGGCGATTACAAGAGCTGGTCAATCGCAGGACTTGCAAGAGTTGTAGAGTTGCGTAAAATTTTGGGCAGGGCTGCATAGCTTATGTACTTGCCTGTTGCCTTTGATTGCGAGTATAACTTGTAAAACGGGTTGACAACATGGCAGATGAAAACAGAGAGCCGAAACGAGAACTGACCGCCATTCGACCAAGCAAGGTTTCACTTGTCGATGATGGAGCGAACGGTCAGTTCTTTTTCATTGCAAAGCAGAAGTCAAAGGAAGAGGAAACTGAGGAACCGTCGCTCAAGGCGGCAGTCCAGGGTTTCGTCCAGAATGTGCTCTCTCGCCTGGAGAATACCCGCGAGTGGCTCATGCAAGCCGAGACGGACGATGAGGCAGAGATGCCTGTTCCGATCATGTCCCTCATGGCTCGTACTTCCGATGAACTCGCTGACATGGCTGAAACGATCAAAGCTGGTGGCAACCGACTGGCAGATGCCAAGGTTCCTGGTAGCCAGCGCGACAAGATGGTTTCGGTGATTGATGTTGTTGCCGAAAAGTTGTCGACAGCGGTCGTGAAAATCACGGACGAGGATGAAGAGATTTGTGCCGAGTTCGTGGAGGATATCGAGGTCATTGTTGATAGCTTTGGCGCAGTCGTTGGAAAGAGTGTAGAATCTGAAGAGGAAGTTGAGGAGGCGGTTTGGTCAACTGCATACGTCAACACTCTGCCGGATTCAGCGTTCTTTTACATCAAACCCGGTGGCGAAAAGGATGAAGAGGGGAAGACAGTTCCGAGAACGAATCGAATGTTCCCCTACAAGGATGATACGGGTAAAATCGATCTCCCCCATTTGCGTAATGCGATTGCTAGGATTCCTCAATCGAATCTCTCGCAGGACCTGAAGGACCAATTGCAAGCAAAAGCACGCAAGATTCTGGAGGAGGAGACCGAGAAGTCAACCGAGGGATCGGAGGAGGAAGAGATGTCAGTGAAGTTCGTGGAAGTGGCCAAGTCTGCCGAAAAGGTCGAGTTGGATTTCACCGAGGTCGCGAAGCAAGTCAGTGCCGCGTCGGACGTGTTGAGTGTCATCACGGGTGCACTTGGCGTTGACACTGAAGAAGCGAAGCGCATGGATCAATACGATCTTCGGTGGAAAATTGGCGAGGCTCTTGATATCCTCGTTCGTGCGGCGAAACTGGAAGACATGGTTTCATCCGTGTCCAAACAGGAAGAACCGACCGAAGAAGAGGAAGAAGAGGGAGACGAAATGACCGACGAAGAAATGAGTGCGGCAGAGGAAAAGGCTGCTGACGAGCCCGCTGCCACAGACGCGCCCGCTGCCACGGACAAACCCGTTGCAAAAAGCGTGGACACGGACGACCTGTTGAGCAAGATGTCTGACATCGTTGCCAAAGCAGTCACGCCGATCGCCGAACGGCTCGATTCCATCGAGACCGCTTCCAAGGAAACGATCGAAAAGGTCGAGAAGATGGAGCGTGCGCGTTCTGCTCCGAAGGGGGAGACCACGGATGAATCACCGTCCAATGGTGACGGTGGTGGTGAGACGGAGGGAGTATTCGCAAGCATCATGCCCCCGCATCTGCGTGGCAAGGCAACTCTCGGAGACTGAGTGTTTCAGCCAGTCGCCAATGACTGGAACTGATAAGGAGGAATGGAAAAATGGCACGTGAATTGACCAACGAGCAACTCGTTCAGAAAGCGGTCATCACGACAGATGCACTGGCGACGGCTGGCAAGCTCAACCCGAAGCAGTCCGACCAGTTCATCGATTACGTGATCGACATCACACAGTTGAAGGGCCAGGTGCGCGTGGTCCGATTCCGTCGCGAGACGATGGAGATCGACAAGATCGGTGTCGGCTCTCGTGTGACGGTTCCCAAGACCGAGGCAACTGCACCGCAGGTTCGTCGTGGTGTCACCACTTCGAAGATCTCACTGACCCCGAAGGACCAGATGACCCCCTTCGAGATCAGCGACAACTTCCCCGACCAGTGCATCGAGGGCGAACAGGTCGAAGATACGGTCACGCGCCTCATGGCGACTCAGACCGGAAACGACCTGGAGGAATTGTGCATCAACGGTGACGTACTGGGACCGGCACGTCTGGAGGCAGACCTTCTCGAAGGTGGTCACGCGACCGACGTGATCAAGGACAGCTTCATCGCCCAGTTCGACGGCTGGCTCCGTGCAGCGGACAGCGGGAACATCTTCGATGGCGAGGGCAACGACATCGCGTCCAACATTTTCTCGCGCATGATCAACCGCATGCCCGTGAAGTTCCGGCGTGTGCGTCAGAACCTCCGGTTCCTGTGCTCGCTCGATCACGAGCAGCTCTACCGGGAGAAGGTCGGTGCGCGGCAGACTCCGCAGGGTGACGCTGCGAACCAGAGCATGATGCCGCAGACCCCCTTCGGTGTGCAGCTCGTGGGCGTGCCGCTTCTCGACAGCGAACCGCGTGTCGTCGAGCACATCACGTTCGCGGCGGCTCCATCCACGCAGCCCCTGCGTTACGCGCCCGTTGGCACCATCGAGTACGTGACCGACACGACGTTGGAGCAGACTCCCACGACTCCGTACGTGGAGGGTGCCGGTAACGACTATACCATCGACCGGACCAACGGCACGATCACGACCCTCGCCGGTGGTGCCCTGGCGGCTGGTGGTACCTTCAAGGTGACGTACAACTCCGCTGGTCAGATGCTGCTCACCGACTACCAGAACCTGATTCTGGCAATTGGTCGCGACATCATGGTGGAGCAGGCCCGTGACATCTACCGTGGTGTCACGCAGTTTGCGATCACGACACGTCTCTCGGTCAACATCGAGGAGGATACCGCGATCGTCAAGGGTATCAACATCGGCCTGAACTAAGGTTGATAGTTGAGGTCACGGACTTGAGAGAGCACTGAGTCCCCTCGTGCTCTCTCTTGTCCAGACCACCAGGCTGTAAAACCGTTTTACAACTTGGCGAAAGCGGAGGGACCACGATGGCAAAATCTAAATCGACAAAGGTTCGCCAGCCGAAGGCTAAGGCGACAGCCAAAGAGCCCAAGAATGAAACGTCAGCGGTGGAGCCCGAGGCAGAGCCCAAGAAGGCAAAGTCGGAGCCAAAGGCAAAGCCTGCAACGGAATCATGGGCGTATGTCAAACTCACTGGTTGCGCGTCGCTCATGCGTCATGGTCGTTCGTACGTCAGAGGGCGTAAGTTCGTTGTGCATGGCAAAGAGCTGATTGATTACTACAAATCCGATCCTCGTTTCGAGGTTCTGGAACAGAAGTGATTCTTGTCCAGTGCAAGGACGGCTCCACAATCAAGCTCAATCCTGCTAGACCGCAGGATCGTGTAGCTATAGACCACCCCTACAACCAACGCAATATTCGCCGTGTGTCTATCGTTGACTACGAAGGGCACCGCGTTGACCTACCGCGTCTGACAGACCATTACACCAGAATTTGGATTGAGTACCTCTCCAAGAATGGCGTGTCAAAAGGCGAACGTGTCAGCATGCGTAATGGCCGTGATGTACTGCAAGTCACACTCTATTTCTCGGATGGCAGAGTTGTAATAAATAACACAGAATAATATAATTTCTGTAACACCAACATGCTAGCAGAGGCGGGAAATGAGCGACAAACCTCGACAGTACGGGCATACTCCGATTCCGACCGCTGATCTATCAAAGTTGATTGATTCTACTGTACGCATCGAAGCACGCGTTTCATCCATAGCCGACGAACAACTTCCAGCCGTTTCCAAGGCGGCAACAGAAGCGCGAGATGGTGTGATTCGTTTGACGGAGCGTGATAAGGATTCCAGGCGTCGTATTGATGCATTGGAAGACGCACCTCTACCAACACACAAATGTGATCAGGAGGGAGTTATCTCGGCTAATGAGCGCGAGATTGCTGGCTTGTCCAAGTGGAGATGGTGGTTGATGGGTTTACTCATTGCTGCGTCTTTGACAGGCGTAGGGGCTGCGGTTACGGCAGCGCGTGATATGGCATCTTTGGAGTCTACTGATGCTGCTATCCGTCGTGACGTTGTCAGGAACGAGAAGCACATTGAGATAATCGAGAACGCTCATGCGAAGACCAGAGAAGAATTGATTGGTGAGATTCGCAAGGTGCCCAACAAGGTGCAGGAATCAATTCCAGAACCTAACATCGATGATGCACTTGCCAATGAACCGTTGTCTGAGCGCGACCGAGCAATAATTCGCGCGGTACTTGAACGTGCAGAACGTCGCAACGGTGGACATAAGAGGTAGATCGTGCGACTTGACCAGAACACAGATGGTCGGTCGCATGATGCACTCACGGATGTATCTGCTGACCAACACCATTCCGCACCGGACGATGTCACATTCAGTGACACGTCCACTGTCATTTCGGCAGGGTCTGCGTTCAATCTTGATGTAACGCTCCCTAATTCTGGATTTGTAGCTGCACGTGTGTACATGGAAGGACCGGCTATCGCAGGTGGTGGTTCGGGTTCGTTGTGGCGAGAGTGCGCTACTGTTCATGTGACAACAGATACGGCTGATGCGATAGGTCACAGCGTGCGAAACACAGGCTCAATTTACAAGAGCTACGTTGTCACGTACGCAAAGCAGTTGGCGGTTACCAACCTCACTCACAAAATCTTCGATACGGTAACCGCGCCTGGGTCAAGGTACATTGCGTTGAAGGACGCGCAGATCATTGGCTCGACATTGCGACTTACGTTCCACAACTACGATAGTTCATCCAGAACTCTTTCGGTGAAAGGGCAAGCGGTACTGTACTAATGCGACTTCAGGGGCGAGATGTCGTGACAGATCACGACTTGCTGACGGACGTAGGCGAGGGCGACCATCATGTATCGGCGGTGACGTTCAAGGTACAAGTCAATTCACTGTCCATTGCACCTGGGCAGTATTCACATAGCGTCTCACTTGGAAAGACTGGCTGCCGTACTGTCCAGGGAATCATTCGCGGCAATGTGAATGTGGACATTCAGGGTCACACAGGTGTGTGGTTCATTGGAATGGCGACGGCGCAGAACTCCAGTTCCATTGGGCTGCGTCCGTATCCATCGGGTACACAGAGTTACGTCGGTGGATATTCGCGACTGCATGGTGATACGTACCTGAGTCATTCGGATTTCGGGCAGAACATCATCCGGTTGCTCGATGTATACATTTCTGGGTCGAACGTTGTGTTCTCGTTTTTCAATGCTCATCCAAGTGCGAACAGGAATCTGACTGTGTACGGCAGTGGAGTTGCCAAATGAGAGTGGAAGATTACCTGGAGCATCCGACGCTCCATTCAGCGTTGTCGAATGTGACGGCAGACCAGCATCATGCACAACCAAGTGTGATGTCCGTCTCGAATACTACGCTCACGGTATATCCACTTCCAGGTGGACCTAACGACTGGGATATCTCTGTTCCGTATGACACGATTGCCGCAGTCGTTGCATTGCGGTCGGCACACTTGACGGAACAGTCGGGTGGCATGGCTGGCGTGCTTGTTGTTGTAACGCGCAGTTCATTGGAAGCATCTAGCTTTTCTTTGGGAGGGCATGGGATTCTGGTGAGTGCTGCATACAATGCAATCTACAGCAAAGCTGCGGCGGCATTGAATCTCAGTCACAAGGTATTCAGTTCCGGTGGTGCAGACCTTGCGCTTACTGAAGCGTACTTGACCGCAACTGGACCTAGCACTCGTGTGTTGCGATTGACGTGGACGAACTACTCCGCTGGCTTGCGGACGTTAGATGCACGTGGAGAGGTATTGTTGTTCGCATGACGGAGCAGGAGTTTCAGCAAAAGGTGTTGGTGAAGTTGGATGTTCTCACACGTGAGACGAAAGTAATGGGCCAACAGATGACAGCACTTGTGCGAGCGTATCGGTTACACGGTGAGCGACTGTCGGAAGTTGAGGCGTCATGCTTGGCTAACCATGGTACTCCGATACCAAGGAGACCACGATGAGAGTTCTCGCGATTTGTTATGAAGACCCAGAAGAGATCCTTGGTGGCATGGGTATGCATGTCCGTGAGATTTACAGGTCGCTTGCCAAGATGGGGGTGCAGATCGACTTGTTGACATCTGGTAAGCAGGAAGGCTCGAAAGAGTATCTTGGTTACCGGAAGCATCACGACGACAAGCTCATCTGTTGGAAACCACGTACGCCCGATATCTCATGTCGGTTCATGATTGATTTGCAGGTTGCGAAGTCGCTGACCAAGCTGATTGCGGATACGTATTCACGTGGTGGAGGATGGGATGTTGTGCACATGCATGAGTGGGGCTCTGTCCAGCTAGGTCGGATGGCACAGAACGCACTTGGTCTACCACTCGTGGGAACGATGCATCTCTGTTTGTCCTACCTTGCGATGTTTGAGAATCCGAAGACCAACCTGGCAGAGTGGGGCGAGGCCGACCTGTACATGATGCAACAGGAGGGGAATCTCATTTGTGATCCGAATGAGGTCATTCTTTGCTCTGATGCGTATGTTGATATTGTTCGAAGGCAGTTTCTGACCGAGCGCCCGATCAACATGATTCACAACGGCATTGATACCGAGCTTTGGAATCCAACACGGGGTGACGGTGACAGAGCCATTTTCGATCACGAGTTGAGGTTTGCAGAGGGGTTCCAGCATAACCGTCCGATAGCGTTGTTCTGCGGGCGTGTCGCCGAGATGAAGGGCATTGTTTACATCCTCGACGCGTTGGAAAAGGTCGACCCTGGTTGGACGGTCGTGATTGCTGGTGAGGTCAACGCGAACACGGAGAAGGATAAGGAGCAGTGGGAGGTCACGCAGCGAATCAAGAAGCTTGAACGCGCTCATCCTGAAAGACTCAGGTGGGTAGGGTTTCAACATGGACAAGCTCTCCGAGATTTGTATGCTGCTGCCGATTGCGTGCTCATGCCGAGTACGCATGAACCATTCGGTATTGTGGCTTTGGAAGCAATGGCAATGGGTGCACCGTTGATTGCAACTGAAGTTGATGGACTTGGAGAGATTGTCTGTGGTGAAGACAAGCGTGAGTATGCCATGATAATTCCGCCTCGGTCGGCGGAATGTATTGTGCAAGCTCTCCGTATTCTGAAGAAACCCGATGTTCGTTCCGAGTTGAGTGGACTTGGGTTGGAGCGTGTGCGAGACTTCACATGGGAGAAAGCCGCAGAGCAGACGCTCAAAGTATATGAGCGAGCCATATCACGACGTGTAGTGAGTGGCGTGGAGGATAATCGATGCCTGCTACATTGAAGCCTGTGGACCAGATTCAAATTCCTGCGACTACGATTGACACGGTCAAGATTGTCAATCATCAGGTTGAGAACAACATTGAGCAGTGGATTGATATCTACTATGTGCTTGGTACGATGGACGGAGATGATTTTGTTCAATACTTCGATCCAGTTACGGCGATGGGCATTCCGGTCCAACGTGTGAAGTTGGAGAATGGCAACCATCCACTCGAACCAGGAACCGCACTTCGGAAGTGTCCGACGTGTGGCAAATGGTTCCGCCTTGAGACGGTGTGCGATGAGCCTGCATGTGAGAGTGTGGAGCTTGTGCCGTACGATGGACTGACACGAGCGATGATGTGGAAGGCGGAAGATCCTGATTACTACGCGCCTCCGATTTGTCCGTATCTCGTGACGAAGAAGGCGTTGTACGAGTTTCTCATGAACGAAGAGGTTCCTGATATCAACGACTGGCCGAACCTGCGACCTCTGGTCGATTTGGATTCTTGGGGATAGGAAATGCTAACTCGCATTCTTTCAGGTGACGAGGAACGGATTCAGACTCCCGCTGTGAAGGATGGGAGTCTGGCAGCGCTCACTGGGTTGACCACGGTCTTGCTTTCTATCCAGCGTACGAGCGATGGATTTTGGTACGACTTCAACGACGACACGTTCAAGAGCACGGGTTGGACTACACGTCAGCAACAGATGACGGAGGTCAGCTCGACTTTGGCGGCAGGAGAGTATTACTTCGATTGGGATACGTCGCAGATTACAAATGAGACAGCCGATGACACGTACATGATACGTGTTGATGAGAGTGGTGGTACTGCGAAGAACGTTCCATTCCACGGCGAAATCAAGATCGACCAGTGGGTCAAGGATTTGTTCGACGAGCATGATGACACTCAGTCGGACATTGCTGCACTGAATGACCTGAGTCAGGCAGATGTCCAGGCTGCGATGACATCGCAAGGTTACACGGCTGCGCGTGCGCCGAACCTGGACAATCTTGATGCAGCGGTCTCGTCTCGTGCTACTCAAGCTGACATCTTGTCGGATGCTACACCATTTGCTGGTGCCAACATCGACGCGACGATCAGCTCACGTTCTGATTTCGATGAGACGACTGACCCCGTTGAGCTGCTCGATAGCGGGGGTGGTGCTGGTACGAGTGCTGCGGAGTTGGTTGCTGACGTCGAATCACAACTCTCTGGTACACATGGAGTAGGCTCGTGGGAGGGCGACTCTGGACTGACCGCCCAAGAAGTTCGCGATGCCATGAAGCTCGCGCCAACGGGTGGTGCTCCAGCCGCTGGCTCTGTCGATGAACATCTCGATGATATTGCGACTGATACGGCAGCTATCGATGGAAGATTGCCAGCCGATCCGGCTGACGAATCGAATCAGAATGCACAGCATGCGACGACGCAAGCTGACATTGCAGCATTGAACGATCTCAGTCAGGCTGACATCTTGTCAGATGCCACGCCATTTGCTGGTGCCAACATCGATGTTGCTATTTCAAGTCGCTCGAATCACACACCGGCAGATGTCGACACAACATTGACAGGTACTCATGGTGCTGGGTCGTGGCAATCAGGTGGAACTCCTTTGACTCAACAGGAAGTGCGAGACGCGATGAAGCTTGCACCGACTGGGGGTGCTCCAGCCGGTGGTTCTGTGGACGAGCATTTGAATGATATCCTCACGGATACAGCCGTGATGGAGCCATTGATCTCGACGAACGTTGATGTACTGATTTCATCTCGTGCAACTCAGGCAGATATTCTCTCGGACGCAACGCCATTTGCAGGAGCGAATATCGACGCGACGATTTCATCCAGGTCGTCACACTCTGCGGCAGATGTGGATACTGTACTTACGGGCACACATGGTGCTGGTAGCTGGCAAACAGGTGGCGCTACATTGACGCCACAGGATATCCGTGATGCCATGAAGCTGGCTCCAACAGGTGGTGCACCGGCTGTCGGTTCTGTCGATGAGCATTTGGACGATATTCTCGTGGACACGTCTGCGATCGATGGCAGACTTCCAGCAGACCCAGCAGACGAGTCGAACCAACTTGCACAGCATGCTGCAACTCAAGCTGACATTGCTGCGTTGAACGATATCTCACAGGCAGATGTACAGGCGGCGATGACTGCACAGGGCTACACTGTGGCACGTGGAGCACGCCTGGATAATCTCGACGCACTCATTTCGTCGCGGTCGTCGCATGATGCAGCGGACGTGGATACTGTGCTCACGGCTGCTCATGGTGTGGGCTCGTGGCAGCAGTCGGCATCACTTGCAGATTGGACGGCTGCGGAGCGCCAGCAGATTCGAGATGCACTTGGCGTGGATGGTGCCAAGAATGCTGCAACGGGCGGGCAGCTTCAGGATGTACTTGCTGATACGGCTGCGATGGAGCCGGTTGTCAGCACGAACCTGGATGCGACAATCACATCGGTGCTGGCTGCGGTTGCAGCATTGAACGACTTGAGCATTGCGGACATTCAGACCGCGATGGACAACCAGGGATACACGACAGTCAGAGCAGTGAATCTGGACTTCTTGGACATAGCAGTTTCGTCTCGTTCATCACATACTCCTACTGACGTCGATACTCTGCTATCCTCTATTCATGGCCCCGGCTCATGGGAGTCCGAGTACGGGATGAAGCTGACGGAGATGTGAGATGGCTATCGAGAGAGACGAAACCAGCGATTGCTCTAATCCGAAGATCGATGTCGTGTGTCGCATCAATGGGTTGCTGACTGACCCTTATTCTCTCGAATACATCATTTACGAGAGAGTGACGGCTGCTCCTGCATTGGTTCAAGTCTATCCTGTGGCTGGTAGAGCGACGGTTGACTTGAATGATTGCCCGATTGGGCATCGTTTGGGTTCGGGGCATTACGTCGCAGAGTGGACGGTACCTACGGCAGAGCCGATTGGTGTACACGAGATCCACTGGTTCTACAGAGAGTCGGCATCACATCCTGAAAAGACGGAAGCATTCGAGTTTGGTGTTACACTGCCAGCCTCGTTGACTCCTGATGAGTTGTACGTGTCCATTCAGGAGATTCGGGATGAGGGTATTACTGTATCTGAGTTGAGTGACGACCGTGCGCTCGCGCTCTTGACTGGCTGGCAGGCATGGTTCGATAGCATGACTGGCCAGTGGTTCAATCGCAAAGAGCTGACGTTGCAGTTCGATGGCAATGGCTCGCGTGTGTTGTGGTTGCCGGTGCCCATCATCGAGTTGACGGCACTGTACATCAACGATGACTTCGATAACGCGGTCGATGCATCGTACTATACGGTGTACAACAGGTATCAACCTGAAGACGATCGCAAGAATCCGCGAATCAAGCTGAAGCGCAGCACGTGCAACAACATCTTCTCAGCGGTTGGTAACTACAAGTTCAACGTCGGCGACTTGAATCAGCAGGTTGTCGGTGCGTTTGGATACGTGGATGCAGACGGCTCGACTCCACATCTGGTCAAGCGCGCTATCATGCAGTTGGTCATGGCTACGATGGAGATATACGCCGATGGTGATCTGGATGCCATGCGGGCTGGGCGTGTAATCGAGGAGGTAACGGATAGGCATCGCATCGAGTATGCCAACCTCTACGATGACATTTCAGCGTGGAACCCAACGGGCCTGGCAGATGTGGACATGGCGTTGAGAATGTATCGTCGTCCAGCGTACATTGATACTCCGAGGTCATTCAACACGGTGTAAAACGGTTTTACAACTATGCCGCAACCAAAGCTCATCCACCCGGTCAATGTCACTCTAGAGTTGATGGACCGGGACAACTCGTTCTTTGACCAACATGCTCGTGAGCCTGTGCGCCAGCTTGTGCGCGAGGGCGCGGCTCCGAATACTGGGACGCGGACTACGGTCAAGGCACAGGTCTCGTTCTACTTTGCTGGTGCCAAGCTCGACTACCCAGAGTGGGAACGTTCGGGTGTGATCGAACGCACGATGGGCTATCTGGCACTTCGCTTCCTTGATATGAAGCGTGCTGGTCTGCTCACAGTAGATGCGGACGGCAAGTTCACTGATGTCAAAATCAAGCGTGGTGACCGCATCGTGTACCTGGAACACAGGCCCGTCAATTTGTTCGTGACCGGGTTCAAGGACTTTGGTCACTACCCGAAGCGCGGACAGACATTGTTCCAAGTCAACTTCGATGACAGGCATCCGTCTGCTCAGAGTGGAGATCTCTGATGCCGTCGAGTGTTGCCATCACGATACACGTCGACACCAAAGGACTGAAGAAGTTCATCAAGTCTGGTGAGTTCAAGCGGGTGTTGAACAAGCACGTGAGTAGGCAACTCATCGGCTTTGGTACGTTCGTCAAAGCCGAACTCAAACGTAGAATTAGGGGCAATCAAGTCGCAGGTGCCCTTCTTGGAGTGCAGAAGTACATCAAAGGTCATGGCAGATTGCTTGTGCATACGTCCAAGTTTGTCGAGGCTGCGCGGTTCAAGTACCACAAAGAGCAGATTGGGTTGACTGGTATTCAGGTTGGTTGGTTCGAAGGTCAATCTGACAGGGGCTTGGCATATCCAGAGTTGGCCAAGATATTGGAGGGTGGACGGACATGGGTGCCTACGGATAAGGAGCGCATGGCTGTCGCAATCAAAGCTCGCGAAGCTGGTGCGCCGAAGCCAACAGGCAAGCGAAAAGAGGTTTGGAGGATTCCTGCGCGTCCTGTGCTTGGTAATTTGTTGAGGGATAGGGTAGTCTTGAGGAAGTTCGATGGTGCTGCACGAGAAGCACTTGATCGAACATTGAAAGAGTTGATGAGTTAGATGGAAATTTTGGGCGATACTTCTGTAGCCGAAGTCTACAGGTTCATCAAGGAATTCGATTTCGTCGCGGGTAATGGTCACGAGCCATATTCGGAGATGACGTTTTCGGATTCCGACAAGATTGGTCTTGACCCACGATCTTTTCACGTCAAGCTCAAGAAACAGTCGCCGCACAGTTACTACCCACTCGATACAGATCTCTATTTTGAGACATGGGTTACGAACCCAAAGTCGCTGCGTAAGATTTTGATGATGCAGGTATTCGATCATCGCGCATCTGATGACACAATCACGCAGGTTCGTATTTCCGATGGAACTGACCACTACTACTGGGATGGTGGCGCATGGTCGGTTGCCGGTGCTGGCGACTGGAACGACGAGGGTACGTTCAACGCGAACATTCAGGACTTTACAATTCTTCCAGGTCGACAGTTTGCAATCGTTGTGAACTTGCAAACGTCGGACAAGTACCTGACTCCGACTGTGTCAGAGATTCGTGTGCTCATGGAAGTGCACATTGATTACATGGAGGATTTGATCTTTCGGAGTCTCATCCCGCTCATCAAGCAAGAAATTCGTCCGGTGGCGAATTACCCGTTGCCGCCATACGATTCTGATATCACGACCATTGACCTCAATGAATATCCGACCGACACCAATTTCAATATCACGGATGTGATAGGTGTTTTCAATTTCACGAGTGACCCTGAGTTGTTGACCAACATCTTGGACAACTACGACACGGGCACCAAAATTGTCACGCTGACTGCGACAATT
>Ga0272441_10002991_pt1 | contig 33156 bp, 30 predicted proteins | sample SSMProp6N_FD_193582 | JGI IMG/M metagenome (GOLD analysis project Ga0272441, IMG submission 193582) | Marine sediment archaeal communities from Little Sippewissett salt marsh, Falmouth, MA, United States - SSM-Prop-6N | ecosystem: Environmental > Aquatic > Marine > Wetlands > Sediment ... | reverse complement strand
TCGATCACCTGTTGGGTAAGGGCCGGCTTGTATTCATCCCAGGTAGTATCCTTGAGACGGTAAGGAGCCGGCTCTAACGTCAACACAATTACATGATGTCCTTTCTTTTTGGCCAGCTTGGGATCGGAATGCGAGGTCCAGCTGATAATGCCGAAATGATCTTTAGCGTAGCGATCCTGTTTGTAGATATTCCACCAGTAATCGTTAAGATCTTCCACCGGAAGGGTTATCAGGGTGTGGTGCCCGTCAAGAGGCGGCTCATAATCTACGCCAAGATACATCATAGGAGTGGCAATGGAGTACTCGTAACTTTTAATCCCTACACGATTAAGCCAGGGCAGATGCTCTTCGCCGATCATCTCCAGGTAGAGCAGCTTGGAGTTGATATCGGATACCACCAGGTCGGACGTGATTTCAGTGCCGTCATCGAGCACGACCCCCATGGCACGCCTGTTTCGCACGATAACGCGCTTAACGCGCGTATTCATCCTCATTTCCATCCCGAACTTCTCACCCAAGCGCTTGAGTGCATTGGGAATCCCGATCATGCCGCCTTTGCTGTAAAAAATACCGGCATGCTCCGACCAGGGCACCATGGCTATGTAGCCCGGACAGGTATCCGGCGGAAGCCCGCCATAGAAACTCTGAAAGGCTATGGATTCTCTGATCCTCGGATCCTTGAAAAACTTCTCGATCACATCCTGGTAACTGCTTAGGAACATGGGTCCGAATTTGAGCAACTGGGGAGTTTTGAGGAACAACCGGATTAAATCGGCGGTGGTGTTTGCCGGGGCCGTAAAAAATCCACCCAGGGCAGCGTCCAGAAATCCCTGCATATACTCGGCATACTCATGCCAGCCTTTCACATCGCCAGGGGAAACCTCACCGATGTTCCTGGCTGATTCATCACTGGAAATGGGATACCGAAGCTTAGTTCCATCCTTGAGAATGACATCGTAAACCGGGTCGCAGGCCACCAGGTCGACTTCCTTCTCCAGGGTGGTGCCGAGCCTCTCAAAGCACCAGTTGATCACCTCAGGGTCTTCGATCAGCGATGCCCCCAGATCAAACTTGTATCCGTCTTGTTCAAAAGTCGAACAGCAACCGCCCACCAGATCACTCTGTTCGATCACCAGCGTTTTGCGTCCCTGTTTGGCCAACTGGGCTGCGACACTCATGCCGCCGCATCCTGCACCAATTACTATTGCATTGTAATCTGCCATGAATACCTCCTGATCGTATCTCTCCAAGGAATCCTCAGAGAGACTTTATTCATTTGTGATCTTCTTTTGAATTGTTTCTGAATATCTGATCTCAGCTGCCCTGTATTCAGGGCAGCCCGTTTCTCGTTATTCGAATGCACTCCGAACATGGTCGCGATCATACCATGTAGCGGCCCGGCAACGAAGGAAGTTGTTTCAAAGCGAAGCGCAACTGCATCTTCCTGTGCGGCGGCATGCTGCGGTAAACAAAGAACCCTATTGCTGCTAATACTAATACAAGTATCAGTTTTATCATTGACATGTGCGCTCTCCTTTCTCTCAGTCTAAACCTTTTCGTTTTGAACAATCTTGTTATAGGCGATCATGCCCGATGCTATTGTCGTTGGCACACCGCCTCCGGGGTGCGTCCCCGATCCGCTCAGATACAGAGATTCAATACACTTTGATTTGGCCGATGGTCTGAATACGGCCTGGTGGGTCGCATCCTGGTTGAAGGCATATAAAGAACCCTCGGGCAGCCTTAAATTACGCTCGTAATCCATGGGAGACGATGCAATCACCTGTGTGATCTGGTCCTTGAGACCTGGCACAAGATCCCTGGATACATAGTCCAGGTACTCATCTACGAACTGGTCCTTGTACGCATCCCAATTAGTTCCCTTGAGATGATAGAACGATTCGGGGATCACGTTGATCACATGATGCCCTTGTGGGGCAAGCGAATCATCAGAGTGTGAGGTCCAGCAGATCAGTCCGTAATTCTTTTCGGCCGGCAGCATAATTCCAGTCTCCACATGGTTTGTCCAGAAATCGTTGACTTCCTGCATTGAAACCGCAGTATAGCTGTGATGGGCATCCAGGTCCGGTTTTGAATCAAGGCCTACATAGATCATGCACAGACTCTTGCCCAGAACCAGGCTCTTTACCCCGCGCTTTGTGAGCCAGGGTAAATGCTCCTCGCCGATCAACTCGAGATAGAGTCTCTGTGGGTTTACATTTGACACTATGATCCTAGAGGTGATCTCACCACCATCTTCCAACTCCACACCCTGCGCCCGGCCGCCCTTTACCACAACCTTTTTCACCCCGGCATTCATCCGAATCTCAAGCCCGTCCTTCTGTCCACACCTGAGCAAGGCCTCGGGAATCTTGATCATCCCGCCTCGGGGATACCAGATACCCGCATGCTCCGTGAAGGGTATCATGGCAAACGGTCCGGGTGTCAGGGCCGGAGGCATACCCATATAGAGCGATTGATATGCCATGGTATCGAGCACTTTTTCGCTCTTGAAATACTTCTGAAACAGATCCTGATAGGTTATCAGGAAGGTCGGCAAAAATTTCAAAAGCTTTGGGTTTTTCTTGATCATATTAGCCATGTCACCGAATGTATCGGCCGGTACGAAAAATAGTGCATCGATCAAAACATCCATCATCTCCTGGAAATAATCACAGAAATCTTTCCAGTGACGGCCGTCTTCGGCCGAGAGGGATGAAATTACATCCCCGGTGGCTTCGAGCGATTTTTCGATGGTGACACGTTCTCCGTTGCGGTACATGACCGAGAAAAGCGGATCACAGGGGATCAGATCAACCTCGTCCTGGAACTTGGTGCCCAGCATTTCAAATACTTTCTCAATGGGCTGGATGATCTCCACAATGGATGCTCCGACATCATGTTTGTAACCATTGCGCTCAAACGTTGAACAGCAACCGCCGATACGGTCGCTCTGTTCCAGAACCAGAACCTTTAGTCCCTGATGAGCCAGTAAAGCACCCGACGAAAGACCACCCAAACCCGCGCCGATTATAATTACATCATAATCCGCCATAACCATACCTCCTCTATGTTGTTATAGCCCCTACTTGACGACTTTCGTCTCATCTCACGCAGTATTTCACTTCAGGCAGTGCAGGAATAGCATTCAACAAAAATATCATGTTTTGTCCGAAGACGACGAGAGAATCTTGCCTGTCTCCAAGCAGGACTTTTTTTATGCATGATCATACATGTTGCCGGCAGCAATGTTGTTTTATGCATATGTCCCCACAATAGCTTGGCTGGTGGTAATACCACCAGCCAAGCTATCTAAAAACGACCGAAAAGTCAAGCATAGAATTGCCTTTCCTTCTTATTATGGTACGCAGTGGAAACAATTTTATTGTACGCCACAGAATAATCGTATCGCCATAAAAAACTGACATACTGATTTCTGCAGCGATCATGCAAGCGTGATAATCTTGAGTGAGTTGGTCTTAAATCCGCCAGAAGCGGTCAGTCTGCGCGCAATCAGCAGCCTTTGGCCGGATTTGATGTTACAGGCATCTTTTACGAATGCGATCAATTCATCATCATGTATGTGCGTGTCTTTTACGAAAGGCATAACCCCGTACGACATCAATAGAAAATTCGCCGTTATTTCATCAGGGCAAAACGCCAGAATCCAGGCAGTACCCTTATACCTGGAAATTCTTCGCGGGGTCCCTCCTGTCAGCGTGGGCGTCAATATGTAACGAATCCCAAGCGAATTCTGTGTCTCGAATACATCCAACGAAAGAACGTCTTCACTAGACGTTCCGGTTTTGCTTATTGACCGGATAATGGAATCGCGCACGCTTGCTCCCGAAACAATGGATGTTCTGCGTGCTTCGGTTGTACGGGCAATTCGAGCCAGCATCTTTATCGCATCTATCGGGTAAGATCCAATTGCAGTCTCTTCCGAAAGCATGACCGCATCGGTTCCGTCCAGGATGGCATTGGCTACGTCTGTTACCTCGGCTCGGGTCGGACGTATATTCTGAGTCATGGATTCCAACATCTGGGTTGCCGTAATCACCGGTTTTCCGGCCAGGTTGGCTTTATGTATCAGTTCCTTCTGGACAACCGGAACCTTTTCAATGGGAATTTCAACTCCCAGATCACCGCGAGCAACCATAATGCCATCAGACACTTCCAGGATGGCATCGATATGTGAAATCGCTTCTTTTCGTTCTATCTTGGCAACAACAAATGCCCTCTTTTTTCGGGCTTCAATAAAATCTTTCACTTTTTCTATGTCTTTTGCATTGCCGGCAAATGAAACACCGAAAATGTCGACACCGTGCTGAAGGCCAAAATCAACAAACTCCAGTTCTGCATCCGTTAAAGGGTCGAGATCGAGCCTGGTGCCGGGCAGGTTCATGCCCTTGTGAGAAAGCAGTCTGCCGCCGATGATAACCCGGCAAAGGACTTCATCAGACTCAATACCAAGTACCTTGAGCTGGATGAATCCGTCATTAAGATAAATGATTTGCCCCTTTCGGACATATTTCAACAGGTCGGGAAACTGCACGGGTATGACCTCGGGAGTACCAAAAATATCTTTGACATTAAGCCTTACCCGCTGCCCTCGTTCAAGCATGACGAATCCTTGCCTGAGCAACCCGATACGGATCTTGGGTCCGGGCAGATCAGCCAGAATGGCAACATTGACCCCGAGAGCCTGTGACACTGCGCGTATGGCCCGTATATCCCGGGCATGCTGCTCCATCTCACCGTGGCTGAAATTAAGCCTGGCCATGTTCATGCCTCCGGTAATTGCTTTGGCCAGCATGACTTTTGAACGCGTTGCAGGCCCGATGGTACATACGATCCTGGTTTTGTGGCTGGGAAATTTCAAAGGCATATCATAGATAAGTAGAAGAAAAACAAGGATTGTCAATATGAAGATTGATTTGTATAAGGTTAATCAACATATATTCTCGTAGCAAATTTCCTCCTTGACATATGACTTTCAGGTATTTTATATGACCGTTCAGTCATTTTAAATTATTTTGTAAATAATTAATGAGAACAAAAACATGCGTGACAAAAAAGCAGACCGTAAAAAACTCTTACAGGATGCTATCAGGGTTGATATCCTGGAGGCAGCCGAATCCATTCTGCTGGAGAACGGCATGGAGGCCCTGACCATGGACCGCATCGCCGAGAGGGCCGGGGTTGCCAAGGGCACTTTATACCTGCACTTTAAAAACAAGGACGAGGTCCTCTCTGCAGCCCAGGAAGCCTGCTTCAACCCCTTGATTCAAGACTTGCACTGCGTATTCGAAAGTGACTTGAGCCCCAGAGAAAAACTTGAGCGCCATTCGCTACTGACAATGAGTTTCTTCGAAGAGCGGATAAACTTCTTCCGCATCATGGTCGCAAACCGCTTCTTTACTCCAAAAGATCAGTCTCATTTCGAGGAGAACTCGCTCTACTGGGATTTTTTTAAGAAGATAGAACAGGTTATTAAAGATGGTATCCGCCTGGAAATCTTCCGCCCTGTAAATACCGCCAAGGCTGCCGGCATATTTTTAGAGATCGGGAGCGCCCTTTTGATTCAGCGTATTTACTCAAAGAGCAGCAGTTCACCCGAGGATGACGCTGACTTGCATATAGACATTTTTCTTAACGGCATTGCCGCATGAGACACACTGATGTATTAATCAAAAGGAGCAAAAGATAAAGAATGAATACAAAGACCTTCAAGAATGTACTCCTGATTGCAGCCCTCATTCTCTCCGGTTGTGCCACAACCCAGATGGTGCAGCATGAAATCGACCAAACCCGGCAGGAAGCCTTTGTTCAGTGGCAGGCCTCCAGGCAGGTACAGGAAACCTCCCAGATCGTACTTAACCAACCACTTACACTCGATAACGCAATTGGTTTGGCCCTTTCCGGCAACCGGGCCCTGCAGAGTGTCCAACAAGAAAAGGATGCCGCCCGGGGCCAAATCCTCGAGTCGTACGAGGGTGTCCTTCCGCGAGTCAGTCTGAATGGCACCTATACCCGGCTGAACGATGACGGTGCCGACGTAGATGGCATGCATATCCAGACTACCCAGGAAGACCACTATTCCGGCACGCTTTCGGTTGTTCAGCCGCTTTTCATGGGCGGAAAGGCTTCGGCCGCTCTGCGGGCCGCCCGATACTACGAAACCCTGGTGGATGAGCAACTGAGGCTGACCTCCCAGAAAACAATCTTTGATACTATCCGGGCCTACAATCTGGTGTTGCTGGCCACCGAGCAGCTCGAGGTTACCCGGGTGTACAGCGATCTGGGCCTGGCGCATCTCGACGACGTGGAGACCAGGCGTAAGTTCGGTACGGCCTCGGACTTCAATGTTCTCAGGGCCCAGGTCGAGTACAGCAATGCCAGGTCCGAGATGATCCGCTATCAGAATCAGCTCAATACCGCTCGAACCGGGTTGCTCAAGATTCTCGGTGTTTCCCAGGAGAGTCGCATAACACTTACGGACTCGCTCATATTCGAACCACTGAGCGCCTCGGAAGAAGAATCTGTCCGCAATGCATTTGAGAACCGTCCGGATCTGGCCCTGGCAACCCTGAGCGAAAAGCTGCAGCAGGAGTCGTTGCGTGCAGCCCACAGCGAATACTGGCCTACAATAAACGGTTTCTACAATCTCTCGCGCGAAAACCCGCATCCTTATCTGGGAACATATGATGAGTGGGACACGGCCTGGAACACCGGCATCCAGATAAGCATCCCCCTGTTCAATGGTCTCGGTCGCGAGGGCCGTATCGCCCAGGAACGATCCAAGCTCGAACAGAGCCGGATCAAAACCCTTGATACGCGTGAAACTGCCCTCTTCGAGGTGCGCAACGCACTGTTAAGCCTTGAGGATGCAACCGAACTGGTGGAAACCCAGAAACTATCGGTCGATCAGGCCCGCGAAGGACTGCGCATCGCCGAGGTCGGCTATCGCGAGGGCACCATCGACCAGGTCTCAGTGCTCGATGCCAGAGCAGCCCTGACCAAGGCCCAGCTCCTGTATTACCAGAGTCTCTTTGAGCACAGCCTGGCCCGGGTATCACTGGAATTCGCCCAAGGCACCCTTTCCTATACCGACAAAAACGATGAGGTAGAATAGGTATGAAAATTTCTGACATTTCCATCCGCAGACCTGTAACCACGCTGACCCTTACAGCGGCACTCATATTCTTTGGCATCCTCGGATTCATGCGCATGGGGATAGACCTCTACCCCGAAGTGGATTTTCCGATAGTCACAATCAAGACGATTTTGACAGGTGCCAGTCCCGAAGTCATCGATATCGACGTGACTGATGTGATCGAGGAGCAGGTCAAGACCATCAGCGGCATCAAGAGCATCACCTCTCAGAGTTATGAGAGTCTCTCATACATCACAGTGGAATTCGAACTCGACAAGGATGTCGATGTTGCGGCCCAGGAGGTGCGTGACAAGGTCAACCTGGCCGAACAGGACCTGCCCGATGATGTGGATAAGCCGGTTGTAGCCAAATTTGATATCGCCTCTCAGGCCATTATGTGGCTGGCTGTCTCAGGTAATGTTGAATACAGCGTCTTGTCCCATTACGCTGACAAGGTGCTCAAAGAGCAGCTCCAGTCGGTCAGCGGTGTCGGCAATATCGATCCCGGTGGTCTGCGCGAACGTCAGATCAGGGTATGGCTCGACCCGAACAAGCTGAATGCCCGCGGCCTGACTGCCGGGGATGTTGTCCGAGCTATTGGACTCAAGCATATTGAAATGCCCGGCGGCAGGATCGAAACAGCATCGCAGGAGTTGAGTATCCGGGTACTGGGCGAATATACGTCGGTTGAAGAGCTTAAAAGACTGGTCGTAGCACGCCGGGATGACAGTACCATTGTCTTGAAAGATCTCGGTGAAATAACCGACGGATTTGAAGATATGCGCAGCATAATCCATTTCAACGGTGTCCCCTCCATCGGTCTGGGGGTCCGCAAGCAGTCCGGCACAAACACCACCGAAGTTGCCCAAGCGGTCCGGCATAAGTTGGAAGAGGTCTCCCGGCATGCGCCCGCAAGAGTCACTGTGGAAGTCGCCTATGATTCATCCGAATTCATTCGGGATTCCATGCGCGGTGTTCAGTTCGACATCATTCTGGGCGTTTTACTGACAGCCTTGACCATGTACATCTTCCTGAAAAACATACGCACTACGTTCATAAGTATCATGGCCATTCCGGTTTCCCTGATCGGGGCCTTCATGCTCATGCAGTCTTTCGGCTTTACCATAAACAATATGACCATGCTGGCCATGTCCCTAGCCGTCGGACTGGTGATCGACGATACCATTGTGGTGCTTGAAAATATCTTCCGCCACGTGGAGGACGGTGAGGAGCCGATGCAGGCGGCCAGCACCGGAACGAGCGAAGTGGGCCTGGCTGTTATTGCGGCCACGTCATCCATTGCCGCGGTATTCATCCCGGTAGCATTCATGGAAGGCATTATCGGCCGCTTTTTTTACCAGTTCGGACTGACCGTGGTTCTTACCATCCTGATCTCGGTCCTGATTTCGTTCACCCTGACCCCGTTCCTTTCATCACGGCTCATCCGCCACCAGAAATCCCACGGCAAATTGTATACTTCCCTTGAAAATGGCCTCAAAGCCATTGAGCACGTCTACCGCTCACTGCTTACGTGGTCGCTGTCGCACCGCAAAACCGTGGTGGTCATTGCCATAGCAGCTTTTGCCGGGGGCATTGCCCTGATACCGATCATCGGCACCGAGATGGCCCCGAACGCCGACCAGGGGGCATTCCTGGTCCGGTTCGAACTCCCCACAGGCACGTCTCTTGATCAGACCTCCTTACGGCTGCATGAAGTCGAACAGTTTGTTTTCTCTCAGCCGGAAGTCGATCACTCTTTCAGTGCTTTGGGGGTTGGATCGGGTGGCGAGGTCAATAAAGGCATCATGATAGTCAGCCTTTTACCGAAAAACGAACGGGAAACCACCCAGCATAAAATGATGGAACGCGTCCGGGACAAATTACGTTCGTATCCTGACATGATTACAGCAGTTGAGTACATGTCGGCCGTCGGGGGCGGTCAGCGCAACAGCAATATAAATGTTGTCATCAAGGGACCCAGCGTAGAGGCCCTGGAGCCGGTAAGCCGGAAGATTATAACAGATATGATATCAAGCGGTATTTTTACCGACGTGGACACTGATTTACGTCTTACGAAACCGGATGTCAAAATACATATCAATCGCGGCTTGGCAGACGACCTGAACACGGCTGTCCGTTCAATCTCAAACGAGATCTACACCCTCTTCGGGGGAGTTGACGCTGCAACGTTCAAGGAAGGGGGATTCCGTTATGATATCCAGGTCAAGGCCCTGCCGGAATACCGTACGAGTCCGGAATCCCTGGAACATATCCCCGTACGTGCCGCCGATGGCACAATTATCGATGCTGCCAATCTGGTCAATTACGAAATCGGCCAGGGTCCTAACGTAATCAATCGCTTTGACCGCATGCGCTCGGCAACTATCTTTGCCAATGTCAAAGACATTTCAGTCGGAGAAGGATTTGCCAAAACAATGCAGATTATCAACAATCATTTGCCCAAAGACGGCAACTGGTCGACGGCGCTCGGCGGTGAAAGCCGGGCCATGCAGGAATCTTTTCAATCCCTGGCAAATGCGCTGATTATTGCAATCTTGATCATCTACATGATCCTGTGCATCCAGTTCGAATCGTTCCTGCACCCCTTCACCATGATGCTTTCCCTGCCGTTGTGCATGGTAGGCGTTTTCGGTGCATTGCTGCTTACCGGCCATACCTTGAATGTGATGTCGTTCATCGGTATCATCCTGCTGATGGGAATCGTCACCAAGAACGGTATCCTGCTGGTAGACTTTGCCAACCAGCAGCGTGAAAAGGGAGTCGATAAAATACAGGCGATGATTACGGCCGGCGCACTCAGGCTCAGGCCGATCATTATGACCGCCCTTACAGTGATCGTATGTGTTATCCCGGTCGCCCTCGCTTTGAGCGAAGGCGGAGAAAGCCGAGCCCCGATGGGTGTGGCGGTTATCGGCGGTGTATTCTCATCCACCCTCCTGACCCTGCTGGTAGTACCCGTGGTCTACATCATGCTCGATAATGCCAAAGACCGTATCCATGCTTGGCGTACCGGCAGAAAGCCAGCCTTGATTTCAGAAAATTTCGAAGGAGAACGTCAATGATTACAAAACTACGTTACAATCGGTTTCATATCGCTCTGATTCTTGGCTTTCTGATACTCTCCAGTGGCTGCGGGAAAGAACAGAACGCCCAGGCCCAGCCACAGGCTCAGACCATACTAGATAAAAAAGGAACCAACATGGTACATGTGGCCGAAGTATTTCTGCGTTCGTTCCAACCTTCAATCGAGGCCAACGGAACGCTCAATCCCTCCCGCTATACCATGCTTACAACCTTAGTTGGTGGCCGCATCGAGAGCATCAAGATGGATATCGGTGACAGGGTCGACAAGGGTGTAGTGCTGTTTCAGGTCAGAACCGTTGACTACGAACTGGCCCTTGAGCAGGCCGAAGCAAATCTGGCCAGGGCGAAAGTCCTCGTCAAGGACCGCGAACGCGAAAAGGCCAGAATCGAAAACCTGTTTCAGGCCGGGTCCGCCACCGAGCAGCAGCGTGATCAACTGATCACCGGCCTTGATGAGGCCCTGGCATCGCTGAAACAGGCCCAGGCGGCCCGCAACCAGGCAGCCCAGGCTTTGAAAGACTGCACCATTAAATCGCCATATAAAGGTGTAATCACAGCCAAACACCGGCAGGAGGGTGAATTTGCCGCTCCGGGAACGCCGGTTCTGGAGCTCATGGATCTTTCCGTTCTCAATGCCGAACTGGAACTGCCCGAACGCTATGCCGGTATAATTACTCCGGGACTTCCCGTGGCAATTACCACAAGTTCGGGAACTGTTGAGGTGACGGGCAAGATTATAGCAGTTAATCCCAAGATCGACCTCAAAAACAGGACGTTTCTGGTCAAAACCGCGGTTGAAAACCCGCAAGGCAAGCTTCAGGCGGGGCTTTTCTGTATTGCCCGTATAAGCCTTAAGGAAATAAGCGGACAAACAGCAATTCCATTATCCGGATTGACCCGCGATCATGGCCGTTCTACCGTCTGGGTTGTAAAAGACAACAAAGTTCTACAGCGCCAGATCACTGAAAATGGCACATACGAAGGCATGGTCTGGATCACGAGCGGACTCGTCCAGGGTGAACAGGTGGTAACTCAAGGTGCATCAGGCTTGATGGACGGCCTCGATGTCGAGATCATACAATAGACACCGGCATGCCCTGCCCGAAAAAATGAACCCCTATGGCAGGGCCTGCTATTATTCATGCTATTTGGTTTCTTAAGCGTCAATCTCATATACTAAAGACATGAAACAACATGGCGTTATTTATGCAATTTTTGGTCTTTTATTCGGAATGCTTGTTTCTTTGAACATTCCTGCCCATGCCGAAAATCACTTGGCCGATGAGTCCAACACGTTAACGCTTTACATTGAAAATGACGTGTTCGCCGGAACCGACCGCGAATACACCAACGGTACAAAACTAACATGGATTTCGAAAGATTTTTCCGATTTGAGTGCAAATCCGCACTTGCCGCACTGGAGTCACCCGTTAATCGAGCACCTGCCATTCGTGAACCGGGAGGCCTACCAGAAAACCGTTTCATTTTCATTCGGCCAGAACATGTACACCCCCGACGACATCTAGACTGAATTTCCGGAGTCCGACACACGTCCGTATGCAGGCATAACCTACTTTTCAATCGGTTTCCACGGCCGAAATCAGCGCATAATGGATACCCTGGAAATCAGCCTTGGTATGGTTGGACCCCACTCTTATGCCGAGGAATGCCAAAAAAAAGTTCCATGTGTGGACCGATTCGGACTACCCCAACGGTTGGGACAACCAGATCGAAGACGAATTTTTTGCAAATCTCTTTTTTGAACGCAAACTGAAATTTCTGAACAACGACTTGTACCGCAATTTTGCGTGGGACATGATTCCGCATGTCGGGTGTTCATTCGGCAATGCCTTCATAAGTGCCAATTTCGGCTCACAGGTGCGCTGCGGTTGGCATCTGCCGAATGATTTCGGAACTTACCAGATTCGACCCGGATCACAGCCAGATAAAACCAATCATGATCAGCGATGTCCCAATCAGCGCCCCAATATCTGATCTACCTGCTCTAATCACCTTCATTCTTGTTCGTTTGATACCGGGTTCATACCCCCTTAAGGTTAGTGCAATTGCCAGATCATCGGCCCGGCGAAACACACCATGCAGCAAAGGCACAAGGATCGGCACCAAAGCTCTTACTTTCCGCAGGATACCTCTTGTTTCAAGATCTACTCCCCGTGCTTTCTGGGCCTTGATTATCCGATCGGTTTCTTCGAACAGAATAGGGATAAATCTTATCGCCAGCATAACCAGCAGTGAAATCTCATCAATCGGGACCTTGATGTATTTGAGCGGTGTCATATACCATTCCAGGGCCCAGACCATGTCCAGAGGAGATGTGCTCAATGTCATCAGGGTCGAGATCCAGATAGCGGATACCAGTTGAACTCCGACAACTATCCCGCTTTGAAGTCCCTGCCATGTGGCGTAGGGAATTGTGTCGATTTGATCGCCGGGAGTCATAAACACATGCAGCAGTGCCGTAAACAGAAAGAGCCACAAAAACGGACTGAGGCCCGTGATTAATTTTTTAAGGGGGATCCTGGCCAATAATGTCATTATGAGGCAACTAACAAAAAACAGACTCAGGCCCCAATAGGTATCAATCTGAAAAGCTGTTGCGATACCCAGGGCCATCAGGAATAGTTTTACTCTCGGATCAAGTCTATGGATGACAGAATCGGTTGGAATATACTGTCCCAGAGTTATTTTCACTTGTCACTTACTCATTGCCGGCAATAAGATGCTCGGCAATCTGGACAGCGTTGAGAGCCGCTCCCTTGCGGATGTTATCTGATACAATCCACATCACAAGACCATTTTCAATTGATATATCCTCTCTGATCCTCCCCACAAAGCAATCGTCCATGCCGGCAGTGTTAATTGGAAGCGGATACATATTATGAGAAGGATCGTCAACAACCTGCACTCCCGGTGTACTTCTCAGGATATTTCTGGCTTCATCCGGGCTTATTTTGCGCTCGGACTCAATATTGATCGCTGCGCAATTTCCGTAGAAAACCGGAATCCTCACCGTAGTTGCACAGATCCTGATCGAATCATCTTCCAGGATCTTCTTTGTCTCATCTGCGATTTTCATCTCTTGGGTGGTGTAGTCATTTTTCAGAAACTCATCGATATGGGGGATCGCATTGAAAGCAATCTGGTGCGGGTAGACCTGTACAGTCGGATCTCGGAAATTAAAAAGATCTTTAATCTGGTTTGTAAGCTCATCCATTGCCTTTTTGCCATTGTCTGAAATGGCCTGATACGTGGAAACCACGATACGTTTAATCCTGACAGCCTTGTGTATGGGATACAGTGCTACAGCCAGTTGAATCGTGGTACAACTTGGATTGGTGATTATACCACTGTGTCCTTTAATCTTATGTGCATTGACCTCCGGCACTACAAGTGGTACGTCTTTATCCAGTATAAAATGAGAACTGTTATCGATGACCGTACAGCCGTGCTTCACGGCCAGGGGAACATACTGCCTGCTGATGGCATCCCCGGCGGCAAAAAACACTATTTCTATTCCTTGAAATGAACCTTCTTCCAGCTCCTCCACACCAACATCATCTCCTTGGAACTGCACATAATCTCCCACAGAACCTTTTGAATCAAGGGCACGAAGTTCACTGACGGGAAAATTCCTTTCTTCAAGTATGGAGATCAATTCATTGCCGAGAGCATCGCTGCTGCCGACCACAGCTACTTTATAGCCGGATGCCATTTATGTATTCTCCATTTCCTGTATGATACAGTCCGTCATTTCCTGAGTGCCTACGATTTTTTCGGCGCCTGCTGCCAGATCAAGAGTACGAACGCCTTTTGACAAAACCTTTTCCACCGCGGTCTCGATCTTAAGGGCTGCGCCTTCCATATCAAGTGAATAGCGCAACATCATCGCCCCGGAAAGAATGGCTCCAATCGGATTGGCCTTGTCCTGTCCGGCAATATCCGGCGCCGAACCATGCACCGGCTCGTATAATCCCGGCCCCTGCCCGATACTAGCCGATGGCAGCATGCCAAGCGAGCCGGTAATCATGGATGCCTCGTCACTTAAGATATCGCCGAAAAGATTCTGGGTCAGGATCACATCGAACTGGCTCGGCTTGCGGATGAGTTGCATGGCACAATTGTCCACATACATGTGACTGACCTCCACAGAAGGATAGCCCTTTGCGATCTCGTCAACAACCTCTCTCCAGAGCCTGGAACTCTCGAGCACATTTGCCTTGTCGACCGAGGTCAGCTTTGCGCTGCGTTTGAGTGCAATACCAAAGGCCTTGTGTGCTATGCGTTCAATCTCCTTCGAACTGTACTCAAGGGTGTTGTATGCGTGCCTGGTGCCATCGGGCAATGAATCAATACCTCGAGGCTTGCCGAAATAAATACCCCCGATCAGTTCCCTTACAATAATGAGGTCCACGCCATGTAGAACCTCACCTCTAAGTGTTGAAACATCGCAAAGTGCTTGAGAAATCCTGGCTGGCCGCAGGTTTGCAAAAACCTGCATGTGAGCTCTCAATTCCAGCAGCCCGGCTTCCGGCTTTTTGTCCTGGGGTAGTGTGTCCCACATGGTACCACCTACTGCGCCGAGCAGCACAGCATTTGCCGTGGCTATCTTGATTTTGGTTTCTTCAGGCAGGGGGCTGCCTGTTTCTTCATAGGCGCTACCACCGATAATCCCATAGTCAAGTTCCATATCAGGTACTGCCTGCTTCAATACAACACCCGCACTAGCAGCGACTTCTTTTCCGATACCGTCTCCAGGCAGAATCAGAATCTTCATAAGCTGTTCCGTTTCTTGATATGCTCTATCAGTCCGCCGTCTGCGACGAGTTCCTGCATAAATTCAGGAATCGGGCTTGCTTTAAATTGAGCACCAGTGGTGAGGTTGGTTATTGTCCCGCTCGAAGCATCGACCGTGACCACATCGTCCTGGTTTATTTCACTAATTGCTTTGTTCGACTCGAAAATGGGAAGGCCCATATTGAAACTGTTGCGGAAAAAAATCCTCGCAAAACTGGAGGCAATTACACAGCTCACACCTGCCGCTTTAATTGCGATAGGGGCATGCTCACGTGAAGATCCACAACCAAAATTCTTGCCGGCCACAATGATATCACCAGGCCTGACCTTTTTTGAAAATTGAGGATCAGCATCTTCCATGCAGTGCTTTTTCAATTTCTGCGGATCGGATGTGTTCAGATAGCGGGCCGGAATAATCGCATCTGTATCAACATCATCACCGAAAATAAATGCATTGCCCTGGAGTATCATGAAATCACCTCCTGCGGAGAACTGATCTTGCCGGTGATGGCCGATGCAGCCGCCACAGCCGGACCTGCGAGATATACCTCGCTTTTTGGATCACCCATCCGGCCTACAAAGTTACGGTTAGTGGTTGCCAGAGAACGTTCTCCGGCAGCCAGAATCCCCATATGGCCTCCCAGGCACGGTCCACAGGTAGGCGGACCGACTATGGCGCCGGAATCCAGGAATATCTTGATCAACCCCTCTTCCTCGGCATCCTTGAACACTTGCGGGGTGGCAGGCAGGATCAGACAGCGCATTCCTCTAGCAACACTATTGCCGTTGAGAATCCCGGCAGCAACTCGTAGATCTTCGATTCTACCATTGGTACAGGAACCAATGACCACCTGATCGAGCACAATCTCGCCAACCTCGCTGATGCCCCGGGCATTTTCAGGCAAGTGGGGAAAGGCAACCTGGGGCTCGATATTTGCACAATTATATTCCCGGATTGTTTCATAGACTGTATCCGGGTCACTCTGATAGACTTGGAATGATCTTTTTGCACGCTTTTCAACATATTCAACAGTTTTCGAGTCGGCTTCGATAATACCGGCTTTGCCCCCGGCTTCAATAGCCATGTTGCTCATAGTCAATCTATTGCTTAGATCCAGTTCACTGATTGCCTCACCACCCATCTCAAGCACCTTGTACAGGGCACCATCTACCCCGATATCTCCGATGAGATACAGAATCAAATCCTTGCCCCCGACCCATTCATTCAAGCTTCCGTTAAATACGATCTTCATGGTCTCCGGAACCTTGATCCAAGCCTGGCCGGTTATCATTGCAGCGGCCAGGTCCGTACTCCCTACTCCGGTTGCAAAAGCCCCCAAACCGCCATAGGTACAGGTGTGAGAGTCGGCACCGACAACCATGTCACCCGGAAGCACAAGTCCCTTTTCCGGAAGCAGGGCATGCTCTACCCCAACCTCACCGCCATCAAAAAAATGCTTGATCGCATGAGTACGGGCAAAATCACGCACGAATTTGCACTGATTGGCAGATGCAATATCCTTGTTTGGGGTGAAGTGATCCAGCACCAGGACAATCTTTTCAGTATCTGCAATATCCTCAATTCCACTTGATTCAAACGCTTTTATAGCTAACGGTGCAGTGACATCATTGGCCAGGGCAACATCGACATCGACCCGTATTATCTTGCCCGGCGTAATCACCGTATCATCACAATGCGCTGCTAAAATCTTTTCCGCAATCGTCATTCCCACTGATGTTCTCCTTCAACCTACAGCATTGGTTTCTTGACCGGCTTCTTAGTCTTGAGGAATTCCATTTTATTCATGGCATTTATCAAAGCCTTGGCTGATGCCACCAGAATATCCGGATCAGAGCCCTGCCCGACCGCGAATCGCTCACGGTCTTTCAGTTCAACGGTTACCTCTCCCTGGGCATCCGTACCGCCGGTGATAGAGCTGATGGAAAAACGATTTAATTCGGCATTGAAACCGGTCATTTTCATTATAGTCTTATACAGTGCATCCACCGGGCCATTACCAAACCCTGCCTCGAGGATGGCTTCGTTATCGATAACCAACTGCACAGTGGCAGTCGGTACGGCAACCGTTCCGGAACTGACATTGAGATGCTTGAGTTCGTATTTGTCGGGCACCCGGTAGATTTCTTCCAGAACAATCGCCTCAATATCGGCATCGTAAACTTCCTTTTTCTTGTCTGCAATTTCCTTGAAACGTTGGAATACCTTTTTGAGATCTTCTTCATTCAAATGATACCCGAGGCTTTCCAGCCTTTTGGACAGGGCATGTTTGCCGGAATGTTTGCCAAGCACTAGATGTGATTTTCCAATCCCGACCGCCTCGGGGGTCATAATCTCATAGGTTGATCTCTCTTTTAAAAACCCGTCCTGATGGATACCCGCCTCGTGGGCAAATGCATTGCCCCCTACGATTGCCTTGTTGGGCTGTACAGAGATTCCGGTTACGTGCGATACAAGCCGGCTGGTTGGATAGATCTGGGTGGTATCAATGCCGGTATACAGGTCGTAGAGGTCTTTCCTGACATTCAATATCATGACCAACTCTTCAAGAGAGGTATTCCCTGCCCTTTCACCGATACCGTTTATAGTGCACTCGACCTGTCGTGCTCCAGCCCGGATTGCGGAAATCGAATTGGCGGTAGCCAGTCCAAGATCATTGTGACAATGTATAGAGATGGTAACGCCCTCAATGCCTCTGATACGCTGCTTTAGATAGGCAATCAGATCATAAAACTCCTGGGGAGCGGTATATCCGACCGTATCGGGAATATTTATGGTATCGGCACCGGCGGCAATGGCCGTGGAAAAAACATCTACCAGAAAATCCCGATCAGATCTGGTCGCATCCTCGGCAGAAAACTCAACACTGGGAGACAGATCGTGACAAAAACTCACAGCCTGATCGACAGATTTGAGGACCTCATCCTTGCTCATACGCAATTTGTATTTAAGATGTATGTCGGACGTGGCGATGAAAGTATGCAGACCAGGCTTTGTCGCTTCTTTCACGGCATCCCAGGCCGTATTTATATCACCGCGGGATGCCCGGCACAAACCCACCACAATCGAATTATTTATCTCACCGGCAACGGCCTGAACCGCATCAAAATCTCCGGGGGAAGATATTGGAAATCCGGCTTCGATCTTATCGACCCCCAGTATTTCAAGCTGCTTTGCCACGAGTATTTTCTCGTGAACATCCATACTCGCCCCGGGTGACTGTTCCCCATCTCTGAGGGTTGTATCAAATATTATGATCTTCTCTTGTGATTGTTTCATGATGTTCTTCTGAGTCAACTTTCCTTTCTTTTGCTTTATTTTTCAGATATCGAACCCCGTCCCAAAGGGCACCGCCGATAATGAATATCATTATCAGTATAAAAATCATCAACTCCGGGGCCGAAGCAACCACCACCACCAGCAGCAGGCCTGCCACAAGGAGTTGAAAAGGATGTGCCCTGATATAGCTGATATGTTTAAAACTGGGATAACGAATATTACTGACCATCATAAATGACAGAACGTATACCCCCATCAAAACCATAATCCAGGGCACATCTCCGATTACCCTGCCCAGAAGCACGAAGCTGGTCACAGCCGCGGCTGCAATCGGGATCGGCAAACCGGTAAATGTGCTCAGGTTACCCGAAGCATCGCTGTTGAATCTGGCAAGCCTCAAGGCCCCGCAGGCAACGAACAAAAAACAGGCCAGAAATCCAAACCTGCCAAATGCATCGAGTTTCCAGAGATATACCATGATTGCCGGTGCCACCCCGAAGGCAACCACATCGGAAAGAGAATCATATTCCTTTCCGAAAAGAGATGTGGAATGGGTTACCCGGGCAACTCTGCCGTCGAGGGCATCGACAAAGCCGGATACGAGAATCAGAAATGCCGCGACCTCGAAATTGCCTCGCAAGGAATATGAGATTGAATAAAAACCGAAGAACAGCCCGATGGTGGTGATAAAATTCGGCAGGAAAGGCACACTTCTCCTCGGTTTAGACCTCTTCCTGTTTGCCCTTGTTTGTTTCATACCTCACGACCTCCCTAAAATGGTCTGACCGGCAAACGTTCTGTCTTTCTGCCTGGCCACGACAGTGATGGAATCCGGAATATAACATTCAAGCAGAGAACCAAAACGGATCAATCCTATTTTCTGGCCCGCCTGAAGTTGATCTCCCACTTCAGGCCAGCAGATAATCCTTCTGGCAACCAGCCCTGCTACCTGGTCGAGCCTGAAAATTCCCATATCGTTTTTGATATAGAGAATCACGCGTTCATTATCCGCAGTCTTCTTCCCCAGGTTTGCCATATGAAATCTTCCCGGCTTGTATTGTTTAGCTATAATCGTGCCATCTATAGGTAACCGGTTTACATGCACGTTGAAGATTGACATGAAAATCGAAACCTTCGTGCAACTGCCCACTTTTTCTTCGGTGGTCCCGGCTACCTCCAGGATAGTGCCGTCCGCCGGAGAGAGTATCAGACCATCTCCGCTCGGAATTGTCCGGTAAGGGTCTCTGAAAAACCAGGTTACAAATATAATAGGAATCAACCCCAGCACTGATAATGGCGTGACAAACAATATGATCGAAATAAGGGCTGAAATGCCGATGAAGGGCAACCCTTCTTTGCGGATTAACATCTCAGTTCTGCTCTTTGTCTACCTTGCGGTTTTCAGCAATCCAGGGCATCATTGAACGCAACTGCGCTCCCACTTTCTCGATCTCGTGGCTCTCGCCTTTTTTCGTTAATGCGTTGAAAACCGGTCTGCCGGCCTGGTTCTCCAGAATCCACTCTCTGGCAAAACTGCCGTCTTGGATTTCGGCGAGAATTTTTTTCATCTTGAGTTTGACGGAGTCATCGATCAGGATGGGGCCGCGTGTTATATCACCATACTGAGCGGTATTGCTTATGGAGTAACGCATATTGGAGATACCGCCCTCGTAAATAAGATCGACTATAAGTTTCAGCTCGTGCAGGCACTCGAAGTAGGCACTCTCAGGTGCATAGCCTGCCTCTACCAAAGTTTCGTAGCCGGCTTTGATCAGGGCTGTAACCCCGCCGCACAGTACAACTTGTTCTCCGAACAGATCCGTTTCAGTTTCCTCGGCAAATGTGGTCTCCAGAATACCAGCCCGGCCTCCCCCAATTGCAGATGCATAGGAGAGGGCTACATTCTTTGTGTCACCTTGAGCATCATACTCCACCGCAGCCAACATAGGCACACCCCTGCCCTGGGTATATTCGTATCGGACCATGTGCCCGGGCGACTTAGGTGCAACCATAAAACAGTTCACACCCTGCGGTGGCTTGATCTGCCCGAAATGGATATTGAAACCGTGGGCAAATGCCAGGTACATGCCTTTCTCAAGGTATGGTTCGATTTCGTGGCGATAGACACGGGACTGAAGTTCGTCGGGTATAAGTATCATAACCACGTCCGCCCACTTGGTTGCCTCGATAGTATTCATCACCTTAAGACCCGCAGACTCGGCCTTTGTCCATGATGGGCTCGACTCACGCAGCCCTACAACGACATCAACTTCTGACTCGTTCAGATTGTTGGAATGAGCAAATCCCTGTGACCCATATCCCAGAATTGCCACCTTCTTTGATCGTATCAGTGAGAGATCCGCATCCTTGTCGTAATACACATTCATCATGAGTGTTTCCTCCTTCCTCGCATATCTCTTTCCATTATTATTGTGCCGGTTCGAACAATGTCAGTGATGCCATGAGGGCTCAGTATCTCGATAAATCCATTGAGCTTGTCCTTGTCTCCGGTTAGTGCAAGTGAATAAGAATGAGCCGACACATCCACGACTCTGGCTCTGAAAATATCCGCAATTCTAAGAATTTCAGCCCTGCTGTCAGACTTTGCCTGGACTTTTACCATTATCATTTCACGTTCGACAAAATCCTTGTTCTGATAATCTACCACTTTTATCACATTCACCAGCTTATTGAGCTGCTTTTGTATCTGTTCGAGGACCTGCTCATTGCCGGAGGTGGTAATCACGATTTTTGACTTGCTTGAATCGACAGTCGGGGCCACACACAAGGATTCTATATTAAATCCTCGACCCGAGAACAGACCAACTACACGCGATAATACTCCGGGCTCATTGTCAACCAGCACTGATAGAACCTTTCTCATAGTAACCTCATACAAGAAGCATATTATTTATCGGTGACCCTGAAGGAACCATCGGATACACGTCTTCTTCAGGATCAACAATAAAATCGATAAACACCGGCCCCTTGATCGCCAGGGCCTGAAGTATTGCCTTCTGGACATCTTCCGGATTTACAACTCTGATCCCGGCGGCACCGTAGGCTTCAGCCAGTTTTACGAAATCAGGAGAATTTCCCATGGCTGTGTGCGAATAACGCTTCTGGTAAAATAATGACTGCCACTGCCGCACCATACCGAGATAACCATTATTGAGGATCATTATTTTGACCGGTAGATTATACTGCACCGCCGTTGTCAGCTCTTGAATATTCATCTGGATGGACCCGTCGCCGGCAACATCAACAACCGTACGCTCTGGAAATGCTACCTGGGCTCCAATTGCTGCCGGAAAGCCGTAACCCATCGTACCTAGACCGCCGGAGGAGAGAAATAGCCTGGGTTTCTCGAATTTATAGAACTGGGCGGTCCACATCTGGTTCTGCCCCACTTCCGTGGCTATAATGGTGTCATCCGGAAGCAGCTTGTCAATCATCTCGATTACGTATTGTGGTTTTATGACCGCTTCCTGGACATACTTCAGCGGCTGTTTTTCCTTCCATTCCCGAATGCTCTCATTCCAGTGCTGGATCCGCTCATGAAGGCCTGCGAGGTCCTGTTGCCTCTGCTTGAGCAGAGAAATCATCTCGGTCAGCACCACCTTACAGTCACCCACTACAGGAAGATCGACCTTTACGCTTTTACTGATTGAGGTAGGATCAATATCTATATGGATAATTTTAGCCTTGGGAGCAAATTCATCTATTTTACCGGTAACCCTGTCATCAAAACGTGATCCTATTGCTATCAGGCAATCGGTATCGGTTACCGCCATATTGGCACTATATGTTCCGTGCATCCCCAGCATTCCCAAGTATAAGGGCTTACTGGCCGGGAAAGCGCCCATGCCCATCAATGTCGTGGTTATGGGTATGTGAGTTAATCGTGCGAGTTCAATCAATTCATCCGAAGCCCCCGCATGAATTATTCCACCACCGGCATAAATTACTGGTCTTTTGCTTTTCAAGAGGAGATTTACTATACGCTTGATCTGCCCCAGATGCCCCTTGTATGTAGGACAATAACTCTCCAGTTCAACCTTTTCGGGGTATTTAAAGTTCATTGTACATTGCATGACATCTTTGGGTAAATCGACCAGTACCGGACCGGATCTTCCGGTACTTGCAATGTAGAAGGCTTCCTTTACCACCTTGGGTAGATCTGTAACATCTTTGACCAAGTAATTGTGCTTGGTACAGGGTCTGGTAATTCCTACAATATCAGCCTCCTGAAAGGCATCGTTCCCGATGAGATTGGTGGAAACCTGGCCGGTAAATACAACCAGTGGCACAGAATCCATATATGCCGTTGCTATACCGGTTACCGTATTCGTAGCCCCTGGTCCGGATGTAACCATGCATACGCCGACTTTGCCGCTTGCCCTAGCATATCCGTCAGCTGCATGAACCGCTCCCTGTTCGTGTCTGGACAGAATGAACTCGATATCTTCGACATCCATAATCACATCAAAAATATCCAATACTGCTCCGCCCGGATATCCGAAGATATGTTTGACACCCTCACATCGTAAGCATTCGATTAACGCTTGGGCTCCTGTTATCTTACTCATAACGGCTCCTCGCAATAGATTGTTCTTTTTAGGTTTTATCTAGATATTCCGGTGTTTGCGAAGAATCTCTTCGATTTTGTCCTTGCCTGCCAACTTTAATTTCTGGATTTGTTTGCGCCGGACCTCATCCTCGGTGCTGAGATATTTTTTCATGTTTATCTGCTCCAGCTTACTCTCAAATTCAAGATGCTCTTCCCAGAGCCTTTTGAGTTCTTTGTTCTCCGGAACTAGTTTCCTTATGAGCTGTAAATCACTATTTTCCATAGATCACGATCCTTCCCTATAGGTATAGTTTGTTAGGAATAGACTATCTATACTATCATGTCAACAAAGAGCTCTGAAGTGTTCCTGCTCTTCTGCACTTTCTATTTACTGATAAGCAGAGAAAAATTCCAACAGCTAATTTTTTGAAAATAAATAAAGAAAAGGGTTCCGCTTACAGCCGGAACCCTTTTGCAATTATTTTTTAAATTATATACTATTTAATCCATGGCTTGCCGACCGGCAAAACATCCCTTCCGAATACATCGATATAGATATTATGCGCCATTACATACCAGGCGGAAAGCGCGCACACCATCAGTTCATATCCTGCAATTTTATTCATGGCCGGATATCCGAAGTGACCAATATCCAATAGGATAAATCCGATCAGCAACGTCAGAAAAGTAAAGGCCAGTGCTCCGTTGACACGCATCGAGCCGATCCACATGATAAAGGTATAGATCGTCCAGCCCACCAGATACCAGCCTATATCAGTCGTACTGCTTTTATATACCCCGTAATGATTGAAAATCAAAATCAAGGCCAACCCAATCCAGAATGCACCGTATGCTACAAAAGCGCTGAATCCGAAATTATTCCCCATTTTCTGCTCTAGAAAACCGGCAATCATTTGTGCCAACCCACCGAACATCAGTCCTAAAACAATAACCGGCCCGATTCCACACCACCCGACATTGTGAAACTGCAACACCAAAGTTGTCATTCCAAAACCAGCCAATCCAACCACTGCCGGATTCCCAAGCTTCTGTTCTGCCATTCGTACTTCCTCCTTCTGGCTATTTCATTTTTTTGTTCAGAGTTCTTTGCTGTATCCGGTCAAATCAATCTGATTTCGGATAGCCAACCTTGCCAAGAGCCTCCTCGATTTCCTCAAGAACGACAGGATCATCAATGGTTGAAGGCACCTTGTACTCCTTTCCGTCTGCTATCATACGCATGGTACCCCGCAGTATCTTGCCGCTTCTGGTCTTTGGCAAACGTCCTACAACGCTGATATCCTTCAGGCAGGCAATGGCCCCGATTTCGGAACGCACCATGCCGACCACCTCTTTCTGCACCTCTTCAGAGACCCTGTCGGCCCCAGCTTTTAATACCACAAAACCAACCGGAACCTGGCCTTTAAGCCTGTCCTCGACGCCGATAACTGCGCACTCGGCCACATCGGAATGTTTGGCAACCACCTCTTCCATGCCGCCAGTGGATAACCTGTGGCCGGCAACATTGATTACATCATCCACTCTGCCCATGATAAACAGATAACCGTCTTTATCCCTGAACCCGCCGTCACCTGTGGCATAGTAGCCCTCGTATTCACTCAAATACGACGAGACAAAGGCCTCATCATTGCGCCAAAGGGTGGGAAGACATCCGGGAGGCAGAGGCAGTTTCACCCCGATTACGCCTTCCTGTCCGTCCGGTACCTCACTGGCGTTTTCATCAATGATCTTAACGTCATAACCCGGCACTGCCTTTGTCGGAGATCCTGGCTTGACCTCTAGTTCTTCAATACCAATGCAATTGGCAGCGATTGCCCAGCCTGTTTCTGTCTGCCACCAGTGATCAATGACCGGAATTTTGAGAAGATCACAGGCCCAGTAATAGGTATCCGGATCAAGCCTTTCTCCGGCCAGGAAGAGATACTTCAGACAGGACAAATCATAGGGTTTCACATACACACCATCCGGGTCCTCTTTTTTAATAGCCCTGAACGCTGTGGGGGCAGTGAAGAGCACCTTGACTTTGTGTTGCGAAACAACTCGCCAGAAAGCACCAGGGTCCGGGGTCCCAATCGGTTTACCTTCATACAGAATTGTAGTGCATCCTTGCAGTAGAGGAGCATAGACAATGTATGAATGTCCGACAACCCAACCCACATCTGATGCGGCCCAATAAACATCTCCCGGCTCCATACCGTAGATATTCTTCATGCTCCACTTCAAGGCTACTGCATGTCCGCCGTTGTCCCTGACGACACCCTTTGGAATCCCGGTCGTACCTGATGTATACAGAATATAAAGGGGATCTGTGGCTTCAACCGCAATCCAATCGGCAGGCATAGCACTCCTTAGTGCTTCGTCCCAATCTATATCCCTGCCTGCTATCAGTTCGGCCCGGGCCTGTGCTCTCTGATAAATTACGCATTTTTCCGGTTTGTGACTTGACAACTCAATGGCCTTGTCCAAAAGGGGCTTGTAGGAGATTGGCCCCTTTGGTTCTATCCCACATGATGCTGAAAGCATGACCTTGGGTTTGGCATCATCAATTCTTATCGCAAGCTCATTCGGTGCAAAACCGCCGAAGACTACCGAATGCACCGCCCCAATACGTGCACAGGCAAGCATTGCAGTTACGGTTTCGGGAATCATCGGCATATAGATGACAACCCTGTCACCCTTTTCCACACCCAGGGATTTTAATACGCCGGCAAATTTTGCCACATCATCAAGAAGTTCCCTGTAAGAGATATACTCTATCGTTTCGGTGAGCGGGCTGTCATAGATGATAGCCGCCTGATCACCTCTGCCGTTTTCTACATGATAATCGAGGGCGTTATAGCAGGTATTGAGCTTCCCCCCACTAAACCATCGGTAAAACGGAGCTTGAGATTCATCCAGAACCTTTTCCCACTTCTGCTGCCATTGAATTTCCTGGCCCGCCTCGGCCCAGAATCCATCCCTGTCTTCGATTGAATGCTTGAACGCCTGGTCATACGACTTGTACATGGAAAGCAACCTCCTTAGTCAATCAAATATTATTGTATGTCGATAATACAAATTTCAACTTTTTTTGCAACCAGAAAAACATATAAATTCACAAAGCATTTTTTTCTCAATAAACAAATCCTTTTCTTAAGGTATTATATAAAAAAGGGAATTGGAATATGTATGATAACACCCACAAGCAGTAAAAAGGCCAACATCCGGTGAAGATCGAGCCAGGCACTTCGGTAATCTTTCTTAAAATAATAGCCATAGCTCCCCGAACAAACCATTGTTGACATCAAAAAAAGGGCAATAAGACCGGTAAGGGACAAACCAATCTGAGTATAGGCCAGTAAACCATGTGCTGTCAGAATTCCGATCCCGCTAAAACCAAAAATACGATGATTCCTGATCATTAAACGCATAAATTTTCGGTACATTGCTATAAAATTTTCATTCCCCGGGGACAACTTTCCGATGTACTCTCTACTTATCTGTTTCAGTAATAAATTCATAAGGCAGGCAACAACACATACTGCCGTACAAACGCCCAGCAGTTTTATAATAAAATGCACGGAACTCCTCCTTTTTTTCTAAAAGTCACAGGTATTTATCAAACAAAATAATGTCAAGTTTGAATCGCACATTGCCCATTTGCGGCAGGTAACAGGAAACACTGCGAGTATAAGTCTTATAAAATTCATTAAGATAAATAAATAGATAACCGATATATAAACCGTAACGCAATCGGGTTGATTATGGATATATTCATTGCTCGGCAACCAATATTCAACAAAAAGCGTGAGATCTACGCTTATGAACTGCTCTTTCGAGACGGTATCGATAACCTGTTCCCGGATATCGATGGTGATCTGGCTACTTCTCGGGTATTATCTCAGACATTTTTCAACACAGGCATTGAAAAAATTACTGGTGGTAAAAAGGCTTTTATTAATTTTAGCAGAGAACTTCTGGTTAGTAAAATTCCACTGATGTTTCCCTCTAATCTGACCTCCATCGAGGTTCTTGAAAGTGTTGAACCGGATGAATCCCTTATTGAAAGCTGTCATCAACTCAAACAAAAAGGGTTCAGCATCGTTTTGGATGATTTTGTTTATCAACAAAGCTTAGACAAGCTGATCAAAGAGGCGGACCTGATAAAAATTGACTTTCAAAAAAGTTCTCGCGCAAAGATTGAAGAGGATATAGAACAACTCTCATCCTTCGATATTACATTGATCGCTGAAAAGGTCGAAACATTTGAAGAGCTTAATGAAGCCCTTGAGATGGGCTTTTCGTATTTCCAGGGATATTTTTTCTGTAAGCCACAGATTCTTCGTGAAAAAGATGTACCTCCGATTAAATCAAATCTGCTCGATATTATTGCTGAACTGAACAATAGAGATTTTTGCATCAAAACATTGCAGAATCTCATTGAACGCGATGTGGGTGTTTCGTACAAACTACTGAGACACCTGAATTCTCCTTATTACCGAACACTTTGCGAAATCAATTCTGTCAGACATGCAATTGTACTTTTGGGAGAAAGAAGCATCCGGCAGTTTCTCTCGGTGATCATCATGTCCGGATTAAGTTCGGACAAACCCGATGAACTTACCCGTAACTCAATTATCAGGGCAAAATTTTGTCAGCAGCTTGGCAATACCGGAGGAATACGGCCCAACCCTTCCGAATTGTTCACGCTGGGGCTCTTTTCTCACATCGATGCCATCCTGGACAATAACATGGAAAAAATTCTGAAATCATTGCCCTTGACTGACCGTATAAAGCATGCGCTTATGGAGCAGGACAGTGATTTGCGAGACTACCTTGAGCTTGTCATCTGTTACGAACGCGGAAACTGGAGCGATGTTATCAAATCAGCCTCGTCTCTGAATATTAGTCCCGACAAAATATCGAAAATTTATATTGACGCCCTGCACTGGGCCGACTCATTTGACATGTCAATGTGTGCATAACCTACATCTTTTTTCAGGTCGTTGTGTTCTCAATCCCGACCCTCTCCTAAACAAATCAGGCTGCCAGAATCACAGGGCCTCCAATATCTGCTCTATATCCGGAAGCTCTTCAATGGGGTAGACCTTTACAAAAGTCACAATTCCTTTTTCATCAATAATTATATTTGCTCTTTCGGAAATACCGTCATTATCTCTGAAAACATCCAGGGATTTCGCAAATCCCCCATGGGGCCAAAAATCAGACAGCAGGCTGGTATGCTCGATTTTAAGTTCTTTGGCCCAGGCAGCTTTGCAAGGAACACTATCCACGCTTATCCCTTCTGCAATAGCGTTTTTCTGTGACAAAGACTGCCGGTGTGCTTCCAGTGACTGCATTTGCTTGGCGCAGATATTGGTCCACGCCAAAGGATGAAATGAGAACAACACGCGTTTTCCGACGAAACTTGCCAGAGTGAATTCCTGCCCTTTTTGATCAAGCAGTTTGAAATTATCAATTTTTGCACCGACCTTGATCATTGAAAACCCTCCTTAAAAAAAAGATTTTTCTTTTCAAGATAAATAGCGCGCCATAAAATTCAATATGTGCTAATATGATGCATATTGGTCCAGATAGTCTCTGATGTATTTTTCTACCCGCGAGCCGGTCTTGAATATCCCGAAGTGCCCCTCGCATAAAATATCGGCTCTCAAATCAAGCAGTTTCTGCATTGACTCCCTCCACTGCATAATATCCGAGCCGAAATCCTGACTGAACGGTCCATGGATATCCTGGCCGAACAGGATACGCTTTTCATCCCGGTCGATATAAAGCGAGATGGAACCCGGGGTATGACCCGGAGTATGGATACAATGCAACTCATGTCCGTTAAAGTACAAAATTTCATGTTCTTCCTTCAGCCGTTTATCGATAGGTGTCCGGGGCAATATTGTATTATACCAGGTTGCTGCCGTAAGATACGGATCTCCGGTTTCAATAGCGTCGGCATCAAGATCGTGGGCCACTATCCTGAGAGATAAACTTTCCTTAAAATACAGGGCTGATCCGATATGATCGACATGACAGTGCGTCAGGATAAGAGTGGAAACGGCTTGGGGATCGAGCCCGGCATCCTCTATGTTCTTCACAAGAATTCGTGAACTTTTCCCTGCTCCGGCATCAATCATTACCAGTTCGCCATCAAAATCAACAACAAATACCGCGGCATCTTCCGGGTTAGATATTCCGCCACCCCCAATAAGATATATACCGCGGCATACGTTTTCGACATTACTCATTTAATCTCTCCAATCAATGCTTGCTTAACATATAACTATATATAAAATTTCTCTCGACTCAAGTAGTCCGGCAAGGCATGTCTGGCAATACCTGCTAGAATCTGAAAGGCTCTGGAGGTATGCCTGCGGGGAACTTTTTCTCCGAGCGCAGTGCGTACATATTCCAGGCAATGAACGGTAGATTTACTCCAAGGGTTGAACAAACGCATGATCTCAAAGGTTAAAAGACAACCGGTACAGTACATGGCGACCTCATCGCCCGCAGCTTTATTCAAGGCGCGCAATGCGCGCATTCCATGAACGAGCAAATCCCAGGCGCTGTATTTGTTGCAGCCGGCAGCCATGCCACAGCACAGGCCGTGAGCACGATTGTAGGGCGTTTCGTATATTGCCAACCCAAGCAGCCGAAGCAATGAACGCTGGCGGTTCATAAAGTCATTTCCCAGTATCCGGGCATGACAGGAGTCATGCATGACAACAGAACCTGTTAACGGTTTTTCAATGTGAATAACTCCATTTTCTATCTGGTTCAAAAGCCAGTCGGTAAAAAAGGTGGTTTTGAAATGAAATTGTGCGCCGAACTGTTGGGGCAGAACATTTGTAAACATATTGTACCCAGCCGGACAGACGAAGACCATCTCATCAATATCCTTATCACGGTAAAAAGTGCTAAGCCTATCGGCTATTTTTTTTACCGGATCGAGCAGTCCCATGCGGAAGTACATCTCGCCACAACACAGATCCCATCTGCCCCAGACCGGCAATATATCAAAGATCATGCCATTCGCTAAAAGCGGCATGGCCATAAGATTGCACCCGGGATACAAACAGACCCTAGCCGGTGGTGTCTCCGAGGCCCACTTTCTGTGAAGATCCTGTTCCTGGGGGGTAAAACGCAGGTTTTGCCTGAAGTTCGGTGTTTTGGTCGGCATGAGATACCTGGTCCGTTTGGGCAATCCCTCGTGTTTATAGCGATAATCCCAGTTATAATGGATGCGCTCATAGGGGTGAGCATCTCTCGGGCAAAATGCATTGCAGGCATAACAACTGATACACTTCTTCAGCACTTCTGATCCAGCGATGTGCCCCGTGTTTATGTTGTGTATTTCACGTAGCGCATCTTGCTCACAAAGGTCCATGTACCTGCAGTTTACCAGGCATTGGCCGCATTCAATACAGGCATCCCAATTCAGATGATGGCGCAGTTCCTCTTTTTCCATTGTTTACCTCTTTGCTTGATGCCCGTGGGAAATTTGTCTTTTTTCAATCTCCTGAAATCGTCTGAACAAACAAATGACACCCTTCAAGACATATCTTATAATTGCCCGTGAGTACCGGTTCTGTACTAACACTCCCCTGAAAAAGCTCGCGGCCCGGATGATTCTTCTACTATCTGAATCCCTGATCGGAGCCAGGGATTCAACAGCCCGGGTATTGATTGATTTTGGGAAAAATCGTTTTCGGTTTTCTCTCGATGAAATCCATAAAAACAGAATATTAACGGTTACCGCCATGATATCCCAGCATCTCTGCTCAACTTTGCGATTTACTGTACCACCGCATGCCATATCAACGATCTCCAGCGGATGGTAAACCCTGAGCTCACTGTTGCTCAGCACGGCAATCAGGGAGAGAAAGATATAGCAGGCCGGACAACTGCTTATGATCACTTCTGCGCCGGTCGCCTCAGCTTCCTCGAGACGCCGATAAAGATTAGAGATCAGATTGAGCAGTGTTCTCAGCGGATTGTCGGATTTTTTACCATGCAGGGTAGGAATAGTGGCTGCCCAGCCGCAGCACAGGCCATTGAAACGCGAATGCTCCATCTCGAGCAGTTCACAACCGGCCAATTTTGCAATCTCGCGCACCACCTCCTGCGGCCTTCCGCCGTCATAGCGGGACATGCAGTTGTCATGCACCGTGGCCCTGATATTGAGCTTATTCGTTATCTCGATCATCCCCTGTTTCATCCTGTCAAGGATCAGGTAGTCCAAAGGCATAAATTGGATATTAAAATCAAAACCATAGCGTTCGGGTAATACCTCGTTGAGCATGACTGCCTCAGCCTCCATAAAGCAGTACACCCGCTTGAGGCCCATCGGTGAAAACGTATTTTTTAGCAGTTCAACTATCTGCTCGGTCAGTTCAATATGGCCCAGTTTGTTACTGTCACCTCCGCATCCCCACAGGCCCTCGCTTCCAACGATCTTCTCCCGCATATCATCCAGAATACTCAACTGAGCCAGAAACGGAACGATATTCGTGTAAAACCCGGTCAGCACAATTTCTTCATGCTCTTCATTCAGTCGATTTTTCCAGCTTTCGAGCAGACTGATTTCGTCCTGGTTCATCAGAACTCTCAGGCCCGACCAGATATTTTCAGTCTCATTGGGAAAAACCATTTTGGCAAAAAAAGGCAGCCCGTGTTTGCCATGCCAGTCGTCAAAACTCTCCAGAATTAGTTCGTATGGCAAAGCATCTTCGGGACACACGAAATCGCAGACATTACAGGTAGTACACCGGTTGAAAGCCAGACTGTGTTCAACATCGCCGTTAATCAGGTTTTGCATATCCCGCACAGCAGCTTCCATTGGCAGTTCAATCACCGGACATTTCATAAAACACTCCCCGCACAGTGTGCAATCGGCCTGTCTGAACCATCGGAAAGCCTTACTCAAACCTACCTCCGATCTCAACCTAAATAGATTCTTTTGCCTGATAAAAGGGCCGGTAATTGATTGCGGGCCACCCCCAACAGGGTGGTCCAGGCCCGGGCCATATGCTTTCTCTGGGGCACTTCGCCGATTGCCATCTGCAGCAATTCGAGGATATGATAAATAGGCAGAAAAGGAACCGGATATGCAATCTGGGCCAACGAAAGCATCTGCAGACAACCGGCACAGTAGACCGCCAGGGCCTCGGCCTTGGTAGCCCTGGCCATTTGCAGGCTCTTTATGCCGGAAAGGGTGATATTGATAGGATGATAACCGGCCGACGGAGAGAACCCTCCGCCAATTCCGCAACACAGGGCCTTGTCCCGACACAGCGATTCTTCCACGACTTTCATGCCCATAATGTCCAGCAATCTCCGGGGGAGATCCATAAACTCCTTGCCGAACAGCTTGGCATAGCAGGATTCCTGAATAGTGACCTTCATAGAATCTATTTTCCCAAGCTTGATCCGCCCGGAATCTATCTTTTCCATTAGCCAGAAAAGCAGGTGCTGGACTTCGAATCTGGGTTTAATACCAAAGACTTTTGGCAGCACGTTTTTAAACATGTTCAGCCCGGCCGCACAGGGGATAACCATCAAATTCACCCCCATATTGTGATAATAATCGACCACTTTCCGGCCCTGGCGCCGGGCTTCCTCATAGAGTCCGGTACGGTAGAGTGTTTCGCCGCAGCACAACTCCAGAGATCCCCTGATACTGAGACCGTCAAGCAGACTGGTACGTGCCAAGTGGGGCTGGGTAATCCAATTGCAACCAGGATAGAAAACCTCTTCACAAGGGGAAGAATCCTCCCATTGTTTCAGCAGGGCCTTGTCTTGAACAGGCAATCTGTCCACCACATATGTGCGGAAATTCTCCCTCATGGTGGGTACAAAATACCCGGCTCTCAGCGGCAGACCTTGCTGAACGATTTTTTCATGCCATCTCTCTATAATAAGAGCGGTTGGATTGCACTCATGCGGACAGATAAAATTACAAGCGAAGCAGGCCGTGCATTTCTTAAGCACATGCCTGGTTTCATGACCGCCGATTAACCTTGCTATCTCGTTCCTGGCTTCATCCTTATCAAGCTGCATTACAGGACACAGATGAAAACAAATGCCGCACAGATCACATGTCTGCCGATTAAAGGGCTTGAAATGATCAATCATGCAAGGCTCCCTTCAAGCAATATCTTTAACATGGAATCGTTTGCGTGAAACCATATCGGGCAACTG
>Ga0272441_10002990_pt1 | contig 33156 bp, 24 predicted proteins | sample SSMProp6N_FD_193582 | JGI IMG/M metagenome (GOLD analysis project Ga0272441, IMG submission 193582) | Marine sediment archaeal communities from Little Sippewissett salt marsh, Falmouth, MA, United States - SSM-Prop-6N | ecosystem: Environmental > Aquatic > Marine > Wetlands > Sediment ... | reverse complement strand
AGGTAAAGGGTACGCCCCGTGCCGTAAATTGCAGGAGGGCGTTCAATTTGGCCTTCCGCACGTCACCGCCGAGGCGGGTGAAACGCCGCGACCGGTCGTGGTTGGAATATACGTAGGTAGGGAGAAAGGGGCCGGGAAAATGTTCCTCGAAATCCCTCAGCATCCGGCGTATCGCTCCGGCACGAAACGGGGTATTCATCGTCCTGAAGAGGAACACGAGGTTCAAACCATCGGGCTCCTCCCGGCCGCAGTATCTGCGCAGAAGCTCCGGTTTGCCGAAGGTTTCTCCTACGAGAAATCGGGGGGGATCGCGGAATTCATCGACCAGGGCCCGCAGCTCCCGGGCAAATTCGAAATTGTCGGGATGGTTCTGGGTCATCTTTGTCGAGCGGAACAGAAAGCCTTCGTTCGCTTCGTTCGGAAGCAGCCGGCATGAGAAGGGATTGTCCCGGAAGGCCGGGTCTTCGTATACGGACCCGATGATGTCCAGGCGGAAGCCGTCAACTCCATTGCCGAGCCAGTAACGCAGCATCCGGAACATCTCCTCCTTCACGTCGGGGTTCCGATAGTTCAGGTCGGGCTGAAACGGGAGAAAGCTAGCCCAGTACCACTGACCGGTGGATGGATGATAGTGCCAGCCCCTGCCGCTCACCATGCTCGACCAGTTGTTGGGAGGCGCCTTACCGCCGGGCTTGCGCCCGTCCCGCCACACGTACCAGTCACGCTTCGGATTGTCCATCCCGGAGGCGGACTCGCGGAACCAGCGGTGCTCGTCGCTGGTGTGGTTGAGCACCATGTCGAGGACCAGCTTCATGTCTCTCGTATGTACCTGATCGACCAGTTCACGGAAGTCGTCCATGGTCCCGTATTCAGGGGCGATCGAATAATAATCACTGATATCGTAACCCAGGTCTCTCTGGGGGCTCCGGAAAAATGGTGATATCCAGAGTGTTTCAAAGCCGAGCTCCCGGATGTAATCCAGCCTGGAGATGATACCCTGCAGATCGCCGATCCCGTCGCCGTTACTATCCTGGAAAGAGCGGGGATAGATCTGGTAGACGCTTGTCTTTTTCCACCAGCACTCGGCGGCTGATTCGGCAGAAAACCCGTGTTTCATAGACGTGAGTGTATCTTCTGACGGAAAGAGTGTACACTCCCGCCAGAAAAACATTGACAAAGTCAGAAAACCATACCATACTACTAATGTGTTACAAAATATAAACACACGTTCAAATAGTGAAAAAAAATCCTACGTGCTTGCCACTACCGTCATCAAAGCGTTCCATATGCTGGAGTATATCGGAAACAATCAGCCGGTACACCCCATGGATATCGTGAAGGCGCTTGGTTTCAGCCGGGCGAATGTGCACCGGCTGCTCGCGACTTTTATGGAGATCGGCTACGTGGAAAAGGAAGAGGACGGCTACGGACTCACATTCAAGCTGTTCAAGCTGGGGAGTTCGGTTCCCTTGAGCCGCGATCTGCGGGACGTAGCAAAGCCGGTGATGATCAATTTGATGAAGGTCGCTGAAGAGAATATCTATTTGAACGTTCTCGTTGAGAACATGGTGATTGCCATCGATGAGGTGAAGAGTTCGCACCATCTGACGGTCAATCCGGATGTCACCTACTCGTATCCCGTTCATTCCTGTGCGTCCGGTAAGGTGCTCATGTCAGGCATGCCGGCGGATCAGCGGAGGGAATTTGTCAGTACCCTGCCGATGACGGCCCGTACGCCGGTTACCATCGTCGACCGGGACGTCCTGCTCGAAGCTGTATCTGAAGCCGGAACCACGGGATACGCACTTGAAATCAGGGAGTGGAGTGATGATCTGAATGCAATGGCGGCGGGCATCTATGATTACCGCCAGCAGATCGTAGCGACCATCTCGATTTCAGGTCCTGCTATGCGTCTCACCGATGAGCGTCTCCAGAGTCTGCAGAAGCCGCTTCTGGATGCAGCCGCGAGAATTTCCGAGAAGCTGGGTCAGTCCAGCAGTATGAAGTAAAAACCTCTCGAAGGGTTCTACCGCTGAGAGATTTGGTTATAAACAACTTTCAGGAGGTAATTGATGATCAGTGAACAGGAATTGGCAAAACTTTCATTCGAAGGAGCACCGAATATCAAGGTGACCCCTCCGGGACCGGCGTCCCAGGAGATTCTCTCATATCAGAATGAACATGAAAGCTCGGCAGTGAGTTACTCGAAGGGCATGCCCATGGCCCTCAAGCGCGGCCGGGGTGCGACTCTCGAAGATGTCGACGGGAACATCTACATCGATATGTTCGGTGGAGCCGGAGTCATGGCCGTCGGCCACGGACATCCGGAGGTGCTGAAGGCGGCCCACGAGCAGATCGACGAGGTGACCCATGCCCTCGATATCCCCACGCCCACCAGGAAGAAGATGGTTGAGGTGCTGCAGGGTCTGCTGCCGAAGGAATTGAACCGGGTCTTTTTCGGCGGACCGACCGGCTCGGACGCGGTGGAGCAGGCGATCAAACTGGCCCGCTACAACACCGGACGCAACGGCATTATCGCCTTCGAAGGGGCCTACCACGGGATGACCGGTATTTCCCTGGCGATGACCTGCGATGCCCATCACCGGGAAGGCATCGGACAGCTGGCACCGGGGGTGCAGTTCATTCCCTATCCCTACACTTACCGTAATCCCTTCGGCTGCCCCGATGAGGATGTGGACCTGCAGGCGGCGGAGAACCTCGACCGGGTGCTCAGCGACAGCCACTCCGGTTACCTGAAACCGGCGGCGGTGATTCTCGAGTCGGTACAGGGCGAAGGGGGAACGATCATTCCCACCGCGCGTTTCATGCAGCGGGTGCGGGAGATCTGCGACAAGCACGATGTGCTGATGATCTGCGACGAGATACAGGCCGGACTCGGACGGACGGGCAAGATGTTCGCCTTCGAGCACTTCGGGATCGTTCCGGACATCATCACCATAAGCAAGGCACTGGGAGGAGTCGGCTTTCCGATTTCGGCAATTGCCTACAAGGACAAGCTCAATACCTGGCCGGCGGGCAAGACCATCGGAACATTCCGGGGAAATATGATTGCCTATGCCGCCGGTGCGAAAGCGCTGAGCTGGATGACGGAGAACGAAATCCCCGAACGGGCCCTGCAGCTGGGCAAAAAGGCGATGGTGCCGCTGAAGAAGCTTGAAGGCGAGAGTAACATCGTCGGTGAAGTCCGGGGGATCGGTCTGATGATCGCCATCGAAATGGTGAAGGACTCGAAGACCAGGGAGCCCGCGAGCGACTATGCAAAGATGGTCCGCAAATACGGCCATCAGCGGGGCGTGATGATCGAGGTGGGAGGACACCACGGCAACGTGGCCCGTCTGCTGCCGCCGCTGGTGATCACCGAGGAGTATCTGATGAAGGGTATCGAGATCCTCAGCGCAGTGATCCGGGAGATCGAAGCAGGCAAGCTGAAATAAGACCGGAAGGATCGGCAAACCAGCTTGATCAGATCGGGCCGGCATAACGGTAGCCGGCTTAATAAGACCGGCTTAATAAGGCCGGAATGCGAGAGCGCGAGCGCCGGTGAAACTTCAGCCGGCTTGGCGGCAAGCGAAACCGTGCGCGCCGGGGAAGCAGCGGGCCGGAGTCTGTCCGGCACAGCCGCGGCGCGCACACATTGACGAAGGAGAAAAAATAGATGGGTAAGAAGGATTTATATAACGTTGCAGTGGTCGGTGCGATGGGGATCGTCGGCACCGAAATGATGAAGACCCTCGAGCGGCGCAAATTCCCGGTGGCGATGTTCCGCCCCCTGGATGTAGCGGCCAATGAAGGCAAAGAGGTGATCTTCAACGGCAAGTCACACACGGTCCTGGAGGCGAAATTCGAGAACTTCAAGGATATCGACATAGCGATATTTTCGGCAGGAGGAGAAGCCAGCAAACAGCTGGCCCCCGAAGCGGTGAAGCAGGGTGCGGTCGTCGTTGACAACAGCAGTCAATGGCGGATGGACCCCGAGTGCCCCCTGGTAGTGCCTGAGGTGAACCCCGAGGACCTGGACTGGCACAAAGGCATCATCGCCAACCCCAACTGTTCGACGATTCAGATGGTGGTCGCGCTGAAGCCGCTGCACGATTACGCATCGATAAAGCGGGTGGTCGTCTCCACCTATCAGGCGGTCTCGGGGTCGGGCAAGAAGGCCTTCGACGGTCTGAGGGCCGAAGCTGAAGAATATCTGCAGAACGGAAGCCTGAAGGAACCGAAGGCCTACAAGACCCAGATCGCCTTCAACTGTCTGCCCCACATCGACGTGTTCCAGGACGGGGGCTACACCAAGGAAGAGTACAAGATGGTCAACGAGACCAAAAAGATCCTGGATGAAAAAATCAACGTGACCGCCACCTGCGTGCGGGTACCGGTATGGTACGGCCACTCGGAGTCGGTGAATATCGAGACCGAACGGAAGGTAAGCCGGGAGAAGGCGATGGAGCTGCTGGCGGATGCGCACAGCCTCAAGCTGATCGATGATGTGGACAACGAAGTCTACCCGACGCCGCTGATGAGCAACGACGAAGACCTGACCATGGTAGGCCGGGTCCGCGAGGACTACACACTGGAGAAAGGACTGAACCTGTGGGTGGTGTCAAACAACATCCGCAAGGGAGCCGCCCTGAACGCAGTTCAGATCGCGGAAGCCCTTCTGGAAAGGAACCTGATATAGGGATCGATCGTATGAATATAAAAGACCGGATAGCCGAGCTGAAGGATGAGCTGATCGAACTGAGAAGGGATTTCCACATGCATCCTGAACTCGGCTTCCAGGAACACAGAACGGCTGAGAAGGTCGAGGGGTATCTCAAGGATATAGGACTCGTTCCCAGGAGGGTTGCGGAGACCGGCGTCGTCGCCGTTCTCGAAGGGTCGAATCCCGGTCCGGTGCTGCTCCTGCGGGCGGATATGGATGCCCTTCCGATCCAGGAGGAGAACGAAGTCCCCTACGTATCACAGAGCCCCGGTTGTATGCACGCCTGTGGACACGATGCCCACACTGCCATGCTCCTGGTTGCGGCTAAATTACTGGTCGAGCACAAGAATGAGATCGAAGGGAAGGTCCTGTTCATTTTTCAGCCTAATGAGGAAGTCGCCGGGGCGGAGATCATGGTCGAGCAGGGAGCGATAGACGATCCCAGACCGGATGCCGCTATGGCACTCCACATCTGGACGCCGCTGCCGAGCGGTACCATTGGAGTACAAGCCGGGGCTGTAATGGCCACTATGGACGTTTTCAGGATTACCGTGAAGGGTCGCGGCGGTCACACGGGATACCCGGAGAGCGCGACCGACCCGATCATTGCCGCCGCCGATATCGTTCAGACGGTACAGACGATTCAAACCCGCCGGATCAGTCTCATGAAACCGACGGTCATCATGTTCGGAAAAATAGCCGGCGGGACGAAGAATAACATCATTCCCGATGAAGTCGTACTCGAAGGGACGATGCGCTACCTCTATGAAGGCGGCCCGGACAGCGAAGAAAATCCGCCTTCACTGCTGAAACACATCGCCGAAAACGTCTGCGCTACCCATGGCTGTACCTGCGACCTCAGCATAGAGCGGGAGAACACTGCGGTCGTCAATGACCCCGATATGGTGCGGCTGGCCCGGGAGACGGCGGTGAAGATACTTGGAGACCGGCAGAAAGTCGTGGAGCATGCCTCCATGGCTGGAGAGGATTTTTCCGCATTTACTTCACGTGTGCCGGGGGTATTTACCTTCCTCGGAACGGCGGATGCTGAGAAGCAGACCGATTACCCCCACCACAATCCGCGATTCAACATAGATGAAGATGTCCTTCCTACGGGAGTAGAGTTCCTCGTGGAAGGAGCGCTGACCTATTTTTCGAAGAATAAGAAAAGGAGGTGAACGGCAGAAAAAGCAATGTAAACAACGTTGGCTATTTTACCTGAAGAATAATTTATATAGGAGGTACAGGTAACATGGGAAAAAAATTAGTAATCATGATGGTACTGTTGACCTTTGTGTTGGCAGTGAGCGGAGTTTTCGCCGGCGGCGAGCAGGAAGCTGCTGGAGCATCCGGCAAGGTCATCAAGGCCAAACTCGCTTCCGAAGAGATCGAAGGCGATTTCATGACGGTGTGGGCGGAGAATTTCGCCGATTACATGCGGGAAGAGACCGACGGTCAGTTTGACCTGACCGTATACCCGTATGGAACCCTCGGCGACACCCGTGACATCAATGAGCTGGCACAGATCGGCGTGGTAGAGTTCGTATTTACCGACTTTGCATGGATCAGCGCGTTCGTCCCCGAGGTACAGGTGCTCTCTCTGCACTACATCTGGCCGAAGGAAAAAATGCCCGAAGTACTCGAGTGGGTGGTGCAGAATGGCGATATTATGGGGTTCCTGGAAGAATCAGCGCGTCGTAACGGTCTTGTTCCTCTCGGCATTGTGTATGAAGGGTGGCAGTGGCTCACTTCCAAGGAGAAGGCCGTCACCTACGAAGACCTGGCGGGACTCAAGGTCCGGGTCATGGGCTCCAAGCTCCTGGTCGAAGACCACAGGGCTTACGGCATGAGCCCGACCCCGATGAGCTACGGTGAAGTCTACAGCGCTCTGCAGACGGGTCTGATCGATGCCCAGATCAATCCGCTGTTTGCCGACTACAGCATGAAGTTCTACGAAGTCACCAACTACTTCACCCAGATGTGGGCCGAACCCTTCCTGGGAATTCCCGCTGTGAACATGCAGTTCTACGACGGTCTGCCGGAAGATATCCAGATGATGATGAAGGATTACTGGCAGAGCCACATTCTCGAGGCCGCCGAATGGATCGACGCCCGCAACGCAAGCGACCGGGCCAAGATCGAGCAGGAAAAGCCCGATATCGTGTGGACCGAGTGGGGTGATGAGGACATCGCCAAGGCGAAAGCAGCCGCGGAAAGCGTCTGGAAAGATGTATATCCCGGAATCGCCGGAGAAGGCGCAGTTGAAGCCCTCGACATTCTGCTGAAAGACATCGAGAACGCGAAAGCGGCTCTGGGTGTAAAGTAACAGTTTCATTGGATGACCCGGTTATACCCGGGTCATCCTCTTTTACTCACAAAGGTGATTTTATGAGTGAACAATCAGAATCGAGGAAAACGGGGGGGATGTTTCAGGCCCTCGGTAAAACCCTGGCGAGGACGATCGACTTTATCGAGGTCACGATCCTTGCTTCGGGCACGGCGGCCCTGGCGGTCCTGCTGATAGCCAATGTACTCGCCCGCTCCTTTTTCCAGAGTATCTACTATGCCGAAGAGGTGGCCAAGTTTCTCATCATCCTGGTTACGATGGTGGGAGTAAGCTACGCCGCGAGAAAAGCCCGGCACATCAGAATGGCAGCCTTTCTTGACCTCATGCCGGCGAAGCTGGAGAAGATTTTCATTTTTTTCATTTCGGCTATCAACGCAGTCGTACTCTTCGCCATGGCGAAGTACAGCTACGATTACATGGCCCAGATGAGGATCCTCGGGCAAAAAACTTCCGCACTTCAAGTCCCCTTCTGGACCTTTATGATTATCGTTCCCATCGGCTTTGCATCGGCGGGGATCCACTATCTGAGGACAATCCTCAAGAACATAAAGGAGAAGGACGTGTGGCTGTCACCGGAACAGCAGAGCGAATATGAAGAAGAAGGGACGCTAGGCTACTAGCGGAAGAGGAGGAGAAAAAAATGACAGTACTATGGGTAAGTATGATCAGCATGCTGCTCCTTGGATTCCCTTTCATGGTCGTGATCCTTGGATCTCTGCTGCTTCACATTAACATTGCGTTTCCATCGTTCAATTTTACCGTACTGGTCCAGCAGATCGTGACCGGAATGACCCCGCCGGCGTTGGTATGTGTACCGATGTTCATCCTCGGTGCAAATATCATCACCTCAGGACAGGCCGCTCCGCGGCTCATCAATATGGTGAAGGCCTTTTTCGGTCATATCCACGGCGGACTGGCCATCACGACCAACGCCAGCTGTACCCTGTTCGGGGCCGTCTCGGGTTCGACCCAGGCGACGGTAGCGGCTATTGGCGGCACCATGCGGCCGATGCTCCTGAAGGCGGGCTACAACAGCTCGTTCACACTGGGATTGATCATAAACTCGAGTGATATCGCCTTCCTGATACCGCCGAGCATCGGGTTCATCGTCTACGGAGTCGTGACCAGCACATCCATCGGGAAGCTTTTTCTTGCGGGAATCATACCGGGTCTGCTGATTTTCGTGTTGTTCTCGGTATATTGCTATTTCTATTCGAAGATCAAGAAGGTAGGGGTTCTCCCCAAAGCCACCTGGCCGGAGAGATGGCAGGCTATCAAGGACGGAGCACTGGTGCTGGGATTCCCGCTGATTATCGTCGGCGGTATCTATGCCGGTATCTTCAGCCCCACCGAAGCGGCGGCTGCCGCGGTAGCGTACGCGCTCTTTCTCGAAGCCGTGATTTACCGGACCCTCAACTGGAAGAAACTGGTCAACGCACTGCTGGACACGGGAATCATTACAGGTGTCGTCTTCGTACTGGTCGGTGCCGGACAGGCTTTGAGCTGGTTCATCAGTTTCCTGCGGCTTCCGCAGGAGTTCATGCCGGCGATCATCGGTCCGGACCCGACCCGGCTGTGGGTCATCATCCTGGTCGTAATTTCTTATTTCATTGCCTGTATGTTCGTGGACCCGATCGTAGCCATCTACGTTCTGACTCCGATCTTTGCACCGTACGTAATATCCACAGGTATCGATCCGGTTTTTCTGGGAACGCTGGTTACCCTTCAGGCGGCCATAGGATCGGCGACCCCGCCCTTCGGGTGCGACATCTTTACGGCCCAGCTGATATTCAGGAGGCCTTACTGGGAGGTCATTCGGAACACACCGCCGTTCATCCTCATGCTGATCATTGCAACCATTCTGATCATCATGTTCCCGCAGATAGCCCTCTGGTTGCCGAATTCTTCTTTTATCGCCGGATAGGAAGGGACAGGAAGATAGCTATGGAATATTTCGTCAAGCCGGGACAGGTCAGTTACGGGGAAGCGATCGGCATTATCCTGCTGGAGAACTTCGCGCCGTATATCCCCGGCGATACGGCTAATGCCACGACCTACTCGTATCCGGTGAGATTTCAGCGGATACCCGGTTTTTCGGTAGAACGGATCATGAACCACGATATGTCCCTGGTTGACGACCTCGTTCAGGCTGCGGTCACTCTGCAGTCTGAGGGGGTCAGGGCCATTACCGGAGACTGCGGTTTCATGGCCCTCTACCAGGACCGGATTGCCGCGGCGGTGCAGGTGCCGGTCTTCATGTCCAGCCTGATGCAGATACCCTTTATCAGGCTGCTGACCGGAGCCGGCGGGAAGATAGGCGTTATTACCGCCAACTCCCGATCACTGACCCTGCCGCTACTGCGGAAGGCGGGAGTTGAACACCCGGAGGAGCTGGTGATCGAGGGTCTCGAGGATACCGAACATTTTTCCAAATCAGTCTTCGATGAGATCGGCAGGCTGGATTCGGACATCGTACAGGCTGAAGTTCTTCAGGCGGTGGAAAATGTGCTGAAACGCGATTCCGGTGTCCGGGTCCTCCTGCTCGAGTGCAGTCTTCTGCCGCCCTACGGCGCTGCGGTGAGGGATGCCACCGGACTGCCGGTTTTCGATTACATAACGATGATCGACTATGTCTTTTCATCGGTGGTTAAAAGGAAGTTCGAGGGGTATATGTAAGAAGATGAACATTCAGCGCGGGTTCCGCGAACCGGAGCGCGCTGTATTCATTCCATACTCAATAAAAAAAATGACGAAGGAGGCAGTATGCCGGTTTTTAAACAGGAAGAATACCAACAGAGAGTAAAACGAACACAGAAATCAATGCAGGAGAAGGGCATCGATCTTCTTATAGTGAGTCAGCCGGCCAATATGAACTATCTGACCGGATACGACGGGTGGAGCTTCTACGTACACCAGTGCCTGCTCGTGTCGCTTACTCAGGATGAACCCGTATGGATCGGACGCGGGATGGACGCTAACGGGGCCCGTCTTACCACGTATTTGAGCGAAGAGAGTATCCACGAGTACGCCGATTACTATGTTCATTCGACGGAAAGACACCCGATGAATTTCGTGGCGGATATAATCAAAGAGAGAGGATGGGATAAGGGTACCATCGGTGTGGAGATGGACCAGTTCTACTTCACTCACCGGGCCTATATCGAACTGGAAAAGGACCTGCCCAATGCAAAATTTGCAGACGGGAATGTACTCGTGAACTGGGTGCGGCTCATCAAGTCGGACAGTGAAATCGAGATGATGAAAAGGGCCGGCAAGATCGCGATGAACGTAATGGATACAGCCATCAGGACCATCAACGTAGGAGTCCGGGAGTGCGATGCGGCGGCCGAAATCGTCCATGCCGAATACAAGGGTGTCGGAGATTATGCCGGTGATTATCCATCCATCGTTCCTCTGATGATGGCCGGAGAAGCTACGAAGGCGCCCCATTTGACCTGGTCGGAGAAGATGTATGAGAAGGATGAAGCCGTCCTGCTCGAACTTGCAGGGGCTTACAGGCATTACCACTCTCCAATAGCCCGGACTATTTTTCTGGGAAAAAATCCGCCCCAGCTGATGAAGGACACCGCCGAGGTGGTGATGGAAGGGCTGCAGAAGACCCTGGAGTTCGTCAGGCCGGGAGTCACCGCAGAAGATGTTGAAGCCAGATGGCGGCAGGCAATTGCCCATTCGACCGTCGTGAAGGAGTCGCGGCTGGGATACTCCATCGGCCTGAACTATCCCCCCGACTGGGGTGAACAGACCGTAAGTCTGCGGCCCGGCGACAAGACGGTGCTGCAGAAGAATATGGCCCTCCACCTGATACCGGGAATCTGGTACGAAGAGGTCGGATTCGAAGTGGACGCATCCATCTACCTCACTGATAACGGGAACGAGAGCTTTTTCGACTATCCGCTGGAACTTTTCACCAAGTAGAGCGGGAGAGTCCGATGAATATAAAAACAGCAAGCATCGGTGGGAAGGAAGAGGAGAAACGGCTTCCCGATCTCCACGACGTATTCGAGGCCCGCAGGCGGATTGAACCGATGATCCGGGAGACCCCCATGATGGAGGCCTCTCCTCTGGCCGCCGCTGCCGGGGCCGAAGCGATATACATGAAGCTCGAGTCCCTGCAGAACACCGGGGCCTTCAAGGTCCGGGGCGCCTCAAACAAGATCCTCGGCCTGTCGGAGAACGAACGGTCGAGGGGGGTCATCACTTTTTCGACGGGGAACCACGGCAAGGCGGTCTCCTACGTCTCCGGGAAGACCGGAGTCAAGGCGGTGGTCTGTCTCTCCGAGCACGTACCGAAGTACCGGGTGGAGAAAATCCGGGCCCTCGGAGCGGAAGTGGAGATAAAGGGACACAGTCAGGATGAAGCCGAGGAGCATTACTACCGGCTGGTAGAGGAGCGGGGGCTCATCCCGGTGGTCCCCTTTGACGATCCCGCAATCATCGCCGGACAGGGTACGATCGCCCTGGAGATGCTCTGGCGTCATCCTGATCTCGATGTCCTCCTTGTCCCGCTGTCGGGCGGGGGACTGCTGGCCGGCATCGCCATGGCCGCCAAGTCGGTCCGGCCGACCATTCACGTGGTCGGCGTCTCCATCGAACAGTCTCCGGCTATGCTGGAGAGTGTGAAAGCGGGGCGGCCGGTGGCTGTCGAAGAGAAGGACACCCTGGCCGACTCACTGCTCGGAGGGATCGGGCGGGAAAATCACTACACCCTTCCGCTGGTCCGGCAGTACGTGGACGAGCACGTTGTGATCACTGAGAAAGAGATCGCCCGGGCCATGGCCTATGCATTCACGGAACACAGCCTGGTGATCGAAGGCGCTTCGGCGGTCGGACTTGCGGCTATTCAGACCGGTAAAATTGATGTGAAGGGGAAGAAGGCCGCCGCGGTCATCAGCGGATCAAGTGTCGATCCGGCCCTTTTCCTGAGAACCGTGCAGCAGTATACATGAGGAGGAAAAGATGGAACCCATTTATATACTTTCGGAAGAGGAACTGAAGAGCATCGTCCATCTGGATGCGAGCATCATCGAAGCGATCGAGAAAGGCTTCAGCGAACTCCAGAAGGGCAATGCCACGGTGCCTCCGATCATGATGATTCCCGTACCGGAAAAGACCGGTGAAGTGGACATCAAGAGCGCCTATATCAGCGGCTTGGACCGTATGGCCATCAAAGTGGCCTCGGGATTCTTCGAGAACAACAAAGTGGGACTGCCGTCCGCCAGCGGGCAGATGCTGGTGCTGAGTTCGGAAACCGGCTTCCTGCAGGGGGTCCTGCTCGACAATGGGTATCTTACCCAGGTGCGCACCGGTGCAGCCGGAGCGGTTGCTGCAAAGTACCTTGCGCCTAAGGACTGCAGCAACGCCGGTGTGATCGGATCGGGAACTCAGGCCCGATTCCAGATGCGGGGCCTCTCGCTGGTTCGGGATGTAAAAAAAATCCGCCTGTTCAGTCTGGACCCGGATGAGGTCCGCGATGCCTACGTGAAAGAGATGAGCGCCGAGCTGGGAATCGAAGTAATAAAGGCCGGAAGCGCCGAAGAGGTGGTCCGTGAGAGTTCCGTGGTAGCGACGACGACACCGGCCCGCAAGGGATACATCAAAGCCGAGTGGCTCCATCCCGGCCTGCATATTACAGCCATGGGGGCGGACACCGAAGAGAAGAATGAACTCGAAGCGGCGGTGCTCGGCCGGGCCGATCTGCTGGCATGTGATCTCAAGAGCCAGGTCTTTCGTCTCGGCGAGATGCGCACCGGAATAGAGGCGGGAGTCATCAGGGAGGACTCTCCCATTATCGAGCTGGGAGAATTCGTCAACGGGCTTCACCCGGGGCGGGGCGATGAGGAGCAGATCTCCGTCTGCGATCTGACCGGCGTGGGGGTACAGGACACTATGATCGCTATCAAGGCGTACGAACTGGCTGTCCGGAAGGACATGGGAATCAGGATCCCGAGGTAAGCGGCACATGGCGAAAAAATTGATATTCAGTGAAGAAGAGTACAAGCGGAGGGTCAGACTGACTCAGGAAAGTATGGACCGTCAGGGAATCGAGCTCCTCCTGGTAATGGATCCGGCCAACATGAACTATCTCACCGGCTACGACGGCTGGTCGTTCTACGTACACCAGGGAGTGCTCGTATCGCTGGACGAGGAGATGCCATGCTGGTTCGGGAGAGAACAGGACTCCAACGGGGCCCGTCTGACCACCTGGCTTTCAGATGATCACATATTCGGATATGCCGATACCTACGTCCAGTCCCGTTACACTCACACCATGCGGTTTGTCGCCGACCTTCTGCGGAAGAAGGGCTGGGATAAAAAGTGCCTCGGACTCGAGATGGACGGCTACTGGTTCAACGCGAAGATGTTCGTGGAGCTGGACGAACAGCTGCCCGATGTGACCCTCATGGACGCCACCAACCTGGTGAACTGGGTCAAGACCGTCAAGAGTCAACCGGAGATCGAATACATGCGGCAGGCTGCCAGGATCTGCGAACGGGTGATGCAGCTGGCCGTCGACACGATAGAACCCGGGGTCTGGGAGAAGGACGCCGCCGCCGCGGTGGCAGGTGCTCAGATTGCCGGGACCGACGAGTACGGAGGCGACTCCCCGGCCATTTTTCCCATCATGCCTTCGGCCGAACGGACATCCACCGCTCACCTCACCTTCGATCCGGACCGGAAGTACCAGAAGGACGACGTCGTACTGCTGGAACTGGCCGGCGCACGGTACCACTACCACGCACCGCTGTCGAGGACCGTCTTTCTGGGTGAGCCGCCGACGGAGCTCTCCAAGGTCGCCGACGTAGTAGTGAAGGGGCTGAACGACACCCTGGGATTCATCGGACCGGGAGTCACCGCCGAGGAAGTTGAAGAACGCTGGCGTTCCAACCTTAAAGGGACCGGTGTCGAGAAACCCTCCAGGGTCGGCTATTCCTACGGGCTCAACTTCGTCCCCGATTGGGGCGAACACACGGTGAGTCTTCGTCCGGGGGACAAAACGGTCCTGCAGCCGGGAATGACGATCCACTTCATGCCTGGTATCTGGCTTGACACCTTCGGATTCGAGTGCAGCGAGCCATTCCTGGTGACGGAACAGGGGTGCGAGAAGTTTATTGATTTTCCGCAAAAATTGTTCATGAAATAGCGTGCATTTTCAATTAATCACCCGATGAGTATCGACATTGAATAAAGCGCTGTTGTATCCTGCCTAAAACCCGAAAGGAGATGGTGAAGTGAAGGTGTGTAAATTCGGCGGCAGCTCCGTGGCGGATGCCGCCCAGATACGAAAGGTACAGCGAATCGTGGAGGAGGACCCGGACCGCCGGATGGTGGTTGTGTCCGCACCGGGCAAGCGGTCTTCATCCGACGAGAAGATAACCGACCTCCTCTACCTTTGTCACTCACTGGCTGAGAAGGGGGAATCCATCGACGGACCCTTCGGTATTATCAAGACCAGGTATCTGGAGATAGCCGGAGAATTGAAGATCGGCATCTCTCTGGAGGAGACCCTCGAGGAGATTGGAGCGAAAATCCGGAGCGGCGCATCCGCGGATTACGCCGCCAGCCGGGGAGAGTATCTGAGCGGACTGATGATCGCCGACTTCCTCGGCGCGGAGTTCCTCGACGCGGAGAAGGTGGTCCGGCTCACCGACGACGGTCAGGTACACGAAAGCTCCTACCAGCTGGTGGCCCAGAAGGTGCAGGGCGAAGGCACGGTCGTCATGCCGGGTTTCTACGGCGCCACCCTGCAGGGAGAGCTGAAGACCTTTTCGAGGGGCGGCTCGGACATATCCGGCGCCATCGCCGCCAGAGCCGTACAGGCCGAAGTGTACGAGAACTGGACGGATGTCTCCGGTATTCTCATGGCGGACCCCCGCGTAGCCGACAATCCCCCTCCAATCGGGAAGATCACCTACCGTGAAATCAGGGAGCTGGCCTCGGTCGGCGCCAGCGTTTTTCACGAAGAGGCGATCGCACCGGTCAAGTCTATCGGAATTCCCATCAATGTGAAGAATACCAACGATCCGGCAGCCCCGGGCACTTTCATCGTGGCGGAGCGGGATACCGACGCGGCTCCGGTGGTCGGTGTCTCCGGGAAAAAGCCCTACCGCAAGATCGTGGTCGAGAAGTTCCTGCTCAACCGTTATCCGCAGTTCGCCGCACAGGCGGAGGAGAAGCTGAAGGATGCCGGATGTCCGGTCGATTTCGAGCTGAAGGGATTCGACACACTCGCCCTTTTCGTCCCCGGACAGGGGAGAACCGAGGCGCAGTGGGATGAAATCTGCCGGAAACTGACAGGAGAGATGCATGCCGACAGCTGCACTGCGGGTCCGGAAGTCGCCATGATCGGTATAGTCGGAGAGGGACTGGCGGGAGAGGCTTCGATCGCAACGCGGATCATGAGCGCTCTCCAGGCTGCTGCCATCCCGCTGGAAGCAGTGAATTACGGCGGCTCCCCGGTCACCATGCTGGTTGCAGTCCCGGCGGACCGCGGAGATCAGGCGGTACGAGTGCTCACCAGTACGATCGCCGGTCTGTAACGCTCTGTAAGGCCCTGTAAGGCGGAGAGATCACCGCAAAAAAAACAGCCGCTTCACTACGAAGCGGCTGTGTTGTTTACAGTGCAGTTCCGTTAACTACTTCCTGCCTATAGCGAGCTCGGTCTCCATATCGAAGAAGACCGCCTTCTCGAAGTGCGGGAACAGGTAGAGGTCCTTGCCAACTTCCAGCTTCACGTCCGGATTCACCCGGGCGATCATCTGGTGTTTGCTGGTATTCACGTACACGTGAATTTCAGCGCCGAGGGGTTCAATAACTCCCACACTGGCCTTGATTGACAGACCCTTCTTCTCCGCTTCGAGGTAGTCGAGGTCTTCAGGACGAATGCCGAATACTACCTGCTTGCCGATGTAGTCCTTGAGCAGTTTGGCCTGGGTCTCCGGAATAGCAAGCTTGAAGTCGCCTTCGTCTACGTATACCTTGCCGCCCTCCTCGGTAACATTGACGACGAGGAAGTTCATCGGCGGTGATCCGATGAAGCCTGCCACGAACCTGTTGGCGGGATCGTTGTAAAGTTCGAGGGGGCTTCCGATCTGCTGAATCAGGCCGTCCTTCAGGACGACGATCTTGTCGGCCATGGTCATGGCTTCCACCTGATCGTGGGTAACATAGACCATCGTGGCCTGCAGCCGGTTGTGCAGGGATGAGATCTCGGCGCGCATCTGAACGCGCAGCTTGGCGTCAAGGTTGGAAAGCGGTTCGTCGAAGAGGAAAACCTTCGGCTGACGGACAATCGCCCGTCCTACCGCGACACGCTGCCGCTGTCCGCCGGACAGGGCCTTCGGCTTTCTCTCGAGCAGCTCCTCGATGTCCAGAATTTTGGCGGCCTGCTTCACCCGTTTCTCGATCTCTTCCTTGTCGAACTTACGGATCTTGAGACCGAAAGCCATGTTGTCGTACACGCTCATGTGCGGATACAGAGCGTAGTTCTGGAATACCATGGCGATGTCTCGGTCCTTCGGGGGAATGTCGTTCACCCGCTTGTCGTCGATGTAGAGATCACCTTCGGTGATGTCCTCGAGACCTGCGATCATACGCAGGGTGGTTGATTTCCCGCAGCCGGATGGACCTACGAGAACGACGAATTCACGATCTTTGATGTCGATGTTTACATTGTCGACGGCACGGACGTTACCGTCGTAGACCTTGCTGATACTTTTCAGCGTAACTGTGGCCATATAGAACCTCCTATCTTATCTTATGCTGTATAGAGTAATATGGATGGTGGTATCTGTCAATAAAAAATCGGGTTCCGGGCGGTCCGCAGGGATGTGGGAGGAATCACAATTCCATCAAGTGAAATTATTTAGGAGGACGCTGCCGCATCCATACCTCGAGGCGTTCCCTCATCAGCTCGCTGGTTATATCTGAATCAGCCTGTTCTATCAGCCAGGGCATCAGGACGTCCGATTTGATCTGAGGCCAATCGGGAGGCAGGGGCGGGGGAAAGGAGAGGTATTCTGAACCGGGAATGTACCCGACGAGGTCGGGGTAGTATCTGGGCAGGACCTGTTCGTTTATGACCGGCATCGAGGAGAATCCGCCTGCAATTCCGAAGGTCCTCAGCCGCTTGTACTGGGTTGATGCGAGGAGCTCTTCCTGGGTCTTGACCTTGAAGAACCAGGTTAAGAAGGCTTTGGCTGCTCCGGTTCCGCGGGCTCCCTCCGGTATGGCGGCGAAGAGAACCTCCGGCAGCACCGGGATCTGACCGTCCGATTCGGGCCAGAGTATCTTCAACTTCTCCCTCTTCTGAGGAGGGAGACTGTAGAAATCAGCCAGATCACGGTAATAGCAGAGTATCCTTCCGCTTGCAATCAGGTTGTATGAAGGTTCCACCATGAATTTCTGGGCGAACTCGCGCTCGGCGGTGATACCGCCGTTGAACTCCCTGGTCCAGGTCCGTATATAATCCACTGATTCCTTCAAACCGCTGGAGTTCCAGAGGAGCGATCCGGTCTCGCTCTCCCGGTATCCTGTATCCATGAGGAGAGTCAGCACATAGAGCATCTCGGGATTCCAGCGGAGAGATAGCCCGAGGGCGGTGAGCCCCTTCTCGGTGCGGCTGCTGAACTCCCGGTTGAGTTCCGCGAGCTGGTCCATGTTCAGCATGAATCCGTCCTGGTCCTCGAGCTTCAGCCCGGATTTGAACATGATGGCCGGAAGGTTGAATGAGATCGGCAGGAGGACCTGCTGTTCGTCGTAGATACCCTGTTCCAGCAGATCAGCGTAGAACATGTTCCTCCGCAGCACTTCATCATCGAAGAAGTCTTCGAGGGAAATGAAGTCCGGCAGATGCCGAACGGAGTTGAGGTGTGAATCTATTATCAGGTCGTATTCGCATTTCCCGTTGGTCTGCAGATCGTCTCCGGGGTTCTCGTCATACGCAATGATGAGGCGGTACTCATCCTGAGATGTGTTGAAACTTTCAACGTAGGAGGTGAACTCGGGATGGTCAGTGCACAGAACGGCGGTCTTCCCGTTCTCCACCGGGCAGGAGATGAGCAGGCAGGCCGCTGTCAGAATGGAGCAGATGAAGAGCAAACGCTTGATGATCATCGATGATACATTACGGTTTTCACGGGGGGTTGTCAATGAGCGCACTCTCTTGAATAATACAGTGAATGGCAAGGAATTCCCCGCAGACTGACCAATCCCCGTTTTACCGGTACAGCCGATATTTGAAGGAAAAATACGGCCGATCGGTCTATCGTATTTCGGTGGACGCGGGATTCACCTGCCCGCACCGCAATTCCGACGGCAGCGGCGGCTGCAGCTTCTGCGACGAGCTCGGTTCCAGGGCGGCGTACCAGGAAGAGATCGTCGACGGGTCGCGGATAGTGGTCCGGCGCGGTCAGCCGGTGGATGAAGAACGGCTGGAGCTGATTCGCCTGCAGATAGAGCGGGGAAGGGAGTTCCTCGCGAGGCGCTACAGTGCCACCGCCTTCATCCTCTATTTTCAGGCCTTCACCAACACATTCGCCCCGGTGGAGGAGCTCAAAAAAATCTATGACTTCGCACTGCAGCAGGCCAGATTCCGCGAACTGATTGTATCGACGCGGCCGGACTGTGTCGACGAGGGGGTTGCCGGACTGCTCAGTTCGTACCAGGGGCCGGACTTCGACGTATGGACCGAGCTCGGACTCCAGTCTGCCCACGATGCCACCCTCAAGAGGGTCCGCCGCGGTCACACCGTCAGACAGTTCGAACAGGCTTACCACCTCCTGCGGGATGCCGGTCTGAAGATCACCGTACACCTGATCTTCGGCCTTCCCGGAGAGTCCCGCGGAGAGATCATGGAGACGGTGGATTACACCGCGGCCCTCCGGCCGGACGCAGTGAAGATTCACAACATCAACGTGGCCGCCGGGACCCTCCTGGAGGAGGAGTTCCTCGCCGGGGAATACACGGTTCCCTCGGACACCAGGCATCTCGAGTACGTGATAGAAGCACTGCGGAGGCTGCCTCCATCTACCGTAATACAGAGAGTGACCTGCGACACGGATGAAGCGCGCCGGTCGGCGCCCCTTTCGTTCATGCCGAAGAGCAGGTTCTACCAGGAGCTTGACATGAGGATGAATGCCCTCGGAGCCCGGCAGGGAGACCTCTTCGGCATGCAGTGAGGCTGCGCTTTCCCGGCCCCGGGCAAATAAATAACAGTTGACAGCTTATTTTTTTTTACATAAAGTTATGTCATGAACTCAAAGGGTGGACCTGTCGATGTGTCCGGGAAGTCGAAGATTGCCGATGAAAGCAGCGAAGCAGGATTTTTCCAGAAGCTCCTCTCGATTTTTTTCCAGGGACTCGACCCGGAACGTGAGAAGCGCCGCCTCCTCAGGGATATAGCCCGGGATCTAAAAAAAAAGAAGCACAAATTCTACAAACCCAACAACTGTGAAGCCCAGCCGGCCCTCTCGCGGTTTTTCTACGATATTTACAAGGTGATCGGTCCTGCGCAGGTATTTCTCGAACACGCCCAGTCCTCCAACGTGCTGAAGACCCTCATCATCGAGTTCTCCATCCCCGACGAGATCAGGGCCTTCCGCGACGAGCTCGACGAGGAGGTGATCCGCAAGAAGGCCGGAGTCATGGACACCAAGGCCCTCTCCGCGGAGATCCGCGAGAACCTGGTCAGCTTCTTTTCCGGATTCAGGGGGGACCAGGTCAAGCAGATCGACGACATGTACAATCTGCTGTCGGGGTTCCTGCAGTTCATCCATTTCGATTATTATTTTCTCCTGAAAAAATTCGACTCCAACCTGCCCGAACGGGACTTCAACTACAATCCGAAGTTCGAGTCGATCAATGCCCACTACATTTCCGACGACCTCAAGGACTTCCTCGAAGTTCTGCCACTCATCAAGCGGGACGGGGAGTGGGACAAGCTCTTCGACATCCTACGGGGCTACAAGGACACCGAGATCGTAAGCCGGCCGGCGTGGAAGAAGCTGGTCCGGAGTCTCGACGGCGTGCGCAAGGAGATGCTCTTCGAACAGATGGTCCGCCACATCGATTCGGACCCCTACTACAAGGCCCTCTACTATCCTCCCAACGAACGGATCGTGGAGGAGTACCTGAACAAAGTGAAGACCCAGACTGAGATGGTCTTTCAGAAGATCCAGAACGAACGGCAGAACCGGAAGCTGGATAAGCTCCTGAAGATTGTCTTCGGCACCACCGCCGTCTCGCGTATGCGCAACTACACGGAGAAGGAGAACCTCAAGTTCTCCAAGAAGATGCTCGGCGGATACATCTACATCAAACCGCTCAACTACATCAAGGCCTTCCTGCTGGACTACTTCAAGCGGGACATAAAATCCCTGATCGACCTGCTGCTCATACGGGGCCGATGGTCCACCAACCTGATGAGCCAGCAGCTCTCGGAGTCTTTTTACACCATCATGGAGGTCTCGGACGAACTGCTGAAGTTCGACGATACCCTCGGGGAGGAAGGGGCGAGAGGCCCGCGGATCCGCCAGTATCTGACCAGATCGGAGAAAGACAAGAACGCCATGATGAGTCTGCGCAAGCTCCTCAAGGAGGTCAACGACGAGGCCCTCGCCATCGTTCAGGTTACGGCCCAGAACCTCATCATCATCGGCAAGAGCCTGAAGCAGGTCCTTGAGGACTACGACAAGCGGCCCCACGAATTGCTGACGAACTGGAAGGAGATCGAACAACACGCCGACAAGGACATCCATAACAGCATCACTGAGATATACAAGCGGATCTACTACTTCATCCAGCTGCTGCAGTACTACGTGAAGAAGAGCGGATAGTCCTGATCATATGCGGCGCTTCCCCGGCAGACGAAGGTCCGGGCATTCCGAACGGCAACCCCTGTACAAAGATTACCGACTCTCAATGATCATCTGCGAAGTACGCCCTCGATTCTCAGGAGCTCCGCCTTCCGTTCCGGTCCGCCGCCGTAATTGCCGACACCGCCCGCGGCGGGCAGCACCCGGTGGCAGGGAACTATGATCGAAAGGGGGTTCATCCCCACCGCCGTACCCGCTGCGCGGACGCTCCGCGGATACCCGGCCGCTGCGGCCAGTTCCCCGTAGGTCACCGCAGCGCCGCAGGGTACTCCCAGGAGCCGCTGCCATATCTTTTTCTGGAAGGGGGTGCCGTAGAGAGCCAGCGGAACCGTGAATTCCCGCCGACGGCCTTCAAAGTACTCTTTCAGCTCCGCAGCGGCCGTCCGCAGAACACCGCCGGCGCTGTCACTGCCTTCCTGAATATCCCTGCCGACCTGAGCCACTATCAGCTTCTTCAGAAGGGCCGGAATCCTGGGCTGCTCCCTGAGCGGATGGGCGAATCCCGCATAAACGAGGGCGTCTCCCTCCGCCATGAGATATATCCGGCCGAGGGGAGAGTCGATACTGTCCAGAAAAAAGGCAGCGCTGCGTTTATCCATGTGTATTTCTTTCATATAATTCCTTCCGGGATGAGTGTTCCTGAAGTGTACTACAGGAAGATTCCGCCGTCATTATTCATATGCGATTATTTTTACTGGTGATCCGCAATCAGCCGCTCACAGATGCCCCTGATTAATCTGCAGAGGGGGTAGCATATGCAAATGAATAGACGGCTGCAAAGATTGAGAGAGAGGGGAATTCAGATCCTCGCTGTGCTTTTCCTGGCGTCCGGTCTGCTGTCGGTGTTTGCGGTGATTTCCTGCAGCGGGGCGGGTGCCGGCAGTCGAAACTATGAAGAGGACCGGAGCTGCGCCGATATACTCGACATCGCTGATCCGCGGGAACGTCAGCTGGCACTGCTGCGCAGACATCTTGAAATGCCGGGGGAAGTCTGTCCGTCAGTCTACCTCGCCCGCGAAAACATTGAGGCCGGTCGGTTCGAGGAAGCCCGGCTCTATCTGGATGCTGTCGCAGATGATTTGAATAAGAAGCCGGAGAATGCCTGCCGGTCCTGCGTGCGCCTCGGGGGCTATCTGTCGGCTTATGTGGATTTCATGGATGGGAAGTACAATGCGGCACTGGAGCATCTTGGCGTGATCGAATCGAGCGGCGGTGTGCAGGAAGGTACCTGCGGAAGTCCCGATACCGGGGGCGCCCTTAACGGAAGGGAAAAACTGCTGAAGGCGAGGATCTGCACAGCCATGGATAAGCATGGCGATACGGCAGCCGGGCTGCTTCTCGATCTGTGGCAGGAAGACAGAGAGATCCTCGGCGGGGCCGGTGTTTTGATGCTCGCACATTCCCTCATGGAAGAGGGAATGGAAGATAAGGCGGGGGAAATCCTGATGGTCTGGTTGTCCGGAGCCCCTTATTCTGGAGCCAGTGCCGGTCTGTGGGCGGAACTCTGCCGGCGGGCGGGACTACCGGAATTCCTGGAGTTGACTCTCGCGGAATTCCTGATCATCGAGGGGCTGAAGACGGAGACAGGCCCGGCGGCTGGGATATCAGGCGGCCGTCCCGCGCCTGAATCCCTATCTCCCGAATCAGCGGGAATAAAAACGAGCCCCGCGGAGACAGGGAGCATATACGCGCGGAACATCAGGGCGGAAGAGATCGTCACAATGCTGCGGAGCGGCAACTGGTGCAGCCTGCTGTCAGCTCTGAAGGATCTGGAGGAGGGCCAAAGCCACCGGTTTGCGAGATATCTGACCGTGCTGTGCAGGCTCAACGATGGAGAGGCTGGTCCGGAGGATCTGGCCGAGTATCAGGATGCCGGCGCCCCCTACCGCGGCACTCAGATCTACTACTCGTTTCTCTGGAAGGCTGCGAAGGGAATGGGCCGCCGGTACAGGACTCTGTGTGAAGAAGCATTGACAGCCTCCATTCAGGCCGGGCCGCACAGCCAGCAGGCCCTCGAAGCTCGCAGGCAGCTGGCTGTTTTCTACGGAGTACCGGATAACGCGGCCTTATTACCTTTGACCGCCGGGGAGATGGAAGAACTGGCGGGATTCGTCGTTGAGGGCGCTCCGGCCGACATCCTCCTGCCTCTGGCGGGCTTTCTCGAGTGGCCGGAGAACCGGTGCAGCCTGCATGCAGCCCTCATTCTTCGACAATTGAGAGAGGTGCCGGGAGTACGGAAGCTTCTCAGAGAGCAGGTGAAGCAATCCAATCAGCGGGGCAGGGAACGGATCGAAGCCATCCTATCAATGTGAACTCAGCTGCCGTAAAACCTGCCGTGGAGGTGCCGGCCGCCGTCCACGAAGATAACCTGGCCGGTGATGAATTCGTTGGTGATGAGGAAGAGGAGCGTCTGTACATATTCTTCGGGCGTTCCGATGCGCTTCAGAAGGGTGGCCTGACGGTATTTCTCGATCAGAACGGGATCATCGGGACGGTCCGGAAGGATGATCCCGGGCGCGACCCCGTTTACACGGATGTCGGGAGCAAGTTCGCAGCTCAGTACCCGGGTAAGGTCGTTGAGAAGCCGTTTGCTGAGGTGGTAGGCAAGGTGGTGCCGGTCGTAGTCTACCATCCGGGCATCGAGGACATTTACGATGCAGGCGGCCCGCGGGAGACGGGAGAACGCTCGTGACAGAGAGAAGGGGGCGAATGAGTTCAGTTTCAGCGCCGATTCGAGATCGCTCCACCGCATCCCGGTGAAATCAGTCCTCGGATAGCTGCCGGCGGAGTTGATGAGAATATCCGGGGAGACACCGAGATCGAGGATTTTTTCCGTCAGTTCCTCCGCCGCTTCGGGCTGCTCCAGGTCCTGCCGCACCAAATAGAGTTCGCCGCCCGCTGCTTCGATTCTCCGGGCGGTCTGCATGGCTTCGTGCTCGGAAGAGTGGTAGTGGAGTACGATACTGCATCCTCCCGCGGCAAGAGCTTCCGCCGCCGCGGCGCCCAGACGGTGGGCCGCCCCTGTTACAAGGGCCGTTTTCCCGCGAAGGTTCATCTTTCCAGTATATTATAAAATAGGATATATGTCTTTGCTCAGGATGAGCATCGAAAGTTATTGTGCAGCTGCCCGGGCTATTGCAGAAACTTTTCTCCGACAGCACAGGTAACCGGCAGGGTGAGATATGATCCGATTGCTCCCGCCGCGATCACGACTGAGAAGCCGAGGGGCAGGCCTGAGTTTGCGATACCGCCGAACAGAAGCGGAACGATCCCTGCTACAGTGGTGAGTGTGGATGTTTGAATGGAGCTCTGTTTAAGACTAAGACGGAGGAGTAGGTTGGGATCCGGATCGATCCGGCGCGGGGGAAGCAGTATGACGATGTTGTTGATACTCACCCCAACCGTTACAAGCACTGCCGCCAGCACAGGGATTGAAACGGGTGTTCCGGTAATCAACACGGCGTAGAGCGAGGATGCAACGGCCGGAGGAATATGGAATAGCGCGAAAAGGGTATATCTCACCTCCTTGTAATAACTGTACAGAATGAGGAAAACCAGCAGGGCGGCGAGAACAATCGCACAGATAATAATAGCCTTCTCTACCTGAAGTTCGCGTATGCCGGGGCCGACTTCGAAGTGATACCCGGGAGGCAGATATTCCAATTGTAGAATTTGCTGCAGATTTTTCCGCAGCTTTGCGAGGCTGTAATCCTCTTCAGGGAGAACAGTCATTCCGGTAAACAGGGCCCCGAGGCGCCGTTCCAAAGTCCCGAAGCTGGTGTCTGTCTTCAGCAGGGCGAAATTCGCAAGTCTGCGGATCTTTCCATCTGACTCGAAAGAATAGTTGTTGAAATATGAGCTCAGAAGGGGAAGCCTGTCCGCATCAGTCAGCACTACATCCTTTTCACGTTCGTCCTGTAACTTTGCCGAAGGGAATCCCGAGAGGAGTATCCGTATCTGACCAGCGGCTGCAGCGGGATCGACTCCATGAAGGGCACAGAGCGCCGATTGAAACACGACCCGGTAGTGAGGAGAAGGCTCTTTGAACCGGAAGTATATCCTGGATTTTTCCAGCCCGGAGGATATCTTCCGACCCGCATCCAGGATGAGCGAGTGTAGTTGTTCAGGATCCCGGCCGTATAGAAGGACCTGTACCCCTGCAGTCCGGCGGGAGCAGCCTTCGAAGAGTACCGAGACAGCTTCATTTTCAGAGCAGGACCGTATCAGCCCCTCAATCTCGTCTGCAGCTCCGGTTTTACTGAAGAAAACCCTCACAGCCGCGCTTCCGGATGAACAAGACGAAGCCGTACCTTCCACACCGGGTATGGATCGCAGATGGGCGCAGAGCGGAAAGAGGAATTCATCAATACAGCCGGCAGTGTACGTGGAAGGAAATTCGAAATGGGCATTCAGGCTTCCTGTCTTTACTTCCGGATAGGGGGAAAAATCGACCGCCGGCAGAATTGGAATACAGCCCAGCTGCAGAACGGCAAGCAGGATGCAGCCCGGCAGCGGATGCTCTCTGAGAAGTGAAGTACGCTGCAGGATTTTTCTGTAATGTGTGTGATGACGGTACTGCCACAGGCTGTTGAAGGGCATACCCGCAAGGAGGCGCGGCAGTGCCGCGAGGGTCCAGACCCAGCCTGTTGCAAGTGCGCTGACAAATACCGCCGTGAAGCCGATAAACTCTCTCCGGACACTGTATGGGAGCAGGAGTACCGGAATGCAGACAACGAGAGTGGTTGCTGTGGCGACGGTAATGGGACAGGCGGCGCTGTGCAGCGCGTGCCGGGATGGACCGGAATTGAAGTCTTCGAAAAAAACCACGGCGGTATCGATCAGCAGGCCGCTCGCAGCTGCAATTGCGGCGAGGGTCATCATGTGAAGACCGAGACCGCACACCTTCAGCACGATCAGCGCTGTTCCCAGCGATAGAGGCAGACCGCCGAGCAGGGCGAACATGGCAGGAGAGAAGCCTCCCGTCTGTAGAGAGAGGGAGAGAACAACCGCTGCGACGCCCAGCGCCACCGCCTTGAGGGTGGCCGAGAGAACACTGTAAAGATACCGTCCGCGGCTGAACATGACCCTGGCTGATGGAAATGATCCTGCGTATTCTTCTAGCCGGGTGCAGAGTCCGATGATATTTTTCCGTCGATCGGCGAAGACAGTCACCACCTGATGCGGGATACCATCTACCCGCTCTATCCTCGACTTCCCCTTTTCTCCCGCCGAAAAATACAGCAGAGAATGCATCTCGGGAGGCAGCTCGATACTGCCGGGCTGGAGTGGAGTCGGGAACGTGAGGGTATCTCCGGACAGCTTTGAGCCGAGACTGATCCGGTATGGGTGAAGACGGTCCTGGAGGAAGAGGCGCACTGCTGTCGGGCTGATCCCTGCAGCAAGGGCCCTGTCCCGCGACAGTTCCGCAGTGATTACACTGGAAGCGAAGGAGGCCGTCAGTATCCGGTCGATTCCTTCCAGACCTTCCGCCAGCCGGCTGAATTTTTCAGAATCCTCCACAGCGTCGAAGGGAAAGGCTGCGGAGAATACAGCTGTTGAATCAGCAGAACCGCAGTAAAGGCAGGGAGTCTGGATATCCGGCGGCAAGCGGGATTGCAGCTCGTCGATTCTGCGGTATGCAAGTTGACGGAAGGAATGAACGGAGGTCCCCGGAGCGAGAGTTATATAGATACTGCTGCTGCCCCTGTTGCTTACGGAGTAGCACTCCTCCACATCGGCAAGCTGCTGCAGCGCGCTACTCAATACCCGGGTAACATGCTGGTCGACTTGCGCTGCTTCCACGTCGGGATAGGAGGTCCTGACGACAATCCGGTGCTGCCCTTGCCGGGGATAGAGCGTAAATTCCATGGTAAGGGCGGCAATGGAGCCGAGGGCGGCTGCAAGCAGGACCGGAAGGAGCAATGCCCGTCTCCCGTGCTCTTTCAGGGAAGGATGCAGCAATACGCAGCCCTCTCTTTCCTGCAGGTGAGAACAGCATACTCCTCGAGAGGCCGGGAGATCCCGTCTGACGCGAAGATGGGTAGTGCAGGAAGCCCGGAGATTCCTCCGCGTATATCGTACGTTACGCGTACCGGATAGTATTCACTGTCTCCTCGATGGTACAGAGTTCCCGCAGGCACGCCCTCAACAGCGAAGGACAGCTGCTTAAATAGTTCCCGCCTGCTCAAACTGCAGGTCCCTCCCGCCTCATTTCGCATGATGACTTCGTAGTCGTTTTTCAAGGCATGATGCTGCAGCGGAATCAGGACTTCTGTCAGGAAGCTGGACAACTCATCCGGATTGTACTGCAGGGGCAGGCTAATATGCCCCTGTACAATATCCGGAGCTGCGGCAGCAGCCGGCGATGCGGAATAGAGGAACCGGGTCTGCGGCTGGATACGGCAGAGAAGCGTCTGGATGGGCAGGTGGGAAATATCCGGCGGTCCGCCGGGGTAATCCAGGCTTACCGCCTCTGCCGGTATCGGCCGGTCAACTGACAGGCTGACAGAAGCGCCGGACGGAAGTGAAGCGTATAGAGAGACAGACTCTCCCGGAGCTGACAGGGCGGAACTGTACAGTAAGAGTACCGCAGCCGCGGATAAAAGCATAATGGACCGCAGGATGATATCCCGCACTTCGTTCCGGCCGGGAGAGAGCATGGCGAAAGGAAGCCTGTCTTCACTGTGTCTATACAGGCTCTCGATGAGGATGCCGAATACCAGGGTCGTGCCGGCTTCCCGCAGCCATGAAAAGGGATAGCTCAGTAGATCATTCAGAATGACACTCTGCATTCCCGTACTTCCGGAATTGGCGATGACCTTTATTTGGAGCGCCAGGGTGAGGAACGCCAGAGTGAGGAACGCCAGGGTGAGGAGCACCGGGATAAAGTTCAGGAGCAGAATTCCGTTCTGATTCCGGCTCCGAAAAAAGTTCTCTTCGCGGACCCTCGCCGTACAGGGCAGAAATGAGACGAGGAGCACTCCAAAAGCAAGTCCGGCAGCAGTGACAGGTGTATGGGGTATCTGCGCGATACTGTGGATCGCCAGATTACATCCGGCCGCGGCTGTGCTGTAGAGGGGAGAGCGTTCAGGAAAGGTGAAAAGCAGTCCGATCAGACAGGCCGGGCACAGAAGGATAACCGGGCTCAGGAAGCGCCGTGAAGGGGCAGATATTATCCGGCAGTCAGCAATCCCGCGTTTTTCCACGGAAAGATTTTCAAGCAGCCCTGTAACTGACTGCCGGGTGAGGATCTGCTGATACAGCGGTCTTCGGGAATCATAGCTTATCCGAAGGAGAACCCCGTCCCGGTTTTCCTGACGCACATGCTGGGCGGATAGCGGCTCGGCCCATTGTACATCGGCGATCTCGGACAGAGGACAGAAACTCTCCCGAGGGGGCTCTTTCATTGCTATCGGAAGGGCTGATAGCATCTCCAGGGAATCAATCGAAGTCGAGGCATGGATGTCGATCCGGTGTGCGGCGGAGGGCCACACTCCAAGACTGAACTGGAACAGAAATCCTTCGATGAAATGTACCACGCGCATCGGGTGAAAGCGGAGCGCCTGCAGGAGGAGTGGATTCAACCGGACCGCTATCTCCCTCCCCGGGACTCCGATGAACGCAACTTCCCGGATACCTGGCAGCTGGAGAATCTGTTCCTCCAGTTCCCGGCATACCAGCCGCAGGGTACGCGTCTTCTCCGGGGTGAAAGACAGATATGCAAAGAGAACCGGGCTTTCAGCCGGAAGCTGACACAGACGGGGCGGGCCGAACTGGTAAGGAAGGGCATCCTTGTACTGGTGCAATACACGGGTGATTTCGCAGTGAATGAAGACCTGGTCGGTATCTGCGGGATACTGCACCAGCCAGAGGGCGGAGCCGTCACCGGCTTCACAGAAGACCTGCTCGACTTCGCTGATATTCAGAAGGCCTTCTCCGATCATCTTCGATACTCCTGAAAACAGAGCAGCCGCTTCCATGCCGGGAACAGCCAGCTCAACCGCATACCAGCAGCTGTACCGCCGAGGGTAATCATGTACGATGAGGTTCGGAAGGGAAAAAAGCGCGCAGAGCAGAATACCAAGATACAGTTGTCTCATAAGTTGAAGCTGACCTCAATATCGTGTTCGGGGGTGTTTCCCAGGGAATCTTCGAGCGCGTCACTGATGAGGATTTTCAACAAGCCGGGCGGACTGTAGCGTTCGATCCTGAAATGATAGAAAACTGCTGTGGTCCCTGATCCCGCCGTCTCGATACTGATCGGCTGGATATATGCGCTGCCGTTTGTGCACCATATATCGAGAGTGTCCATGAGATCGACAGCGGAAACCGACGAGTGATCACTGTGACTGAGGTCCAGTTGAAAGCACGCATGATCGCTGCTGACAATGTTGACACAGCTGTTCGGATCGAAGGACTCGTACAACGGCGGAACTGCTTCCATGTGGTTGCAGAGTGCTATTCCGGTAAGGCGAACCGGCTCGGAATACTTGCCGTCACATGTAATGATATACCTTCGGCCGGCGACGGTAATACAGAATTCCTCCTGCCAGGCCGGCGGCACATCGAAGCTGATGGTTATGCGTTCCGGACTGGCGCCGGCTTTCACAATTGTGCCGGGATCAGGCTGGAAATCGAATATCCATTCGGAAAGCGGTAGAGCAACCGGTTCGTTGAAGATGATCGCTATCGTCTCATCGCGGTCGAATGAGATGGGGTGGCGCGCATCGGGCATAACGGAACGGCTTCCCCTGGTGGACATGAACTCGAACTCCTGAACCTCGAGTTCATGCACTTCACCTGTGCTGACGGCGGCGCTGAATTCCTCTTCCAAATGGTTCCCGGCGCTGTCACAGCATCCTCTGGAGAGGTGCAGGCTGAAGTCCGCAGGTCCGGTGACCGTATCTGCGGAGGTAAAATGAAGCCGGGTCCCCTCCTCCGTCCACTCGAAGATACCGTCTATGTCAGGAAAAAGAGAAAAGGCGCCGTAGAAGCTTCCGCGGTCGATCACCTCGGAGAACCGGAGAGAGAACTCAAGCTGACTTCCTCCGGAAAGAGGGTCTTCGGAAGTGTTGATGCATTCGAGTACCCGGGGAGGAGTACGGTCCGCCGTTGTCGGGAATGTCCTTGAATAGGGTGATCTCAGAGGTATACCCAGCTTCGATCTTGCAGAGGATCCGATGTACAGGGTGTAGATCGACGGGCTTTTTATCCCCTCGGGACTAAACAGAAGGGTGCGCTGATCGAGCCAGCTAAATCCGCCGCCGATATTTTTCACTTCATCCGAGAATCGGAGGACCTGTTCAACTGTCTCCCTGTCCATCGGCAGAGAAAACCGTACCTCGATCCTCTGTCCGGACACGATAAAACGGTCCGCCCGGCTTTCAACCGGTATATATTCAGGATCAGGATCGATTGCGCGGCACGACACCACCTCCGGTACTGCCCCCAGAAAAGATAGGTAGGGAACACACCCGGCCATGAAAAGCAGAATCATGCAGCTCAGCAGCAGCCCCGTTCTTTTTATTGAATTTGAGCTCACGGTTCATACCTCAGGGTAAGTTCACGACCCCCGGTACCGTCTGGTAGGCTGAGCCTGTAGAAACAGGTCCGGTCACCGTGCAGCAGACCGATGTGCTGGAAGTGGACCATCAGCCGGGCGGTATCCGTCCAGGTGAAGCTGACGATCTCCGGCGAAGCAATATCCGGGGGAAAAAGAGGGCTGAGGCGGCACCTGCACTGTACCGTGTACCGGTGTTGCGGATCTTCTATCGGGTCCGGATATTCGAAGCTGAACGAGTAGGTCCCGTTCGTGCCTGCCGGTGTTATGAGAATGCTTTCCTCCGGCAGGGGAATAAGCTCCTCCGGAAAGCAGTCTCCGCTGTGTCCCTCCACCCGCATGACCTGAGGTATGGACGGAACTGTGATAAACCGCATGTCCGCCGGTAGGGTTGCTATATAAGGATCGACACAGCATTCGTACTCGATACCGGAGGTAAAACCCCTGTCTGGAATACAGACTACCGTTCTGTCGTCTTTCCAGTACCATGACACACTGCAGTATGGTTTCAGGATAAAGGAATCTTCAAAATTATCCTGTAACACCGGCCGATCAAAACTGATTTGAAAAGTCTCATCGGGGCTGATTTCACCGAATTCCCTGCCTGCAGCTGGAAAACCTCCCGAAAGGTCCAGCTTCACCGTGGATGGTATTGCGGAGGGAGGCTTCTGAGTTTCATACTCGCTGCGGTAATAGAGGAGAGGGATGCTCCCGTCATCAGAATAGATAGTGTAGAGGCTGTTATTTTTCCAGGCGGCGGCAGGCGTGAGAAGACAACTCCTGTTGCCGGTATCCCACTCAAAGTTCAGTGATATGTCCGGTTCGATGCGTACTGTTTCCTCGATTTCAACCGGATCGACAGGCGAGCGAAACTCGAGCCGAACGGAAGCATCAGATCCGTCGAGCCGGGAACCGGAGGGAGGAGACTCCTCCAGAAAAACCGGAGCGGTCCGGGACCTGCCGGCATAATAGAATGGAAGCGAGAAGGCGACTGGATACCGTCTTCCCTGATTGTCCGGCATCATACCGGCAAGGGTCATCCTGTACGTGATCCCCGGCGACAGCGCGGAATCGGGTTTGAAGATCAGCCGCTGCCCAGACCATGTACAGGAGCCGCTCACATTACCGGAACAGCAGGAGACCGAAAAGATTGCCTCCGCCGCCGCCTGATCCGGTTCGGTTCGAAAGCTGATTTCCGGGAATGTCCCGGAAGGAAGAACGGAGTACGGTTCCGCGGGCACTGTCGCTTCGATAAATTCCTGCTCATATCCCTTCATGTGCAGGCTGCAGCCCGGCCCGAAAAGCAGCGCCGCAGCCAGTAAGGTGAGAAGCCGGCTCAAACGGAGGGGGCCTAAGGCTGGTCCCGGAAGACTACAGCATGCCCCCCACCGATCATACAGGCAGGCCGGCTGTTGATTGAATAGCGTCATTTGTTACCTCCTTGATTTACGGTATCCGGAACAAGGACAGGATAACCATCTTTCAGGGTAAAAGGCGGATGAAGGACCGCCAGATCTCCTTCAATCAGCCCTTCAGCAAAGAAGACCTCTTCTTCGGATACAGCCGCCGGTTGAAGAGTCCGTTCGAAGACCTTCCCCTCTTTCACGGTGAAAAATCTTGCGTGTTCCGGTCCGCTGTCTCCCTTCAGGCAGTTCTTCGGTAGAGCGAACAACAACCTCTCAGTCTGATCGATTATCGAGACCGCGACGAACATTCCCGGATTCAGCTCTTCCGGAGCGTCTTCGATGGAACAGAGCATGGAGATGCTTCTGGAACGGGAATCGACTTCAGGATATATGCGGGTAACTGAACCGTTCAAAGCGTAAGCCAGATTGGGTCCGGCTATACGGACCGCCGTACCTGTTCTGATGAACGCGGCTTGTGATTCAGCGAGCTCAAACCGAACGAAGAGAGTTGCAGGATTCATAAGAGTACAGATTGAGCTTCCCCTTGAGAGGTACGCTCCCTCCGTACCGTGAACGGAGGATATCACACCACTTCCGGGACTGCGGATAGTGCAGAAATCGATCATCTTCCGCATTCGGTCGAGTTCGAGCTTTGCAGTCCGCAGATCTATCTCGGCCGCCGTCACCTGAAGGCCGGCGACACTGTCCTGTAGCTGCAGATAAGTCTCTCTGCGCTCGGTCCCGCTGGACGGAAGACTGCATCCGGCCTTCTGGAAATCCATATCCCGGAGACCGATATTCAACTCCGCCAGCTGGTGTCTCAGGTCCTGTACGGACTCGCCTGCGTCCAGAAGACGGTTGTGGTATTCGGTCAGTCTGACATCTGATATGGAACCGGTTGCGTGAAGCTCCCTCTCTGTGCTGTAAGTCTTCTGCGTCTCTTCCAGCTTCCGTTCCGCTTTGCGCAGACGGAGTTCGAGACGATCGATTTCGATCAGCCGTATTTCGGCCTTCTGCCGTTCAAGCCGCTGCTCCTGCCGTCTCTTCATCAAGGTGTTCCGCATCCTGTCGGCCTGATTTTCCAGACGTTCATATTCCAGTTCGAGGAAGGCAGAATCCATCCGGGCGATGACTTCACCTCCGGTGACGGATTGTCCGGGCATGACCATTATCTCCGAGACCACCCCTTCCGTCCTGCAGGGGATAATCCGTTTGTCGAGGCACACCAC